>Ga0182024_10004746_pt1 | contig 30945 bp, 28 predicted proteins | sample P32metaG_FD_120480 | JGI IMG/M metagenome (GOLD analysis project Ga0182024, IMG submission 120480) | Permafrost microbial communities from Stordalen Mire, Sweden - P3-2 metaG (Illumina Assembly) | ecosystem: Environmental > Terrestrial > Soil > Wetlands > Permafrost | place: Sweden: Stordalen... | reverse complement strand
GCATGCCTTGGGCTACGTCGGCGCGATCAGCGAGCCGGACCTGCAGCACATTGATCGCGCCGCGTACTCAGGCACCGCGCTCATCGGCAAGCTCGGAGTGGAGAGCGCCTACGAGAAGCAGCTGCACGGGGGCAATGGGTTTCGCGAGATTCTCGTCAATGCGCTCGGCCGCTCGGTGCAGCGCCAGGGGGCTCTGATGCCCGATCTGCGCACCCACGCGCCCGCCGCCGGAGATGACCTGGTGCTGTCGCTGGACCTGAAGGTGCAGCAGGTGGCCGAGAAGGCCCTCGGCGATCACCGCGGCGCGGTCGTCGCGCTTAATCCGAAGAACGGCGATGTATTTGCCCTCGCCAGCCGCCCGGGATTTGATCCGTCGCTCTTCGCGCGTGGCATCACGAACAGCGAGTACGCTGCACTGACCGACAACATCGACAAGCCGCTGCTGAACCGCGCGCTGCGCGGCGCCTATCCTTCGGGCTCGACCATCAAGCCGGTCGTTGCGCTCGCGGGTCTCACCTACCGCGTTCTAAATCCCGACAAAGTGGAATTCTGCGCCGGGGTGTTTCATCTTCCGGGCAGCACGCGTCTCTTCCGCGAAGGAAAAACCGGCCGCCACGGTCATATCGCGCTCCAGGATGCGATCGCCAAGTCCTGCGATGTGTATTTCTATGGCCTCGCCGAAACCTTGGGCGTGAATCGGATTGCCACTTTCCTCGCGCCCTTCGGCTATGGCGCTGTGACGGGTATCGATATCAGCGGCGAGAAGCCGGGCCTCCTGCCGACGCCGGAATGGAAAAAATTGGCCTTCAAACGGCCCGCGGATCAGATCTGGTTCCCGGGCGAGACCATCAACTTCGGAGTGGGTCAGGGCTATTTGCTGGTCACGCCGCTGCAGCTTGCGCACGTCGCCAGCGTCATTGCCGGTCGCGGCACGAATTTCCGCCCGCGCCTCGTCATCGGCCTGCGCGACGCAAGCGGCAAAGTGAAGCCCATCGCGCCTATTGCCGGCAAACGCATCGAGGGCGTGAGTGATGCGGATTGGGACCGCGTGATCAACGGCATGGTGGGCGCCGCGACCTATGGCACCGCGCGCGCAAGCGGCAAGGGCGCGGCCTACTCCATCGCCGGCAAGACCGGCACCGCACAGGTCTTCACCGTCGCACAGAACGCCAAGTACGACGAGAAAACCGTTGAGGAACGCCTGCGCGATCACGCCTGGTTCATCGCCTTCGCGCCGGTCGACGCGCCGCGCATCGCAGTCGCGGTGCTCGTCGAGAACGGCGGCTTCGGCGCGAGTGCTGCCGCACCGATTGCGCGCGAGGTCATGGACGCCTTCCTGCTCGATGCCGACGGCAAGCTCAAGGACGCCGCGCAGGCACCTTAGATGTACGAAGAAGTCACCTCAGGCTCGCGCACCCGTCGCACGCTGACCGGCACGGCGCGCATGCTTGCTGCTTTGAAGCTCGACGGCGCGCTCCTCATTGGCTTGGCGCTGGTCGCCGTCTATGGCCTCGTGGTGCTCTACAGCGCCTCCGGCCAGAGCCTACCCACCATCATCCGTGCCGGTGCGCACTTAGGGATGGGCGCGATTGCAATGCTGCTGCTCGCGCAGGTCAACCCCAATTTCCTGAGGCGCAGCTCCCCTTGGCTCTACCTCCTTGGAGTGGTCCTGCTCCTCGTGGTCGATGGGATCGGCTACATCGGCAAGGGCGCGCAGCGCTGGCTCGATTTGGGCGTGCTGCGGTTTCAGCCCTCCGAGGTCATGAAGCTTGCGGTGCCGATGATGTGCGCCTGGTTTTTGCACGATCGGGCGCTGCCTCCCACCGTGAGCTCGCTCGCCATATTGGCCGCGCTCATTTTTGTCCCGGTGGGCCTAGTCGCGCTGCAGCCGGATCTGGGCACTGCGGCGCTGATCGCGATCGCCGGCAGCCTCGTCATCGTCATGGCGGGCCTCAAGGTGCGCATCATGGCGGGGCTCGCGGCACTTGGGGCGATCGCCGGCTGGTTTGGCTGGGCCTTCATGCATGACTACCAGAGAAAGCGCGTGCTCACCTTTTTGGATCCGACCACCGATCGCTTGGGCGCGGGCTATCACATCATCCAGTCACAAATCGCCATCGGTTCGGGCGGCGTGTTCGGCAAGGGCTGGATGCACGGTAGCCAAGCGCAGCTGCAGTTCCTGCCGGAGCGTTCCACCGACTTCATCTTTGCAGTGATCGGCGAGGAATTCGGGCTCTTGGGGCTTGCGCTGCTGCTGCTCCTGTACGCCTTCGTAGTCGCGCGCGCGCTGTATATGGCGATGCAGACGCAGGACACTTTCGCACGCCTCCTGGGCGGAAGTCTGGCGCTGACGTTCTTCGTCTACGTCTTCATCAATGCCGGTATGGTAAGCGGGCTTCTGCCCGTGGTCGGTGTGCCGCTGCCACTCGTGAGCTATGGTGGCAGCTCCATGGTGACACTCTTGGCAGGGTTCGGCATTTTGATGTCGCTGTACTCGCATCGCAAACTCATGGGTTCTTAGACGTGCGAGCGCAACTGCACACGCTCTGGCGCCTGCTGGCACTGGCCGCCTTTCTGCAGCTGACGCTCGCGGATGCCGACACCGCGCCGTCGCCCGCGACGCACTTTGATTTGAATCGCCCGGACATCCGCGATTTCATCCACGAAGTTGCCTCCCGCAACGATCTGAACCCGCGCGTCGTGCGTGCCTTGCTGCGCCACGCCGTACCGCAGGTGCGAGTCATCGAGCGCACCGAGCAGCCCGCCGAGCGCGTGCTCGCCTGGTGGGAGTATCGGGCGCATTTCGTCACTGAAAAGCGCATCGCGGCGGGAGTTGATTTCTGGGTCGAGCACCGCGAGCTGCTCGAGCGCGTCGCGGCCGAGCGCGGCGTGGCGCCCGAATACATCGTCGCCATTCTCGGCTGCGAAACCTTCTACGGCCGCATGACGGGTCACGACCGCGTGCTCGATGCGCTGATGACGCTCGCCTTCGGTCAACCCGTGCACAGCAAGCTTGCCAGAAGCGAGCTTGAGCAGTTCATCCTCTTGACGCGTGAGGAGCGCATCGATCCGCTCACCGTCACGGGCAGTTACGCCGGCGCCATGGGAGCGCCGCAGTTCATGCCCTCAAGCTACCGGCGATTCGCGGTCGATGCCGACGGCAATCAGCACATCGATCTATGGAACGACTGGGCCGACATCTTCGCAAGCATTGCCAACTTCCTGCGCGAACATGGCTGGGAGCCGGCGACTCCCGTCATGGGCGCTGCGATCATCGACCCAGGCGCGAACTTTCACATTGATCTCAAAAATCTCGATCTGAATGAAACGCTCGGCGAACTCAATGCCCAGGGCGTGGAGAGCGAAATCACGGCAGCCGCGGCGACCCCCGTGGTGCTCGTGAGTGCAGAGGAGCGCGACGGGCCGGCCTATCGATTGGGCTTCAAGAATTTCCAGGTGATCACCCGCTACAATCACAGCGCGCGCTACGCCATGGCCGTACACGACTTGGCGCAGGCCATTCTCGCGCGGCTGCCGAGCGCCGCGCCGTGAGCCGCGCGCGCCTCCTCGTTGTGCTCTCTTGCGCGGTGCTCCTCGGCGCATGTTCAAGCACCTCGCGACGCAAAGCCCCGGCGCAGCCCATCGAAGTGCCACCGTCATCGGCCGCGCCGAGCGTGCCCGCGGTGCCGCCCAATATTGCGTCCATTCCCGATGCCGTGCCGCGCTACGAGCTCAGGAGCCGCCGCGGCAATCCGCCCTTCTATGAGGTTCAGGGAAAGCGCTACTTCGTACTTGCGAAGGCCGACGGCTACGTCGAGCGCGGGGTCGCTTCCTGGTACGGGCCCACTTTTCACGGTGTCAACACTTCAATGGGCGAGCCGTACGACATGTACGCGATGACCGCAGCGCACAAGACTCTGCCGCTGCCCGCCTATGCGCGCGTCACTAATCTCAAAAACGGCAAGAGCGTCGTCGTGCGCATCAATGACCGCGGTCCGTTCGTCGCGAACCGCATCATTGATCTCTCCAATACCGCCGCTGCCAAGCTTGACATGCTGCGCGAGGGTACGACACTTGTTGAGGTGCGCGCCCTGACGCTGGCAGCGCCCGACACGTTGACGCGCACCGCAGAGCTGCCGCCGCCCGATCTCTACATGCAGGCCGGCGCCTTCGCCGATGAGGGCAACGCCGAGGGGTTGCTCTCGCGATTGCGCGCCGCCGGATTGCCGGGTGCCGCGGTGGTCCCGCCGCTTGCGACGCAGTCGCGTCTGTATCGCGTGCGCGTGGGCCCGATCTCAAGCGTTGCGCAGTTCGACGAGCTCTCCGCACGCTTGAGCGCGCTCGGCATCTCCGATGCGCGTCTCGCGCCAGATTAGATGTGGCGCACACCTCATCCGCACTGTTCCGTTAGAATCGTACGTCGCTCAATATCAATACATTTGTGGGGTCGTAAGGAATGTCGCGCTCATTGTTGTTAGCTTGGCTCATTGTTGCGTCAGCGGCGCCGCTCGCAGCTCCCCCGCCTGCGCCTGCGCCCGCGCCGGTGGCGGCGCCGGCAGCTGCTCCAGCCGGCAACCCCATTCCGCAGCCGCCGGCCGTGGATGCGCGTGCCTATATTCTGCTCGATCATGACAGCGGTCGCGTGCTCGCCGAGGCGCATGCCGATGATCGGATGGAGCCTGCGAGCCTGACGAAACTCATGACGAGCTACGCGGTATTTGCCGCGCTCAAGGAAGGTCGGCTGAAGCTCACCGACATGGTCACGATCAGCGAACACGCCTGGAGGGCCGAAGGCTCACGCACATTTGTGCAGGTCGGCACACAGATCCCCGCCGAGGTCCTCATCAAGGGCATGCTCGTGCAATCGGGCAATGACGCAACCATCGCGCTCGCCGAAAAGGTCGGCGGCACCGAGGCCGCCTTTGCGCAGATCATGAATACCTACGCCAAGCGCTTGGGGATGAAGTCGACGAATTTCGAAAACAGCGACGGCCTGCCGAGCGCCAATCACTACACGACCGCGCGCGACATGGCGACGCTGTCGCGGGCAGTCGTGCGTGACTTCCCGCAGTACTATCCGTGGTACGGCCTGCGCGAGTTCACGTGGAACAACATCACGCAGCACAACAGGAATGGACTGCTGCTGCGCGATCCGACCGTCGATGGCATCAAGACCGGCCACACGGACTCCGCCGGCTATTGCCTCATCACCTCCGCCAAGCGCGGCGGCATGCGGCTCACCTCCGTCGTGCTCGGCTCCCCGTCGATCAAGGCGCGCGAGGATGCGAGCGCCGCACTTCTGAACTATGGCTACACGTTTTATGAGACCGGCAAGGTGAAAGCCCGCGGCGAGCTCATTCTGCAGCCCCCCGTCTACAAGGGCCTCACCGCGACGGTTCCCGCCGGATCCCCCGCCGAGCTGTACGTCACGGTGGGCCGCGGCCAGTTCGCAAGCCTGCACACGAGCGCCACCGTCAAACAGCCGCTCATCGCGCCCATCGCCGCGGGCGCCGCCATCGGCGAGTTCACGGTGACGGTTCCGGGCGGTGACGTCGTCATCCGTGAGCCGCTCGTCGCGCTCAGCGCCGATCCGCTCGGCGGCCTCTGGACACGCATGACTGACAGCATCGCGCTGTGGTTCAAATAATCTAACGCACCGAAGCCAGAGCCGCCGTGGCCGAGCCGCTGCCCATCTGTTATTTGAACGGCGAATTCCTGCCGTTTGAAGCCGCGCGCGTCTCGCCGTTTGACCGCGGCTTTCTCTTTGGCGACGGCGCCTACGAGGTGATGCCGGTTTACGGCGGCCGCCCGTTTCGCGCCGCCGCGCACTGCGCGCGCCTCACGCGCAGTCTCGCTGCCATCCGCATGGAGGACCCGCACAGCGCTTCCGAGTGGCGCGCGCTCTTTGCGGCGCTCATCGAGAAGAACGGCGACGGGGATCAGTCCCTTTATTGGCAGGTCACGCGCGGCGCCGAGCGCGGCCGTAATCACGCGCCGCTGCCTAAGCTTACGCGCACCGTGTTCCTCTTCAGCGCACCGCTCGTGCTGCCGACCGCCGCCGCGCGCGAGCGCGGCGTCGCCTGCGTCAGCGCCGCGGATACGCGCTGGGCGCGCTGCGACATAAAATCCACCGCATTGCTCGCCAATGTGCTCCTGCGCGAACTCGCCGTGGATGCGAACGCCGCCGAGACTATTTTGCTGCGCGACGGCCATCTGACGGAAGGCTCCTCATCGGCCGTCCACGTGGTGAAGGATGGGGAGCTGCGCACTCCGGAGCACTCACAAGAGATTCTGCCGGGCACCACCCGCAGCGTCGTCGAAGAGCTTGCAGCGCGCGCCGGCGTTGTGCATCGCGCGGGCCCCGTGAGCGAGGCCGAGCTGCGCGGCGCGGATGAGATCTGGCTCTCCTCGGCCGCGCGCGAGATTCTGCCCGTGACCACGCTCGACGGCGCCCCGGTCGGCAGCGGGCAACCCGGCCCCGTTTGGCGGCGCCTCTACGCCGAGCTGCAGGAGTACAAGCGCGAGCTTGCGGGGCAGCCATGGTGAGTGACGCGCCGCTCCTGAGCTTCCCGACTGATTACCCGATCAAGGTGATCGGCCGGCCGACGGCCGAGTTTCGCGCCCGCATCCACGCCATCGTGCTGCGCCACGTACCGGCGCTCGAGGCGAGCCACGTCACCGAGCACTTGAGCAAGAACGGCAACTATCTGTCGATTTCCTACGCCATCCGCGCGCAGAGCCGCGAGCAGATGACGGCGCTCGCCGCCGACTTGACCGCCTGCGAGGGCGTGTTGCTCGTGATTTGACAGAAGCGGGCGGCGGGCGCGCGCACGCCTGTCCATGCCCGCTTTATAACCGTTCTGTTACCGCGCGCGAATGACACTGTAGGCCCGCGCCCGGTAGCATGAGCCGCACTTCGCGCGCTAATAAAACCATACCGCATGTCGATCACTCTCGATCAAGTCACCAAACGTTATCAGGGCGTCCCCGTCGTCAACGACGTGTCGATCAATATCGGCGACGGTGAGTTCTTCGTGCTCCTAGGTCCCAGCGGCAGCGGCAAAAGCACGCTGTTGCGCGCGGTCGCGGGCCTGACGGGGGTAGATCACGGGCGCATCTCACTGCACGGCCGCGACGTCACGCATGTTCCCGCGCAGAAGCGCGATGTCGGCCTCGTGTTTCAGAATTACGCGCTCTTCCGCCACATGACGGTCGCCGACAACATTGAATTCGCGCTGCGCGTGCGGCGCATGCGTGCCCGCGCGCGGCGCGAGCGGCGCCGCGAGCTGCTGCGTTTGGTGGCTCTCGAGGGCATGGATGAGCGCCTGCCGGCGCAGCTCTCCGGCGGCCAGCAGCAGCGCGTCGCCGTGGCGCGCGCGCTGGCACACAAGCCCGAAGTGCTGCTGCTCGATGAGCCCTTCGGCGCGCTCGATGCCAAGATCCGCGAGGAGCTGCGCCGCACCATCCGCCAGGTGCAGCGAGAGTTGGGGATCACGACCGTGCTCGTCACGCACGATCAGGAGGAAGCCTTTGCGCTCGCTGATCGGATCGGCGTGATGAACCTGGGACGGCTGCTGGAAATTGGCCGACCGGACGAATTGTATACGCGGCCCGCGACGCGCTTCGTCGCAACCTTTCTCGGCGCGGCAAACCTGCTGCTCGCCCGCCAGACCAAGAACGGCGTGCGCTTTGGCGCGATGGGTGTGGATGGGCCGTTCGCGGATGTGCCGCAAGGCGCCCGCGAGCACGAGGTCGTGGCCGTCATCCGGCCCGAGGAAATCGAGCTCGCCCCGGAGCGCCGTGCACTCGTGTGCAGCTATCTCGCGGCCGGCACCGTCGAAGAGGTCGCCTTCACGGGGGCGCTCGAGCGTTTGCGCATTCGCTTGAGCGCCGGCATCACCGAGGCGGAACTGTCGCGCGCGCCGAACAGCGATGGCGATGCGCTCCTGGAAGTCACCCGCAGCCAGCACGAGCAGCGCGCTTTCGGGGTGACTCCCGGACAGTCGGTTGCCATCGGGGTGCGCCGCATTCATGTGCTGCCGACGCCGCTCTCGAGCTTCACGGCCTACGCGGCAACCCTCGAGCAGGCGACGGAATTGAGCCTGCATCCCCTCTTGGTCGAGCTCGCCTCGCGCATGCGCACGCGCGTCTCGACCCGTGTGACCGAAGAGCATGCCGCGATCACGAGCGCCGCAGTCATTGCCGCCGAGCCCGATGCCGTGGGCAAGATCGAGTGGCTGCTGAAGGAGGGAGCCGAGGAAGTGCTCGTCCTGCCGCAAGGCGCGGGGCCCCCACAACGCGTGCTCATTCACTGGGCCGATGACGCCGCGCGACCGGCGACGCTTGCGGTCGCGGCAAGTCTCTTAAGACACGTGGCGGCCGAGGGCGTCTACGTCGGGATTCTACCGACCAGCACGCCGGACGGTCAGCGACCCCATAGCATGCGTGCGCTCCTCGATGCGCGCTCCGAAGCCCAGGCGGTACATGGACTTGAGATGCGCACGGAGCTGCGCTTCGGCGAAGTCGCGGAGGAGCTCGCGCGGCGCCTCGCCGAATCGCCTGATCAGATCCTGATCCTCGGCATCTCGCAGCTCACGGGACTTGCCGCGCGCTTTGGCGCGCTGCTGCGCACCGAAGCGCGCTCCCCCGTGCTCATCGTCTATCGCGCTCAGGACTCGCGCCCGTGAAGCCGCTGCGGCAACCGAGCGTCCTCCCCGGCTTTGGACTGACCTTCGGGTTCACGACCTTATTTCTCTCCGGCATCGTGCTCTTGCCGCTCGCCGCTCTCGTGTTGATGACCGCTTCGATGCCCTGGAGCGAGTTCCTGCAAGTCATCACGACCCCGCGCGCCATCGGCTCCTACCGGCTCTCCTTTGGTGCGTCACTCCTGGCGGCGTCCATCAATCTCGTGTTCGGGTTCATCATTGCATGGACCCTGGTGCGCTATGAGTTCCCAGGGCGCAAGATCATCGACGCCCTGATCGACATGCCTTTTGCCCTACCGACGGCGGTCTCCGGCATCGCGCTCACCACCGTATTCGCCGCGAACGGCTGGATCGGCCGGTACCTGGAGCCGCTCGGCATCAAAGTGGCCTACACCTGGATTGGCGTGACCGTGGCATTGACGCTCATCGGCATGCCCTTCGTCGTACGCTCCGTGCAACCTGCGCTTTTGGAAGTGCAGCGCGATCTTGAGGATGCGGCGGAAACGCTCGGCGCGGGCCGCTTCTATGTGTTCCGGCGCATCATCCTGCCCACGGTGCTGCCCGCGCTGCTCACGGGCTTCACGCTCGCCTTCGCACGCGCCGTGGGCGAGTACGGCTCGGTAATCTTCATATCGGGCAACATTCCCATGCGCACCGAGATCACGCCGCTCCTCATCGTGATCCGGCTCGAGGAATTTGACTATCGCGGCGCCGCGGCGCTCGGCTTCGTGATGCTGGTCATCTCCTTTGCCATGCTGCTCACCATCAACCTGCTGCAGGCTTGGGGACGGCGGCGACTCGTCGCCACGGGGCATTAGTGGCCAGCCGTCCGTATGTCATCCTCAATGAGACGGCGACTCGTCCCGGTCGCGATACGGCAGTGGCTGCCGTCGTGCGCTGGACATTCATTACGCTGTCAATGGTGTTTCTCGCCGCGTTGCTCTTTGCGCCGCTTGCAACCGTGATAGCCATGGCGCTCGCCAAGGGCGCGGGCGCGTATTTCGCAACCTTCCTCGATCCGGACACGCGGGCAGCCATCCGTCTCACCTTGATAACGGCGCTCGTCGTCGTGCCCATCAACACGGTCTTCGGGTTCGCCGCCGGCTGGTCGATCGCCAAATTTGAGTTCAAGGGCAAGAGCTTCCTGATCACGCTCATCGATCTGCCGCTCGCGGTCTCGCCGGTGATCTCCGGCATGATCTACGTGCTCCTCTTTGGCCTGCAAGGCTGGTTCGGGCGCTACCTGCAGGATCACGACATCAGCATCATCTTTGCCCTGCCCGGCATCATCCTCGCCACGATGTTCGTGACCTTTCCGTACGTCGCGCGCGAGCTCATTCCTCTCATGCAGCAGCTCGGCAACGACGAGGAGGAGGCGGCCATCACTTTGGGCGCCGGCGGCTGGCTCACGTTCTTCCGCGTCACGCTGCCAAAAGTGCGCTGGGGCCTGTTGTACGGCATCATCCTCTGCAACGCGCGCGCCATGGGCGAGTTCGGCGCGGTCTCCGTCGTCTCGGGCCATATCCGAGGCCTTACGAACACGATGCCTTTGCAGATCGAAATTCTCTACAACGAGTACAACTTTGTCGGCGCGTTCGCAGTCGCGTCCCTCCTCATGTTGCTCGCGGTCGCAACCCTCATCGTGAAGACGCTCGTTGAACGCACCGGCTACCGGCGGCGTTAGCGGCATGCTCGAGCGTGCACGTCAGCTGTCGGAACGGCTGAAGTTCGATCCTGCGAAAGCGGGCTTGGGCTGGTGGCTCGCGGCCATCAACGTTTCTATCGTCCTGGTGGTGGTCGGCGGCATCTCGTTCTCCGCCATCGGCATGCTGCGCGATCTTGCCGACCAACAGGGCAAGGCGCGCGTGCAGCTCGCAGGCGCCATGGCGCGCGAGGATTTGAGGAGATTGGGCGAAGATGCAGTGACCGCAGCGCACGTACTCGCCGATCGTCCGACGCTGCAGCGCCTGGTTTCCGAGGAGAACCCTGAGGCGCTTGAGCTTTTCCTGCGGCGTTTCTGCCAGACGGAGGCCATCAATGCCTGCGCCGTGTTCCAGGGATCGGCGCTGCTCGCGCAGGCGGGCGAGACCTTGCCCTGGAACGAGATCGTGACCGCGAGCGCTGAACAGGGCGAGAGCTTTCTGGCCGTACCCACCGGGACCGCATCTGCGGTCGTGGGCGCAGGGGCGAGCTTCGGCGAAGGCAAAGCGGCGCGCGTGTACATCGTGCGTGACCTCGATGTGCAGCTGGCGCGCACGCTGAGCCAGCATGTTGGACTGCCGATACGTCTGATCAATTATCGAAACTTCGCAGCCGAGCCCGTCGACGATTTCACGGCGCTGCATTCCTCCGGGCTCGCCGACGGCCATTCGGCGGTGCAGCGCATCACGGCGCTCGACCTCTATGCCTCGAGCGTCCCGGTGTTCGCATCGACGGGCGAGGCGATTGCGCTGATTGAGACACGCCTGCCGGCGGCGGCGATCGACCAGGCGGCAAGTCATCTCGCGCGGCGCCTGCAGGTGACCGCACTCGTGCTCGCAGTCCTCGCGGTCCTCGCCGGCATTATGCTCGGCCAAATGGTCGCAGCCCCCGTGCGGGCACTCACGGCGGCGGCCGTGCGCTTGGGCCAGGGAGATTTCTCCACGTCCATTCCGCCGGGCGGCACCGCCGAAGTCGGCACTTTGGCGCGCACCATGGAGGACATGCGCGGCAATCTGGTCGATTTGACCGGCACGCTGCGGCGCCGCGAGGCCGAGGCGCGGGCCGTGCTCTCCGGGATCGTCGAAGGGGTCTATGCGGTCGATAAGAATCGTACGATCCGCTATTTGAATCCGCAGGCGGCGCGCCTGCTCAATGTCGACACCGACGCCGCGGTCGGACGATTCTGCGGCGACGTCCTGAAACCCTGCGACGTCAACGGCCGTCGTCCCTGCGACAACGATTGCCCGATTTTGCAGGCGCGCACGGCAGGCAGCGCCCAATCGGTCGAGAGGCTGCAGACGAGCCCTGGCGCGGCGCGTACCACGGTCATCGCAAGCTCCACGATGGTCGACGGACTGCAGGTGCAGGTGATTCGCGACGAGACGGAGCTCGAGGCGGTGCGCCGTGCCCGCGACACCGTACTCGCCAACATCTCGCACGAGTTCCGCACTCCGCTTGCCGCGCAGCTCGCCTCCATCGAGCTCCTGCGCGATGGGCTCACGACTTTGCCCGCAGAGCAGCGCGCCGAGCTCGTGATGTCCCTCGAGCGCGGCACGCTGCGCTTGACGCAGCTCATCGACAATCTCCTCGAGAGCACGCGCATCGAGTCAGGGCAGCTGTCCATTCGTCATCAGAGCGTGGACCTTGCCGAAGTCCTGGAGGATTCGCGTGCGCTCATTGGCTCGCTGCTCGTGTTGCGCGGCCAAAATCTCGAAGTGTCTTTGCCCGAAAACCTGCCGCACATCGACGGCGACGCCACGCGCCTCACGCAGGTGTTCGTGAATCTCCTTGCGAACGCGAGCAAGTTCGCCCCGGAGGGCAGCGTGATCCGGGTGGGCGCGAGTGCCGCGAACGGCCGAGTCGTCGCCTGGGTTGACGATGAGGGCCCGGGCGTGCCCGCTGCAGCTTCCACATCGATCTTCGAGCGCTTCCGCAGAAGCCCCGACGAGGAGCCGGAGGCGGGCGGCCTCGGCTTGGGATTGTGGATCGTCAAGTCCATCATCGACCGTCACGGCGGCACGATCGCGGCCGAGCGCACCCACGAAAACCGTACGCGCTTCAGCATCACTCTGCCAGGAGAAGTGCTCGAATGAAGATCCTGATCGCCGATGACGATCGCGACCTGCTCGGCCTCATCGCCTTCGCGCTGACACAGGCGGGTTACTTCATCGTGCGCGCGGCCGACGGCCCAGCCGCGATACGCGCCTTCGAAGAGGAGTCGCCGGACCTCGTCGTGCTCGATATCAATATGCCGGGCGCCAGCGGCTTTCAGGTCTGTGAGGCCATCCGCGTCAAATCGCGCGTCCCCATCATGATGCTCACCGTGCGCGGCGAAGAGGAGGATCTGGTGCGCGCGCTTGAGCTCGGCGCCGACGACTACCTCAACAAGCCCTTTAGTCCGCGCACCCTCCTCGCCCGCATCAAGGCGCTGCTGCGCCGCGCGGGGGTCGAAAGCACAGCGCCGCTCGCGGTGGGCCAGATCGCGCTCGACGTGGACGAGCACACCGTCAGAATCAGCGACGGCGTACCCGTGCGACTGACTAAACTTGAGCTGCGGCTCCTGCAAATGCTGCTCGCCAATGCCGGCCGCACAGTGCACTCGGATCGGCTCTTGGTGCAGGTGTGGGGGCATCGCAATTCCGGCGACCGCCAGCTCCTGAAGCAGCTCGTGCATCGCCTGCGGCAGAAAATCGAGGCCGACCCGGCGAACCCGGTTCTGCTGCAAACGGCGGCGGGCTCAGGCTACAAGCTGATCGTCGAGTAACCCTTGCGGGTCAGTGCGCGTAGATCTGATCGAAGATCCCGCCGTCTGCAAAATGTTCCTGCTGCACCTTGGACCAACCGCCGAAATCGGCGATCGTGAACAGTTTCAGCTGTGGATAGTAGTTGCTGTATTTGGCGGCGACTGTCGCGTCGCGCGGGCGGTAATAGTTTCGCGCGATGATCTCCTGGCCCTCCGGGCTGTAGAGATACTCAAGATACGCTTGGGCAACCTCGCGCGTGCCTCTGCGCAACACGACCTTGTCGACGACCGCGACCGACGGCTCAGCGAGAATGCTCACCGAAGGCATGATGATCTCAATCTGGTCCGCGCCCACTTCTTTGACGGCGAGGTGAGCCTCGTTCTCCCAGGCAAGGAGCACATCGCCGATACCGCGCTGCACGAAAGTCGTCGTCGCGCCGCGCGCGCCCGTATCGAGCACCGGGACATTCTTGTAGAGCCTGTGGATGTAGTCCTTCGCGCTCGCATCGGTGCCGCCGGGCTGCTGTCGCGCCCAGCCCCAGGCGGCAAGATAATTCCAGCGCGCCCCGCCTGAGGTCTTCGGGTTCGGCGTAATAACGGCGACCCCGGACCTGATGAGATCAGGCCAGTCGTGGATATTCTTGGGATTACCCTTGCGCACGAGAAATACGATCGTCGAGGTATAGGGCGCACTGTTATTGGGGAGTCGGCTCTGCCAGTTGAGCGGCAAGAGCTTCCCCTGGGTCGCAATCCGGTCGACGTCGCCCGCAAGTCCGAGCGTGACCACGTCCCCGGCGAGGCCCTCAATCACGGAGCGCGCCTGCTTGCTGGAACCGCCGTGCGATTGATTGATCGCGACCTTCTGTCCGGATTTCGCCGCCCAATACTTCGCAAAAGCTGCGTTGTAGTCCACGTAGAGCTCGCGCGTGGGATCGTAGGACACGTTCAGGATCGTGACCTGGGCGGCATGCGCCGGGACGCCCTCAGCGGAGGACTGGCGCGCGCCGCAGCCCGCAAGAGCGAGCACCCCTGACGCAATGGCGGCGACGGCCAGCGCCGCCAGCGCCGCCAGCGTCAGGCGATTCTTCAGGTCCATGCTGTGCCTGTCGTTAGAACGCCAGGAAGAAACGCGTAAAGAGCGCCTTCTCGTCGGGTCGATCGCCGCCATTCGCCGCTCCACCTTCGAAACTCGTGCGCTCATAGTCGAGCATTCAGCGCAGATTCTGATTGAACCACCAGTTCACTCCTGCGCCCACCGCGTGCGCCTGCCGTGCCGAGGCGCAAGGATCGGCGAAGGAACCCGAGCCGCCTGCGAAGGCGGCTTCATCAATGTCGAGCTGGTGCACGCGCACCAAGCTCAAATGCACCCCAGCCCGGGCCGCCGATCTCGAAGGGAGACTTTGGCGAGAAGCCGAAGTAGCTCTCATCCTCACCCGTCAGAAAATATGCGGCTGAGAGCTGCCACGCCCGGGTGTTCACTGTATCCGAGCGCGCTCCCTTCGTCGTCACTCGGCCGACGCCCTGTTGGGAATCCGCGTACTCGCCCAAGAGCCCGAAGCTGCCGACATAGTAGTAGAACTGCGGCGACCAGCGAATGCGCTCGCCATCGGCAAATGAGGGGGTCGTGCCGGCGCGGTAGGAGAAAAACACCTGCTGCCCCGGGGTGCGGTGGCTTGGCAGCAGGGCGTTGGCCGCCACCGCCGCGGCGGTCAACGTGGCGGGACTGCCGTCATTGCCTGCGTTGTCTGCATGCGTGCCACCGATGCCGAACCCTAAGCCCTTCAAGAAGAAATTGCCGGTAGTGGCGAACGGCCGGGCGAACACGCGCCCCTCCCAATCGAGGTGTCCGTAGTCGTTGTCCACATCCGGATTGGGGCTCGAATCCGTGCTCACGCCGTCGGTTGTGCCGTCAAAGCCGCCGAACGCGTAGGAGAAGACGCCGCCGGCAACGTCGCCGGCGATCTGCACCCCGAGGTCGCGGTTCGGCACGAGATCGGAAGGCAGGCCGAGCTCGATGAAGCGGTTGTAGACGGAAAACTGCAAGCGTTCCAGGCCGACGGGCCCCTTGAACTTTCCGGCCTGAACGACGAACCACGGCTCGATGCGCGCGTCCATATAGGCATCGAGAATGATGGTCTTGCCGTTGCCAAAATCCGGCACGAGCCGATAGTCGAAGATCTTGTCGATCGTTCCATCGATATAGGGTCGCACCTGGCGCAGGAGCCACGTATCCGCAGAGCTCGGCGCACCATTGGAGAAGTAGCGGCCATCGACCGCAAGATTGCCGTGAACGTTGATCGAGCTCGAACCGTCGGCCGTGTGCAGCGAATAGCCTGAGGGGCCCCCCGCGGTGGCGACGACGGGAACGCCGGGCGCCGCACCGGTCATGGCGGATGCAGTCGCGGGAGCGGGTGCAGGTGCGGGGACGGCTACGGGTTCGGGCGGCACCACCGTCGCCGCAGCCGATGGCGGCGCGATGGCGGTGGCGGGCTGCGCCGATTGCTCCTGCATTTGCAGTCGCCGCTCGAGTTCTTTGATGCGCCGATCCTGCTCATCCAGGCGCTTCAAGAGCGCAGCGTTATGCGGCTGCGTCGTATCGGTCTGGGCCACGGCGACCCCGATGAACATTCCCACGCGAGCAAGCCCACCACGGCAGTGCGAAAGCGCATAACCATCTCCCCAATCAATTCTTAGTAGGCAGTAATGCGGACGCGCACGCGCATCCGTCCTGCATGCTAGGAAGGGGATGGTATGAAGTCAGTCGACGCGCGGTTACAGAGCGGTTAGCGCGCAAGCTCCCGTCATTGAGCTCTCATGGAGCGTGCGCGGCGGGCACGCTCGGAATGATCTGCGGTATAACATATTGCTGAACTACAACTAAGAGCGCGAGCAGGATCGTCAGCACGATGCTGTGGATGAAGGTGCGCGCCAGCACGGCGCCCTCGCGGCCGCGAAGATCGGTAACCGCGACGCCGGTTGCAATGTTCTGCGGAGAAATCATCTTGCCCATGACTCCTCCGGAGGAGTTGGTCGCGGCGAAGAGCACGGGACTTAAGTTAAGCTGATTCGCCGCGACCACTTGCAGATTGCCGAAGAGCGCATTTCCCGAGGTGTCACTGCCCGAGAGGAACACGGCGACCCAGCCTAAGAAGGGCGACAACAGCACAAAGAGATGTCCGGCGGAGGCGACCGCTTTGCCGAGCGTATAGGCGACGCCTGAGTAGTTCATGAGGTAGGCGAGGCCGACGATGAGCATCACCGTCACGATCGCAAGCCACGCCTGACGGAAGGTCTGCGCCACGCAACTGAAGTAGGCAGCGGGCCTCAAGCGCACGACGAACGCTGTCAACACGCCCGCAAGCAAGATCGCGGTGCCCGTGGCGAGCGGCTGGAAAGTCCAAACAGCGGCGTACGGCTTGTCTTTGTAGAGCGTGATCGAAATTGCGTTATGCAGTCCCGGCCAGTGTATGGCCTGCTGTCCGATGAGGAAGATCTTGGCGAAGTTCCAAATAATGACTACCGCCGAAACGATGATCCACGGCAGCCACCCCTGCCAGCTCGGCACAGCATCCGCGCTGCGCTCGCCGGCGAGCACCGTCGGGCGGATCATGAATTCAGGATCAGGCGCCGGCTTCCAGAAGCGCAGCAGGATGAAGGTCCCGGCCAGCGAGCCCAACGAGGCGAGCACATCCGTCAGGGTGTAGTCGACGTAATTGGATGCCAGAAACTGGCAGATACCGAAGCTTCCGCCGGCCACCAGCAGCAACGGCCACAGCGCGCGCACCGAGCGCATACCGCCGTATAAAGCGATGACGTAAAAGGGCAGGATGAGCGCAATGATGGGCAGCTGCCGCCCGACCATCGCTGCGAGCGTCGCGGCCGGCAGGCTGGTCACCGCTCCCAGCACCGTAATCGGGACGCCGAGCGCGCCAAAGGCCACCGGGGCGGTGTTGAATATCAGCACGAAGACGAGCGCCTCAAGCGGCGGATAGCCGATCAGGATCAAAAGCGAGGCGGTGATGGCCACCGGCACGCCGAAACCTGCGATCCCCTCGAGCAGGCAGCCGAAGCAAAAGCCGATGACGACCAGCACCACACGCCGATCGTTCGGCACGTGGACCATGAGCCAAGCGCGAAACGCATCGAAGCGGCCCGAGCGCACCGCGATGTTGTAGAGCACGAGCCCGTTGAACACGATCCACATCACCGGCCACAGTGCAAACACCGCACCGTTGACCACTGAGTCGAGCGCAAGATTGAGCGGCAGCTGCCACACATACACCGCGACGATGAGGCCAACGATGAGACCCGCCAAAGCCGCCTGCCAGGCCGGTCGCCGCAATACGCCCAGGAGAACGAGCACCGTGACGACCGGCAGCGTCGCCACCACAAAAGACAGGCCAAGGCTCGCCCCGACCGGAGTCAAAAGCTGCTGGAACATGTGCTCTCCCCCTCTTCCGTGTTCTATTTCTTATGGCGCGCTTCGTGCGGCGCGATCACGCTGTCCCGACGGATCGACTTAATATCAGAGTAGCCCATGAGCGCCAAGTCCCGGCGCAACTCCTCGCCGAGGAGCGCCAGGGCGCGCGTCACTCCAGCCTCCCCTGCAGCCGCCAGCCCATAAAGATACGCGCGACCGATGCCTACCGCCCGGGCGCCGAGGGCCAGGGCCTTTACAATATCCGTGCCGCGGCGGATGCCGCCGTCGAGTATCACCTGTACCCGGTCGCCCACCGCCTGCACGATGGGCTCCAACACATCGATCGTCGCGGGCGCGGTATCCAGCTGGCGGCCGCCATGGTTGGAAATCCACACTCCTGTGGCGCCGATATCGACGCAACGGCGCGCATCCGCAACCGTGCTCACGCCCTTGATGGCAAATTCGCCGGCCCAGGCGTCAATCATCCAGACCATGTCCTCCCAGGTCAACGAGTGATCGAGCTGGCGGTTGAGAAACTCAATGATGCTGCCGTCGATGGCCGGCATCACGTTGGCAACGATTTCAGGGCGCAGCGTTCGTGTGCTCCAGAGCCTGCACAGATATCCGGGACGGGCGAGCGCCTGCAGCGCAGTGCGCGGCGTCACCCGCGGCGGTATGGTGAAATCGTTGTAAAGATCGCGTTCGCGATTGCCCGCCACCGGCACATCGACCGTGAGAATGGCCGCGGTGAACCCGGCCGCTTTGGCGCGGGTGAGCATCTCGCGTAGGATCCCGCGGTCCTTCCAGGCATAGAGCTGGAACCACTTGGGGCCGGGATTAGCGGCGGCAATGTCCTCGAAACTGGTGGTCGCCAGCGCTGAGCAAGAATAAATGACGCCCGCGGCATGCGCGGCGCGCGCGACCGCGCGCTCGCCGCCGCGCGGATCGAAGAGGCGTGAGGCCGCGGTCGGGCAAATGACTAAAGGCAGTTGTGTGGCGCAGCCGAGGACGGTGGTCGCCGTCGAGAGCGCGGCGATATCGCGCAGCGCGTCCCAGGTGAGCTCATAGTCCCTGAAGCGCTGACTGTTAGCGCGCAGCGTGCATTCATCGTCCGCGCCGCCATCCATATAGTCGAACACCATGCGCGGCAGCCGCTCGCGCGCGAGGTTGCGCAGGTCGGCGATATTAAACGCGCGCAAGAAAGGTCTTACTCGTTGACAAATAGGGCGCGCATGAGATGCGGCTGCAATCCCTGTGCCGCCCGTTCGACGCATCGCGGACCGCCGAGGTCCGCAAGCTGCGTCATTTGCAGGCCCGGATAGCCGCAGGGATCGATGCGGCCGAAGGGCTCCAAATCCATGTCCACGTTGAGCGCCAGGCCATGATAGGAGGAGCCGCGCCGGATGCGGATGCCGAGGCTTGCAAGCTTGCGCTCGGCGACGTAGACGCCCGGAGCCGTCTTGCGGCAGTGCGCCCGAATACCAAGCTGCGCCGCATAGTTGATGACGGCATTCTCAAGCGCGCTGACGAGGTCGCGCACGCTCAAGGCCGCACGCTTCAAGTCAATGAGAGGATAGACGACGAGCTGCCCGGGACCGTGATAGGTCACCTGTCCGCCGCGATCGATTTGCAGCACGGGAATATCGCCGGGTGCAATGAGATGCACACGGCTCGCGTTCATCCCCAGCGTAAAGATGGGGGCATGCTCGAGAAACCAGATTTCATCGGCGTTTGCGGCATTGCGCTCGGCGGTCAGGCGCTGCATCGCATGCCAGGTGGATTCGTAGTCCACGCGGCCAAGATGACGAATCACCGGCGCGGGGACTACATGCGCTCGCTCTGCCGGCGCGTTCGCGCGCTCGCAGGACTTCGCGGTGCTAGCGGCCGCGGTGCTCACGCTGCCCCGGTCGGAACCTGATTGTTGAGACCCGCGTTGTTGCGCATGAGCGCCTGCTCCGCCCGATAGCTTGAGCGCACGAGGGGTCCCGCGACGCACTCGAGAAAGCCGCGCGCGAGCGCCCATTGCCGATAAGTATCGAATTCTGCGGGCGCGACGAAGCGCTCGACGGGCAGGTGATTGACCGTGGGCCGCAGATATTGACCGAGGGTGACGATATCGACGCCCACCGCGCGCACATCGTCCAACGTCTGCGCAATCTCAGCCTCGCTCTCACCGAGGCCAAGCATCACGCTGGTCTTGGTAAGCACCCGCGCACGGTGCCGCTTGGCGTGTTCGAGGACGCGCAGGGTCTGCTCGTAGCCGGCGCGCGGATCCCGCACCGGATGCGTGAGCCGGCGCACGGTCTCAATATTCTGCGCGAATACGTCGAGCCCCGAATCCACCACCGTCTGTACATCGTGGAGCTTGCCCTGAAAGTCAGGCGTGAGCGCCTCAACCGCTGTCGCCGCATTATCCTCCTTGATCGCGCGAATGCAGGCGGCGTAGTGACCCGCGCCGCCGTCCGGCAGATCGTCGCGGTTGACCGAGGTCAGCACGACGTAACGCAACTTCATGAGCGCGACGCTGCGCGCGACGTTCACCGGTTCTTCCGCATCGAGCCAGCCTTTGGGATTGCCGGTGTCAACCGCACAGAATCGGCAGGCGCGCGTACACACCGCGCCCATCAGCATGATGGTGCCCGTTCCGGCGTTCCAGCACTCGCCGATATTCGGGCACTTGGCCTCCTCGCATACCGTCGAGAGCCGATGCTCGCGTACGATCGAGCGCACGGCGTTGAAGCCCGCGCCTGCCGGCGCCCGCGCCCGCAGCCAAGCAGGCTTACCCGCGAGGGTCGGCCGCTCGGGGAGCGCGCGCGCCTTGACGCCATCCCGAATGGCTGTAAAGCCCTGGGTTGTAAGATACTTCTCGCCGCTCCTGACGCGCGCCGCTGCGCGCACGACGGGAATCTTCTTGATGTCGGGCATGGGCGTATTGTACGGCGAAATCTCGACCGTCCGAAGTTTGCGCTAGCGCCGCGTGGCGGCACGCGCGCGCAGCCGCATATCCAGGGCATGCAGGCGCTCAGGGGACCCCACATCCCACCACTCGCCGCGGTAATGCTCGCCGCGCAAGCTGCCCGCGGCGATCGCACGCTGCAATAGCGGCAGCAAAGGAAACTTGCCCGGCTGAGCGCCCGCGAAGAACTCCGGCCGATAGATACCGATGCCCGAATACGTCAGACGATCGGTCGCGCGCTCGACGACGACGTCGCCCTCAAGGCCAAAGTCGCCCTGCGGATGATGCGCAGGATTCCCCACAAGCACGAGTCGCGCCACGGCGCCGCCGTCAACCTCGGGATCCAGAGTCAATTGACGGAAATCAAAGTCGGTCCAGGTATCTCCATTCACCACGACAAACGCCCCGGGTCCAAGCTGCGGCAGCGCATTGAAGATCCCGCCGCCGGTGTCGAGCGCCTGCACGCCTTCATCGGAGTAGCGGATCCGCACGCCGTAGCGCTCGCCGTCCCCTAAGGCCGCGCGCAGGCGATCGCCGAGCCAGGCAAGATTGATGACGACATCGCGGATCCCGGCGCGCGCCAGCGCCTCGAGGTGATACGCGATGAGCGGCCTGCCCGCCGCCGGCAGAAGGGGTTTCGGAACGATGTCGGTGAGCGGCCGCATGCGCTCGCCACGGCCGGCCGCAAGGACGAGAGCTTTCATGCGCGCGCCGCGGCAGCGGCCGCCCGCGCGTTCGCGCGCGGCAACTCGGTCACCGCACGCCGCTCAAGAAAGGCCGCAAGCGCGGAGAGTTCAACATAGCGCGCGCAAGTGTCGCGCACATAGTCGAGCGTGCGGGGCAAATCAAGCAGATAGCCTCGCTTGCCGTCGCGGTGCCACAGGCGTGCAAATATACCGAGCACTTTCAAGTGGCGCTGCACGCCAATGAGGTCGAAGTCGCGCAGAAACTCCGCCCCTGAGGCGGCCGCGACTCCGCGCCCAATGAGCACGGTGCGGTAACCGCTCACCCAGTCCTCCACGCGCGCGCGCGGCCAGCAGATGTAGCAGTCCTTCAGCAGGGACACGAGGTCATAGCCGATGGGGCCGCGCAGTGCGTCCTGAAAATCGATGATGCCGGGATTGCGCTCGGCCACCACCATGAGATTGCGCGAGTGATAGTCGCGATGCACGAACACCTGGGGCTGCGCCAACGCCGCGGTGATCAAAAACTCGAAGGCTGAACCTAGGATCTCCTGCTCCGCGTCCGAGGGCCCAAAGCCCAGATGCCTGCGGCAAAACCACTCCGGCATCAACGCAAGCTCGCGCAAGAGCTCTGCGCGGTCATAGGGCGCAAGCTCGCCTGCCGCTTCGGTGCCTTGTACCTGAATGTCAGCGAGCACCCGCAAGGCATCCGCGTAGAGCGGATCGGAGTCATCGGCCGACTCGAGTCGTTGCAGATAAGGAGTCGTGCCCAAGTCCTCGAGCAGGAGCAGGCCGCGCGCGACATCGCTCTCGTGAACATGCGGCACGTGAGCGCCGAGTGAAGCCAGGAGCGCGCCCACTTTAAGGTACGGCCGCACGTCCTCCTTGCCTGGCGGCGCGTCCATGACAATGTATGTCCCGCGCGGCGTGAACAGGCGAAAATAGCGGCGAAAGCTTGCATCGCTCGAGGCGGGAAGCAGCCGCTCGTGCGGCAGTCGAAGATCATGTGATAGCCACTCGCGGATGACCGCGAGACGCGCATCGGTTTCGATCATGGCCTCGGCTTCCTACTGTTCGAAGCTGTTGTTGTCCGCGACCGACGAGCGATATAAGGCAGTCTCAAAGTTCGCCTGCGTGTGCGTGCAACCCAAAAAGTGCTTGCGGGCGGATTATAATCCGCTCACTCATGCTGCGTTCGGGCTCATCGTCGCGCCGGTACTGGGCCCTTGTGATCGCGGGCCCGTTGCTCATCATGGCCGCCAACGCAAGTGCGGACGAGCCCGTGATCTGCCCCTCCTCCGCGACTAATCTCACCCGCGCGGCGACGCCCGTCGCCGGCGCATCGCATATCGGTGCCAGCGCATCGCACATCGGTGCGGGCGCGCCCTTCGACATCACCAGTGACGCGGCGACTCTCGGAGTGGGCGGCGATACGATCCTGCAGGGAAACGTGCAGGTGCTACAGGGGGATCGCGAGTTGCGCGCGAACCATGCGCACTACGACCCGACGCACAATTCAATGGAGCTCGAAGGCAGCGTCGAGTACACCGACTCACTCATGCATGTGACGGGCTCGGGCGGAAATTACACACAGAATGAAGGCGCTGACTTTAGCGCCGCAGAGTTCGAGCTGCATCAGCCACCGGCGCGCGGCACCGCCGACGTCATGCACCTCACTCCCGACGGGAAGATTCGTCTCGAGCATGTGCGCTTCACGACCTGCCCGAAAGAGGATACGGTGTGGCAGCTGCGCGCGAACGAAATCATTCTCGACACGCACGCTCGCGTCGGCACCGCGCGCAGTACAAAAGTCGAATTCGATGGCGTGCCGGTTTTGTATCTCCCGTATCTATCCTTTCCTCTCAGCAGCGACCGCAAGAGCGGCTTTCTCTTCCCCACGATCGGCAATTCATCGACCAGCGGGCTGCAGCTTGCCGTGCCGTACTACTGGAACATCGCGCCCAATGTAGACGCCACTATCGAGCCCACGGAATATCAAAAGCGCGGCGTGGATCTCAGCGGAGAGCTGCGCTATCTGACGAGCGCGCAGCACGGAGATTTCGCATTCGACTTTCTGCCCGATGATCGCCTCGACAACGGCGAGGATCGCAGTTACGTCAAGCTGCGACACGTGGCGGAGCTGCCGGATGGCGTCCGCTTGACCATCAACGCGGAGAACGTAAGCGATCCGCAGTACTTCGAGGACTTCTCGCAGGGCACGGCGGCCACCAGCACCGCCTTCCTCGAGCGCACGGCGCGCCTGAGCTACCGCGATGAGAACTGGCGCCTGTCGGGGGAGCTGCAGGAGTTCCAGACCCTGGTGCCAACTTACATCCTGACGGACTATCAGAGACCGTACGCGGAAGTTCCGCGCCTCGTCGCTGACGGCAACTTCGCCTGGGGATCGGCAGAACAGCTGCGCTACGGTTTCGATTCGGAGCTCGTCGATTTCACGCGCGCGGTCGGCGAGAAGGGGTGGCGCTTTGATTTCCTGCCGGCGGCGTCGCTCGATTTCAGCGCGCCCGGTTACTTCGTGCGACCCGGAGTGGCCTGGCGCTTCACGCAGTACGAGCTGAGCGATATCCCGTTTCCCGTTCCCCGCAACAAGCCCTTGATCACGCCCTCAGCAATAGATGAGGAGTCACCGGATCGCTCGCCCTCGCGCGCGTTGCCGACTTTGAGCTTCGACACTGGGCTGCTCTTCGAGCGCGAGGCTGACGCCTCCGGCTCCCGCCTCCTGACGCTCGAGCCGCGCTTGCTGTATGTGTACACGCCTTACCGGGCCCAGAATGATTTGCCACTGTTTGACACGGCGCTGCCCGACTTGAATCTGGTGGAGCTCTTTCGCACCAATCGCTATGTCGGCGCGGACCGCGTCGGGGACGCGGATCAGGTGAGCGTCGGCGCGACAAGTCGACTGCTCGATGCGAAGGACGGAACGCAGTTCCTCGCTGCGACGCTGGGGCAGATCTACTACTTCAAGGCGCCGCGCGTGCTGTTGCCGGACGAGCTGGCTGAGACGAGCGGCAGTTCGGATATGGTCGCGCAGCTGGCGCTCACGGCCTACAGGCACTGGAACGCGAATCTTGACGTCGAATGGGATCCCACGACTTTTGCGGGCGAGCGCACTGAGGTGAGTGTGCAGTACCATCCGGCGCCGGAGCAGGTGCTCAACTTGACCTACCGCCTGCAGCGCGACCGGCTGAAGCAGGTCGAAGGCTCCGGTGCATGGCCCATCGGCCACAAGTGGAACCTGTACAGTCGCGTCGTGTACTCATTGCTCGATGAAAAGATGCTCGATCAGTTCGCCGGGTTCGAGTACGGCGCATGCTGCTGGCGGTTGCGGCTCGTCGGCCGTCGCTTCCTGAGCAACCCCACCGGGCAGCAGAGCACGGGCGTTTATATCCAGCTGGAACTCACGGGCCTTGCCAGTGTCGGATCTGCGGCGGATGCTCTGCTAACCGAAGCCATACCTGGTTATAAGCCTTCTCAGGTAATACATTGATTTATAAGGGATACCTGTTCATGCAGCGCATTATCGCCGTGCTCGCCGCCACTTGCCTGGTGCAGGGCTTTGCATACGCCCAAACCCGCGAGCTCGCCACCAAAGGTGAACTCCTCGATCGCGTGGCGGCGGTCGTCAACGACGGCGTGGTCCTCTCCAGCGAGCTGGATGAGCAGATCGCGGCCATCTCCGAGCGCTTGCGCAGCCAGAAGCTCGAGCTGCCGCCGCAAAACGTGCTCCGCCAGCAGGTGCTCGAACGGCTGGTTCTGGAGCAGATTCAGCTGCAGCGGGCCGACAAGGCCGGCATGAAGATCCCGGACGAGGCCTTGAACAACGCGCTGCAAGAAGTCGCGCAGCAAAACCATATCGAGCTTTCGAAACTGCCCGAGGCGCTCGCCGCCCAGGGCATCGACTATCCCTCGTACCGCAACAGCATGCGCAAGGAGCTCACGCTGAGCCTGCTGCGGCAGCGCGATGTCCTGCAACGCATCAGCATCACACCGCACGAGATCGATCAGTACCTGGAGAAGCAGAAGAACGCGCCCTCTGCAGCCAACGAGTACAATGTATCGCACATCCTCATTGCCGTACCGCAAGCGGCGACCGCGAACGAGCTCGACACCGCCGGCAAGCGCGCTGATGAGGTCTACCAGAAAGCGAAAAACGGCGAAGACTTCGCCAAGCTTGCGGTCGCCTACTCGAATAGCCAGGACGCCTTGGACGGTGGCGCGCTCAACTGGCGCAAAGGTACCGAGCTTCCTACCTTCTTGACGGACGTCGTGATGAAGTTGAAGCCGGGCGAAGTCGCCGAGCCGCTGCGCACGCCCACGGGGTTTCATATCGTGAAATTGAATGAGATGCGCGGCGGCAATCAGCAGGTCATGGTCAATCAGGTGCACGTGCGGCACATTTTGATGAAGACCAACGAGTTGGCTGATGATGCGACGGTACGTCAAAAACTCGCTGACCTGCGCGCCCGCGTGTTGAAGGGCGAGGACTTCGCGGGGCTTGCCCACACGACGTCGGAGGATCCGGGCTCAGCTTCCGAAGGCGGGGATCTGGGCTGGACGGGCCCCGGCGCCTTCGTGCCCGAATTCGAGCAGGTCGTGGCGGGGCTCAAGGAAAAAGAGATCAGCGAGCCGTTCAAAACCCAATATGGCTGGCACATCGTGCAGCTCCTTGGCAAGCGCGAGTACGACAACACGGACGAGTTGAAGCGCAGGCACGCGGCAGAGGAAATTCGCGCGAGCAAAGCGGACGAAGAAACGGAGCTGTGGCTGCGACGTCTGCGCGATGAAGCCTACGTCGAACTTAGAGTCTGAAGTTCCGCGAATCGCGCTCACCTGCGGCGAACCTGCCGGCATTGGTCCGGAGCTGTGTCTGGCGGTCGCGCGCGAGGCATTTCCCTGCGACCTCGTGTGTCTTTGTGATATCGAACTTCTTAGGGAGCGTGCGCAGCGCATCGGCCCAAAGGTGAGCCTGCGCCGCTATGACCCGGGCACGCGCGCGCAACACACGCCCGGCACCCTTGCGGTCCTTCACCATGCCCTAGCCGCGCCGAGCGTCGCCGGCACGCTCGATGTCCGCAACGCGCCCTACGTGCTGCAGGTGCTCGATCGGGCGATTGACGGCGCGCTCGCGCGCGAATTCGATGCCATCGTGACGGCGCCCGTTCACAAAGGTCTCATCAATGACGCGGGCACGCTCTTCACGGGTCATACGGAGTATCTGGCGGAACGCACGCATACGCTCCGCGCGGTGATGTTGCTCACGACCGGTACTCTGCGTGTCGCCCTTGCGACGACGCATCTGCCGCTCAAGGATGTGAGCGCCGCTCTCAGCATCGAGCTTATCTGTGACGTCCTTGAGATCCTGCACCGCGATCTCACACGGCGCTGGGGCCTGACTGCGCCACGTATCGCGGTATGCGGCTTGAATCCTCACGCGGGCGAAGGGGGTCACATGGGTGACGAGGAGGCGCGCGTCATTACTCCTGCCATCGAACGCATGCGCGCGCGCGGTATCGAGGCGAGTGGCCCGGTCCCGGCGGATACGATTTTCGTTCCGCACATCCTCGCAGACTACGACGTGGTACTGGCGATGTACCACGATCAAGGACTGCCGGTCGTTAAACATGTCGGCTTTGAAAGTGCCGTCAACGTGACGCTCGGACTACCCATCGTGCGCACCTCCGTCGATCACGGCACCGCGCTTGAGTTGGCGGGTAGCGGGCGCGCGAACCCTGGCAGCTTCACCGCCGCGGTGCACGTGGCGCTGCATTTGGCCGCACGGCGCACAGTGGACGGCTGAAGAGTCCCATGCGTCCCAGAAAGCGCTTCGGACAGCATTTCCTACACGACCCTGCGGTTATGCGCCGAATAGTGCACGCCGTCGCGCCGCAGGCCGACGGCCATTTGGTGGAAATCGGCCCCGGCCGCGGCGCGGTGACGCAGCTTCTCCTTGAGTCGCATGGTGCGCTCGATGCGATTGAGATCGATCGGGATTTGGCCGCGCTCCTGCGCGAGAGGTTCGCGCACGAAAGCACCTTCGTGCTGCACGAAGCCGACGCACTTGAATTTGACTTCGCGGCGCTTGCGCGCGAGCGCGGCGCGCGGCTGCGCATCGTCGGCAATCTGCCCTACAATATTTCGACACCGCTCCTCTTTCACCTGCTCGCGAGCAGCGCGGTGATCGTGGACATGCACGTCATGCTTCAGCGCGAAGTCGTCGACCGCTTGGTCGCACTTCCGGGCGGCGGCGAGTATGGGCGGCTCACCGTGATGCTCGCGCCTTGGGTGCACATTGAGCGGCTCTTCGATATCGGCCCAGGAGCATTTCAGCCGGCGCCCCGAGTGTGGTCGGCCATGGTGCGGATTACAGTACGGCCCACGCCGGCATTTGTCGTCAGCCCACATTTCGCTCAAGTCGTCGCGGCCGCCTTCGGCCACCGCAGAAAGACGCTGCGCAATGCACTGAAAGGGGTCGTGAGCTCAACCCTGATCGATGCCTGCCAGCTTGACGGTGGTGTGCGCCCTGAAACACTGGCTCCGGAGGCCTTCAACATATTGGCGCGAACTCTCGATACGTGCGCGGAGTCCTAAGCTAAGGTAGGCTGCACCTCGGCCCAGCGAGTTTGTACATGTCCGTTTACCGTCGCATCCTCCTCATTGTCGATCTCAACGTCGACAGCTTGCCGGTCGGTCGCAGGGCGCAGGCCATCGCCGCGATCCTCGGAGCGCAGGTTGAGCTGCTGCACGTGGTCGAGCTCATCCCTCTGGAACCCGTCGGCGAGAGTCTGATGCCCTCGGTCCAGATTGAGGAAGAGCTGGTTGCGCGGGCGCGCACGCGCCTGGCGGCGTTGGCCGCAGAACTCGGGCTGCCCGATGCACATTGTCAAGTCGAGGTCGGCAACGTGAAGTCCGACATCGTGAGAATCGCGCGCGACCGCGGCGTCGATCTCATCGTACTTGGCAGCCGTGAGCGCCACGGACTGTCGATTCTCGTCAATTTCACCGAGGATACCCTTCTGCACGCAGCGCCTTGTGATGTACTGGCGGTACGCGTCGGCGGCACAGGGAAATGATATGAGCGAGCCTCTGGAAACCGTAGTTCACAGGATCCGCGTCGACGTCGAGACAAGCTACCTCGACGAGCAGTCCGAGCCGCGCGAAGGTCGCTACGTCTTCTCCTACACCATCACCATTCAGAACGAAGGCCAGATACCGGCGCGACTGCTCACCCGCCACTGGCTCATCACCGACGCGAACGGCAAGGTACAAGAAGTGCGCGGCGACGGCGTGGTCGGAGAACAGCCCTATCTTAAGCCCGGCCAGGGCTTTCGCTACTCAAGCGGCGCCGTCATTGAGACTCCGGTGGGCGCCATGCAGGGCAGTTATCAGATGCTCAGCGACGACGGACAGCGCTTCGACGCCTCGATCCCGCCGTTCCGGCTCGCCATGCCGGGTGTCCTGCAGTAGAGACTCTTGGCGCGCTACGCCATCGGCGACATCCAGGGCTGCTATGCACAGCTGCGCGCGCTCGTCGAGAGGTTGAGCTTCTCCCTGGACCGGGATCAGTTGTGGTTCGTGGGCGATCTCGTCAATCGCGGGCCGCAGTCGCTCGAGGTTCTGCGCTACGTTCGTGCGCTCGGCGACAACGCGGTCGTCGTACTCGGCAATCACGACCTGCACCTCCTCGCGCTCGCCCACGGGCGTCACAAGCGCCGCTCGAGTGATACGCTGGATGCGATATTTGACGCCCCTGACCGCGATGGCATCTTTGCGTGGCTGCTCGCGCGGCCGCTTGCGCATTTCGATGCGGCCCACGGGGACTTGATGGTGCACGCGGGCGTCGTCCCGCAATGGACTGCGGCAATGACGGTCGAGCTCGCATGCAGCGTCAGCGCGGCGCTCGCCCATGATCCGCGCGAATTCTTTGAGCGCATGTATGGCGACCGCCCCGATCGTTGGAGCGAGGACCTGCGTGGCATGGAGCGCCTGCGCTTCGCGATCAACGCGCTCACGCGGATGCGCGTGTGCACCGCCGAGGGGCGCATCGACGTGAAAATGAAGGGTCCGCCGAACGAAGCGCGCCTTCCCTACCGCCCCTGGTTCGAGCATGAGACGCGCCTCACCCGCGATGTCCGCGTCATTTTCGGCCATTGGTCCGCACTGGGCCTGATGCAGGCGCACGGAGTGGTCGGGCTCGACACGGGCTGCGTGTGGGGAGGCTCACTCACCGCGCTTGATCTCGATGGCGCGCAGGCGATACCCGTCTGCGAGTCCTGCGCGTCGCTTTAGCGCGTGCTCCAGTGCACCTTAAGTTGCACCGTCGTCGCGATGTAGACACCGGGCGTCAGCTCGAGGTCAATCGGCTGCCCGGCCGCCTGGGCAACGGGCAGCACCATGCGCTCCTCGCCGCGCACTTCCAGGACGCCGATTGATCCGGGCGTGACGCGAAATGCCATCCGCACGGGCCACTGCCCGCCCGGGCGCGGCTTCACAACGATACCGCCCTCCTGGGATGCGTCATGCAGATCAATGAGGAGGGTATTGCGCTTCCAATATTGAGGGTAGGACGCCGCCGCGCCGCTCTCCGTCGTAAGGACAAGCTCATTGACCGGCACCGGCGGGGACGGCGCTTTGTGCGTCCAGGGCCAGTGCATCCCGGAGAAGTGGCTGCAGCCGGCCATGAGCACGCTGGCGGTCACGGCCACGGCAAAACCCACCCGGTTGCGACGATTCTTATCCGCCATGACTACAACGAAGAAACAAGGATGTTTCGACCACCAGTGAATTGCGCAAGGGCGTGGAGCCAGAACGCCAGTGAAGAGTCATAATACTCTTATGCCGCTCTTGTTCACGCGCGCTCTTCGCTTGAAGGTTCGCTCCGAAGCCTATGCGTGGCGCAATGCTGCGGCTATGGAAGTGAATCAAGTCTTTAACTACTGTAATGAGACGAGCTACAAAGCTGCCACGCGCACGGATTTAAAGCGTAAGTGGCTCTCCGGCTTTGATCTATGCGCCCTCACCGCCGGCGCATCGGAGTACTTTGACAAGATCGCCGCCGGTACGATTCAGTCGGTATGTGTTCACTATGCCCAGAAGCGCCAGGCTGCGAGAAGCCTGAAGCTCCGCTGGCGAGCGAGTCGGGGCCCGCAGCGCTCGCTTGGGTGGATCCCCTTCAAGGCGGCGAATCTCAAGCGCCAAGGCAGGGGTGTGCGTTTTTCCGGCAAGTGCATGCGGGTATTCGAGAGGGAACGCCTGGAAGGGGTGAAGTGGCAGGGCGGCTGCTTTGCGCAGGATGCGGTGGGTGACTGGTGGCTTTGTTTGCCGGTGAAGGTTGAGGCCGAGCGCACGATCGCAGCCGATGACGAGGTCGGCATTGATCTCGGGATTAAAAGCATTGCGGCCACGAGCGACGGCGACCGCCTGGAAGCGGGTCGCTGGACGCGCCGCTATGCCGAGAAGCTCGCCTCAGCCCAGCGCCGCGGCCACAAGCGCCAGGCCAAGCGCATCCATCGCAAGGTCGCACGCTGCCGGGCGGATGCCTTGCATCAGTTTTCTCGGAAGATGGTAGATCGATATCAGCCTATCATCGTCGGTGACGTGAGCACTCTGAAGCTCGCCAGGACGCGGATGGCGAAATCCGTGCTGGATTCGGGCTGATGGCATGGACGCCCCTGCTCGGCACGGCATCGATGTGCCAAAGTGGAAGCGTGTGTTCAACCACT
>Ga0182024_10004745_pt1 | contig 30947 bp, 29 predicted proteins | sample P32metaG_FD_120480 | JGI IMG/M metagenome (GOLD analysis project Ga0182024, IMG submission 120480) | Permafrost microbial communities from Stordalen Mire, Sweden - P3-2 metaG (Illumina Assembly) | ecosystem: Environmental > Terrestrial > Soil > Wetlands > Permafrost | place: Sweden: Stordalen... | reverse complement strand
GCACTGGCGGCGAAACCGCCCAGCAGGAAATCATCACCTGGACCTACAGCACTTCGGTAGCAGCATCGAAGACCCCGGTGGTGTACCAGACCGCGAACTTGCCAGCCGTCAGTTCCGGCCCCGCCTTCCGCACGTTCACGTTTGCCGGCTTCCCAGACACCACCGGCACGATCCTGGACGCCACCGCCGTCGGAGACAACGTCACCCTCACGACCAATGTAGCGACCGCAGGAACCTCCGACGTAAAGGTTTCCGTAAAGGATTTGAATACGCGCGGCACCTGGCAGCTAACCATCAACGGCACCGCCCTAGGCGCACCACAGGACGAATACCAAAACACCGGCTCAGGCGCATACGTAACCCTCGATCTGGGCAATTTCAACTTTGCCGCCGCCGGAAACTACGCCTTCAAGTTCACTGTAACCGGCAAAAACGCCGCCAGCTCCGGCTACTCCATATCCTTCGACGACATAACTTTAACGCCGCAATAAGCTCTGGCGGGGCGAACCTGTAGCGCCGGGCGGAGTCCGCGGCGTCCGGCGGCTTGTGCGACCCGGCCGCAAACGCGCTGAAATAACGCTCCAGATTCAAGTTGCTTTCTGCTGACGCACGCCTGCCGCATTCTTGGCGTGATCGAGTGACGATCTTCCTGCCGAAGAACTTCTAATGTTCTCTGAAAGGATTTCGCCGGCGCCCGCCACCGAAGGAATCGGCAGGCATAGAGAAGAAATTTACTCGAAAAACAGAACCAGAACTAATTCTTGATGCGGCGTCCGCGTTAACTTACCCCGGTGGCCAGCCAAAATCTCGCCCGCCGAGGAGGTGTAAGTGCAGGTGAAACACCGTCTGCCCGGCGCCGCTGCCGGTGTTCGCCACCGTGCGATATCCCTCATGTAGCTTCAGCTTGCGAGCCAGTTCAGCGGCTACCAGATGCATCTTCCCGATTACCGCTGCATCTTCCCTCGTCGCCTCATTCAGCGAGGCAAAATGTTTGCGCGGAATTATTAAGATATGCGTTGGCGCTTGCGGGCCGATATCCTCGAAAGCAAAGACATCCTCGTCTTCATAGATTATCTTGGACGGAATCTTTTTCGCCGCGATCTTGCAAAACAGGCAGTCTTCGCTCACGGATTCCCTCCCGCCGCCGCGCCTGTATCCACACGAAAGATCAATGGCTTGACTCCTTCGCGCTGATGCAGCTCCTGCCCCAGCTTCCTCGCTGCATCCTCGCCCGAGACTTTTCCCACGTGTACGCGATAGTAAGATCCTTTGGGCGAATCGAAGGATTGAATGGCCACCAAAGAGTAGGAAGCACTCAAACGGTCGCGCAGCTTCTCAGCATTAGCACGATCGCGAAATGCCCCGATCTGCACGGTGAAAAAACCTGCATTCGGATCGATCGCGGATAAAATCTCCAGGCGTACCGGAACCACACCCGGTCCCACCGAACCGAGTTCCTTAGCCGCCGCATACGACAAATCAATAATGCGATTGTCGACAAACGGGCCGCGGTCGGTAATGCGAACGGTTGTCGACTTGCCATTGGCGGTGTTCGTCACCCGCACGATAGTATTGAAAGGCAGCGTCCGGTGCGCCGCCGTGAGTTTGTTCATATCGTAGATCTCACCGTTGGACGCCTGCCGCCCGTGAAACGGCGCCCCGTACCAGGAAGCCTTGCCCTCTTCAAAAATAGTCCCCACTCTTGGGGTTGGATTAACAGGAGCGGGCGCAGCAGCTGGAGGAGTTCCAGCATCGCTCTTCGCGGTCTCCACAGGGGGCGCAGGCTGTACGGGCGGCGCAGGCTGCCGATTGGCCGCCGGCTGTCGACCTGCGCAGCCAACCAGAAAAAATACCGCAAGAAAAACCGCGACACCAAAAACACTGGAGATGTTTCGCGACTCCCCGGCCAATCGAGCCCTGACACGCACGTCCGGCTCATGGAGCGCAGGGCGGAGTCCGCGGAGCGCTGTTAACCTTGAGCCTCGGAGGGCGGCTCTTTCCCCTGAACCAACCAGCACGCCCTCGCCGCCCAACAAACTCCCAGCGATTCTCACAGGCGAGCCGGGCTCATGATTGAGGAGTCTGCGGTGGTGGCGGCGATGCAGTTCGCCGTGACATCCGAGCCTCGATCTTCGCGGCATACTCATCGAGTTTCCCGGAAACGTCGCGCAGGAACGACGCCGTGCGGCGCTCCGTCTCAGGCGCAACCTCTTCGTCTACGTAGCGTCGAAGCCGCTCCATCTCTGCATCAATCCGTCGGCCAATCTCTTCAAATTTGTCCATGTATTCCTGCAATCTGTGCGCCGCCGGAAGTCCGGCCGGTATTTCTGTATTATAGAACGCTGCGTGCCTGCTGCAAGGAGGACTGTTGGCGCTTCCCTATCAATGGCAATACCGCCTGGAGCGATGGAAAGACTCGCTGCGCGGGCTCTTTGGAGGCCGCGGCAACCAGCAACCCCGCCCCAAGATCTGCCCAGCCTGCGGATCGCTCGTGGGAATCAACGCCACCCGCTGCCATCAATGCGGTACGAATTTGAACTTTTCCATGGCCGCGGTAAGCAAGGGACTTTCGGGCCTCTTCGGTGGTCGGGCTCCGGTCACGACAGTTTTGTTGATCGTGAATCTCCTGATGTTCGGGGGCGAGTTCATGGCCATGGCTGCAGCGGGCCAGGGCGGCGGCCTTGCCATTCTGTGGGGCATGGGCGGCGAAGCGGCCTACCGACTGGGCGCAAGTAATCCCTATTCCATTTTCATCCTGCACGAGTGGTATCGGCTGGTCACCGCCATGTACCTGCACGGCGGGCTGATCCACATTGGCTTCAACATGATGGTGCTGATGGATATCGGACCGGTGGTGGAAGAAGTGTACGGCTCGGCCCGATATTTGTTTCTGTATACCGCTACGGGCATTGCCGGTTTTCTGGCCAGCGCATTTAGCGGTCACAACTCCCTCGGGGCCAGCGCACCGATCCTGGGACTCATCGGCTTGATGATCGCGATCACCACCCGACGCGGCGGCTCGCAAATGCAGCAACTGCGGTCTCGGCTGATTTCCTGGGTGGTTTCGATTTTTGTTTTTGGCTTCCTGATGTCTGGCGTGGACAACTGGGCGCATGGCGGAGGATTGGCTGCAGGCTTTTTGCTCGGGCGAATTTTTGCCGACCGCGAGCCCATGAATGAGCGAGAACGGCGAACGGCCTACGCGCTGGGATGGATCGCGGCGGTCGTAGTCGTCTCCTCGTTCGTTCTGATGATTTTGCACTACCGTGATCCTCTGCCGGGTTCTTAATTCCCGTTCAACGTCAAGCGGCGCGCTGTCAACTCTTTCCGCAACTTCTGGTACGCCTTATTTCTTGAGCCTGCCGAATGCGGTACTCTGATCTTTAAGGAAAAAAGGCCCGCGACTGCCCATGGAACCACACTCGATCATTGTCGTGAGCCTGCACACGCCCAAGGAGAAAATCTGGGGCGAGTTGCTAGCTCTGAATACCGCCGGAATCACAATTCGCGGCATCGATCTCAACTCTTTCGATCATTTCATCCGGCAGATCAACGAGCCGGACACGGAACGCATCGGAGTGCCCACGCTGTTTTTTCCGATGACGCGCATCGAACGCATCACCCTCGATGAATCGTCCGGCTCGATCCCGTCGATGGACGAGCTCTTCAGCCGCAAAATCGGCCGGGGACTGATCGAGTATCTCGCTCAATTTGCCTGATTTGCGATATCCTCAGGGCCAATGCAAGGGCGGATTCTAACTGTACCCAATCAAATCACGTTGCTGCGCCTCGGTTTCCTGCCGATTTTCCTCGCCCTGATTTCCTACGAGCGCTATCGCTGGGCGCTGCTGGTGCTGGTGGTTGCGGGCTTAAGCGATGCCATCGACGGCTTGCTGGCGCGCAAACTCAATCAGCGTTCCTCCTTGGGCGCCTATCTTGATCCCATCGCCGACAAACTGCTGCTGTCTTCTTCGTTCATAATCCTCGCGTTCAAACAAAAAATTGTCTGGTGGGTCGCAATTATCGTCATCAGCCGCGACACGTTGATCTTGATCGTGGCGGTCGTAATCCTGCTGATCTCCGGCTACCGCCCATTTCCGCCCAGCATTTTCGGCAAGCTGACCACATTTTTCGAGATCGTTCTGGTATTCACCGTTGTCCTCACCGCGGCGTACCCGAACCTGAATTTTGGCATGGTGCACCAGCTTTTAACCTATATCGTCACGGCCTTTGCGTGCGGCTCGGCATTGCACTATTCCTTCGCGATTGCGCGTCATCCCGCGACCGCCGTGTAGACGTTTCCCAGCGGCCTACCTGGCTCTTTCATACGCCTGGCTCAACCACCAAATTGCGTCGCGCAGATCCTCCGACGAAGTGATCTCAAAAGAATGCCAGCCCTTGGCGCGTATGGTTCGCCCGGTACCCACGCGCGGTTCCTGGTCCATGCGGCGTGACAAATGGCGCGGCAGGGATTTCATTTTGAAGATGATGGAATTCGTCGCACCGACCCCGCGTGTTACTGGTAGCGCCGCGAAAATCGTGGCTTTACGATAGAAGCCCCTCATGCCAAACATCGGTCGGGTCTCGACGTGCGGCCAGCTCAGCAACTCAGTTCCGATCATCGCCGACCACTGCTTCAGTTCGTCGTCGACACGCGCAAATGCCGGCCGGCTTGGCGTTCTGGTCTTGGCCTTCATGGCTTTCGATGGCACCGCCGTTCCTGTCTACCCTGGACTGCGAAGGGGGCTGTGCCCGTCCCAACATCCTCGGAAATCCTAGATCGGCATCGCAGCGGGGCCCCCGCGCGGCAGGATCAGCGCGGGTTCCGTCAATGACTGCACCTGCTCGAGTGTAGCGTCGGGCGCCAACTCGCGAAGCACCAGCCCATCGGCTGTAACATCCATCAGCGCCAGCTCGGTGACGATGTGATCCACCACTTCCACACCCGTCAACGGCAGCGAACATTTCTTCAGGATTTTGGGTTTGTGGTCGCGAGTCGCGTGCTCCATGGTGACAAAAACGCGCTTGGCGCCCGCGACCAGATCCATCGCGCCGCCCATGCCTTTCAACATTTTCCCGGGGATTGCCCAATTCGCGAGCGTACCCTTTTCATCGACTTGCAATGCGCCGAGCACCGTAAGATCAACGTGGCCGCCGCGAATCATGGCAAACGAATCGGCAGAAGAAAAATAGGAAGTGCCGCGTAGTTCGCTGACCGTTTCTTTGCCCGCATTGATCAGGTCGGGATCGACTTCGGATTCGAGTGGATACGGGCCGACGCCGAGCATTCCGTTTTCCGATTGGAGAATTACTTCCATGCCCTTCGGAACGTAGTTAGCGACCAAGGTAGGCATGCCGATGCCGAGATTGACGTAGTAGCCATCGCGCAATTCAAGAGAAATGCGGCGGGCAATGCGTTCGCGTTTTTGTTCGTCGCTTAGAGGCATGAGGCGGTTCCGATCGATCTTGCCGAGATGCGGCGCAGCAGTGCCGGGCCCCTACAGGTGTTGACGTTACTTTCGCGTGGTGCGGCGCTCGATACGCTTTTCATAGTTTTGGCCTTGGAAGATGGCGTCGATGTAAATTCCGGGCGTGTGAATCTGGTCGGGCTTCAGTTCGCCGAGGTCGACCAGGTGCTCTACTTCCGCGATGACGTAGTCGGCTGCTGTGGCCATCATGGGATTGAAGTTGCGGGCGGTCTTGCGATAGACGAGATTGCCCCAGCGATCGCCCTTCCAGGCTTTGACGAAGGCAAAGTCGCCGCGGATGCCTCGTTCCAGAACATACCGGCGGCCGTCGAACTCGCGGGTCTCTTTTCCTTCGGCGACCACCGTGCCGTATCCCGTTGGCGTGTAGAACGCCGGTATGCCTGCGCCGCCGGCGCGGATGCGCTCTGCGAAGGTGCCCTGGGGGTTCAGCTCTAACTGCAGTTCCCCGCTGGCGACCAACTGTTCAAACAATTTGTTTTCACCGACGTAGGTGGAAACCATCTTTTTAACCTGGCGGTGCTGGAGCAGTTGGCCGATGCCGAAGTCGTCGATGCCGGCGTTGTTGCTGACAATGGTCAGCTCCTGGGTGCCTTTGCGGCGGACTGCGGTGATCAAGTTTTCCGGGATGCCGCACAGGCCGAAGCCGCCCATTAGGATGGTGGCGCCATGGCTTAGCTTTTCGATGGCGGCGTCGGCTGACGAAATGCGTTTGTCCACGAAGCGCTCCGGGTGAAGGGAGAGTTTACTTCATGGAGCATGGTCCGGACAGTGGCGGCTGTTTGGGTGTCTTGGCCCCTCCCTGTTCTGGGTAAGAGCGGATCCGCTTGATGCAACCGATGTCTTCGGGGGAAACGCTTGCCAGGGGTTGCGCCGGGCGGTGCCAGGCCCTGCCCCTACAGGCTGCCACTGGTGTCGCGTGTCGCTGCTCGTGGTTGGGGCGTTGGGATGCTTCTGTTCTGATCGGAAAGGTGGATAATGCTGCGACGTTCGGCGTCTGGGGACCTGGCGCGGCGCTACACTCGGATTTCGAATGATTCGTAGAACTGCAGGCTACTCCACGGACGATGTTCGGAGGAATTGTGAAGGTTCAAAAATTTTTCGCTCGATGGGTGCGGCTTATCTTGATTACGGCTGGCGTATTGATGACCCTGATGCCGCGATGCGCCGGGCAGACCAGTCCGCCGACGCATCCGCTGGAGGGATTGAAGTCGCCGGAATATTGGGCGGTGAATGAAGTGCTGCAGGCTACGGGGAAGATGGACCCGGATACGTTCTGCGTCAGTGTATTGTTGCATGAGCCGGCCAAGGACCAGGTGCTGGCTTGGAAGGTCGGGGATGCGATGCCGCGGGAGGCCGACGTTATTTTGCTTCGCAAAGGCGTGACGATCGAAGCGCGAGTGGATATTTCCGGACGCAAGGTGGACTCGTGGAAGGAAAGGAAAGATGTACAGGCGCCGACCTTCGACAACGAGTTCTTTGGGCTGGGCGATGAGGCCAAGAAAGATCCGAAGATGCAGGAGGCCCTGGCCAGGCACGGCGTGAAGGATATGACGACCATTCTGTGCGTTCCGGTTCCCATTGGATATTTCGCGTTTCCTGAACAAGCGGGACACCGGATTTTCTACGGCGATTGTTTTGATTCCCACGGAGCGTTTCTGACGTGGGGGCGACCGATCGACGGGTTGTATTTCAAGATCGACGCGGTGGAGCACAAAGTGGTGCAGATCATTGATGAGGGAGCGACAGCGGTACCGCAGAGTGCGATCAACTTCGAAGAAGCGGCCGCGACGCCGCGACCAGGAACGACACCGATCTCGATTGCGCAGCCCCTGGGGCCGAGCTTTCAGGTCAAGAACGGAGAAGTGAGCTGGCAGAACTGGCATTTCCGCGTGCGGCTGGATGCGCGGCTGGGTCCGGTGCTGAATTTGGTGCGACTCGAGGACGGCGGGCGGCTGCGCTCGGTGATGTATGAGGGATCGATGTCGGAATTGTTTGTTCCGTATATGGATCCTGCGGAGAGCTGGGCTACGCGCGTGTTTGTGGACGCGGGAGAATTTTATCCTGGGGGAGTTTTGCGGATGCTGCAGGACGGCGTGGATTGCCCGCCCAATGCGGAGTACATCGATGGGCTGGCGTCCAACGAACATGGAATACCGGTGCTGCTGCCGCGCGAGGCTTGTTTGTTTGAGACCTACTCCGGCGATCCGGCTTGGCGTCATTTCGAGAACGATATGGTATGGGGGCGGCCGACGCGCGGATTGGTTTTGCGGACCGCGGCGGTGATCGGGAATTACGATTACTTGTTGGATTGGAGATTCGAGCAGGATGGATCGATTCGCGTGGCGGTGGGCGCGACGGGAATCATTGAGACCAAGGCGGCTAAGACCAAAACGAGCGAGCATGGCATGGGCGGGATGCCTGGTGCGGCGGACGAATTTGGGCGGTTCGTGGGCGAGAGTACGATCGGAGTGAATCACGATCACTTTTTTTCGTATCGGCTGGATATGGATGTGGATGGGCAGAACAACTCGTTCATGGCCGAGCGGTTGAAGCAGCGGCAACTGCCGGAGTCCACGCACCGGAAGAGCATTTGGGTGGCGGAGCCGTCGGTGGCCAAGACGGAACGCGACGCAATTATGGACATCCGTTTGGACAAGCCGTCGATGTGGATGTTCGTGAATCCGAACGTACCTGGGCCGCTGGGTTATCCGACGGGCTACGAAATCATGCCGGGGGTGACCGCGGCTTCGCTGCTCGATCCGCAGGACGGGGTGCAGAAGGTTGGGGCGTTTTCGGCGCACCAGCTCTGGGTTACACCTTACCGGCCGGAGGAGTTGTATGCGTCAGGGGTTTATCCGACGTCGAGCAAGGGTGAGGATGGACTCGCGGTCTGGACTCGGGCCAACCGGGGAATTGAGAATACCGACATCGTGGCTTGGTATACGGTGGGATTTCATCATGTGCCGCGAGCGGAGGATTGGCCGGTCATGCCGGTGATGTGGCATGACTTTGTAATTCGGCCGGTTAATTTTTTTGCGGCGAATCCGGGATTGAACTTACCGGGAAAACCTTAGATTGGTGGCATCTGGATTGGGAACAGCGGTCGCTCAGATCCGACGAATTTAGATTGATGATGGGTCGCGAGGAGTCGGCAAGATGCCGGCGCTACCCGTCTCGCCCAGGCGTGGCGCGCCGAAAAAGATTAGAGGCCGCGGAGGAGCTTGTAGAGTTCGTTGGCGGCCTCGAAGTCGGCTTCCAGTTCGCGGGAGGCCAGGCGCTCGCGGAGGTCGTCGATGCGTTGGGCCAGGAGATCGAGTGCGGCGGAGAGGACTTCCCGATTGGTCAAGACGATGTCGCGCCAGGTGGCGTAGGGACTGCCCGCTAGCCGGAGAGTGTCTCGGAGACCGGTGCCCGCTACCGTTATAGGTAAACCGTTTTCGTCGAGGCGATCGTAAAGAAAAGAAGCTAGCGCGACGGCTACCAATTGCGGAAGGTGCGAGGCTAAGCCTACGGCGTAGTCGTGCTGCTGTGCGCCTAACCAGAGTGGACGAGCGCCGATTTTTTCAATCAGCTTTAGAAATGCGGAGACGCGCGGGTCGCGCGGGGCTGTGGATTCGCCGATGATGGCGTAGGGAGCATCGCGGAATAGATCGGCGTCGGCGTGGACGAAGCCTGATAGTTCGCGGCCGGCCATGGGATGACCGGGAAGAAAGAGCGGGGCGGGCGGCTGGCCGAAGAGTTCCTCAGCAGTCTGGGCGATACGCAGTTTCGTGCTGCACGCATCGGTGATGAGCGCGCGGCGAGGGGCGGACCGAGCCAGCTCAGGAAGAAGATCCAACGTCACACCGATGGGAAGCGCGATGAAGATCAGATCCGCGGTGCTGAGCGCCGGGCCTGGATCGCCCGTAAAGGTTTCGTTGAAGGCGCCGCTGGATTGGACGGCGCGGGCCACGGCAGGACGGTCCCAGCCGGTGATGTGGAGGTCGGTGGCGTATTTGCGTAGGGCCAGGGCGAAAGAGCCGCCGATCAGGCCGGTGCCGAGTATGGTGACGCGGTTGATTAGGTGGGGATTCATGGAGAAGTCGACCCTTCGCGGCTCAGGGCAAGCGGTCGACCGCTGAGAGTTACAAGTTGCGGAGATAGGCGAGGAGAAAAGATGACGCACCGACGCTGAGATTTCCCAGAAGGCCGCGGAGAATTAGTTACCGGCTGGGCGTTTGGAGCGCAGCAGTGCGTCCCTACAAGGGCGGTTGCGGTGTTCGCGGGGAAGGCTCGCCGCGCTAAAGCCCGGCGCCCACATCGTTTGGTGGTGGAGTTCATGGGGCTAGGCGATTTTGCGGCCTATGGCTGGGGCGATGATGCGGAGCTCGGTCATGAGTTGGGCGAATTGAGATGGATCCAGGGATTGGGCGCCATCGGAGAGGGCGTGGTCGGGGTCGTTGTGGACTTCGATTAGGAGGCCGTCGGCGCCTGCGGCAACCGCGGCGCGGGCCATGGGGGGCACCTTGTCGCGGCGGCCGGTGCCGTGGCTGGGGTCGCCGAACATAGGAAGGTGGGAGAGCTTTTTGATTACCGGGATGGCGGCGATGTCGAAGGTGTTGCGGGTATAGGTTTCGAAGGTGCGGATGCCGCGTTCGCAGAGGATTACGTCGTAGTTGCCGCCTGCGAGGATGTATTCGGCGCTGAGCAGGAGTTCTTCCATGGTGGCGGACATGCCTCGTTTTAGCAGGACCGGCTTGCGGACCTCGCCTAGGGCGCGGAGTAGGTAGTAGTTCTGCATATTGCGGGCGCCAACCTGGAAAATGTCCACGTAGCCGCTCATCATTTGAACTTGGGATGGGTCCATTACTTCGCTCACCGTGAAGAGTTGGAATTTTTCGGCAGCTTCCTTCATTAGCTTCAAGCCCTCTTCGCCCATGCCTTGGAAGGCGTACGGGGAGGTGCGTGGTTTGAAAGCGCCCGCGCGGAGGATTTTTGCGCCGGCTTTGGCGACGCTTTCGGCTATCGCGTGGATTTGATCGCGGGATTCTACCGAGCAGGGGCCCGCGGCTACCACCACGTCGTTGCCGCCGATCACGACGCCTCGCCCCAGGTTGATTATTGTGCCTTCGGGTTTGAATTGGCGGCTGGCTAGTTTGAAGGGCTGCGTTATGCGCATGACTTCGCGGACGCCGTCCAGGAGTTCAAAGTCGCGGTGATCGAAGTCGCGGTGGACGCCTACGGCGCCGAGTACGGTGTGGGATTCGCCTGTGGAGCGGTGCACGTTAAAGCTAGCGGCGACCAGGCGGTCGATTACGTTTTGGATTTGGGCGTCTGTGGCGCCTTCCTGCATTACGATTACCATGACTTTGCGTGGTTCCCTTCGTTTCCGCCGGGCGGAAGAAAAATCAGAGCTCGCTGAAATTTTTGTGCTGGGCGCTTGGGGGCACAGCAGCACTGCCGTGCCCCTACGAATACGGTGGGCACTGGCGGAATCGTGGCGGACGCTCGAAGTTTACGCATCTTTAGTCGGCTTGTCGGTGGGATGCATAGCTTCGCGTTCGGCGCTGCGGGCTTCGTCGATGATACGCTCGAAGAGGCGGCGGATGGCGGCGTCGGAGAGTGGGCCGGGATTGGCGCGCTCGGCGTTTTCGAGGACTTCGCGCTCGCGCTCGGGTTGATAGAGCGGGAGATTTTGCGCTTGCTTGAGCTTGCCGATTTCGAGGGCGCAGTGAGAGCGCTCGTTGAGAAGGGCAACGAGTTTGCGGTCGATTTCATCTATGCGGCGGCGCCAATCGGCGAGGGTCATCGGTTCCCTCGCGGGGCCGGGGTCGCGCTAAGGCCCGCCCCTACATGGGCGAGGCGGAAGAACAATGGATGGGTTGGTCGCCGAGATGGAGCGCAGCAGTACTGCGCCCCTACAAGGGAAATGGCGATGACGGCTTGCGCGTGGCCGGAATTGATCATAGCGCGACCTCGCGGCGGGAGAGGCCGTGGCGGGCGGCTTCTTTTAGGGAGCGGATGCGGGCGGCTAGTGCAGTCGCTGCGGCTTCGACGGATTTTGCGTTTTCGATTTCGGTGACCAGGGCGGAGCCGATCACGGCGGCGTCTGCGAGTCCGCCCAGGACGGAGACGTGCCCGGGTAGCGAAATGCCAAAGCCGACAGCGATGGGAAGACTCGTGACTGCTCGGGCGCGGCGTACCATTGTGGGCAACTCGTCCGGGAGCGAGTCTTTTGCGCCGGTCACGCCGGTGCGCGAGATCAAGTAGAGGAAGCCAGAGGTGACGGCGGCGATCGTGCTGAGGCGCTCGTCGGTGGACGTCGGGGCGCCGAGAAAAACGGTATCGAGGTGATGGGCGGCCAATATGCTGCGGTACCCGATGGATTCTTCGGGCGTGAGATCGATGACCAGGACGCCATCGGCTCCGGCGTTGGAGGAGGAGGCGGCGAATTTTTCTACGCCCATTTGGAAGATCGGATTGTAGTAGCCGAACAGGATGAGAGGGACTTGGCTGGCGGCAGATTTCGATTCCCGGATGCGGCGGACTATATCGAGAACGCCGGCGAGCGTTGTTCCCGCTTTCAGGGCGCGTTCGGACGCGCGCTGAATGGTTGGGCCGTCGGCGAGCGGGTCGCTGAAGGGGATGCCGAGCTCTATGATGTCGGCGCCTGCTTCGGCGAGTGCCAGGACAAATTTCAATGTGGCGTCGAGGCTCGGATCGCCCGCGGTGATGTAGGCGATTATGCCTAGTTCGCCGGATGCACGCAGTTCGGCGAAACGCTGCGAGATGCGGGTCGGGTTGGGAATCGACTCGATCATCATTTGGGATGCGCTGAGAAATAAAGATTAGAGCAGGCGCGTGTAGGTGTCCATGTCCTTGTCGCCACGGCCGGAGAGATTGAGGATGACGAGATCGTCTTTGGTCATTTGCGGGGCGCGTTCGAGCAGGCCTGCGATGGCGTGAGCGGATTCAAGGGCCGGGATGATACCTTCGCTGCGAGCGAGTAATTGGGCGGCGGCCAGGGCGTCCTGGTCGGAGATGGCGGCATATTCGGCGCGGCGTTCGTCGGCTAGCCAGGCGTGTTCGGGACCGATGGCGGGATAGTCGAGGCCTGCGGAGATGGAATGCGTGGCGGCGATCTGGCCGTCGGCGTCTTGCAACACGTAGGTGTAGGTCCCTTGGAGCACGCCGGGGCGGGCGCCTGTGTAGCCTTGCGGGGCGCCGAGGCGTGCGGCGTGTTCACCGAGTTCGGTGCCGCGGCCACCTGCTTCGATGCCGACCATTTTTACGGACGTGTCGCGGACAAAGGCGTGGAATAGACCGATGGCGTTCGAACCGCCGCCGACGCAGGCGTAGAGGTGTGTGGGGAGGCGCTTTTCTGTCGCGAGGAGTTGCTCGCGGGCTTCGCGGCCGATGACCGATTGAAAATCGCGGACCATGGTTGGATAGGGATGCGCGCCCAGGACCGAACCCAAGAGGTAGTGGGTGGTGCGGATGTTGGTGACCCAGTCGCGCATGGCTTCGTTGATGGCGTCTTTCAGGGTGCGGCTCCCGGATTCGACGCCGACAACTTTCGCTCCCAGCATACGCATGCGCGATACGTTGAGGGCCTGGCGGGTCATGTCTTCCGTGCCCATGTAGACCACGCATTCGAGTCCGAGATGTGCGGCGATGGTCGCGGAGGCAACGCCGTGCTGGCCCGCTCCAGTCTCGGCGACGATGCGGGGCTTGTTCATTTTTACTGCTAGCAAGCCTTGGCCGATGGCATTGTTCAATTTGTGCGAGCCAGTGTGAAGAAGATCTTCTCGCTTGAGATAGATGCGTGGACCACCAAGATGTTCGGTCAGGCGTGAGGCAAACTGCAGCGGAGTAGGTCGACCGGCGAAATTTTTGAGCAGGCTATGGAATTCCGCCTGGAAAGCGGCGTCGGATTTGGCGATTTCGTAGGCGCGCTCGAGTTCGAACAGAGGAATCATGAGCGTTTCTGGGACGTAGCGGCCGCCGTAGGGGCCAAAGCGTCCGGGAACAGCGGCGGGATTGACGATTTGTGAACTCATGGATTCGTTGGTAGCCCCTAATGTCTGCTTATTTCGTTCGCGGCTGCGCAACACAGCCGCAGCAAACTCGGTGCTCCGACCTCGGTGCACTCTGGGTTAAGGCTTTCTCTTTCCTTCTACTCAATTGCGCCCCAGCGCTTTTCCCACACCTAGCCATTCCGATCGCGATTCGCGCGTTCAACCTCCGCGAAAAAGGCGCGGAGCTTACCATGGTCCTTGCTCGCGGGCCGCGACTCGACGCCGCTAGCCACATCCACGCCGTAGGGCCGGACAAAACGAATCGCCTCGGCAACATTTTCGGGCGTCAAGCCGCCTGCAAGAATGATACGGTGCGCTTTGGCAGCCCGCCGCGCGACCAGCCAATCGGCGTGTTTTCCAGTACCGCCATATTGGCCTGTTCGTGCCGCATCGAATAGAAATGAGGATACTTTGCCGTAGGCTCGCAATTTCCGAAGGCGAAAATCAGCGCCAACCTGCAACGCCTTTGTGACTCGGAAAAATTTGGCGCAGTCGTGGACCACGGCGGGTAGTTCGTCGCCATGCAACTGCACCGCATCAAGTTGGATCGCACGGGCTAAAGCAACGACCGCTTCTGCGGACCAATTTACAAAAACGCCGACAGCTTCCACGTTCTTTGACAACCGAGAAATGATCCTCCAAGCGTCTGCCGGAGCGACGACCCGCGAACTCCTCTCGTAAAAATTGAAGCCTATCGAATCGGCCCCCAAGTCGCATGCCGCTTTGGCGTCCCGCCAATTGGTGATGCCACAGATTTTTACGCGGACCATTCGCTTATTCCGCCGCCGGGACGGAGCCTAGAAGATTGGCCAGCGCCGCAGCGGGATCGTCGGCACGCATCAGGTATTCGCCAATCAGGAAGGCATCGAAGCCCGCATTGCGCAGGCGTACGAGATCGCCATTGCTGGAGAGTCCTGACTCGGCGACGGCGATGCATTCATCGGGGATGATGTCGATCAGTTCCAGGGAGGTTTCCAGGCGAACGTCGAGTGTTCGCAAATCACGGTTGTTGACCCCAATGATGCGGGCTTCCGCTCTGAGAGCGCGATCGAGCTCGCCTTTTGTGTGGACTTCGACCAGGGGCTCCATGCCGAGCTGCCGGCCCAGATCAATCAATTCGCGCAGTGTTCGATCGTCCAACGCCGCAACAATCAGAAGGTAGCTGTCGGCATCGTTGGCGCGGGATTCCCAGACTTGCCACGAATCGAAGATAAAGTCCTTGCGAAGAACCGGCGCTGCAATTTCCCTGCGGGCATCGCGCATGTTCTTCAGCGAGCCACCGAAAAATTCAGGCTCTGTAAGCACAGAGAGCGCCGCCGCACCGGCCCCGGCCATCGACTTACCCAGCGCCACCGCGTCAAACGGATCGCGGATCACGCCGCGCGAAGGTGACGCTGGTTTCAGTTCAGCGATGACATTGAGTCCATCGCGCCCCAGCGCACCGCGGAAGTCACGCAATGGCGAAGCGGCCTTGACGCCGTACTTAAGCGCTGTTTCTGGCAGCACGCTCTTGCGGTGCTCGACCGCCGCCCGTCGAGCATCCAGAATGCGGTCCAGCACGGTTCCAGTATTGGCGTGAGCAGACATTCTCTTAAGTTTGTATGCTAGGGGTCGCGCGCGGGAGTGTCAAATACCGGAAAGCTACCTAGTCGGGTCCGGCAGCGGATTACGCACCGCGCTAGCATCAACGGTCTTTGTCTGGGGCGGCATCAGAAGCGCCGCCATAAAAGCCCGAACCGGTCGTTTCGACAAGATAGGAGGCAGTTCGAGGAATGGCTAGTTACCAAGAACAGTACGGCGGTCTGCTGGAGGCCATTGCCAACCGGGCAGACACCATGGCGATGAAATATTTTCGCGCCTTCGGCATGCGCGTCGAGAGAAAGGACGATGGCACCGCCGTGACCGAAGCCGATGGCGCGATCGAAGCAATGGCCCGCAAAAAGGTGGCATGCAGTGGCATGCCGCTGGACGTATTCGGCGAAGAAATGGGCACCGGTGATGGGAAGACAAAATCCGCGGGACGCGCACGCTTGATCATCGACCCCATTGACGGCACGGAAGAATTCTCGCGAGGCATTCCCACCTTCGGTACACTGCTGGGAATCGAGAGTCACGGAGAGATCGTGGCGGGAATGGCCAGCGCGCCCGCGCTGGGAGCGCGCTGGTGGGCGTATCGCGGCCAAGGAGCATTCCGGAATGCGCAGAAGATTCAGGTGTCCAAGGTCGCCCAGCTAAGCGAGGCGATGGTGTTCACCACCGGCACCGGCCCCAGCAAGGGCAAAGAAGCCCGCGAACAAATCCGCCGCTTACCCGACGCGGCCCGAAACGGCCGCGCCCTCGGTGGATTCTGGCAACACATGCTGGTAGCCGAAGGCGCCATCGATGCGGCGCTGGATTGGACATCGAAGCCTTGGGATTTGGCGCCTCTTGGAATTATCGTCGAGGAAGCCGGCGGCCGCTCGACGAATCTCCGCGGCGAGCGAACTATTTACAGCGGGAACTTCCTGAGCACGAATGGATTAATCCACGATGAAGCGCTGGCGCTGCTGCAATGAAATCGCGAGTCGCAAAATCAAACCGACGGAAGAGTCTGTTTTCGTCGCGGGCAGGCGTTGGGAAAGACTCTCCAAATTGGCCGTTTCAAAAATGCCCCGCAACCCATAACCTGCGTGCAGAGGCCCAGCACCGAGTTCGGAGGCGCTCATGAACATTCAAGCCCAAGCTCGCAAAGCGGAGCAATTGCGTAAATTGCATGGCGGCCCGGGCATCCTGGTCCTGCCCAATGTTTGGGACGTAGCCAGCGCGCGCATCATCGAAGAATTGGGATTCCCGGCCATCGCCACCACCAGCGCCGGAATTGCGGCTTCGCTAGGCTATCCGGACGGCCAGAAAATTTCTCGCGACGAAATGCTAAGCATGGTCGCGCGAATTGCTGGCGCAGTTCGCGTCCCGGTAACGGCGGACCTCGAAGCAGGCTATGGCCTGACCATCGAAGATATGATCACAACAGTAAAAGCCATGGTCGCCGCAGGCGCAGTAGGAATGAATCTCGAAGACGTCACGGGAAGCGACGAAAGCTCGCAGGTGGAGTTGCCACTGCAGGTAGAAAAGATTCAAGCGATTCGCCAAGTCGGCGAGTCGCTGGGCGTGCCGCTGGTGCTAAATGCGCGTACCGATGTTTATCTTATGCCGATCGGACCTGCAGAAACGCGCTTCGAACGAACCGTGGAGCGCCTTCGCGCCTATCACCACGCGGGAGCGGATTGCCTCTTTGCTCCCGGTCTAAACCAAGGCGAAACGATTGCGAAGCTGGTGCAGGCGCTGCGAGCGCCGTTGAACATTCTGGTGGCCGCGGGATCGCCCACGATTGGCGAACTCGAAAGAATGGGCGTGGCGCGCGCCAGCACGGGCTCTGCGGTCATGCGGGCAACCCTCGGCCTGACGCGGCGCGTTGCCAAAGAATTAACGGAATCAGGAACGTACGACTCGTTGTTGGCCGGAACGGTGCCCTTCGCCGAGATGATCGAAATTCTGGCGCGCGCAAAACCATAACCGATGTCAGACGCCGCGGAATTGCTGCAGGTGCTCGACGAAGAAATTATCGTTTGCCGAAAATGTCCCCGCCTGGTGGCTTACCGCGAACAAATTTCACGGGAAAAGCGCCGTGCCTATCGTGACTGGATTTATTGGGGCAAACCCGTCCCTGGCTTCGGCGATCCAAAAGCGCAGCTGATGCTGGTGGGCTTAGCGCCCGGCGCCCACGGCTCGAATCGCACCGGGCGCCCCTTCACCGGCGACAAATCCGGCGAGTTCCTGTACAAGGCTCTTTACGACGCCGGCTTCGCGAACCGCCCCGTGGCGGTGCAACGCGACGACGGCCTGCAACTGCAAAACGCCTACATCACTGCGTCTGCACGCTGCGCCCCTCCCGACAACAAACCGCTCCCGCAGGAACTCCTCAACTGCCGCCCGTACCTCGAGCGCGAACTGGAAATCCTCAAGCCGCGCGCGATCCTGGCCCTGGGGAAAATCGGCTGGGATGTTTACCTGAGCGTTCTGAAGCACCAGGGCTGGATCTTGTCCCGGGCCACTTATCCCTTCGCTCATGGCACAGAGGCGGACATTCCGGCCGCAGGTGTCCGAGTCTTCGGGGTCTATCATCCCAGCCAGCAAAACACCCAGACCGGCAAAGTCACGCTCGCCATGTACGCCAAAGTCCTTCGCCGTATCCGGCGATTCCTGGCGACCGAGGAACACGGTTCGCGGTCCTCGCCATGAAAGTGTCGGGATTGGCTTCTAAGTGCTGCCAACCACCGACACGGTGGGGCCTGCCCGGCTTCCTCCAGCCCTGCAAGAGACCACCAAACCACTGAATTCATTGCGTTTATGTACTGCAGAAAACGCGCGACGGTGGCGGACAGAATGCTTCGATCAAAAGCCGTACCCTTGGCGAACTACCTGAAGGAGAGTCATGCTTGGTCATAAGATCAAATCGTTCGGACGAAGCTCCGCAATAGCCGCCGTCGCATTGGCTTGCGCGTTTGCGCTGACTGCGCAAGAGCGGCCACAACCGCAAGAACCTGCAACAACTGCCGATCAGAATCAACCGATGACCCAATCGCAAGATCGCGTTATCGCAAAAGCGGCCGACGGCCGCCGCAACGCTGACCTGCCCGTCGAGGCCTACGCGGTGGTTCCGGGAACGAAATTTTTGGTTCGCCTTGAAGAAGAACTCCAAACCGGCGAAACGCGGCAGAATAGCGAATTCAAGGTACGCACCTTGGAACCATTGGAAGCGGGCAGCGGTATTTACCTGCCGGCCGGCGCTGAAATCGTCGGTCACATTAGCCGGGTGCAATCCGCAGGCATCGCCGGGCGCGCTCGCATCTGGCTCACCTTTGACGATATCCACACCAGGTTTGGGAAACTGCCAATCGTAGCTGAGGTTGTTGGCGTGCCAGGCGATCACAGCGTAAAAGCGGGACCAACACAGGAGGGCCTGATTGAAGGCCGCACCAGTACCCAGGAAGCCGCAGCAGAAGCCGCGGCAGCCGCGGCAGCGATCGGCGCCGTGAAAGGTGTGAAAGACAAAGACAAGAAGGAAGCCGCCGAGGGGGCAGCGGCAGCAGCCGTTGCCGCCTACCTGATGGAATCCGGCCGCGGCCATGAAGTGGATTTGCCAAAAGGCGCGAAGTTGGAAGTGGAACTCGAGCGCGCCCTGTATCTCGTTAAAGAATAACTCTAATTTTTTCCGTAAAGTGCTGGGGCATCGCGAAGTCGAACCAATTCCCGGGGGGAAAACCCAAAGCCGGAAACATCCCGTCAGTCCCCACACTTCACATATCCGTTTCGCCTCGACACAGAGAGCCCTTCCAGCTAGGCGTTGGTGCCGCCGTCGACGGTAAGGTTCGCACCGGTGATATACGACGCCTCAGGACCAGCCACGAACGCGACCAACGCGGCAACCTCGTCGACATGCCCGTAGCGGTCGAGCGCTGTGTTGGCCTTTTGGGGTGCCGCCCAATCGCCCGCAGCGGGATTTAAATCCGTGTCGATCGGACCGGGCTGGACGTTGTTGACCGTGATGCCCCGGCTTCCCACCTCTCTTGACAACCCCTGAGTGAACATCTTGACGGCCCCCTTCGTGGCCGAGTAGGGCACCAAGCCCGGCGTCAGGACACGCTCGCCCACGCACGATCCAATCATGATGATGCGACCGCCGCTCTTCATGTGCTTCAGTGCTGCCTGCGTCGCGACCAGTGTGCCGCGGACATTGATGTTAATCAGGCGGTCCAGCTCCTCCAGGGTGGTCTCCTCGAATCTCTTCGGAATGGCCGTGCCGGCATTGTTCACCAGCACGTCGATCCCACCGAATGCAGTTACCGTCTTTTCGACCGCGCCCTTAACTGCCTCTGCATTGGCGGCGTCCGCTTGAATCGCGGTCGCCTTTCCGCCGGCGTCTTCAATCGCTTTGACGACCGACGAGGCCGCTTCGGCATCTTTCGCGTACGTGATCGCCACACGTGCTCCACCCGCGGCCAGGCGTTTTGCAATCGCGGCGCCAATACCCCGCGAGCCGCCGGTGACGAGTGCCACTTTGTTGGCTAATTGAGACACAGGCTGTCCCTTCGTTTTCTGCAAACTGCGTTTATCGCCACTGAACTCACTCAGCCAACCGCTCCTTGCTCGGAAGCTCTGTTCTAACCTCCGGGGAACACGATACGAGCACGCGTTGATGTGCCAGGTCCAGAAACCGATCTAATTTTATTCACTCAGACGGCGGCCGGCGCAGAAACGGGGAAACCTTGGAACAACCGGGACGTTCACGTTAGTGGGCTCCAGCAGAAAACCCAAAGCCGGAAACGACCGGTCTGCCCGCACACTTCCGTCCCCACACTTCTCAATTGGATGCGCTCGATACGTTGCAAAGGTGACAAGAAGGAACCACGGCTTAGAGGCCAGCACACGCGAAGAAAAAGCCTTACTCCGAAACGTCAGGAGAGTTTTTGCCCTCTTGGACAAAGACCTATCTTGGGAGTCGGATAACCGGAAACGCCTGCGATTCCACCGGCTTGGCAAGCGGGTCTTGGCTTGTTAGAGTCGAATGTCCGGTTTGCGCAAAGTTTGCAATTTGCACACCAATGACCTGGGGAGAGGCTGAGCCGCATGGGCGAAGAAACAAAGACGGCGGTGCGCGCGGTCGATACCGGAGAGCGCAAAGACCGCGTCCTGATCGTTGAAGACGAAGACAACGCGCGGAAGGGTTACGAGCAACTGCTGCAAAAGTGGGGCTATGAAGTTCTCGGCGTGGCGACTGCCGAGGATGCCCTAGCGAAATTTGGAAATTTCCAACCCGATTCGCTGATTGCCGATGTCGAACTACCGGGCATGAACGGCCTCGATCTGCTGAAACAATTGGGCGCGGATCTCAGTAATGTCCCGGCTATTATCGTCACCGGCAAGGGCAGCGATGAACGAGCGGTGGCAGCCATTGAGGCTGGGGCGTTCTGGTACATCGAGAAACCGATGAAAGCGCCCGTGCTGCGGGCGTTGCTAGATCGTTGCCTGGAGAAGGCGCGTGACACTCGCCAACTGGCGGTTTTACAAAGGCAATTGCGCGAAACTGGACGGCTGGGCGACCTGGTCGGCGCGTCCAAGGGCATGCAGGAAGTGATGCGCATTGTCGAAATGGCTGCGCCAAGCTCCGCCTCCGTGCTAATCACCGGCGAAACTGGATCTGGGAAGGAGATCGTAGCTCGCAGTATTCACAAGTTGTCGCCGCGCGCTTCAGGGCCGTTTGTAGCCATCAATTGTTCGGCAATCCCAGAAACTCTCATGGAGAGCGAGATTTTCGGACACGAGCGCGGGGCCTTTACGGGCGCAGCCGAGCGGCGCATCGGATGTTTCGAACTAGCGGATGGCGGCACGCTGTTGCTGGACGAAATCGGCGAGATGCCGGCCCCCACTCAGGCGAAGCTTCTTCGCGTGCTAGAGGATCGCAAGGTGCGCCGGCTGGGCAGCAAGAGCGAGACGCCGGTCGACGTTCGGGTGCTGGCCGCTACCAACAAAGACCCGGAACAAGCCGTCGGTAATGGGCAGTTGCGCCAGGATCTTTTCTTTCGCTTAAACGTATTTCACATTCATTTGCCGCCGCTTCGCGATCACAAAGACGATATTGCGCTGCTCGTCGAATACATCCTGCGCGACGTTAACGCCAAACACGGCAAACATGTGCGCGGCATCGGTGCCGAAGTCATGGACATCTTCATGAGCCACACCTGGCCGGGCAACGTGCGCGAGCTGCGCAATGTCCTTGAGCGCTCCACGATCATGTGCGAAAAAGACCTCATCACTCGAAGTTGCCTGCCGGATGAGTTCGGCAAGTCCCAAGCCAAGGGTCCCAGCGATCTGTCGACCATCAAATTCCCCGTCGGCACCACGGTGGATGCCATGGAACGCGAGCTCATTCTGCAAACCCTCAACGCCACTGGCAACAACAAAACACGCGCCGCAGATCTGTTGGGCATCAGCCTGAAAACGTTGCACAATAAGCTGAAAGAATACGGCGGAGCGACGACCGAGGCGGAGTAGAGAGATCCACCATGCAGCTGCGGCTGCGCACAAAACTTACGCTAGTGATGACCGGGCTGGTTTTGCTGGTGGTCATCGTGCTTTCCGGTGTGTTCGTCGCCCAACTTCTCGCCGAAGTTCTCGAGCAAACCGACAAACGCACTCACGAAATCGCTCACCACATCTTCGAGCAAGCTCAACGCGCGCTGACCGATGCGGCCAATGAAGGCCTGCGACCTATCTCGAACAGCCCTGAAGATATCCATGAATATGTCTGGCAAGCCTTCAAGCTCGATGAAGGATTACACGCGCAGTTAAAGGCCGCGAAAGATACGCCCTCAATCTACGAGGTCTCCATCACCGATGGCAACGGTATGGTTTTGATTTCAACGGACGAGTCTCTGCCCGGCAAATTTCTTCCTCGGCGATTGCCGTTATCTCAATTGACCGAGCGTGGTTTTGTGCACCAAGTCAAAGTGTTCGCTGGACTCCCCAGGATTTACGAATTGGATTTCCCATTTAGCAAAGGTGGCCAGCCTTTCGGCGAAGTGCGGGTGGCTGTGTCCTCGGGGCTTTTGCTGTCGGACATTTTGCCGAGTATCCGGAGATTTGCGACCATCGTTCTCGTGGCCCTGATTATCTCCGCAGGTCTCGCCGCGGTGGTGAGCGGAGCAACGCTAGCGCCCTTGCGGGGCATCTCTGACCAACTGGACCGCATCTCAGCCGGACAGTTTGATATTCCTGCGCCGGAAATCAGGGGCTTCGTTGCAGGCACCGACGAACTCGGTCAAGTGAGCCGGAAAATCACGCAGGTAGGACAGCAATTGCGCGGTGTACACGAAATTTTCAGCACCATGCGGGAAAATATGAATTCCGTCATGGCCGGCATGGAGGATGGCCTGTTGCTGTTTACGCGCGAAGCGCGGGCGGTGATGGTCAGCCCAGCCGCTGAAAAATTTCTCGGTGCGCCGGCCGGAGCATTTCTGGGACGCCGCGTGAACGAGATTTTTCCGCCCGGCCACCCATTGCACGACGTGCTGCAGGTGCGCGGCGACGACTTCAGCGAAATCGCGGCCGAAACCGATTTGCAGACCATCGAAGGACCCCGGCGCGTCAGTGTCAGCGTGCAAGCGGTTCAGGAAGACGGCGAGCGAATGGGTGCGCTCGTAACGCTGCGCGACCTTGACTCCATCGAGAGCATCAATACTCAGTTGCAAGTGAGCGAGCGCCTCGCGGCACTCGGTCGCATTACCGCCGGCGTCGCCCACGAAGTGAAGAATCCGCTGAACTCCATGCGGCTGTGGCTGGAAAATTTGAAGGAGTCTTTGCCTCCAGAGATGGACAGCAACGCGCAGCAGGCGGTGCAAGTACTCGACAAAGAAATCGACCGCCTGGATACCGTGGTGAAAAGGTTCCTCGATTTCACTCGCCCGATGGAAGTGCGTCTGGAAGCCACTCAGCTTGCCGACATTCTTCGGGAAGTGGTCGAAGTGGCGGGGCCGCAATTGCGCAAATCCAAAGTGGAAGTGGCGCAGCTCTTGCCGATCGACGTTCCGGAAGTGTACGTAGATCGCGGCCTGCTGAAACAAGCGGTGCTCAATCTGGTCTTGAACGCTGTGGAGGCTATGCCTAGCGGCGGAAATTTACAAATGATGCTAAGCAGGCGCGGCGAAATGGCAGAGATCACCGTCGGCGACACAGGAAAAGGAATTCCGCCGGAAAATAAGCAAAAAATTTTTCAACTGTTTTTCACCACGCGCAAAGGCGGCAGCGGCATCGGACTCGCCAGCACCTTCCGAATTGTACAGCTTCATAACGGTTCGATAGACTTTACGTCGGAGGTCGGCCGGGGAACTACGTTCCGGATCGAGTTACCCCTCGCGGCCTGATCACTCATGATGCAGCTTGGTAACGCCGGCATCCTGCCGGCTTGGTCGAGGCTTTCCGAGTTCCCGCACGTCTCGCGTTGCGCTTCCGTGCAATTCGGCTTTCCGGCGCTGTGCATCGTGGCGATTATTTTTACTGGATGCGCCGCCCAGCAGACGCCGAAGGCCAAAACGTTTCCATGGGTCACGGCGACTTCGATGCGCCCCGTGGTACCGAACGCGGCGGCAACCTCATCTGACGTTGCCACGGATGATTACCTTGCAGCGCTTGGGCTCGACGTGCCTCCGCCCCCGTCCCCTCTCGTGGCCACAACGGCCGCACCGCAGCGTCCCCACGTTCCCGCCGTCGCGTCGGTACCGAGCACCCCATCGCGACCCGAACCTCCTCAGATTGCGCCACAACTAACCGCGGAAGAAACCGCCGCGGCGCAACAGCAAACGAGCTTGAGTCTGAGCGTCGCGGAACGAAACGTCGCCGCCTCGGAAGGCCGCCCGCTAAACGCTACGCAATCCGATTTGGCCTCCAAAATCCGCAGCTTCGTCGCCGAAGCACGCGATGCCGCCCATGTTGGGGATTGGACCCGCGCCAGCAGCGCCGCAAAGAAAGCGCAAGTGCTTTCCGAAGAGTTAGCTCGCTCGTTGTGATTTCACTCTCTTCTGTTCAATTTCCCAGCAGGCTCGCTCCTGTTTCTAAGGATTCTATCGACCGCTCGCCATGCCTGACGGCGGCGGCTCCGCGTGCCAATACCCGGATGCGCTAGAATGCAATTATGAAAATCTTCGACGTGGTGATCGCTGGCGGCGGCCTGATCGGTGGTGCGATCGCTCTGGAACTGTCGCATGCCGGCTTGCGAGTCGCGGTGTTTGAAAAGGGCGAACCCGGGCGCGAGGCATCCTGGGCCAGCGCCGGAATTCTTTCTCCGGCGCCAGAATCCCCGGCGATGATTCCGGTCATTCCGCTAGCCAAGGCCAGCATGAGTCTTTACTCAGAATTTGTTGCCAATGTCGAAGAAATCTCGGGCCAGAACGTTGGATTTCGACCTTTGGGAACCATGGACGCGCTGTTTTCCCGCGATGCCGCTCGCGACCTGAGCACTTTGATCGCCCTGCATCACGGCTTGGGTCTCAAGGCTGAGGCGTTGCGGCCCGAAGAAGCGCGCGAACTGGAACCGGCTCTGAGCCCCGACGTCGAGGCAGCGGCGCTGCGTCCAGAGGAAGCGTCCATCGACAATCGCGCTTTGACGCAGGCGGTGCTACAAGCGGCACGGAAGAGCGGCGCGGAAGTCTTCCCGCAAGACCCGGTGGAGGCGATCTGGCGGGAGCATGGCCGCTGTGCCGGTCTACACGTGCGTGGCGTAAAGATCGCGGCCAAGTGGACGGTCATTGCCGCCGGGTGTTTTTCCGCCGGCATTGAGGGAGTGGAAAGCTATGCTCCGGTGCGTCCCGCGAAAGGACAGATGGTTTCGCTACGCGCGGATCATTTGAAAATCGAGCGAGTGCTGTGGTCCGAAAAGATTTACCTTGTGCCGAGAAATGATGGACGAATCTTGGCTGGCGCCACGGTCGAGTATGTCGGCTTCGACAAGCATGTCACGGCCGGCGCGCTGCATAAAATCCTGTCCGATGCCATCGAGGTGGTTCCAGGACTGGCCAATGGTCAGATCGAGGAGACTTGGGCAGGTCTGCGGCCCGATTCTCCCGACCATTTGCCGATTCTGGGCCCCACCGATCTTGAGGGCCTGCTGATCGCCACGGGACATTTTCGCAGCGGAATCCTGCTTACGCCAATCACAGCGCGGCTGATGCGCGAATGGATTACGGAACAGCGCGTGAGTGTCGATTGGGAACGTTTGAGCCCGATGCGCTTTGCGACCGCGCGAAGGCAGCCAGCGTTGTAACCGCCTCCAAATTTTTGCAGCGACCTTAGACTCTTCCGGCCTCTACGCTCCGCGCGCCCTTCGCTACGACTTCACACATTGCTGAATGTGCTAGTTATGGGCGCCACCACAACACGTGAACTTCACCGATCGCCCGCGAACTACAAACTCGATATCACTGGCGGGCCGGCGGCGGCGTGATTGGCGACGCCTGCCCTACGCTGCTGTATTGAATCTGGTTGCCGTCCAGCGCGAGTTCGTGCTCGAGCACGACATCGAGGGTCGAGCCGCGCGGCAATTCCGCTTCGGGCCCGCGAGTTAATAGGATCGCGCCGAGTCCTGCTAAACCGCCAACCCCGGCTCCTATACCGGCACCTTTCGCGCCTCCGGCGATTGCGCCGATTCCGGCGCCCGTAGCCGTTGTGGTGGCTACCGTCCCGACGTCTTTGCCCTTGCCGCCGGGGCCGGTCATTTTGCCTTCAGAATCCATGGTCTCTTTGCCACCGCTATCCGCGGAGCGGGGAGCGGCATTCAGATCAACGGTGTATCCATTCGGGAAAATCAGGGTGTTGAGTTTCATGCGGAATTCGCCGCGGCCCTTGATGCGGCCGGGGCGCTTGGATTCGAGCAGTTCGCCGCGCAGATAGGAGCCGACGGGAATCACGATGCGGTTGTTCTGAGTGATCGGGAAAGAAGTGCGGAAATAAAGCGAGTCGCCGGGTTTGGCGCCGCGAGTAGAGATTCCATTTTCCAAGACGACGGCAAAACGGGTACCGGCAGGAACATTAATGGATTGAGCCGGCGGGGCGTTGCGGGGGGCTACGGGTTGAACGGTTCGCACTGCGGGATCGGGAGCAGAGGTCTGGGGGCCATCCGGCTCTTGGGCTGCGTGGGCTGGGACGCTACTGGCGGACGCGGCAACGATCAGAAACGCGGCGGATGCGAAATAGTGAGTGCGCGTGTGGTGCATATTGATTCTCCGTGCTGTTGCGATGCGTGCGGAACAATTACGGATGCTTGTGACAGTATACCCGCTTGAGCTTCCCTGCGGTTAAGCCTCCGGACTGTAGGTCACTTAGGCTGCGCGGGTCGCGGGTGGACTCCGAGGACCGTACCCCACCCCTAGCTAGGGGGTTGCCTAGCGATCTGAAAAGACGTGAGATACCCATCAGCGTGGCGCAACGACATGACTCTAAGGAATTTACACGCACTGCCCTTAGATCGGAGGTGGTGTCCAGTAACGTTTATTTAATATACCATATCAGTTATAGAAAGCAATCGGAATGTTCGTGGCTCAACCTCGATCGGAAAAAAGGGTGGCGCGCAACACCCGTCGTAGTCATTTCCGCTGATGGGATGGCCGCGCGTGCTGGATCGCAAGTTTGGCGGAAATTGGCGCTTGCGCTGCGAGAGGCGACTCGCGGCAGGTTTGACCCTCGAATAGTGAGGAGCTACGCTGGTGGCGCGCGAAATGAGGAGGAAGGCATGGCGAAGTTGGCGCTGATCTATGGAATGCGGTTGCTGCCGGAGGAGGATCTGGGGGAAGTCAAGGATGCGACCGTGGTGCTCAAGAACGGGCGGACGGCGCGGGTGACGATGCACTTAATCGAAGGGACCAAGGAAGAGATTGAGGCGACCTTTCGGGAGTCGATTGAGGCGTTCTTTGAGATGTATCCGGAGATTTGAAGAGGGGCGGTACGGGACGGGTGACCTGGAGGACGATTTTAGTTAGGAACTTGGGTCGAGACTGAGAACCGAGTGCGGAGCTTGACCTTGATCCTTTGTCCTTGGGCGCAGCAGCGCTGGGCCCGTGCAAGGGGCGCTTAGCACAGCCAGAATTGGCTGTGGGTCACCACGACTATTTGCTAAAGGCTACGGGGCCGACTTCGGCGCGGGCGCGCATTACGCGTAGGATGGAGTCGCGGGTGATCATGCCGATGATGTGGGCGCCATTGTTTTCGGAGTCTTCGCCGGCGCTCACCACCGGCATTTGGTTTACGTCGGCGGCTAGCAGACGCTCGAGCAGGCCGAGGAGCGGTTCTTCGGGCTTGGCCCAGAGGATTTTATCGCGCGGAATCATTACGGCCTGGACCGACATGTGCGCCCACTCATCGCGCGGAACGGAATTGAGCGTGTGGACATTCATCATGCCGACCAGGCGATCGTCGGTGACGACCAAATGGCAGCGGCGGCCGGTGCGTAAAACTTCCTGACTGTAGTCGTCCAGCGAGATATCGCGCGGAACCATGGGGACTTCTTGGCTCATCACGTCGGCTGCATGAAGTCCTGACAGCGTTTCACGAATAGCGATCTGGGCGACGCTTTCCTGCGCGGCGTTCAATAGAAACCATCCAATAAATGCGTACCATAACATCTCCCAGTGACGGGTGGTGACCGCGAATCCTACGCCGTAGATGATCATTCCATACGCGACGAGCTTTCCGCTTACGCCAGCGGCTTGTGTAGCGCGATTGAAGTCTTTGGTTATGCCCCAAACGATGGCGCGAAAAATCCTGCCTCCATCGAGAGGAAAACCGGGGAGCAGGTTGAAGAGCGCGAGAAGTCCATTCATCCTGAAAAGCCAAAGGGCAATGGCGCCGGTCATGGTGTCGTCCGGGAAAACCATGGTCAGGCCAAAAAATGCGGCGGACAAAAAGAAACTGGCGATGGGACCTGCAATAGCGATGTTGAATTCCTGGACGGCTTTGGACGGATCGTTGGCGATGCGGGCAACACCGCCAAAGACGAACAACGTGATGGATTCGACACGGATTTTGTAGGCTCGGGCTACCATGCTGTGCGAAAGCTCGTGAAAAATGATCGAAGAGAAAAAAAGCAGGCTGGTTAACAGACCGACAGACCAATGCTGGGTAGAAGTCCACTGCGGATGCAGCTCGGTGAACTGCGCGCCGAGAGAGATGGTGATGAGGATAAAGATGAATAGCCAACTGGCGTGGACGTAGATGGGGATGCCGAGAATACGGCCGAGGCGCAGGCTTGATCCGGGATTCATGTTCGGTCAGATTTTAGCCTAGCACAGTGCGGTGGCAGCAGTGCATGCCCGCGAGTCTTAGGGGATGTGTTCTGGGGAATACACCGTGTAGCCCTGGCCACAAAGTCCGACCGGGTTCCTTCAAGTAAGTCACATCCACTCAAATAGATAGAATCTGGAGCGCGAAGTGCGATTGCTTGGTTGCACGACCGGGAGGCACCCATGATCGCTCTACTTGATATCACCACTCTTACTCTCGCTACTCTTCTTGCGCTGGCGGCGGCTACGGCATTTCATTGGCTGCTCTTGCGGGCGGCGTTTCATTTGATGCGGCCTGCTACGGCTCGGCGAGCGGTGGTGCGGACGGGATCGGCGCATGAGACGGCGCGGTGGACGCGGGCGTATGCGGCGCATCGTTGCGGGGCGCACCGGAGTGCCGGGTGAAACCTGAGCTCCGGCAGGGACCGGCTTCCAGCCCGCCCCTCCATTGGTGCGAGAAAGCCCTCGGCGGCTAAAGCCCGGGCCGAAAGAGAAACTTACGGCCCGGCCGACACCGGGCCCCTCCCGTCCACCTCCTTTACGTCTGGTTCAGGAAGTTGTGGCAAGGATTTTCCGAATTCACCCTAGCGGCGGAATAACTTGGACTGGTCTGCCCCGGCGTCACTGGGAGAGATTCGAAGGAGCGATATATGTTGGTACTCAAATATTTACTGATGATCGTGGGAGCGGGGCTGTTTGGGAGTGCGGCGACGCTGGTGATTTACGACATTTATATGTCGGCACAGCTGCGGCGATTGTTGCGGCGTGGCAGCGCGGTCGAAACCGGCTCGGAGGGGTCAACTGGCTTGGCGCCAAATCACCCTTTCGGACCGGTGCGCTGGGGGCTGGCGCAACGGCTCACAGTTTCGGCGGTGGTGCCGCTGCTGTTGGCGCTCAGCATCGTGGTGATTCCGGACGGATCGGCTGGGGTGCGCATTAGCCAGATTTGGGGCGCCCGGCCGGGCACGCTGTATCCGGGCGTGCACATCGTGGCGCCGCTGATCGATAGCGTGGTGCTTTACGATACGCGGGAGCAGGTATACACGACGTCGGCTACTGAGGCGCCGAAGTCCGGGGCCGAAGTGCTGACAGTACAAGCGCGCGAAGGTCTGAACATCGGCTTGGCGGTGAGCGTGCGTTACCGGCTGGACCCACAGCGGTTGAGCTACATCCACGCGAATTTGCCGCAGCCTGTCGGAGACCAAGTGGTGGCGCCGACGGTGGCCACGATTTATCGTCAACTGGCGCCCAACTACATCACCCGGGAAATTTTCGCAACCAAACGCGAGGAATTGAGAACATCGGCGGCGACGGCGATAACGGCGCGCCTGGGTTCGGACGGAATCCTGGTGCGCGAAGTGCTGTTGCGCGACTTGAAATTGCCCGAAGAATACGCCCAGGGACTGGAAGGCCTGCTGCTGAAGGAACAGGAGAACGAGAGGATAGGAACTGATACGGAGATTAAGCAGAAGCAAGTGCGCATCGCGGAATTGGAGGCAGAGGCGCAGAAGGCGCGGGAAGTAAAGCAGGCGGAAGCCCAGGCGCAGGTTCGCGTGCTGCAGGCTAAGGCGGAATCAGACGCCATGCAGTACACGCTGCCGTTGAAACAGAAGCAGATCGAGCAGACCAAGCTGGAAGCGCAGGCGCGGAAAGAAGCTACTCTGCAGAATGCCGAGGCGGCGGCGCAGGCCAAGGTGATTGACAGCAAAGCGGAGCTGGAGCGGCAAAGGAATCTCGCGGAAGCGGAGGCCAACCGGATTCGGGTTACGGCGGCGGCAGATTCGGAACGGATGAAGTTCGAGGCCGCGGTATTGAAGTCGAATCCGATGTTGATTCAGAAAATTATCGCGGAGCGGTTGTCGGACAAGTTGCAGATCATGATGGTGCCGGTGGATGGGAAGAACTTCTTCGCGAACGATGTGCTCCGGTCGGCGTTTTCGGGAGCTGGATCGGGAGCTTCGGATTCGGACGACGGGTCGGATGGTCCGGCTACGGCGACGGCGTCGAAGACGCAGAAACGGAGGCCATAAGGCTGGCGAGGGCAGTCTGGGGTCGGTGTGTCGCGGAGCGCTGACCTTCTGGCGGGCGCGCGGGGGGCGCCGACAAGAGTGTTGGTGCCACTGCGGGCGGCTCAGAATTGTTCGCGGTCCACTATGATTCGCGGATCACTGATTTGCTTCGGGTTTTACCGCGGGATATTTCGGTCTTGGTGGAAGGCCCTTATAGCTTTTCAGCGCTTCATTGGCCAGCTCGATGGCCTTCTCCAGCTGGGGATCGTGTCCGCTGACTACCAAGTCAGGGCGTTGGGGGACGACGTAGTCTGGATCGACGCCGTGATCTTCCACCACCCATTCGCCCCCGTTGTCGGTGCTCCAGAAACCGAACCCCGGGGCGGTGACGCTTCCGCCGTCGCGTAGTGGTTGCGCGTTGCCGATTCCAACCAGGCCGCCCCAGGTGCGCTCTCCGACGATGGGTCCAATTTTTTCACGCCGGAAGAACCACGGGAAAGCGTCGCCACCCGAACCGGCGAGCTCGTT
>Ga0182024_10004744_pt1 | contig 30951 bp, 31 predicted proteins | sample P32metaG_FD_120480 | JGI IMG/M metagenome (GOLD analysis project Ga0182024, IMG submission 120480) | Permafrost microbial communities from Stordalen Mire, Sweden - P3-2 metaG (Illumina Assembly) | ecosystem: Environmental > Terrestrial > Soil > Wetlands > Permafrost | place: Sweden: Stordalen... | reverse complement strand
TTCGGGCACCGGCGAAGTACGGTTTGCCGCGGCCAAGAACAAACGGACGAAAGTAGAGATGATACTCGTCGATAAGACCGAGGTCAGTAAGACTCGCCGCCAGATCGGGCCCGGCAACGTCGATGACGCCGTCGACCTCCGCCTTTAGCCGGCGAGCAAAGGCTTCGAGATCGTCGCCGACAAGCGTGGCGTTGGCGCCGACCGACCTTAGCGAGCGTGATGCAACCCATTTCGGTTGCGTGCGCCACGCCGCCGCGAATTCGTGCTCGATCGCGCCCCACTCCGGTCGATCCTCGTCCCAATAGCGCATCACCTCGTACATGCGACGACCGTACAGACTGCCCGCGAGGTCGCGGGCGTGGTCGATCCAATAACGAAAGAGCGCAATGCCTGGCGAATGAAGCGGCGGCTCCAGCTCGCCCTCAACGCCAGCAACGTAGCCATCGAGAGACTGCATCATTCCAAAGACAATCTTCCCCATGTTCCCGCACCTCCGACCAGGCTGTAGCTTCAAGAACGACCAAGCCCTGGCGGTTACCCAACGAAAAGTGGCGACGGCTGCGAGTTGATGAGGTAACGGACAAACTCCTCCGGCGTGCGATTCCCAAGCGACGAGTGAGGTCGCTGAGCGTTGTAATCGAGACGCCAGATATCGATAATCTCGCGAGCTTCGGCGAGCGATTCGAACGAATGCTCATTGAGGCATTCGTCCACCCGGATGCACGGCGGCGATCGTAGCCTCGTATTGCTCCTTCGTCCCTCCGGGGAAATAATGCACGATTGCAAACGCCATGATGGTTCTCCCTCCGGTTTGAGCCGACACTCGCTAGATGGCCAAGTCGTTAGATGACGGCTTACCGTTTTCCGCGCCTTCTTCAAGGAACTGGTTGCGAAAAAGGCTGCGAAGGAAGCTGCCGGGCAAGCTCAACAACGTGAAGGCGTGAAGGAGCCTCGTCGTGATTTTGGCTTTGCTCGCGTTTTTCGCGGGCGAGGCGATGCTCGGCCGGATGATGGGACCGCTCGCCCTGTAGTCGGCGCGCGGGCGCTGCTCGCGGTCTTCGCGGCAATGGGCGTCGCTCTCATCATGTCGGTGCATCGGTATGCGGCCTATGTGCCGATCCACTTCAATGAGGCATACAACTTGCAGATCGCGCAATCCATCGCGCGCTATGGGTGTTACTGCACGACGTACTTTCCCAGGCGCGTCTTTCCGGTCGAGGAGAGCACGAACGGCATTCCGCAATATGTCGGCGCCGCATTCTTCGCTGCGACGCACGACCCCGATGCCGTGGTCATTGGAACGGCAACGCTCGGAACGGCGGCGCTCGTCGTCGCGCTCCTATTCCTGGAGCCGTGGTTGGTGGCCGTATCCTGCATCCTTTTCAGGACTTGGACCTCGTACTTTTTCGTTTCCACTCAATTCGAAGGCGAGATATGGGCGCTGGCGTTCGCCGTCTTCGGCATCGCATTGTTGCGAAAATATCGAAATGTCGATGGCGATCCAGCCACAGACGCTCCAATCACTCCCTATGGCGACGCGATGAACAGTGCATCGCGGGCATCTCTCATGCTTCGCGATCGCAAGGTCTTGATGGCGATCGTATTCTTCGCCTTGGCGATGGAGTGCAAGCTACTCGTCGCCATCGCCGTGTTTCCGATAGCGTTTGCGATACTGGCGAGAAAGTCTGATGCCCGCTCTCGATCGACGATGATCGACTCCGCCATCGGCGTGCTCGCGATAAGCGTCGCTTCATTCGCCATACTCTTCCTGCTCATCGCATTCTCCGTTGTCCATAGTACGCGTGGCGCTTTCGACGTGGGGAGCGTAGGGAATGCGTTCTTCGGGTTCATCGGGAACATGATTTCGCAAGGTCAAAATGCTGCAGGCTCGACCGTCGGTTTTTTCGCACGCATCGCCTCGTTCTTCGACCCCATGGCACTCGTGGTCTTTTGCGTTGCGAGCATTATCTTGCTCGGCGCGAACGTCGCCTATTTTCCGCTCGCCGCCGTGACGATCATTTGGTTCTTCGGATTCGGTCGAGGGGGGATAGAGCGACACATGGTGATGTCGCTCTATCTCACGACGATCATGGGAGCGATGGAGGCGCGGGCGATGCTCGGGCGATTCGCCATGAGCGGAAAGGCGGCGATTCGCACGTACTGCGTCGTTGCGGTGTGCGCTTTCGGTGTCTTCCTTGCTGTGAATACCCTCGTCGGACGACCTTTCATAGGGAAGGTGTTCGAGCAACAGGTGGCCGCGGGATATGATCGCGAGCACGTGATCCGCACCAGCGCCAATGCCTCCACGCATTACACACGCCGCTTGGTTGAGGCAATTCGCCGTGAGCCGTACGTCGTCACGAGCGGATGGTGGCAATTCCCGGAGTTGTCGATCCGCGAGGGCCTGAGTTTCTATGATCGCATGAAGCCGCAAAATGACTCGCTACCAAAGGGCCAGGTTGCCCTTCTCTTTGACGAAGGGAATAGGCTATGGCCCCCAACGTCACGGCAAGCGAATTGCGGGAAGGTTCTCTACCGTGAGGGCTCGATCGTTCTTTGCCGCGTACGAGCGGATGTGGCGATCGACTACCAGGGAACCCCTCGATGACCGCCTACTTGCGCTGCCTTGAATTTGCGCAATGCGCTCAGCGGCTTTGAAACCTAGCGGCGCGTAGTGCGCAAGGCGGGGCAGCGACGCGGGGGAGCCGGCGGACACAGGGAGCAAGAGGCCCCTATCTTCACGCGCCCTGATGAGAAAGGCGTCCAATGAGCATCTCGCGACGTGGTCTTTTTGCAATGTTCGCCGCCCCGTTTACTGCGCTCGCAGCGGCACGCGAGGTTGACGCGGCCGTGAGGCTTTCGGCGAAGCCAGCCGGCGGTCGCGCCAAACTTGCTTCGATACAAGCGCTTACGGCGCCAACGAATCTCATTAAACCGAAAGGAGTCAGCAACCAAGCCGGAACGATTCAATCGCAGATCAGTGCCCTGCAGAGTGCGATCAGCGCGCTGCAGACCAACGAGAGCGGTTTAGCGACGTTCGCCGCCAACGTGTTCGCGTTCGCAAATAGCGTCCGCCAGTTCGGCGACAGCACGGCCGACAGTCTGAACTCGCACTACCACTTCTCGGAGGACCAAGGAAACTGGCTCGTCACGTCCCAGGCGCAATTCTAATCGGCGACTACGGAAGCGTGTGGATCCTTGAGGACGTTCGCGCCGCCGGCGCCGATCGCCACGCGCACCGCGAGCGAAGCGCTTGCGCTGCGACCTTGAACCCTTGCGTTGCACGGCCCGGCGGGGGCTCATCTTGAAGCGCCCTATCGCCGTACATTCAGTGCCGTCCGCTCGGTTGGGCATCTTGGCAAGCATACGATGCGTGGCGCCTTTCGATTTCACGTTGCAACGACCAAGAAAAAGCCCGCCGGAGCGGGCTGAAATTTCGTTATGGGCCACGCCGGGTACGATGTTTCGCAAGCCAAAGCCCCAGAACGCCTAATAGAATGCCACTAATACTGAGAAGTGCGCTAACTAAGTATTTCATGTAGCCTCCTCAGGCCATTGCTTCTCAGTCTCCGTCGTGCCTTCTGCTCTCCTGCGCAGAATGGGCAGAAAAGCCTCCCGAGACGGCATCAATAGAATGCCGATAACCAAGTGAATGACGCGATGGGGCCGCGCCGAATCTCTCGCTCATTCTGAAAGGCGAATCGATGAAGCGAGCCGTTTCCTCAGTTCGGCTGAGCAGCAGGACCGGCGCGGGCCGGTTTGCTATATCCTGCACCCGTTAATTCTCGGAGGTGCCCTATGTCCAAGTACCTGATCAAGGCCAACTACACGACCGAAGGCGTGAGGGGTTTGACGAAGAGCGGCGGCGGAACCGCTCGCCGAAATGCAGTCAAAGAGTCGCTCGAAGGCCTCGGGGGGAAACTCGAAGCATTCTATTTTGCGTTCGGTGAGACCGATGCGTACGTGATCGTGGAGCTTCCTGACAATGTCACCGCTGCGGCGCTCTCATTGGCCGTAAACGCGACGGGCGGCCCTCAAGTCAGAGCCACGGTGTTGATCTCTCCCGAGGAGATGGACGAAGCCGTCAAGCGGCAAGTCAAATACCGCGCACCCGGCCAATAAATCACTTCTTTGTGCGCCCGGCATGGGCGCTGACTAAGAGATGTGGATTCGCGAGTTCTCGCGAGATAGCGGCGATCGGAGCCTGGCGCCCCTCGTCGGCGGCGTGTAACGCGGATCACAGTTGGTTCAGGCCTCGCCGATTCGGCATAACTCTTCTGAAGCAAAACCGACCCATGCTGATAGCATCTGCTTCGTCCGCGGCGCTCCACATTGTCGCGAGCGATACCATGGAACCGGAAGGCAAAGCAATGGAATGCCGCGCAGGCAAAACTGAAGAGGTCGCGATCTCGCACGAAGAGCTCTCGTACCTCCGGCTCATGGAAAGAACCGTCGAACACATGCGCGGCTACGTCATGATCGTCGAGCACACCCATGCCGATCCGCCATACCTCATCAGGTACGTTAATGACACCTTCACTCGACTCACCGGCTATCGGGCGGCCGAGGTGTGCGGCAAGAATCCGATGCTGCTCCTCGGCCCGAATAGCGATGTGCTGATGCTGGAAGAAAAGATGAGCGAGGTCAATGCGGGGCTCCCTGTACTCTTCGATTTGTTGCATTATCGCAAAGATGGGCAAGAGATCATGCTCGATACCAGCATTTCCCCGCTTCTCAGAGCCGACGGTACCGTCCAGTACGGGATTTCCATTGGCTACGACACTGGCGAGCGCAGGGCGGCAGAAATCGCCGCGGTTCGCGCACAGGTCGCAGAAGAAAACAATAAACTTCTACGCAAGGAAATCGCGGAGCGCGAGTGCGCCGAGAAAAGGCTGGCGCACGCCGCGCTCCACGATGCACTGACTGGTTTGCCGAACCGCGCGCTGTTCATCGATCGAGCGACGGCGTCGCTCGCGCCAAATCGCCGGCGCGAGGGTCGCGGCGTCGCCGTGCTTTTTGTCGACTGCGACAATCTAAAGATGGTGAACGATACGTTAGGCCACGCGGTTGGCGACCGCTACGTGATTGCGGTCGCTCGACGATTGAAAAAATGCACGCGACCTGGCGACATGGTTGCGCGCATCGGCGGAGATGAGTTCACGATGTTATTGGAAGACGTTAACGATGATCGGGCGGCCTCCGTTATTGCGGAACGCGTGTCGAAAGAAGTGTCACGACGATCTTTTCGGATCGGCGATCACGAGATTAGCGGAACCGTTAGTATCGGTATCGCTTTGAGTTCACCGTCATGTGGGACTCCTGAAGAACTGCTTCGGGACTCGGATATTGCGATGTACCGAGCGAAGTTGCTCGGCAAGAATCGCTGCCAAACTTTTGCCACCGAAATGCGCGATCAAGCCGCGCGCCTGCTCAAAATCCAAATGGCGATGCGACGCGCGTTGAAAAACGGCGGTTTGGTCGTCGCCTATCAACCGATCGTTGCGCTTGGCGACGGCAGGATAGCGGGATTTGAAGCGCTCGCGCGCTGGCGCGACCCGGAGCTGGGAGAGATCTCGCCGGCTGAGTTCATCCCTGCGGCTGAGGAAACGGGCTTGATCGTACCGCTCGGACTGACAATGCTTCGCAACGCCTGCGCACAGGCAGGACGCTGGCGCAAAGAGTTTCCGGATCAGCCCGACCTTTCAATGAATGTCAACGTTTCCGTGAGGCAACTGCTTCAGCATGAATTCGTCGAACAGGTCCGTCAGGTTCTGCAAAGTACTGGATTACCGCCTCAAAATCTCCAACTTGAAGGCACGGAAAGCATGCTCATGCAGGAGCGCGATCGGATCGGCCTTGCGCTCGCGGGCCTTCGTGCGCTGGGCGTGAAGCTGGGCGTAGATGACTTCGGCACTGGATACTCGTCGCTTGCACATCTTGCGGAATTCCCGGTCAACACTCTGAAAATCGACCGTTCTTTCGTGAGCGCAAGGGGAAGCGGCGGCATCGCAAGTCCCGAGATCGTGCAGACGGTGCTCTCGCTTGCCCGACGTCTCGGGCTTGGCGTCATCGCCGAGGGCGTTGAAAACGAACAACAGCGGAGTGAATTACAAGCTCTCGGCTGTGCCCTCGCGCAAGGCTATCACTTCGCCAGGCCGCTCGATGCAAGGGCCGCAACGGCATTTCTTCGCCGCGCCACTGCCCCATTGCTTGCTTTGAGTGCCTAGTTTTCGTGCCGCGCTCTTCCCAGAGCCCGTGCGGACCACGCGGCCGGTCGCGACGAGATCCCTAAGCGTGGCGAGGCAGACCTCTGCCCGGCCCCTTTTGCATTTGGGGACAACAACTGCAAGGATGGAGTCTGCCGTGGCACAGCGACACGCTATGACGCGAGAAAGAGTTATGCGTGACGAGTAACTGACGGGTCGCTAACGTGAGAGTCTGATGGGCATTTGGTAAGGTCGCTGTGGAAAGGAAAGAGGCCTAGGCGACGGTAAGAAATTGAAGCCGCCGGACTGACGGGGGGGGCGGTTTCATGATGCAGAGGGCTCTGAGTATCATTGCCGTCGGCAGCGTCGTTCTCGCGTTGACCTTGAGCACTGCGGTCAACTCGGTATCGGGGCAGACTGCAAGCTCCACGCCGGGCCCCACTGCGGAAGCGATTTCAACGGATTGCGCGACCGCGGATCTCACCGACGTCATGGCCGTCTACGCGAGTGCGCCCGATCCAAAGACGGGGCCGGTCTCCTACCCTCCGAACGTCGCTTCGTACCTTGCCCAGAATCTGCGAGCCCGTCTCGCAACGTGCGCGGCGGGGTTCGGCGCCGGAAACCCCGCGGAAGCAAATGCGTGCACACCCGCGCAGGGCGAGATAGACCCGCGCCAACTCTGGACGCATCTGAAAACCTGCGAGGCGTTGGCTCATCCCCCCGCAGCCGCCTCGACGGTTATCAAGTGGGCGTTGCCCGCGGCGTCAGGTTTGGGGAACCAGCCGATCATTTTTATCATCGCAGGAGGCGGCGATGCAGCTATGGTCCAGAAGCTGGCGTCCTCGCTCGCGGCGTACCTGAACGTCGGCAAAGCGAAGAACGGGTTTAGGTTTGCCGCCGACGCGGTTCTCCTTCCCGAACCTACCTGGTCGCCGGATCAGTTTCTAACGCAATGCAAGAGTTCGCCCCAAGTAGAGGGCGCGATCGTGCTCCAGATTACCGCCACCGGGAGCGGCGCGAGCGACGAGTTCGTCCGTCGCCGCAATTGGACGGCAATCGAAGCGACGGCCCTGTATGCGCAATGTGTCCGTAAGCGTCCCGGGTCGCAAGGCGTGCCCATGTACACCTGGGCTTCGAGTATCGAGCAGAAAGAGAAGCACTACGTCACGCTGACTCCATTGCTGCCTCTCTCGCTGCTCCTGACCGTGGCCGGCGGCTATGAGGTGTTTTCGCCGGCTAGAACGAGCTCTAGCGCAACGACGAGCGTGTTCCCAAATCCGAGTCCTATCCCTTCGGCAGGGAGAGTCTCTCAAATCGTCACGACCGGTCAAACGACCCTCAACGCGGCCTCCCTCAGTAGCGTTGCGGGAAGCTTTCTGGGCAGTTCGATAACCTATACCAATAGCGCGGCGCCCTTGACGCCAACTTCGGTTGACAGGCTGACGTGGGACACGCTGCAAGAGCTCGCACTCCAGTTGATGAAGGATATGAACTGCTGGCAGCCTCAACCCGAGCCGACGGGAACTCCGAATGCCGCAGATGTGATCGGTGCGCAGCGTAGGTTACCCGCGTATAGCCCGCCAACCGGCCTAGGCGCGTACTCTTCGGGCAGGCCTTCGGCGCCGTTTTGCAGCGAGCCCGGGGCCAGCGAATCGATCAACGACATTCTGCCCGCTACACCGGCACCGTAAAGCCAAGGGTCGACCGATGCGCAAAAACGTTTTGACTCCAGCCGCAATTATCGCACTTGGCGTCTGCCTCGCTTTCCCGGGAGCGGCGGGCGGCGACGCTTCGCAGCAACCCGAGGCGGGCCCTCCGATTCAGGGGACGTGGAGCTGCGAAACGACGCAAGCTAATGCGCCGAGCAATGCGCAAGAGACTTGGACGTTGCGCGAGACCGACACCATCGAGGCGCTCAGCACCATTTGGAACCATGGCACGGCAAGACCGCCCGGAGCGCCTGTACCGATGTACGTCGCGCCGTCGGATGCGAACCAGCCTGCGACGGCACCCTTCTACGATTACTACCTTGGATACAGCAAGAACGGACAAGTCTACATTCAAATAGGCGTAAACCCTACCGACACCTCGATGACGTACTTCGTCGGCACGAGCTCGGCTGCGCGGGGACAGCTCAACGGCTCGCAATGGAACATCGTATATCCAATAGGAGAGGAGAGGGGTTACAAGTTTAGCGCCACGTTTACCGACTCGCAGGGACAGTTTACCATTAGCTATCCCGACTTGACGCAGGTCTGCACCCAAAAACGCCCCACGTTGCCGCCACCTCCGCCGTCACCCTCAGCGTCAGAGTCCTTCAGCACGACATGCCGAGTGTGGAGGACCGGGGAGAGCGATCCGACCACGGAGGATCTCAGGATCACCACGATGGCCAAGTATAAAAATGGTCAAGGCTATTGGTGGCAGGGGGTAGCAACGGAACCGAACCCGGATCCGACGAGCGGTCAAAAAAAGGTCATCTATGAGTATAATATTTTCTTGTCACATGGGGAGCGCGTAGCGATCGAAGTCAATGACATCACGGGAGCTTACATCATCGCAACGACCCAATCGCGGAACTGGAACGACTCGGTTTGGACTGTCGTCTATCCGACGCTAGAAAACGGTTTCACGTTTACTCATATCTCGCAGGACCAGGAGTTCCCACAAGGCGACTTGTTGAAAGGATTCGAACTCCTCTTCAAGGACGGGTACCAGATCTGCGGGCCCGCCCATTGACCGCAACCGAATGGCAACCGCAACGCGACCGAAGAAAAAAGCGCGTGGTTACGGGCTGAAAATGGTTGCGGGGCCCGGATTTTAATCCGTTTTGGCTTCGTTACGCCCAGGACCGTTCCGTGTCGCCGAGTGTCGCGAAGGGCCGTGGCGTAAGGGTTCCTTTATGCGAACGTGACGGATGCCTTCGTGCACACGTGCCCGATCGCGTCGCGCGTGCTCGCGTCGACGCCCGCCTCGGTGCGGCGTGCGACGCAAACGAACGGCGACGTATCGAACAGCGGCCGTCGCGCCTGAAAGGTGAAGCGGACGATCGGCTCCGGGAAGTGTTCTTGGACGAGTGCGAGCATCATGATGGCCTGCAAGGGCCCATGAACGACGAGGCCGGGATATAATTCGACGCCGGTCGCGTACGGATAATCGTAGTGGATCCGATGTCCGTTCGACGTCAACGCTGAAAATCGGAACAAGAGCACCGGGTCGACGCGAATTTGCTTGACGACTGAACCGGCCTCGATCGAGGCCGGTTGGGGCTCGGCCTTCGCGCTTTCTTGCGAACCGGGTGCGATCTCGCCGCGATAAACGATATCCTGTTCTTCCTCGATTGCAAGACCGTGCGCGCCGAATATCTCGTGTCGAACCGTGACGAAGACGAGATCCCCCGACGCGCCGCTCTTGCGCTGAATCGCGGCGATGGTTGAAAGCCGCTCCGCCGGCTGGCCGAGTGGAAGGTTCGCGTGAAAGGAAACTCTACCGCCGGCGAACATGCGACGAGGCAGCGTCACCGGGGGCATGAACTCTCCGCGCCGCGGGTGACCGTCTTCGCCAAGTTCCGACTGCCGCGTCCAGGGGTTGAAATAGAGCCAGTGTGCGAGGGGAGGCAGCGTCTCGTTCGGAGCGATCGTTTTTATGTCGAGGTCGAGCAGAGCGGCCAAATCGGCGACGCGATGGCGATCGAGGACATCCGAAATCCGTTCTTGCCGACCTACGTACGCATCGTACTCCGTCGGCTGTGCCGCCCCCTTAGCGTCCAACAGACGCAGCTCTTTGAACGAAGTCTTGCGAACTGCACAGCTCGCCGAAGGCCGGGAAAATCTTCGTCACCGCAAATTCGTGCATCTGATCGTCAAAGCTCGCGCAACAATCTTCGATCACCTTGACGGCGTAGCCTGAATCGGCCGCGTGACGAAGAGCTGATTCCACGACAAAATTCGTTGCCACGCCGGCCAAGAACAGTTCGCCGACGCGCCGGCCGACTAGCAGCTCGGCGAGCGCCGTGCCGATGAAGGGGTTGACGCACCCCTTTGTGACGATCGGTTCGCCCGGAACGGGTTGCACCTCTTCGCAGAACTCCGTGTCGGAGGAGCCGAGCAGCATGACCCCTTTTTCTTCGAAACTTTCGAATCGCTTGGATCTGTTCGTGCGGAGCGAGTGACGCGGATCGATCCCTACTCGCACGTGGATCACGGGAACCTTATGTGCGCGCGCCGCCTCGAGGCAGGTCTTGGCGTGATTGAGGACGCCGCGCTTCTCGACCGCGCCCGCAGCCATGCCTTTGCAAACGGCGTTCTGGTAGTCCATCAGCAAGAGCGCAAATTGTTCCAATGCCGTACCTCCGATGAGTCTCAGTCGAGCTTTCCGGCGTACTTTTCGAGCGCGCTCCACGCGGTCGCACCGAATTCGCTCTGCCAGCGCTTATAGTAGCCGTTTGCGGTCAAGGTTGCCTTGATACTGTTGCTGTCGCATTTGTTGAACACAAGTCCCTGACGCTGGAGCTTGTCTTGAATCGATCTTGTCAAGATGTCGACGTCGCGCCGCTGCAACAGCGCGGCGGCATTCATGTGTTTGCGCAAGCTATCCCTATAGCTCGGGGGAAGGGCTTTCCACATATCGGAGTTGATCAGAATCCAGTACCCGTTCCACATGTGATGCGTGAGCGACGCGTATTTCTGAACTTCGAACCAGCGCTGAGATTGCAGTGTAACAAGCGGTGATTCTTGGCCGTTGACGATGTGCGTCTGAAGGGCAACGTAAACTTCCGGGGTCGCCATGACCGTTGGCGCCGCGCCCATCGAGCGCAGCGAATCCACGCGGAGCCTGCCCGGAGCCGAACGGACGCGCAGCCCCTGGAGGTCTTCGGCGCGCGTAATCGGCTTCGTGCTCGTGGTAAAGTCGCGAAAGCCGCCGTTCCAGACGCGTTCGAGTGCGACGATCCCGGTCTTTGAAGCGATTTCTCTGCGAACGATGGCTCCCAAGTCTCCATCGAACGCCGAGAAAACCGTTTTGTCGTCCTTAAACGCGTAGGCCGTGCTTTCGATCGCCGCGACGGGAACGATGACGTCCATCAGGGCCCCCGGCATGCCGACCATTTCGAGCGCGCCCGTGCGAAGCTGCGTGATCATAGCGGGGTCGCCGCCGAGCACGCTATTTGGGAAGGGCTTGATCGAGAGGCCGCCGCGCGTTTCGGCGTAAATGGCGCGAAATGCTTCGACCGCCCGAATGGTGAGCGGATGCGCGCCGTCCAGATCGTTGCCATATTTCCATACGAACTGCGGCGCCGCTCGCGCTTGCGATCGCACGAATGCGATCGATCCGAAAGCAGAAGAAGCGGCGGTGATAAAGCGACCTCGAGTAATCATGATACCTCACGGAGTGCGGCGAGAATGTTCTCGGTATCTTGGCCGAGCAGAGGCGCGGGACGCGTTTCGCCGGCAAACCCATCAAAGCGCCAGATCGGCGCGTAAATGGTCTGCGTCCCGACTTCGGGATGGCGTACCTCGCGGAAAAAGTCACGGGATTTCAAATTTTCGTCCTCCAGAAGCTGGGGGATGCTCAGCGCAGGGCCCGCCGGAACGCCGTGCGCTTGGAGTTTCTCGAACGCGTCATGCGCCGTTCGCCCGCGCGTCCAGCGGGTGATTTCCGCTTCGATCGCTTCGAGCTGTCGCAACCGGCCTTCCGGCGTGCTCAACGTCGAGTCGTCGGCCCATTCCGGCCTGCCCAAAACGTCGCACAAGCCGCGCCACGACGGTTCGTCCTCGACCGAAATCATGATCCAGGCGTCCTCGCCCGCACAGCGATAGGTGTTTTGCGGAACCAGATACGGGTCGCGATTGCCGACCCAGTCCTCGGGAATTTCCTCGCCCGGAAATTGAACGAGTAAGTCGGCAAGAAGAAGTGCGGAAACTTCCAACTCGGAGAGGTCGATGTAGCGGCCTTCGCCGGTCGCGTCTCTGTGCCGCAGTGCTGCCAGAATCGCAAAGCACGCATACAGCGCCGATGCCGTATCGGGGAACATGCCGCCGAGCGCCAGCGGCGGTTGGCCGGGATACGCGTTCAAGCTGCATAGCCCTGACCAAGCATCGAGCGAAGGCCCGTAACCGACGTACCGGCTTTGTGGTCCCGTCTGTCCGAAGGCGGACAGCGCTGCCACGATGATGTCCGGCTTGATCGCGCGCAGCGTTTCGAAATCCAGGCCCAGTTTCTTCATCACGCCCGGTGAGAAATTTTCGATGACGACGTCGCTCTGTCGGACGATCTGCTTCGCTTGCTCGCGCTGCACGTCGTCGGTCAGATCGAAACAGATGCTCTTCTTGTTGCGGTTTTGCGCGTTCCAAACGCCGCTGCGGTTTACGCCCGCTTCGTTGTGAGGATACGGCCCTTGGCGACGATGAACGTCCAGCCGTGTCGGGCTTTCGATCTTGATGACGTCGGCGCCCAGATCCGCTAACGTGGCGGCGCAGTACGGTCCTGCCCAGACGTGGCCGAAATCGACGACCCGGACGCCTGCCAGCGGCATCATGACGGGTAGGGTCCTGCGGGGAAGAGTTGCGGAGGCTGCACGCCGTCGGCAAACGGTTTGAAGAAGCCTCGATCTGACAACTGCGGCATGTGCGCGAGGTCGCGCAGCGTGTTCACGGCTGCAAACGGCACCGATCGCTTTTGCGCTTCCCACGCGATTTCGGCCTTTGGATGCGCGGCGAGCCAGGGTGCGATCCGCTTCTCGATGTCGACCCTATGCTCGTAGCGATAATCGTTGTCGAGATAGCGTTCGTCCAGGGCCCATTCGGGGTTGCCCATCATGTCGACAAACCCGCGCCAGTGATGCTCTTCGACGATCTGCAGGAAAACGTAGCCGTCGCGGCACTTTTTGATCCCCCACGGCGCCAACTTCCAGACGCGCATGAAGCGCGATGACGTGATGCCTTCGTAGAAAAATTTCGAGAGTTCTCGACGCATGGTCGGTATGAGAGTTTCGACCATCGACACATCGACGTGGTGCCCACGCCCCGTTTGTTCGCGAAGGCGCAGGGCGCTGAGAACTGCACCGGCCGCGCTGATGCCCGAGTAGATCGAAACGAGTGAACCGGGAAGTTTCATCGGCGGTTGAGAGCCGCCGTCGCCGCCCTTAGCCATGTCGCGCGGATTCATGTAGCCGAGACCGGACATGAATGTAGCGACCGCATCGTTTCCGCGATAATTTCGGTAGGGACCGGTCGTGCCGAACGGCGTGACCGACGCGACGACGATCCTGGAATTCACGGCTTCCATGCTCGAAAAATCGAGTCCGCAACGCTCGCTTTCCAGCGGCCGCCGATCGTCGATGAGGACGTCGGCGTCGAGGCTCAAAGCGCTGAGATCTCGCTGGCCGGCGACTGAACGTAAATCTATCGCGGCGACCCGTTTCGATTGATCGAGGAACGCTTGGACTGCGGGATGTCCGTCGCGGTGCGGATCGCTCGGCGCACCGGTATCGACGATGCGCGTAACCTTCGCACCGACCGATGCCAGCATCCGGGCGGCATATGCCACGGCGAGGCCGCGACCCGCATCGAGAACCTTCACGGTCGAGGAATCGACCCGCTTGCGGAACCGACGATCACTTTTTCGCCGCGCTGATTCTCGATCCAGACGTCGCAGTCGACTCGCGTGGCGCCCGCGGCATCGGTCGAGGTTCCGACGACCTTGCCTCTCGCAACGCAAAAGTCGGTGACCAGGACGGGCCGACGGAATGTCAGCGTGCACGCGCCGCCCTCGACCCAACCGCGTCCGAAGGCCTCGCGAAGCTGACGGAAGATCAGCGATGCGACTTGCGGACCGATTGCGACCGGGGCTTCGAGTCCCTCCCGGCGCGCAGCCGCGAGGTCGGTATGAATCGTCTGTTCGTCGGCCCGCTTGAAATCGTCCAAGCTGAATTGCCGCGCAATCGAGGGAAGATCATCGCCTACTTCGACGGAAGCTTTCAATACTGCGATCGCCATTAGATTCGCTCCGCTTTGATTCCGGAATCGATACCCTCGCCGGCTCGGGGCGCCGAACGTTCGATCACGTCCAACAGATGCGTTCGCTCCGTGCGGAACACAACGTTCCCTGCGGAGTCGGTCGCTTCGGCAGCAAACACCACGAATTCGCGCTCGGTTTTCACGTACTTCTTGGTCACCCACGCTTTTACGCGCAGCGTCTCGTTCAGGCGGATCGGTCGGAGGTTTTCCATTTTCCACCGATAGAACAAGCCGCGTATATTGTAGCTTCGCGACAGGAGCCAGCGGGGCGGCCGGTATTGAATCTGCGGGGGAGCGACGCGCCCTCCCCACGGTGAGTCGAGGCTATAGAACTCGTCGTAATCGTGATCCATCCGGCTCTGCTTGTCGACCATGTCTTCGGTGACGACCCACTCCATTTCGCCGAGCACGGCTCCGACCACGATGTCATCGAAGCTTGCGCGTTTGCCTCCAGCGTCGCGCTCGATACGCGTGCTGCTCGCGTTTGGGTTCACGCCATGCCTCCTTCGCGCTGGGCCTCGTTGCATTTGTCCGCGACGAACTCGCCGGCGTAGTCGACGCTGCTGAGGAAGCCCAGATCCATTGCTCGTCGCCCCCGTCGTGCCATTCGGCTCCAGAAATGAGTGTCGACACTTTTGGTGAAGTCTCGACCGTGACTATAGGGGTTTTAAGAGCAATTGTCTAGCCATGTCCCAGGAGATGTCGACACAAGCGACGCGTACCCGGCGCCCAGCCCGCCATTGCCCGGGTCGCTCGTAGGCAACATCGCCGCGACGATCGCCTCGGACATCGTGGCGGGACGGCTTCGCGCCGGCGCGGACCTCAATTCAGTTGAGCTGGCGCGACGGTTTCAGACCAGCCGCACGCCCGTCCGCGAGGCCCTGCTGATGCTCGAGAAAGAGGGCCTGGTCGAGATCGAATCGCGACGCCGCCCTCGGGTAAAGCGATGGACGCGGAGCGAGGTGCGAGAGTTGTATCTCGTTCGGGCGGCGCTCTACGCTCTTGTTGCCGAACTCATCGTCGCCAACGCGCCCGATGAGGATCTGCAGCTTCTCAGCGAGTGTTATCAGGAGTTGGCCGCGGCAGTCGAGGATTGCGACTTGGAGCGCTTTTTTCACGCGAACGTTGCGTTTCGAGAGATCGAATCTCGCATCTGTCGGAATTCGCAGCTGCAAGGCATCCTGGATTCACTGGGCTTGCGTGTTCAGCAATTGCGCCACTATAGCGTTTCCTTACCCGGCGGAATGGAACAGTCACGCTCCGACCGCCAGCGCCTGATCCGCGCGTACTACGAACGTGACGCGTTGCTCGCGGCGGCTTTGAGCCGCGCGACTGTACTCCAAGCCCTCGCGCGAATCGAGCGTTCCGGTTGGAAAGGGATGGAATGAGCGCGTTCCGATCTTCGGGGAGCTAATACCGTGCGTGCGGTCGTTGTTCGCGCCTTCGGTGAGCCGCCTTCGGTGGAAGAGGCGCCGCAGCCAGAACCGGGGCCGGGACAGGTCTTAATTCAAGTGCATGCCGTAGGCGTGAACTTTTCGGACACGCTGGTTATCGCGGGTTCGTATCAAACCCGCCCCCCGCTGCCGTTTTCACCCGGTAAGGGAATATCCGGCCTGGTAGCGGCGGTAGGCGACGGCGTAAGCTCCGCGATGCTGGGAGATCGGGTTGTCGCATTCATCGAATACGGCGGCTATGCAGAGTACGCGCTCGCTCCCGCGTGCAACGTCTACCCGCTCTCGGAGACGATAAGTTTTGTCGAGGCCGCCGCCATTGGTTCCGCGGCGCAGGCGGCGCACTTCGTGCTCGTCGATCGCTTGGCAATCCAGCCGGGGGAGACGGTCCTAGTAACCGGCGCCTCGGGAGTGGTCGGGCTGGCGGCCATCGAGTTGGCCAAGGTATTCGGCGCGCGGGCGCTCGCCGGGGTGCGCAGCCGCGATTCGGCTGTGTTCGCGCTAGCGAGTGGAGCGGATGGGATCGTGGATATCGCGCGCGAGAACCTGCGCGAGGGTCTGCGCGAACAAGTTCACACACTGACCGATAGCCATGGTGCCGATTGCATCGTGGAGATGCTCGGGGGCGACGTTTTCGATGCAGCCGTGAGGGCATTGGCGTGGCGTGGACGGCTTGCAATTGTTGGTTTCGCGTCGGGACGCATCCCAACGCTCAAGATGAACTATCCGCTGCTCAAGAACATCACGGTGACCGGACTACAGTGGAGCGACTATCGCGATCGCGAACCCCACTGGGTCGGGCGCGTCCAAACAGAGATCAACGGGTTGCTGGAGGCCGGAAAGCTGCGTGCTCATATAGGTGGGAAGTTTCAGCTCGAAGATATCGCCGCTGCTCTCGACGCGGTTACTAAGGGCGGAACGCGCGGGAAGATCGTTCTCGTGCCGGGCCCGTAGCCCAACTAAGCGAGCGGTCGCGTAATCCTCGCGCACGAGGGGCTCGGATTTGAATCCGCCGAAAGGCGCCACTATGAGTGCATATCATCGACCGCGCCGCCCGGGCATTTCGCGCGGGCGACTTTTGGCCGTCGGAGCGAGCGCCGGAGCGTTTGCCTCGATCGGATTCCTGCGTTACCCCGGCAGCGCGGCGGAATTCAGCTACAAGCTTGCCAACGACCAAACGACCACCCATCCGATGACGGCCGAGACGATTGCGGCGGCGAAGCGCGTTCAGGATGCCTCGGGCGGACAGTTGGAGATTCGGATCTTCCCACAGAGCGTGCTCGGCGGCGACCCACAGATGCTCGCGCAAGCACGCAGCGGCGCGCTCGAATTCTTGGAGATCGGCAACAACATTCTTGGGAACGTCGTCCCGGTTGCCGCGCTCACGAGCATTCCGTTCGCGTTCGGATCGTTCAAGCAGTTCATGGGTGCGGTCAACGGCCCGATGGGTGAGTATCTCGCGACCGCCATATCGAAGATCGACCTGCGAAGCGTCGCCGCGTTTTATGGCGGCGCATTCCAAATGCAGAATCGCCTGGGGCCGGTCAATTCGCCGGCGGATCTCAAGGGCGTGAAGATGCGCGTCCCGCCGGGTCCGATCGACGTCGCCACGTTCAAGGCCTTCGACGCCTCACCGACGGTTCTTTCGCTTGCCGACGTATATACCGCGTTGCAAACGCACATCGTGGATGCGATCGAAATCCCGCTCCCCACGTTTGAGAACTTCAAGTACTACGAGTTGGTCAAGTTCTGTTCGATCACGAGTCACAGCCGCTTGATCTACTTTCTGGTCGCGAACAACGTTGCGTGGGCGCGGCTTCCGACAAAACTGCAGGACATCGTCAGCCGCGAGTTCGGGGTCGCGGCCTCGGCGGGATCGACGGGGATGAACGAGACTGAAAACTCGCTCGAGACGACCTTGCGTTCGCAGGGCGTCGCAATCAACCACCCCGCGAGCGATGCGTTTCGCAAAGCGATTCGGGATGCCGGCTTGTACAAGACCTGGCGCGATCAGTACGATCCCGAGGCGTGGAAACTCTTGGAGAAGGCGACCGGGCAACTCACCTAGCCGTAGAAGCGCGCCCTCTTGAACATCGACGTCGGAGGAGTCACACAAGAAATGAGCTGCCGCGCGGCGGTTCCGCATTCGCGAGCCTTCTTGCTAGCGCTTGCTCCGGTTCGTTGCTCCCCGCTCAAAAGGTGCGGCTGCGCGGCGCGGGTAATTCCACGTCGGCTTCCGAGAGCGTTGTTCTGACCGATACGAAGAGCATACCGATCTTGCGCGGGGTCCGCGTCCTCGATCTTACGCACGTCCTTGCGGGGCCGTACGCGACGATGCTGCTCGCGGATTTGGGCGCCGACGTCATCAAGGTCGAGAAGCCCGGTCGCGGCGACACGACGCGCGGGACGCCGCCCTTCGCGGGTGACCTCAGCCACTATTTCGCCGCGGTCAACTGGGGGAAGCGCAGCGTCGCGATCGATCTCAAGCGTAGCGAAGGTCGCGCCTTGCTCTTGCGATTGGTCGAACGAACCGACATCGTCGTCGATAACTTTCGCCCCGGGACCATGGAAGCATTGGACCTCGGCTACGACGTCTTACGCGGTGTCAACGCGCGCATCATTCGTTGCACGATCTCGGGATTCGGGCAAACCGGGCCACTCTCCAAGAAGCCGGCGTTCGATGCGATCGTTCAGGCGATGAGCGGGTTCATGGCCGTAACCGGCGAGCGCGGCGGTGCACCGCTGCGTTGCGGAGTCTCGGTCGGCGACGTCGCAGCGGGTGCGTTCGCCGTCGCCGGGATTGCGCTTGCACTCTATCGGCGCGAGCAAACCGGCGTCGGGCAAGAGATCGATGTGGCGATGTTCGATTCGCTCGTGAGCTTCATGACGTATTACCTGACGCTGTATCAGGTAAGCGGGGAAGAGCCGCCGCGCGTCGGCTCCGAGCACGCTTCGATGGTTCCTCTGGCTTCCTACCCGACGAAAGATGGGTACGTCGTCATTGCCGCGTTCAACGATTCGTTTTGGAAACGGATGTGCGAAGCGATCGGTCATCGAGAGCTGACCGTTGATGCGCGCTTCCAAACCGTGAGCGATCGCCAGCGTAACCGGGACGCATGCAACGCGGCGCTCCGCGCGATTTTTGCGACGCGGCCGACACAAGAATGGGTCGACCTCTTGGAGTCGGTCGACGTACCGGTCAGCTCGATTCTGGGAATCGGCGCGCTACTCGCGCATCCGCATCTTGCTGCGCGGGATCTGTTGCGCACGCTCGCACGCCCCGATGCGGATCTCAAAGTCGCCGGTCAACCCCTCAAGATGAGCGACCATCAGAACGCGGGGCCGCCGCTCGGGCCTCCCGAACTCGGGCAAGACACTCGGAGTATCCTCTCGTCGCTGCTCGACGTCGACGAACAAGAGTACCAACGTTTGCAAGGCGCCGGCATCGTCGGCTGAACCTTTTTTCATATTTAGAATGCGAGGAACAAGCACGTGACGACAACCGCCGATTCCACCCTCGGCAGCGCGCCGGTCGAAGGAAAGATCACCGACGACACGATTGCTGCCGCCCGCGCCATGATCGGCGTTCGGCTCAGGCCGGAGGGTCCGTTCCTACAAGACGCCACTGCGGACACGATGCGGAATTTCTGTAACGGAATTGGCGACCTCAATCCGCTCTATCGCGACCAAGAATACGGCCGGCAGTCGCAGTACGCGAGTATGATTGCACACCCCATGCTTCCGATGATGTACGGTTGGATCGGCCGGACGCGCTGGGGACTTCCGGGCGTTCATGGGTTCTATGCCGGAAACGATTGGGAGTTGTTCCGCAACGTAAGGGGCGGCGATCGCCTCAGTTGTCTTGAGCGGATCGTCGGCGTCGAGGAGAAGGAGAGTAAGTTCTCCGGGCGGCTCGTCATGCAATACGTCGAGGCGAATTTCGTGAACCAGCGTGACGAGCTCGTCGCGCGCGTCTTGGGATGGTGTACGCGCCACGAACGTCAAGCGGCCCGCGAGAAGGGGAAGTACAAAGACATCGGGCCCTACGAATACGACGCCGAAGAGTTGGCAAAAATCGACGAAGCGGTACTCGACGAGGAACGGCGCATCCGCGGCAAGATCATCCGCACGTGGGAAGAGACGAGCGTCGGCGAAGAACTCGAACCGATCGCGCGCGGCCCTCTTTCGATGATGGATACGATCGGCTTCTGCGTCGGCTGCGGGCGCGGACACACGCACGGCCTGATTCTGAAGAACGCCGTTCGGCATCCCGGCCATTTCTTCCGCAATCCCGAAGCCGGCGGCGGCGTCGAATACACCGGGATCGGACATCACCGCGACTCCGCCGCAAAACAGGTCGGCGTGCCGGGAACGTACGACTACGGCCCACAGCGCTCGGCTTGGCTGGCCTCGCTGGTCACGAACTGGATGGGCGATGCTGCTTTCTTGAAGCGCGTTCGTAGCGAGTTGCGCCGTTTCAATACGATGGGCGATACGACATGGTGTCGCGGAACCGTCACCAAGAAGTATAAGAAAGACGGCTACGCGCTCGTCGATCTCGACGTCCGCGCCGAGAACCAGCGCCTCGAAACCACCGCCCTCGGGATAGCGACCGTGATCTTGCCGAGCAACGATGTCGCGACCGTTGCCGCCAACGACGGCGCCCTGCTCTCCCTCGATCTTCCCACGGTTCGCTGATGACCGGAGCGCTCGCGGGCTTGCGCGTCCTCGAACGTTCGAGCGGGGCGGCGGCGGCCTACGCCGGCCGGCTCTTTGCCGTTTGTGGCGCGGACGTCACGCTCGTCGAGCCTCCCGGGGGCACGCAGTTACGCCGTGAGCCGCCGTTCGTCCCCAACGCCGCTGAGCCGAGCGCGCTTTTTACGTATCTCGCTGCCGGGAAAAGCAGTTCGGTCTGCGATCTCGCGACGGCCGCCGGCCGCGCAGGCTTCGACGCAATGCTCGCAACGACCGACGTGCTCTTCGACGACACGCCGGTCGGCGAGCGCGCTGCGCTGGGCCTCGATCCGCAGCGCATCGCCCGCGATTTTCCGGCCGTCGTCTTCGTCTCGATCTTGCCCTTCGGCGCCTTCGGCCCGCGCGCCGATTGGCGCGCGACCGAACTCGGCAGCCTTCACTCCGGCGGCGAAGGGTATCTCACGCCGAACGGCTTGGCGATCGAGCGCCATCCGGATCGTCCGCCGGTGAAGATTTACGGACAATTCGCAAACTTTCAAGGCGGCACCGCTGCGGCGACCGCGGCGATCGCGGCGCTCATCGCGCGGCCGCGGGAGAAAGGACAGTTCGTCGACGTTTCGGTGCAAGATGCCAACGTCACCGAGAGCGCGATCGCACTCCAGCGCTGGGCCGACGGCGTCCTCGAAACGCGCGCGACGCGGTCCTTTCGTTACGGCGGCGTCCTCGAATGCCAAGACGGCGAAATCGAGGTGCTCACGCTCGAGCAGCATCAATGGGAAGCGCTCGTGCAATTGAGCGGAGAATCCGGTTGGGCTGACTCCGGCGATTTCGACGATTCGCTCGAACGAAGCCGGCGCGGCGCCGAGATCAATCGGCATTTGCGCGCCTGGGCCAAGCGCAACCGCGTCGACGAAGTAGTGCGGCGCGGGCGCGAACTCGGCGTCCCGATCGTACGCTATGCATCGCCCGGGGAGGTGCTCGGAGACGTCCGCGCGCGCGCGCGCGGTTTGTTCGCAAATGTGACCCTCGCCGATGAAACGGCGTTTCCGGTATTGCTCGCTCCCTTCCAATTCTCGGCGACGCCGGCCGCGTTACGCTCGGCACCGCCCAAACTCGACGAGCGCCGCCGTGAGCCCGCGCATGTCTAAGCCGCTCGAAGGCGTGCGTGTAGCGGATTTCACGATGCATGCGGCGGGGCCGTTCTGCGCGCACGTACTCTCTTTGCTCGGCGCGGAGGTGATCAAAGTTGAGAGTGCGATGCGGCTCGACATCTTTCGGCGGCCGCACCCGGTGTACGGACGGATGGACGTTTCGCCGTTCGAGCAGGTCGCGGCCAACAAGCTCTCCGTTACGCTGAACCTTAAGGAACCACGAGCCGTCGAACTCGCCAAGCGCCTCGTCGCGATCAGCGATCTCGCGATCGAAAGTTTTCGTCCGGGCGTGATGGAACGGCTTGGCTTGGGATACGAAGAACTTTCCCGGGTGAAGCCGGAGATCGTCATGCTCTCGATCTCGGCGTTCGGCCAGACGGGGCTCGACCGCTCGTATCCCGGCTACGCGCCGTTGTTCGGTGCAGCGGGCGGACTCGGGTATCTCACCGGGTACTCCGATGGTCCGCCGGTGGAAATCCGCCACGTGATGGATCATTCGGTCGGGATGACGGGCGCGTTTGCGGCGCTGGCGGCACTCTTGCGACGTCGTTACGACGGTCGCGGACAGCACGTCGACTTGGCCGCGTGCGAGGTCGCGAGCGCGCTCATCGGCGACGCACTCGTCGCGGCTGCCTTCGGCGAGGAACCGGCGCGCTGCGGAAACGCGAGCGAGACCATGGCGCCGCACAACGTCTATCCCTGTCGGGGAACCGATGCGTGGTTGAGCATCGCCGTCTCCAACGAGGCCGAGTGGCGCGCTCTGGCGAGCGTGATGGGCCGCACGGAGCTCGCCGCGGACCCGCGTTTTCGCACCTGCGAAGACCGGCTGAAGAACGTGGCGGTACTCGACGAGATCGTCGCCGCTTGGACCTCTAGCCGTGATGCCGACGACGCGGCGCGTGAACTGCAGGCGCTCGGCATCAGCGCGGTCCCGTCCTGGAATGCAGCTCAGCTTGCGAACGACGTGCACCTGCGTGCGCGTGGGACGATCGTCGACCTCGAAGTCGACGGTGCGCCCCGCGCCGTGGTCGGCTCGCTCGTTCGCTTCTCGAAATCGAGTTGTGGACTGCGCTCCGGCACGCCGGCTCTGGGCGAGCACAATGATTACGTTTTCGGTGACCTGCTCGGCATATCTAGGGACAAGCGTCGGCTGCTCGAGCGCGAGCGCGTGATTTACTGATGGCCACCAGACATCTGCTCATTCATGCTAACGAGAAACGTATACCGCAGAACCTCGAATAAATCGGAGTTGCCCTAACATGGAAGCATTCGCTGAAGAAGTGGCAACTGCTCGGCAGCTCGAGACGACAGCGGTCGGTTTCCAGCACTCATGGGCGATCGCCGTTGATCGCGTCATCGAAGTCCTGACCGAGCCGCTAGCGGCGCTCCTCATCCTTGTCAATGTCGGGATACTAGCCAGCGGGGTCTTCAGCCGTTACGTCCTGCACAACGCGCTCCTCTGGAGCGACGAGCTAGCCACGATCCTATTTCTTTGGTTGGCGATGCTCGGTGCCGTCGCGGCGATGCGGCGCAGGATGCACATGCGACTCTCGATCATCGCTCGTATCTCGGGGCCGCGCGCCTCGGCGTGGTTTGATGCGATCGGTCAGGCCACAATCGCAGTGTTCTGCGCGGAGATGCTCATCGCGAGCAAACAATTCTTTATCCTCGAGATGACCGACCGGACACCAGCGCTGAACTTCCCGCGTTCGTGGGAAGTCGCCGCGATCATCGTCGCCATGCTGATGATGTTGATTCTCGCGATCCTACGCCTGGTTGAAGCCGACCGGAAGATAGCCCTCGGTGTCGCTGGGAGCACGCTCCTTCTGGTCGCGGTTGCATGGTTCGGGCGCGGTGTGTTCGCGGACCTCGGGAATCTCAATCTCATCTTGTTCTTCGTTGTCTTCGTCGGTGCGCTCGTCGCGATCGGTGTCCCAATTGCATTTTGCTTTGGGGCCGCAACGCTCAGCTTCCTCGCGCTGACGACGACGACCCCGCTACCGATCGTCATCAACCGGATGGAAGAAGGGCTATCGAACATCGTTCTGCTCGCGATCCCGCTCTTCGTGCTGCTGGGATTACTGATGACGAATGCCGGGATTGCGGGGCGACTAGTGAATGCCATCGCAAGCGTCGTGGGCCACATCCGCGGCGGCCTCGGCGTCGTCTTGATCTTCGCGATGTATCTGGTTTCCGGGATTTCCGGCTCGAAGTCCGCCGACATGGCAGCCGTTGCGCCGGTTCTTTTCCCGGAGATGCGGCGCCGCGGCTTGCCGCTCGGCGAGCTGGTCGCGCTCCTGAACGGCGCCGCATCGATGTCCGAGACGATTCCTCCGAGCCTCGTGCTCATTATCATGGGCTCGGTCACCGGGGTCTCAATCGCGGCGCTCTTCATCGCCGGTCTCATGCCGGCGGCAGTTGGGGCGGCGTTCCTCCTCCTCGTTACCTTGTGGCGCTCTCGCTCGGATCGCATCGAGTTGGCGAAACGTGCGACGCTCGATGTCATCCTCAAATCAATTGGGATTGCGATCCCCGGACTCGCGCTGCCGCTCCTTATCCGATCCTTCGTCTTGGGCGGGATCGCGACGGCGACCGAGGTCAGCACGGTCGGAATTATCTACACGGTGCTCATCGGAGTCATCGTCTACCGCGAGTTCAAGTGGAAGAACGTGTATTTTGAGCTTCGCGAGACCGCGGTTCTCACCGGCGCCATCATGCTGATCATCGCCGCCGCGACCTCGATGTCGTGGGCGCTGACCCAATCCGGCTTTGCCCAGCAACTGACGAACGCGCTCCAAGCGGCACACGGCGGGAGAGGGATGTTCATGTTCCTTTCGTGCATCCTCTTCATGGTTCTAGGTTCGGTGCTGGAAGGGATCCCGGCGATTGTCCTCTTCGCTCCACTCCTCTTCCCGATCGCGGCGCAATTCGGGATCAGCGACGTTCAGTACGCGATCGTCGCTGTTCTCTCGATGGGTATCGGGCTACATGCGCCGCCGATCGGCGTCGGATACTACGCAGCATGTATCATCGGGAAGGCATCACCCGATGAAGCGATGCTCCGCGCGTTCCCGTATCTTGCAGCGATCGCAGTCGCGTTGATCTTCGTCGCGACGATCCCATGGCTGTCAATCGGTTTCTTGCCTCAGGCTCGGTGACCGTCGCGTAATTCGTGTGATAGCGCGGCCGCCTCGCGCTTTACAAGGGGCGAAAAGCGCTTCAGCTGGCCGTGGGAAAGGCGCTCGACAGGACCCGCAACGGTAATCGCGCCGATGACTTTTCCGGCCCCGTCGTAGATTGGTGCGCCGCAGGCGGCCGCCCCCTGCACGCTCTCGTTGAAAGAAACCGCGTACCCGTCACGATGCGTTTGCTTGAGGACGCGACGGAATTCCCTCTGATCGATGACGCTGTTCGGGGTTAAACGGGTAAGGGGAACCAGCCGAAGCACTCGCTCCTGTTCGTCGGACGGTAGAAACGCTAAAATGGCCTTCCCCGGGGCGCCTGCAGTCAACGGAAATCGCTTCCCGATCTCCGCGACCCATTTGAGTGAAGCGCGACTCTCAACTTGATCGACGCAGGCGCGTCCGTAGCCGAAAACAAGATGAAGGCACGCCGTTTCCCCTGTCTGTTCTCGCAGCCACATCAAGTGAGGATGCGCCAGCTCTCTGATTGCAGATTCGGACGCTAAGCCTCGCGTTAGGGCGAGAATCCCGGAGCCGAGACGCAGACGATTGTTTTCGGGGAAGCTGGTGATCAGGTCGAATTGCTGCAATGTCTTGACTATGCGGAAGACCGTTGCTTTGTTCGAGCCTATGCTTTTCGCGAGTTCAGTGAGCGAGAGACCTTCTGCGTGGGCTGCGAGTGTCTGGAGACACTGGATCGCGCGACTTACCGTCTGCAGCATCGCTTCCCGGTCCCTCCCTAATCTGAAATTGGAAGCATCCATTGCGCAGAGTGAAACAAGCGTCCTTGTGCCGCGACCGCCGATCGGGTATGGTTGCCTGGAAAGGCGCTGTGGTATCTCATTGAAGACCGTCGAGGTGGATTCGGTCGAGGATGCGATTGAGCGCGCCTATTCAGAAGGATGGACGGACGGCCTTCCCGTCGTCCCACCGACGCTCGGCCTCGTACAGCGGGGACTCGATTACCTGGGTGTCGAGCCATCAGAGATCGTCGGCACGATCCCTCCCAAGAACGGCATCGCGACGTACGGCAATATCGTTGCCAACTGCGTGATGGGAGGTTGCCTTCCAGAACACATGCCTGTCGTCATAGCTGCCGTGCGAGCGATGCTTCAAGAGCGCTTCACGTTGAACGGCGTACAAGCGACGACGAATAGCGTTGCCCCACTTGTGATCGTCAGCGGACCGATTGTCGAGCAACTTGGTTTCAACTCTCGTTGGGGCGTATTCGGGGGTGGTTCGCGTGCAAATGCCGCGGTCGGCCGCGCGGTTCGGCTCATCCTTTGGAATATCGGCGGTGGATATCCGGGGAAAATTGACATGTCCACAATGGGTCATCCCGGAAAGTATGCGTTTTGCATCGCGGAAGATCGGGAATGGAATCCGTGGCTGCCCCTACACGTCGAGCGCGGACTCGACGAGCAAGATTCGGCTGTAACGGTCGTCGCAACCGACGGACCGCATCAGATAGGGACAGGCTCCGGCTATGCTTCTGCAGAGCAGGTTCTCACAGTCCTCGCCGATTCCATGATGACGATCGGCAACGCTACGATGAACGCCGGCGGCGACATGGTGCTGGTCGTGGGACCGATGACCGCTCAAAACCTCGCGGCCCGCGGCTACACCAAGGCGTCCGTACGGCTTGCGCTTCAGCAGCTCGCGCGAAAGCCGGCCGAGCTTGTCGCGAACTGTCTGTTTTATCAGAGACCACATCCATATCATTGGAGCCATGTCATGAAGGATCCGGACGATCCGACCGAGCTGGTGCCTCTTATCAGGGACGTCGGGCAAGTCGTGATTACTGTAGCAGGCGGCATGGGATCGGGGACCGGGTTTTGTTCGTTCTGTCCCGGCTGGCATCAGGGCGGCGGGTTAGCCTGCACCGAGAAAATCATCATTCCTCAGTAACAAGGAGATATGGTAGTGAGTAAGATCGTTCTTTGTGATCCTGTCGGCGAAGCGAGTGGCAGTGCGAAGAAAAGCCTCGCATTGAGATGGTCTCCCGATGGGAGAATCGCGACGCTCTTCAACAACCACGTCTCTTCGCATCGCGTTTGGAAACGAGTCGAATCACTGTTGGCCGAGCGCCTTCCAAAAGCGAGCGTCAGTACCTTTGACAAAGAGAACACATTCGCGCAAGCGCCGGCCGAGGTCATCGACAATGTCGTGGCCCGCGCGGACGTCGCACTCGTCGGCGTGGGTGCTTGAGGGTCCTGTACTTCGGCCTCCGTGCGAGACGCCGCCCTACTAGAAGACCGCGGGATTCCCGCCATTGCTCTGATCCACGACGTGTTCAAGAGTGCTGCCGAATTACAGGCCGCTCTTCTCGGGCGCCCTGATCTCACTCTGGTCATCTTCCCTCAGGGAAAGCCTGAGCAGTCTGATCAGGACGTCGACAGCCAAGCTCGAGGTGTTTTGGAGAGAGTCCTGGCCTTGTTGGCCGTCGCATAGTCGCCGCGCAGAAAGAGGAGATGATGGCAGCGCTCACCGCTCAGGACGTCTCGGAGGCACTTGCTCCGCTCATGCCGGGTTTTGTCGCCGACGGCATGTTGCTGAACGTTGCCGAGATCGATTCGAATACCATCCGGATTGTATATTCGAAAACTGACGACGCATGCGAAGAGTGCATTATGCCTTTGGAAAGTCTGGAGCACTTGTTCACGGAATGTCTCCGCAAGGCGGGGATACAAAGCCACGTCGTGCGTGTCGAGGAGGTAGGAGCATCATGAGTTCGTCCCGACAAACGTTCATTGCGTCGTCGGCCGCCTTTGCGACGATTGGAATCTTACGCCGGCCAGCGGATGCCGCTGAGTTCACCTACAAGCTCGGGTTCGACGAGCCGCTCAGCCACCCGATGACGATTCGTGCCAACGAAGCTGCGCAGAAGATCAAGCTGGATTCGGGTGGGAGGCTCGAGATTCAAGTCTTCCCGAACAGCCAGCTCGGCGATGATACCGCGATGATCTCGCAGGTACGGTTAGGCGCCTTGCACATGACGCTCATGTCGGATGGGATTCTCTCGGGCGTCGTTCCGCTCGCGGCAATCGAGAACGTAACGTTCGCGTTTTCGAATTACAAGCAGGCGTTTGAAGCGATGGATGGACCCCTCGGAGCGAACGTTCGAGCTGCGATCGCGAAGGCCGGCTTGTATCCCTTCGAAAAGATATGGTGTTCGGGGTTCAAGCAAGTCACCAACAGCGTTCGTCTGCTCAACAGCCCAGCCGATTTCAAAGGGCTAAAGTTCCGCGTCCCGCCCTCGGCGATGGAAGTCGCGCTCTTCAAAGCGGTGGACGCATCGGCGGTACCTATCAATTTGAACGAAGCGTACGCCGCCATGCAATCACATTTAGTCGATGGTGCTTCGCTTCCGATCGTAACGGTCGAGACCTTGAAGTTTTACGAGGTGCAGAAATACATTGCGATCACGAATCATCTGTTTACCGGATACTCCGTAGTCGCGAACGGCGAGGCGTGGCAAGCGCTTCCCAAAGACCTGCGTGAGCTAACAGAGCGCCATTTCAATGCGGCAGGCCTTTTAGAACGCACCGATATTGAGAACCTCGATGCGATGATGGAGTCGAAGCTGAAGAGCCAAGGAATGCAAGTAACGCACCCCGATTCAGCGGCCTTCCGCCGAGACATGCGCAGCGGCGGTTTTTATAAGGGATGGCGGGAGCAGTTTGGCAGCGAGGCCTGGGCACTACTCGAGAAATCCGTCGGAGGGCTCACGTAGCGATCGCGCCCGAAGGAGTGTAATTCGAGCGATTGGCCCCCGCTCGACGGCAAACTAGGCGCCTCTATCTAGAACGACAATACCTAGCGATCACTCGCTAGGCTGCTCCGCGCCGGCCTAAACGGCCTTGCGCCGCCCCCGCGCGACTAGCCGAGGTCCAGCGGGACCGATGAATTTTCGCTCGCCCTCGGTCTATATAGACAGAAAGGGGCAACTGAACAATGACAATCGCAAACAAATCAATCTTGGTGACCGGAGCCAACCGCGGTATCGGACGGGCCCTGGTCGAGGAAGCCTTACGTAGGGGCGCGCGGCGGGTGTACGCCGGTACGCGCCGGCCCTTGGCCCACGTGGATGGGCGCGTCACGCCGGTGACCCTGGACGTGACCAATGCCACGCAGATTCACGGAGCTGCCGAGAGCGTCGAATCGCTCGACATTCTCATCAACAACGCCGGCGTGGCATCCTTCGATAACCTCAGTGATCCGGCCGTGCTCACGCAGCACCTTGCCGTCAATCTCTTCGGCACATACGGCGTGACCCAGGCCTTCCTGCCGGCGCTAACGCGTTCGCGGGGAGCCATCGTCAACGTGCTGTCGGTTGCGGCTCTTGCAACGCTGCCGATCGTTCCAGCCTACTCGATCTCGAAGGCGGCCGCGTTCGCGCTCTCACAATCGCTGCGCGCTCTCTTGGCCGCACGGAGCGTTAGCGTACATTCCGTCCTGGCCGGGCCCGTCGACACGGAGATGTCCCGAGACTTTCAGGTGCCGAAGGCGTCTCCGCAGTCCGTCGCGCGAGCAATCTTCGACGGTGTGGAGAATGGAGACGACGAGATCTTCCCAGACGCCATGTCAGTGTCGCTCGCAGAGAGCTGGCGTAACGGCGCCGTCAAGGAGCTCGAGCGTCAGTTCGCAGCGATCGCCCAACCGGAGGCCATCGCGTCATGAACGATTACACGACGAGCTATACCGTCGATCAAACTGCGGAAGAAGTCTTCGCTGCCATCAATAACGTCCGTGGATGGTGGTCAGGAAACATCGAGGGTAATACCGACAAGCTCGGTGAGGAGTGGACGTACCGTTACGAAGACGTCCATTACTCCAAACAGAAGATTACCCAACTCGTTCCCGGCAAGAAAGTCGAGTGGCTGGTCTTAGACGCCTACCTCAGTTTTACCGAAGACAAGAGCGAGTGGAACGGCACGACGGTCACGTTCGAGATTGCCACCCAGGACGACAAGACAGAAGTACGCTTCACGCATAAGGGCCTCGTTCCTCAATTCGAGTGCTTCAATCTTTGCACAGACGCATGGGGGTTTTACATCAACGAAAGCCTAAAGAACTTGATTACCACCGGTAAAGGGGAGCCCAACAAAGCGTGAGCCAACCGTCCGATAGCTCAGTAGTGGACCTGTCCGCGAGTCGCGACGAATTCCAGCGCGCTGCGGAGTCGTATCGGCGAGAGCTGCAGGTCCACTGCTATCGGATCCTTGGATCGATTCACGAATCAGAAGATGCAGTTCAGGAGACGATGCTGCGCGCTTGGCGTAGCCTCGACTCGTTTAAGGGGCGCTCTTCCCTACGGTCGTGGCTATATCGCATCGCGACCAACGTGTGTCTGAACGCGATTGAGAAACGCTCTAATTACCGGCGCACGCTTCCGGAGCTGCAGGGCCCGCCTGCGGTCATGGTTCCTGAAGGGCCCGCGACGGACGTCCCTTGGCTCGAGCCGTATCCTGACGCGGAGCTCGAAGGCATCGTCGACACCGACCCCGGCCCGCAGGCGCGGTACGAGCAACGTGAGGCTATACAACTGGCGTTTCTCGCTGCGATTCAATTTCTCCCCGGACGCCAGCGAGCTGCATTATTGCTGCACGACGTCGTGGGATGGTCGGCCGTCGAGACCGCTGCGATACTGGACATGTCCGCCGCCGCAGTCAATAGCGCGCTGCAGCGCGCCCGCGCGACGCTCGAGAAGCATCGCCGCATGGAAGGCCGAAGCGAGCGCGAAATCGCGACCGAACAGAAGCGAACGTTGCTCGATCGCTACGTGCGCTCGTGGGAGACCAAAGATCTGGACGGCCTCGTCGCCCTCATGAAGGAAGACGCCATCTTGAGCATGCCGCCATTTAGCGAATGGTACCGCGGGCGCGACGCAATCCGCGCGCTCTTTGCGTGGGCGTGGAAAGCCCTACCGCATGCGGCTTACCGGCTGGTTGCGACAGCGGCAAATGGACAACCGGCATTCGCGGTGTACGGCCTCGATACGAGCGATTCGCAGTGGCACACGTGCGCGCTTCACGTCCTGAACGTGGAAGACGATTCGGTCTCCGCGCTAACGACTTTCAGGAATCCGGACGTCTTTCGTTCCTTCGGATTGCCCACTACGATGTGTGGTCCCTCGCGCTCATAAGAGAAGGCTCGCGGTAAGGGAACGAGGCGGGCTTTTGTCACGAGGCTAGGGCCTGGCGCTAGAAGCGAGGACTCAGGCGCAGCCAGGTTTGGTCGGCGGGGGCGCT
>Ga0182024_10004743_pt1 | contig 30954 bp, 17 predicted proteins | sample P32metaG_FD_120480 | JGI IMG/M metagenome (GOLD analysis project Ga0182024, IMG submission 120480) | Permafrost microbial communities from Stordalen Mire, Sweden - P3-2 metaG (Illumina Assembly) | ecosystem: Environmental > Terrestrial > Soil > Wetlands > Permafrost | place: Sweden: Stordalen... | reverse complement strand
GCGGCGTCGATCAACTGAAACCGGTAGTAGCCGGTTGATCCGCCAATGAATTTCACATCGGCGATGACGCGGTAAATCGGCTTGTCCCACAGAATCTGCCCGACCACCACCATCGCGACGACCAGCCAGCGAATGATCCAAAGAAACGATCGCACCGGGAACAAAGCGACTGCAAGAAGCCCCATCGCGATTCCAGCGAGCGGTGTTGATGAAGCGCAGGTGATGACGATGACGGACGCGGCGACCAGACCAATAACGGCTTCGAGTTTCCCCTTCGTCCCGCGCCACATCAACGCGCCGAAGAGCGGCATGAGCCCGCCCCAGAAGCAGCCGGCCAAAATCGGATGCGAATATGGCCCCTGGCATCGAAAACGACCGGCACGTTCGATGGTGTCTTCGCTCACATAGCCAAACATGGCGAACAGGTTTTTGTGTGAGAAGTGTTCCTGCAGGAAGAAGCCGCACAGAACGATGCCGACATAGACGAATCCGCGAATAGTCGCGACTACGTCGTCGTAATCACGAACGACCGCGCGAAAGAAAAAGTACATCCCGAGTATGTCGACAGCCGTACCGAGACGATTGACGAATCCAGGCACAGTATTGAGCAGGATGATGAACACGCGATACAACACGAATACGATCACGACGGCGTCGAGTTTCTTGAACTCGAAGCCCTTGAGCTCTTTCTTGGCAACCAGCCGCACCCAGCCGACGATGGTCATCAGCCGAAGCATGTTGAAATCGAGGCTGCCGACGACGATTCGCTGGGCCGGGACGATGAAGCAGGCGACGATGATGAACGGCCACACCGCATAACGCCGGCGCAGCGAGAACATCAGCACGATAAGGACGAGCATTCCGCCCGCGATGATCGGGTGCAGAACGGTTGTCTTCTCCCAGGCTTGTCCGAATGCTGCGCGATCCACGATAAATCCAATTCAATGCGCTTGCGGGCCAGGCGCGGGTTTGCGGGCGACCAGCACCACCTGCGTCGCCAGGAATTCCTTGACAAACGCCGGCAGAAACTTGAAACCCACCCGGCCCAGCCGGCCGCCGCGATTATAACGATTGCTGATCGGCGTTAACCCGAGTTCGGAAAACCAATCGAGAACCATCTTGCGCGTGGTCAGGCGAAGATGCGTGCGGTCAAGCACGCCTTGGTCGGTGTATTCAATGCGGCCACGAAGAAACAGTTGCCTGAAAACCATCAGGCAGCGGAAGTTGGGAACGCTGATGATGACAGTTCCACCTCCCTGCAATCGACGAACATGCCCCGCCGCGACCATGACCGGATCGGCGATGTGCTCAAGCACATCGGCATAAATCAGGCAATCAAACTCGCGCCCTTCGAGCGCTTTATCGAGACCCGCCGCGTCACCCTCAAACACTTCCAGGCCGCGCCGCCGAGCAACTGCGGCGGCGCCTGGATTCAGTTCGATGCCGACGACGCTGCGACCTTCCTTCACAAGTTCAGATTCCGTTACCGCGGCGCCGCATCCGACTGAGAGAATTCGTTTGGCGTCGGCGGGGACGAGTTCGAGAATGTCAGTGCGACGATGCGAGAAGTATCCATCGGCCGACTCCGGCGATGCTTGAACTCCCGCAGCATCGGCTTCAGCTACATGGGCAACTGACATGATACTTCCTCGGAAACAGAGCTGGAGCTGACATCGCTGGTTGATCGAATCGGCAATGCCGACGCGACAATATCGAGCGCAAAAAGTTCAGTCGCGATACGGCCCATGAAACGGCCAAGTTTGCGCCGATTCGGCATCACCTCGGCGATGATCTGATCACTTCGCAGGCCAGCACGTTTGAACCATCTTTCGAGTCGACGACGCGTGACGGTCTGCACCCTCGACACGTCGAAGTTTCCAACGTCGCGGTAGCCATCGGTGCGTCGCATCCTTGGAATAAGCGTGCGATAGAAGTTCAGGTTTGGCACGCTGACGATGATCGTTCCGCCTTGCTTGAGAATCGAGCTTGCGAACTTCAAGAGACCCACGGGATCTGAGGACAAGTGCAGCACGCCGGCACATAGCACGGCGTCGAAGCGGCGGTTGATCAGCTCGCGCTTGGCGACATCAAGTCCGCCGTCGACTGTGTTGACGCCTTTGCTTTGGGCCACCGCGGCGATCACCGGATCGACCGGGATTGCCGTCACGCGGCAACCGTGCTCGATAAGGTGGCGTTCGGTCTCTCCGGAATCGCAGCCAATTGAGAGGATCTCGCGAGCGCCTTCCGGCAGAAGGCTCAGCATGTCCTTTCGCACCGGCTCATAGTAGTTCTTGACCCACAACGCCGTCGGCAATTCGTTTTCGCTTGGCGCCAGCGTGCTGGGAGCAGTTGCACTGTTCTCCAGCTCGAGCATTCGATCGACCTGCAAGTGCATCTCGCGCCATTCCATTCCAAGCTGACCGACGTAGCGATTGGGCAGATGCGGCAGGATGAAATCATCGAACCGATCGAGGCAGATCAGCTTCGTCAGGCCGCACTGGACATACGGGTCGGTCGCGGCGGTGACGAGCAGGTCGTAGCGCTCCGAATGCGGCGGAACGAGATAGCCGCCGGAGTCAATCGCTTTCTGAAGTTGCCGTCGCGTGAGGATATAGCAGGCCGAGTGCTCACTGGTGAAGACGGCCAGCGCGTTGTGTCCCCGTCGCCGTAACGAGCCCGGCACCCAATGAAACTGCCCGTGCGCTTCGGGGCAATAGAGTGTTCCATCCGGCCCCTCTTCGCTGCGCAAGAACCCGACGATCTCATCATCTCGCAGATTCTCCGTGACTTCGACAAACGCTTTTACGTTGTGCTCCGTGATGAGCACGTCGTCTTCGGAGTAGATGAACAGATCGAATTCATTGATGCGATCGGCAAAGATCTGCTTGTGCGCGAACGGCAGCGACCATGGATCCGGCGTCGGCGCGCCAACGCGCACCTCCGCATCACTGCCTAGATCCTTTGGCTGATCAGACAGTACGACCAGGTGCACGTCGAACGGCATCGCCCGATACGCCTGCAAGAGGCGATCGAGATAATTGCGGTTCTTCGTCCCGTGATTCGCTATGACAATCAGAATCTTCATGATTTGTACACAACCCAACTACGCTCCTCGAGCGGCCTTGTGCAGCAGCGGAAAAAGCTTCGGGAACCGCCCGAACGCTCCATAAAACATCTTTCTCCTGAATCCCAGATGTTGCTTGGCCAACCCCCAGGCGCGCTCGCGATCAGAATCGCTGCCATGCAAAAACGCTTCGGTCATTGCCGAGCGCGCGTACTTGCTGACGAGCCGGTCCATCTCCGGACCGCGATAAGCCGGCTCGTTATTCAGTACGGCCCTCAGGGAATAGTACGAACATTCCGCAATGTTGCGCGAAATCGCACCCGGCGTTCCAGCGCGATATCGCCAGCCCGGCCGTGGGTCATATGCCCAGGAATGTTCTTTCACGATCCGCATGAACAGTTCAAAATCGTGACGGCGCACCTGGGTCGTATCGAACAACCCGACTTCGATGGCGCGATCACGCCGCGCGACTACGCCGCCGTTCGGAAAGTGCGTTCGTTCGGCCCATAGTGTCAGGAAATCGAGATCGGTGAGCCCGGCGGTCGCCCCGCCGACCGAGTATGGTGCCGTCGTCGCGACCTCTTCCGATTCATGCACAAGCAAGTCGCAGTGTGCCAGATACGCGACATCGGGTTGGTCTGAAAGCAACTCCGATGCGTGCTTCAAATGATGCGGATACCACGTGTCGTCGGCGTCGAGGAAAGCAATCCAGTTTCCAGTTGCCGCCTCGATCCCGATGTTTCGCGCGCCGGCGGCGTTGGCATCTTTTGTCTCGACCAACTTAACCGGAATTCCACTGGCCGCGATCTGATCGAGCGAGTCGTCCTTCGATCCGTCATCGATCACGACGATCTCGTGACACGCCAGCGTTTGCTCTGCCGCGCTGCGCAGCGCCGCCGCGACCCAGCGGCCGGCGTTTTGGCAAGGCATGATGACCGAGACCGTAAAGTCCATATCAATACGTCGTTAAGAAACGCTGCGATACCCCGCGAGCAAGCCTCTATCGTAGCTTCGACGAAATCCCGCGCTGAAGCGCTTTTCCTCGTCGCTCGTAAACTTCGCAACGATCGCCTTCACAACCCCGCCGAAATATCGCTTGACGACCCAGGTCGGCGGTATCGCGCGACTGCCTTTCCTTTCGGCAGCGGTGATTCGCCCGCGCTCGACGCCCTGGCGATAATTCCGCTCGATCGTCCACTGCGGCGTACAGCGCTCGCGCGGGATGTAGTGCCAGACCTTCGCTGACGGCACGTAGACTCCGGTAAGCCCGCGCGCCAGCAGCCGCCGTTGCATATCACTTTCCTGACCGGTACTGCCGGTCGGAGATCCCGGTCCGCGCTGCGGGTCAAATCCACCGGCGGCTTGCAAATCGGAACCAAACGCCGCCCAGTTGAAGCCCAGCAAAACAGGTCGATCGACCTTGTCGACTGGCCCATTCCATTCCCATCCTCGCGCTGAAGCCGGAAGATATGCCTTCAGCCACGTCGGCGGTTCCTGCTCGTAATCGATCAGCGCCGGCCCACCGAAATATCGTCCCGGCCCATGTTGCGCCGCCACACGCACGTAATCGCAAAGCAACTCAGCTTCGACGCGCACGTCGTCATCGGCAAAGAAGTAAAGCGAATCGCCAGACGATTCCAACAATGCGTTGAGGGCAGCACTTTTGTTCGCTGTCGGGACGTGCATGTAGCGAATTGGCAGTAGTTCCGCCACACATTGAACAACCGCTTCGGCCCCCGCCTGCGGACCGTTTTCGATGACGACGGTCTCGCGGTACTCAGTTGGACGACGAGATGCCGCCAAGGATCGCAACGTGCGCTCCAGCAGCGTCGGCCGCCCAAATGTAGGCACCGCAACCGTCAGCGTGATATCCGAAGCCATCGCTCACCCAGATAGGTCGCAAGCTAATCTGCCAAATCCTGCAAGCTGATCCCCAACACACACTTCTTCCACCACAGCAGGACGCTGATTACACGCCAAAGCTGTTTTGGATCGTGCTGCGTAAACGCATCATACCCGGCAAGAAACTGTTTTGCGTTAACGTATGGACAATCGAGCCCGCGAAGCAGCTTCTCCACGCGAGGCCGGGAGCGTTTAAGCCAGGATTTCCACGGGAACGGGAAACCCATCTTGCGCGCTCGCCAGACGATCTCTTTGGGCAGCAGGTCTTCCATGGCCTTCCGAAGCACCCATTTTGCCCAGCCGTCACAGAGCAAATAATCCATTGGAAGCCGGAAGGCGAAATCGATGAGCCGTGGATCAAGAAACGGCGCGCGAATCTGGATGGGCACCGTGCTGCTGGATTGATGGCTTGATCGCATCCAGTAGTTCATGATGCCGCTGCTCATATCTTCAACCAGCACGGAAGAGCAGTCGCCTTGGATGCGAAGGCGTGGCTGGGCCATCATCATGACGCCAAATCGGGCGAGCATCGCGGCACTGACGAGGTTCTGATTGCAACCGTTCATTCTGCCGCACCATTCGGCGCGAATGTATTTCATCGCTTTCTTGAATCGCCAGCGATAGATCGATGAGAACGCCGTCGCAGGATCTTCTGACCAAGCCGTCACCTCGCGATGAAAGCGGTGGAATTGCGCGTGCTTCAGCGTCGTTGCCAGTTCAGGGAAATAGTCGCTGGCAAACAGCTCGTCACCGCCAACCCCATTGAGCGTAGCGCGCACGCCCTGCTTGGCCATCGCCTGCCAGATACGACGATTGGCGAGCATGTTGGGTGAATGAAACGGCTCTCCCATGGCGCCAATAAATTCGTCGGCTGTGTCAAACAAATCGCCAGGAGGCTGCTCGATCACATGCAGCTCGACGTTCTTCGCGTATCGCTTCTGCACCATCTTCGCGAAGGGAAGCTCGTCAGCTTCGTCCCCGGGAAAGGTGACGGTAAACGCCGACACCGACATTCCGGTCGAGGCCGCCAGTGCGACGAGAGTTGATGAATCCATGCCGCCGCTGAGTTCAATCGCGACCGGAACATCGGCTTGAAGTTGATCGTGCACGGATCGGGTCAGAAGCCGTCGAGCCATCCCCGCCGCATCGGTTCGGGAAACCCAATCCGAGCTTGCGCGGACCTTCGAAATCGATGCGTACTTGCTTGAAAAATATTTGCCATCTTTCCCAAACTGTGCGAACGATGACTGAGGCAGGCTCGTAATTAATTCGTAGAAGGTGAAGTCGCCCCGATCGCGTGCGCCAAAGGCAATGAAGTCGCTGACGGCTTGTTCGCGAATCGGGAAATGCGCGGGGCCTGCCGCATTTTTTAGCACGGTCAGGTCCGATGACCACCACACCGCGTCAGCCGTCCGCGCCATGTAGAGGGGCGCTTGGCCCACGCGATCACGGGCGAGCGTCAACCGGCGTGTTAGCGCGTCATATAAGGCGATCGCCCAGAACCCAGTGAATTTTTGGAAACACGACGGCCCCCACGCGCGATATGCTGCGAGTGCGACTTCGGCGTCCGCCGAGTTGTCCACCGAATAGCCTGATGAAAGCAGTTCCGCACGAACTTCAGAGCGGTTGTAGATCGCGCCATCGACCGCGATGCAGAATGCGCCATCCTTCGACCACAACGGTTGCGGCGCGAGTGCTTCAACGTTCTGCATCTGCAGCAAACCATGGCCGATTGCCAAATCGTGCGCGGCTGCCGCGTTCGCTAGATCCTCGACGCGAGGAGCGTGTCGGGCCAGATGCTCATTGGATCGTGTTTCGATCAGTGTCAGTCCCACCGCGTCGGGAGCGCGGTGAGACAACGAGCGCATCATCGCATACAGAGGTGCGGCAGTTTCACGAAGGCCGCGCATCCGAAAATATCCGCAAATCGCGCTCATTGTATATTGGCTGGCTCATTGTATGGGCTGCTATACTTTGCTCGGCGCGGTCGCGGAACGACCGATACAGATTCGCCGAAATTACCAGGACCGGAAAAAAAGTTAATTTGCGTCCCTTGCCCGCGTTGACATCATATGGAGCCACGCAAATAATGCTCGCGCCTTCCACGGGGGTGGGAGGAATCGCTCACCCGCGTGTCCTGGTTGCACTCACGCGCGACATCTTAGTTATCGCGGACCCCGGCGGGGGTCCAGTTCTCGCGTTAGCGCTGCGACCAGGTTCTTCGCTGATTTTCTGCGACGGTCCAATAAGAGAGATGCTGCCTGTATTGCGCACGCATCAATTACAGGCAATTTTTTTTAGAGTGTAAAGCTCCCCCACGTTGCCGTCGATCATCACGGTTGCAGTCGCAAGTTTCGGCAGTGGTTCATCTGTAGTCTGACACCAAACGACCGGAGGGTCATGATGCGAAAGAATAATCCCCGACGTGCGAAGGATCGCCCCACGGCTGCCTCGAAGACCGCCATTCGTTCTGGCGCGACGCCGATCTTTTCCACGTTTGAAGTTTTGGAGTCGCGCACTTTTTTGTCCGCTACTCCGCTATTCGATAACAACCAGACCGGCGTGCTTGATCAGGTTGTCGCTCAGGCAGCGCCCGCCATCAGCGGTGCCGCGCCGCTGGCTTATGCGGCGACTACCGAATCATCTGTTGTCGCGGCGCCCATGGCCGACCCGCTCCCGAACAATACGGTCGTCTCCGTCCCTGGCACGTCGTGGGTAAATAGCTCATTTACTCCGCGCAACACCGCGTTCGAGCTTTCCTTTGACGCGGTGCCTGCCCAGGCAAATGGGGACAACGTCATTGGTTTATCCAACGGCGCCGCTAACTCATATAAGTCGTTGGCCGCCATCGTGAGGTTCAACAACGCCGGACAGATCGATGTTCGCAATGGCGCGAGTTACCAAAGCGATGCAAGCGTCAGTTACTCGCCCGGCGTCAGCTACCACTTTCGGTTCGAGGTCGATCCCACGGTCGGCGTCTACAGCGTCTATGTAACGCCGCAAGGTGGGACTGAAATCCTCCTTGCCTCCAACTATTCATTCCGAACCGAACAGTCGGCCCAGCAGGTGCTCAATAACCTGGCAGCGGTGAATACGTCGGGGTCGGTGACGCTTAGCAACATTCTCGTGCAAGCAAGTGCGGGCCAGATTGCTTCGGAATTGCCCGTCGTGCCCACGGGACTGGCAGCAACTCCTTCTTCATCCTCGCAGGTGAATTTGACCTGGAATGCGAGCCTTGGCGGCACGAACGTATCGGTCATGCGGTCGACCGACGGCGTAAACTTCGTCGTGCTGACCACGCTCAGCTCGGGAACTTCAGGCTATCAAGATAACGGCGTTGCTCCAGCGACGACGTATTACTACGAGCTCTTTGCGACCAATAGCTACGGAAATTCAGCGCCGACAGCGGCCGTCAGCGTAACGACCTCGGCAGCGCCGACCGCACCCGCGACGCCGGTCGGCCTTACCGGAACAGCGGTTTCGTCGTCAAAGATCGATTTGATGTGGATCGCGCCCGCGGACGGTTCGCCCGTCTCGGTCATGCGGTCGACGAACGGCGTGAATTACACCGTTCTCACAACGCTCGCTGGCGCCTCGAACAGTTACATGGACACCAGCGTTTCGCCGTCCACGAATTACTTCTACAGAATCGTTGCGACCGACAGCTACGGCAACTCAGCGCCAACTTCCCCCGTCAGCGTGACGACGCCCGCGGCGCCGACCATGCCCTCGACGCCCACGATCGGCGCGGCCTGGACTAACATTCCGCTCTCGACGACTCAAACGACGGCTTTCGAGCTCTCGTTCGATGCGTCGCCGACTCAGCAAGGGGTCGATACCGTCATTGGCGTCTCAGGCAGTACCGTCAATGCCTATCAGCAACTGGCCGCGATCGTTCGCTTCAACGTCAACAACCAGATCGACGCCCGCAATGGCAGCGGCTACACCGCCGACCAGGCGCTCGGTTACACCGCCGGGGTTAGCTATCACTTCCGCCTGGTGATCGACCCGACACAGCAGATCTACAGCGTCTATGTCACCCCGCAGGGTGGTTCGGAAGTGTTGCTGGCCTCGAATTACGCCTTCCGTTCGGAGCAGTCGTCGCTCACGACGATCAGCGAACTAGCCGGCTACAGCACCGTCGGCGGCGCAACCGTCGACAATGTGGCCATCACGGCACTGGCATCGGCTCCGGGCATGCCGAGCGGGCTCAGCGCGACCGCCGCGTCGACTACGCAGATCAACCTCGCCTGGTCAAACGCCGCGGGCAGCACCGGCACGACGGTCCTGCGTTCGACGGATGGCGTGAACTTTTCAGCAGTTGCCACGGTTGGAAGCGGAATCACCTCATATCCTGACACCGGCCTGGCCGCCAACACGACGTACTACTACGAGATCTACAACTCGAACGCGACGGGTAACTCACCGGTCACCGCGTCGGCGTCCGCCGCGACATCAGCGCCGCCGCCGCCGGTCACTCCGCCCCCGGTTGTAACTCCGCCGACCGGTGGCTCCGTGGAGCCCAACGCGACCAACACGGGTCCGACGAACGCCTCGATCCTTGTTCCCAGTGGCAGCATCACGGTCACTGTGGCGGGTACGGTGATTCAGAACGTGTCCGTAACGGGCACCATCGTCATCAAGGCCGCCAACGTCACGATCAAGAACTTCAAGATCGATGCCGCCGGCGGAACTTACGGCGTGCAGGTGTTGTCGGGCGGCAGCGTTACGCTGGAAGACGGCGAAATCATCAACGCGATGGGCGGGGGCGTCTTCGGCAATAACTGGACGGCGCTGCGGCTGAATATTCACGAAATGGGATCAGATGCGACCGATGGCGGCGGCAACAACACCCTCGAAGACTGCTGGATTCATGATATCGGCATGTCGCCCGGCGCCCACGCCGACGGCATCCAGCTCAACAACGGCGACAACATTGTCATCGAAGGAAACAACTTCGATCTGCCGTGGTGGAGTCAGGTGGGCAGCCAGGTATACCGCGCCAACTCATGCATCTTCATGAATGGCTACGTCTACAACTACCTCGACGGAACCGTGATCAGCGGCAACTGGCTCGATGGCGGCAACTACTCGATCTACGCCCTTGGCCAGACTAACACGGTGGTTTCCAACAACATCTTTGGCGAGGATTACCAGTACGGTTTCATTGACGGAACCGTCGCGACCTGGACTGGCAACACCGACGGCGTAACTGGCCAGGCGATCTAACGTCTCGGCAGACAGCTGATCGATTCAACCGTTTCCCCGGCGTTCGGAATACTAAGCCGGGGAAGCGGTTTTTTTGTTAGACTCGCCGTGACTATTTTGGGAAGGGCACAATGATCCATAGCGCGGTGGCTCGAGTTGGTTTGAGAATGTTAATTGTTACTCTGGCCTCGCCGATTGCGGTGACCGCGCAGCCGCCGGCAACTCGGCCTTCCACTAGTCGTCCCGGCGCGTCAAACACCGGCCCGCACGGGCCACTGCACGCCAGCGGAGGGATCGTCGCGACCGAAGCGGGCCAGTCGATTTCAGACATCGAGGTCACGGGCACGATTCAAATCAAAGCCGCCAACGTCGTGATTCGAAACTTTCGCGTCAATGCGAATAATGCGCCATACGCGATTCGCATCTTCCGCGACGCGAGCGTGACGCTCGAAGACGGCGAGATCACGAATGCCGCCGAAGCCGCGGTCTATGGCAATGACTGGACCGCCCGCCGACTCAATATTCATCACATGGGCTCCGATGGTCTCAAGGGTGGCGGCAACAATCGCCTCGAAGACTGCTGGATTCATCATCTCGGCATGACCAAGGGTGCCCATGCCGACGGCGTGCAGCTCGACAATGGCTCGCACTTTGTCTTCCGCCATAACAGCTTCGAGCTCCCCTGGTGGGACGAACAGGGCAAGCAGGTCTTCCGCACCAACTCCGTTTTCTTCATCAACGGTTGGGTGGGTGACATTGATGATGTGCTCATCGAGGACAACTGGCTCAATGGCGGCAACTACACCATCTACGCGCTCAAACAGACTGGCGTGCACGTTCGCAACAATCGCATGGGGCGCGACGCGCAATACGGCTTTTTGAACGGTCACATCGACGAGTGGTCCGGCAATCTTTGGGAAGACAACGGTAAACCCGCCCCCTCGAATCCAAGCCGCAAGGAGTTCCAATGAAATCGGTCACCGCGTTGATCGGAGCGGCTTTCGTTTTCGCGGTCGTCTTCGCATTCACCTTTTTCATCGCGGACCACATCGTCGAAGGAATGCCGACCCGCTATTCGATGATTGCATTGGCGGTATGCCTACTGATCGCGGCGGCAGCCGGATTTGAATCATTCCGCGCATCGAAAGGAAAGATGCGTCGCGCGAACACCCATCAAGACGCGACGACTTCGCGATAGACCTGCGCCAGCCTGCGTCCTTGCATCGCACAATCAAATTCAGTCTCAACACGACGACGAGCGGCGGCGGTCATCGATTCCCACTGTTCAGGATGCGCTACGAGCCATTGAAGATGACCGATCAACGCCGGCACATCCCGCTCGGGCGCCAGCAGTCCGGTTCCTTCGGCGATCACATTCGGGATATCGCAGTGTGTCGTGCTGACGACGGGCATGCCGGTGGCCATCACTTCGATGATAGAGACTGGCGCGCCGCCCTCGGTGTCACCGTCAGACGCACGTATGCTCGGCGACATAAACACGTGGCTGTGGTACGCCTCTTCGAAGAAAATCTTGTGTGACTGATACCCGAGCATCCGCGTCTTGGAAGCCAAACCAGCCGACTTCACCATGTCGAGAATCGTCTTCTTCTCTTCCTGACATTGCGGCTCCGCCGATGCATCGCCAATGATGGTCAGTTCAACCGAAACGCTTTTGCTCAGCTCCCCAACCGCGGAAATCGCGTATGGGATCCCCTTCTTCTCGCGAAACGATCCAGCGATGAGAATCCTCAACGGCTCGCCTGGTTTCCACTGCCGTGGACGGTACTCAATTTGATCAACCTTCACGCCAAGGTGATGCACTCGCACTTTTTCCGCGGGGCAGCCGAGATCCTGAATCGTCTGCCCCATGTAAGGCCCTTCGCACAGCACGCGATCGACCTTGGCAAACAACTCGTGATACCGTTCGCGCCAGACGGGTTCCACCGTCGGCAGCCGCGACGCATCCATGCCGTAGTAAGTCGCCACGTGCCGCACACCGGCGGCTTCAATGATTGAAAGATTCGACCAGGCGTGATTGCCAAAATGAGAATGAGCAAGCAAAGCGCCCGTGCGCTTTAAGATCGCGATCAGCGATTGATCCTTGCTTCGAAACTTGAACCTACGAGCAAGCTTTCCCGTCATTCCGGCGATGCTGCGATCATCCGAAAGGCTATGAATATTCGGCACCGAGAACTGATCCAGATTTTCCGTATAGCTGCACACGATGTGGCTCTGCACTTCAGGCGGCAAATACCGCACCTGCTCGTAAATCCAGGTTTCGGTTTGCGACAGCCAGCGATGGCGGAGATGAGCGACAGTAAGCGTTGCCGTGGCGGTCATGCGTTAGCCGCCTCGAATCGCGGCAACGCCAGCAGTCGCACCGCCAGCCCTTGTACGCGCCGCGGCATCGCGGAGAGCATGCCAACCATTTCCTTCATGCTTGCCAGACGGAAGCACGCGATATAGGTCGCGGCCCCAATGGCCACCTGAACTATCAGGGAGACCAGAGGTGGCACATGCGGGCGATTGAGAACCCAGCCGGAGAGCAAAACGACGAGCGCCATAATCGTCACATCGCGCAGGACGTGGACTAATCCGACGAACAGGCCAGTCAGTGAAATCTGGCACCATTTCCGGGTCGCCCAGATACACAGCGGCGCGAGTACGAACAACGAATAGGCGGTATATGACAACGCGACGGAACGAGCACTGCCGCCGTAGATCGCGCCGAAGAGAAATGCGCCAAGCACTGACGTATTGCTGATCAGTCCCCACCAGAGCACGAGCCGAGTTCGGCCCGTCGCCATCCAAACCGGCCCGGAAATCTGGGCAACCGATTGCAGCGCGCCGAGCACAAAAAAGATTTGCACAAGCGGAGCCGTGTGCGCCCAGCGCGGCCCGGCCAGCGCTCGTAGGATCAGCGGAGCCAGCACGATACCTCCCGCCGCCACCGGAAACGTCATTCTCGCGATCGCAACGCAAGTGCGAACCACCGCGCGGTCGATTCGGACGGGATCTCCGTTCAATTGACCCAGCGACGACAACAACGGTGTTGAAATCGTTCGCGAAAACAAATCGAGCGATCGAGACACCAGGCCAAATGAGAATGTGTATGACCCAAGTTGATCGCTACCGAGGAATTTGCCGACGACAACCTGATCCGAACTGTCAAAAATGTAGTTGGTAATCGAGTTCCCCAGAATATGCGTGCCTTCAGCCGCATGCGGCCTCACGCGTCCCCATTTGAAAATAGCGCGCGGCTTGAAGTCGGAGAAATAGAGGGTCGCGATACTGCCAATGATCGCGACAACCAGGGACGGCCCGATCAGCGCCCAGACACCTTTGTGCATCATGGCCAGACCAATCGCACTGACACTGGCGGCGAACTGTCCAGTGACTGAAATCAACGCGATAACGTTATAGCGATTCGCCGCTTGCATCGTCGCCTGCGGGACGACGCGCCAAGCATTGATGGCCAGCATGGCCGACGCCGCGGCTAATACTGGAATTACGCCGTTGTTCTTGAAAAAGTACGCGGCAATCGGCGCGCTGGCGAAGCAGATTCCGCCAAGCGCGAGACCGGCCAGGCAAATCAGCCAGTGGCCCGTTGCGATCGCGTCCGGATCCTTCATGCGACCGGAGACAATTGCCGGCGCAAAACCAAACGTAACGAATACGCCGGCTAGCGACACCACGACCATCGCCATCGCAACGGTGCCATAATCTGCCGGTTGCAGAAATCGCGCAACGACGATCGTGCTGATCGACGCCAGCCCCTGTACGCCCAGGCTCGCCACGGCAAGCCACAGCGCTCCGCGCGCGGTTTGCTTTGCGACGCTCTCCACCGGCTCGGACGTCGGAAAGGCCGGGGCAACAGGTTCTACAACGTTCTCTTTCATGACGCTTCAACCGCCTGGCGCACCCGACGCGGCAACATCCTTCCCAAGTTCGATTCGACTTTTCAGCTTCCCTGGAACACCCGCATAAATCGAAGCCGGCTCCGCGTTATCTTTGAGCAAACAATGTGCGGCAACAACAGATTTCGCCCCCACCGTCACGCCGGCCAGAACCGTCGCCCCAAAACCAATCCACGCCCCCTGCTCTATTTTCACCGGCTCGCATGCACGAGGAAAACGCTCTGCGAGCTCGATAGACCGATTGCAGTCGGAGTGCGTCACGAACGACGCGCCGCCCGCCACCACTACGTCGTTTGCCAGCTCAACACAGTTGGCTAAATCAAAATAGACCCCATCGCCGATGTAGCAGTTCTCACCAATGCGCAGATGACTGAAATCGCCAACCGAGTCCTTATCTTCAAACGCGTTGTCGATCATCACCGCGCGTTTAAATTTCGTACGCGACCCGATCGTGGCGCCAAATGCCTCCAGCAGCCGTACCGTAAATCGCGGATTCGGATTTCGAAGGTATCGCACCACCCAATCGATGCCACGACATCGTGCGATGATCAGCAAAATCTGAAACTGCAATCGATCGACCGAACGCCGCATGGCCAACCCGATTAAAGCCCCAGCGTATCACGAACGGCGGCGATCACATCCTGCACGTCGGCATCCGTCAGCTTCGCCGACAGCGGGAGGCTGATCGTCTGCTGCCCGATCTTTGCCGCGTGCGGGAAATCGGATGGCCGCCAGCCAAAACGTTCCTGGTAATATTGATGTTCCGGCACGCTGCGATAGTGGACACCAACGCCGATGTTGCGCGCCGTCATCCCCGTGAGGAATTGATCCCGGCTGACGCCGGTCCGCGCGCCGTCAACGAGAATCGTGTAGAGATGGTACGCATGCTGTGTGTCTGCCGCCGGCGCCGCAGGCAGGCCAATCGGAAGTTTCGCAAACGCCTCATCGTATTGCTGCCAGATTTGCTCGCGGCGTTTCCAGTATGCGTCGATTCGCTTGAGCTGTTGCAAGCCGATGACGGCCTGCAAGTCCATCATGTTGTACTTGAATCCGCATTCGACGACTTCGTAGTGCTTGTAGCCTTCGTCACCGAAGCGCTTCCAGGCATCCTTGCTCATCCCGTGCAGCGCCAGCACCTTGATGCGCGCCGACTCGCGTTCGCCGGCGGCTACAACCATTCCGCCCTCGCCGGTAATAATGTTCTTCGTCACATAAAAGCTGAAGCAGCCGAAATCCCCAAAAGTGCCGGCTTTTCGCCCGCAGTATTCGGTCTCGATCGCGTGAGCGCAGTCCTCAATGATCTTCAGTCCATGTTTACGAGCGATGGCGGCCAGTTCATCCATCTCGCAAGGCCGGCCCGCGAAATGCACTGGCAAAAGCGCTTTGGTCTTCTTCGTGATCTTCCGCTCAACCGATTGCGGATCGATGTTCATCGTCCGCGGATCGACATCCGCCAGCACCGGCGTCGCGCCCGCGTGCAGAATCGCGTTAACCGTCGCGCAAAACGTCATCGGCGTGGTGATGACTTCATCACCCTGCATCAGCCCGGCGGCCAGAATGCTCAGATGCAGCGCCGCCGTGCAGGAGCTGACGGCCACCGCCTGCGAAACGCCCTTATATGCGGCAAATTCGCGCTCGAATTGAGCTGCCTTGGGCCCGGTGCCGATCCACCCGCCTTTGAGGCATGCGACCACCTCGGCGATCTCGGCATCCTCGATCGCCGGCGAGCCAAACACCAGGAAATCCGAACGACGGCGAAACGCAGTCTTCGCCGCGCCGTCGACTAACTGAGTCATCGGAAACTCCCCAAAACACCGCGATCAACGAGTTATTACTCAATCCACAACGAACTAAATCGTAACCGACACCGCAATGATCTGCGAATGCCAACTGGACCCTTCGCTATGCTTTGCCCTTCTTTACCGCCAACTGTGTCTTTTTCGGCGAAAGCTTCTTCGGGTCGGCTTTCTTTGCCGCAGTTTTGGCCTTGGACTTCGATTCGTCTGGCGAAGCTGAAGTCACGCTCAACCCCGGAGTCGAAACGACGGACGGCGTCGGACTGCTCACCGGCGCGGCGCCCACTGAATCAACAGGTGTCGACAGCGCCGGACTTCGGCCGGCCGGTGTGACAGACGTCGAAGGACTCACCGGATTGGCGACCATCGCCGGCGCAGGATCCGGCGGCGCCGCCGGAGCCGGCAGAGTCATATTGTATGTTTTGGACAGCAGTGTGAAATCGCTTGAATTGACCGAACCATCGTAATTGAAGTCGCCCTGCGACCAGATAGAACCACTATTCTGAGTGTAGTGCTGCGTCATTCGCATAAAGTCGGTAAAGCCGACCGATCCTGTCAGGCCCGTATCACCGTAAGGTGTGAACTTCAGCTCGATCGTGTTGGCGGGCTGGCCCGCGATCAGACCCGAATTTGAATCCACATATCCAATCGCCGTGGTCTGGCTGGTGTCAGCAGCGGCGTTAGCCGATCGAATCGCACCGGTCGAAATGGTGGATGAACCGGTCCAGGCGCCGCCGTTGTATCCGGCAGCAAGATCATTCCGTATGCCGTTAATCGGATCGTGAGCCGCGTCAGCATAGGTCACATAAACCGTGCTGCGATTGACGTTCAATGTTGTGCCTGCCAGCGGGTCCGTGCCCTGTAAGCCGTTCAGCGTGAAGACGCCGTTCAGGTTCATCAGCGCCGGCAGCGGATTGCCGTTCGTGCGATCGAGGTTGATCGTCATCCCCGCGGCTCCCGCGTTGATCGTCAACCCGGCAGCATCACCGACTGCCAACTGGCCGATTACCGATGTCCCGTTGAGGAACCAATCGACGTGCACTCCATCCGTGTCGAGCAAAAGCCGAAGTGTGTCGGCCCCGCTGGTTCCATTGACGACCAACTCCGGCGTGATAGACGCCGTCGTCGAAGCGGTTGTGTTGAACGTGTAGTTCACCGCATCGGCGCCGGTGACGTTGATGCCGCTCACATTCACGATCTTCGCGTTTCCGACATTCTTGTCCGAGAAAGCCGCGCTGCCATAGGCAAGTGAAAGCGAGTCGCCAGGCAGACGGTTGTCGCTCAAAGTGACTGTCGCGGCGGTCGTGGCATTGTAAATCTTGTTCTGCCCGATCGCTGTCACCGTCAGCGCGATCGGCGTGATATTGCCCGTGGTCGTTGTCGACGTATTGAACGTGTAGTTGGAAGCATCGGCCCCACCGACGTTAATTCCCGTGACAGTCACCGTCTTAGCCGTGCCGGCGTTCTTGTCCGCGAATGCGGCACTGGCGTACGAAAGCGTGAGCGTATCGCCGCTGATGCGATTGTCAGTCAGCGTCACCGTGGCCGTCGACGTACCGTCGTAGGGTTTGTTCTGCCCGACCGCGCCAACGGCGAGCGCGAACGGTGTGATGTTCGCCGTCGTCGCGGCGGTTGTGTTGAACGTGTAATTGCCGGCGTCAGTCCCCGTGACATTGATGCCGGTCACGCTGACGGTTTTTCCGTTGGCGACTTTCTTATCGGCAAACGCCGCACTGCCATAGCTCACAGAAAGCACGTCACCAGACAGTCGATTGTCGCCCAGAGTCACTGTCGCGGCGTTCGTGCCGTCATAAACCTTGTTCTGCCCCGTCGTGGTCACTGTCAATGCAAACGGCGTGATATTCGCCGACGTCGTCGCGGTCGTATTGAACGTGTAGTTAAGCGAGTCAGCGCCGGTGACATTGATTCCCGAAACGCTGATCGGTCTGGCCGACCCGACGAATTTGTCCGCAACCGTCGCGCTGGCATAGCTCAGGTTCAGCACGTCGCCAGCCAGGCGGTTATCGCCCAGCGTTACCGTCGCGCTGTTCGTTCCGTCGTAGACTTTATTCTGACCAATCGCGCTGACAGTCAGCGCAATTGGCGTGATGTTCGCGGTTGTCGACGCCGTCGTATTCCATGTGTAGTTGCCGGAATCCGTACCCGTCACGGTGATGCCGCTGACGCTGACCGTCTTGCCGGTTCCGGCATTCTTGTCCGCAAACGTCGCACTTGCATAACTCAGTGTAAGCGAGTCGCCAGAAATGCGATTATCGCCAAGCGTGACGGTCGCCGCCGTCGTTTGATCGTACGGCTTGTTCTGCCCGGTCGCCGTAACCGTCAATGCCAATGGCGTGATTGATGCCGTCGTGCTGGCCGTTGTGTTAAACGTATAGTTCGCGGAGTCGGTGCCAGTGACGTTGATGCCAGTCACGCTTACTGTCCTGCCAGCGCCAACGCTCTTATCGGCGAAGGTTGCGCTGCCATAGGTCAGCGTCAGCACATCCCCAGCCACGCGGTTGTCCGTCAGCGTGACCGTCACCGCGTTGGTGCCGTTGTAGACCCTGTTCTGCCCGACAGCGCCGACAGTCAGCGCAATCGGCGTGATAGTCGCAGTCGTCGTGGCCGTCGCGTTGAACGTGTAATTGCCCGCGTCCGTGCCGGTGACGTTGATCCCACTGACGCTGACCGTCTTGCCGACGCCGGCGTTCTTGTCTGCAAAGCTCGCGGCGCCGTAAGTAATCGTCAGGGAGTCGCCGCCAACGCGGTTGTCGGTCAACGTCACGGTCGCGACCGGGGTACCGTCGTACGTCTTGTTTTGTCCCGCCGCGCCGACGGTGAGTGATCGCGCGGTAATCGATGCCGTGGTCGAAGCCGTTGCGTTCCAAGTGTAATTGCCGGCATCTGTGCCGGTGACATTGATGCCACTGACGCTTACCGGCTTGCTCGCGCCCACGTTCTTGTCGGCGAATGTTGCCGACGTGTCCGTCACCGTGATCGAATCGCCCGCGAGTCGATTGTCGCCGAGCGTAACCGTCGCCGTGCTCGTTCCTTCGTAAACCTTATTCTGGCCCGTAACGGTCACAACCAGCGCCAGTGGCGTGATCGATGCCGTCGTCGAAGTGCTCGTGTTGAAGGTGTAGTTACCAGCGTCAGTACCCGTGACGTTGATGCCACTGACACTCACCGTCTTGCCGGCACCGACGTTCTTATCGGCAAATGTCGCGCTTGCGTAAGTGATCGTCAGCACGTCGCCAGCCAGGCGGTTGTCGCCGAGCGTAACCGTCGCCGCTGTCGTCGAGTCGTAGACTTTGTTCTGAGCCGTCGCCGTCACCGCGAGCGCGATGGGCGTGATGGATGCGGTGGTGGAGGCAGTCGTGTTCCAGGTGTAATTGCCGGAATCGGGACCGGTGACGGTGATGCCACTGACGCTTACCGCTTTGTTGGCGCCAACGTTCTTGTCGGCGAAAGTCGCGCTGCCATATCCAAGCGTCAGCACGTCGCCGGCGATACGGTTGTCGCCAAGCGTTACCATATCCGAAAGGCCGCGATCGTACGATTTGTTCTGGCCGGTCGCGGTGATCGTGAGCGCGAATGGCGAGATCGTCGCCGTTGTAATTGTACTCGTGTTAAACGTGTAGTTGGCCGCGTCAGTGCCGGTCACGTTAATTCCGCTGACGGTCACGGTCTTGCCCACGCCCACGGTCTTGTTCGCAAACGATGCGCTGGCAAAGCTGACTGTCAGACTGTCGCCGGCTTTACGATTGTCGCCGAGCGTGGCGCTGGCCCATGGAGTTCCGTCGTAGACCTTGTTCTGCCCCGTCGCGCTGACGACCAGCGCAAACGGCGTGATGTTTGCCGTCGTCGAGGCCGTCGTGTTCCAGGTGTAGTTGCCTGCGTCGGTTCCCGTGACGTTGATGCCGCTGACGCTGACCGTCTTCCCGTTGGCGACATTCTTGTCGGCGAAAGTCGCCGTTGCATCAGTCACGGTCAGGCTATCGCCGGCGAAGCGATTGTCGCCGAGCGCGACCGCCGCGTTTACGCCAGCGTCGTAAACTTTGTTCTGGCCTGTAGCAGTAACCGTCAACGCGAACGGCGTGATGTTCGCCGTCGTCGATGCGGTCGCGTTCCAGGTGTAATTGCCGGCGTCGGCTCCTGTGATGTTGATTCCGCTGACGCTGACTGTCTTTCCATTGCCAACATTCTTATCCGCGAACACCGCCGAACCGTAGGCGAGCGTAAGCGCATCGCCGGCGACGCGATTATCCGAAAGCGTCACGGTCCCGACGTTCGTCGCGTTATAAACGCGATTGACACCGGTCGCGGAAACCGTCAGCGCTCTGGCAGTGATGTTGGCGGTCGTGCTCGCGGTGGTCGACGCCAGCGTGTAGTCACCGGCGGCCGCGCCACCGGTGATCGCGATGCCAGTGACGCTCACGGCCTTGCCAGTGCCGACGTTCTTGTCGGCGAAGCTCGCGATGTCCGTGATCGTCAGCGCGTCGCCGTTCACCCGATTGTCGGAGAGCGTGACGGTCGCGGCGGTGGTGCCATCGTAAACCCGATTCACGCCGGTCGCGGTCACGGTCAATGTGCGCTTGTTCACCGTCAACGTATGCGACGTATCCGACGCGGCGTTGAAGTTCGCGTTGGCCGTGAAGCTGTAGCTAACGGCATACGCCGTCGCTGACGCGGGAATCGCGTGCGTATCAAATGCCGTCGAAAACGCGCCGGTGGTCGCGTTGATGGTTGCATTGGCCGTCACCCCGTTGATCAGGATCGACACCGTGCCTGACGGAATCTGCGCGCCAGCGGCAATAGTGCCGGACAGTGTCGTCGTGCCGGTGCCGTAGGTGATCGTGGCCGAGGTGATTCCGCTGAAGATCGGCGTCGCCTTGATCGGCGTCGCGCTCACCTCGCTGCTGCGAACGCTTTCGCCCGCCGCGTCAACTGCCGTGACCTTGTAGTAGTAGGTCGTGCCGGGCGTCAGGCCGGGATCGGTGTAGGTCAGCGTGGTAATGCCCGTCGCAATCGCCGTCCCTGCTTCGCCGCCGGGGGTCGTGCCGCGATAAATGTTGTAGGTGACCGCACGAGTAGCGGCCGACCAGCTCAGCACATTCTGATTCGGCCCAGGAGTCGCACCGACGCCGGTTACCTGGTTCGGCTGCGGCGTCGTCATGAACACCACGTCTACGTAATAGTTGCTGGACTTGAAGCTGCTGTTGGGGAACTTGCTGGTGGCGCTGTAGATGTACAGGCCGTTGGATTCTCCATTGGTTCCGTCGGCCAGTGCATGCAAGGGCGGACTGTCGTAGGAATTGACAAAGTAATTCTGATCGACAGCGTAATGCCCCATCGGATCAAAATACGATGCTACGTAAGTCGTCCCCGGTACGACCGCCACCGGATTATTGAACAACCCCTGTTGCCAACCACTGCCCGATTCGCTGATGAAGGTCGCGGTTGCCAGGAGGGTGCCGGTGTCGCTCCACAAATTTCCGATGTGTGTTCCGGTATTTCCGGACCCCTTGTAAAATCGAATTCCCGTGATGTAGCCGGACACGTCGGTCGTAAACCGAACCCCAAGCTCCACCGAGCTGGTATCGCTCTTTGAGGTCGTGCCGGGAACGGTGGAGCTTGGCCAGACGGTAAAGGTGGTTCCAGCCGCCTCCGTGGTAAATGACCACGTCATTGGCGCGGGCATTGGATTTCCCGAAAGGTCGGTTGCGGAAACGGTGACGGTGTAGGTCGTTGATGACGCAAGCGTTGCCAACGGCGTTAGCGTCGCGGTAAGTGTCGAGGAGTTGTAACTAACCGTGGCGGGAACCGATACATTTCCGGGACCGGTCAGAGTGAAGACCAGCGAGCCAGAGTTAATCCCTTCATTGAAGATCGCCTGAACCGGTATCGTCTCGAGCACATCCGTCGCGCCGGCCGCTGGGTTTTCAGAGATTACAGCCGGAACCAGAAGAGTCGCGAATGTCCACGTGTACGGCGGGGTCATCGCATTGCCGGAGATATCCGACGCGCTGACCGATGCCGTGTAGGTCGTCGTTCCCGAAAGGAACGACGTTGGCGTCAGCGTCGCGGTCTGCGTTCCGGGGTTGTAGGTCACTGTCGCCGGCACGCTGACATTACCCGGCCCCTTCAGTGTAAACGTCAACGTGGAGGAGTTGATTGGCTCGTTAAAGGTCGCCGTGACTGGCGCTGTCACGGAGACACCCGTCGCGCTCGTCAACGGCGTAGTTCCAGCAATGATCGGCGGCGTCGTGTCGACGCCGCCGCTGCTGAGCACGACGTCAACCCAGTAGTTCGTCGAGTTGGTGCTGCTGGTCGGGAAGACGCCGGACTGGCTGGTCGCGATAAACACGCCATTGGCGTTGCCGGCGGTTCCATCGGCTGGCGCGTGTAGCGGTGCGTCGTTAAAGGCAGTTGAGAAATAATTCGAATCCGATGCGTAATGGCCGTTGGGCGCGAAGTACGACGCAACGTAAGTGGTGTTTGCGGTAATCGCGATCGGCGCGGCGAAGTTCACTTCCTCCCAGCCAGATGCGCTTTCGCCGGAGAATGTCGCCGATGCCAGCAGCGTGCCGGAGTTGCTCCACAAATCGGCCACGTGCGTTCCGGTGTTGCCGGCGCCCTTATAGAAGAGCAACCCGGTAATGGAGCCCGCGACATCGCTCGTGAAACGCACGCCGACTTCGGTTGCGGTCGTCGTGCTGTTTGCCGGGTTGGTCGGCGTCGTGCTCGTCGTCCAGATGCTGTAGTTCTGCGGCGTCGTGAATGACCAAAGATACGGCTGCGCAAGGCTATTTAGCGCAAGATCATAAGCGAAAACGCCAGCGTCGTAGGCCGTGTCCGGCGCAAGCGACGACGTCGGCGTCAGTGTCGCCGTGTGCGTCGAATCGACATAACTCACCGTCGCGGGAATGGTCACGTTGCCCGGCCCGGTGAGCGAGAATTGCAGCGACGGCACTTCAATCGATTCACTGAAGGTGATCGACACGCTGTCGACGGCCGACGATGACGGCCCCGCCGCTGGAGTTACCGCGCGCACCGTGGGCGGCGTCGTGTCGCCCGCATTGGGCTGGAAGACGACGTCGACGAAGAAGTTCGTGTCCGCGTCGGCGGTCGTTGGAAACGTGTTCGTCCCCGCGATTGCGTAGAGGCCGTCGTCGGTACCGGTGGTCGCGCCATTGATCAGCGTTCCGCCGGCCAACGCTGTCAACGGTCCGGAAACGATGTTGCGGCCGAGTCCGAAATCGTCGCCGTAATAGTGCCCGTTGGGCGCAAAGTACGATGCAACGTAGACCGTATTCGTCTGAATTGTCACCGGCGAGGAGAAGTTGACTTGCTGCCATCCACTGGCGGATTCGTTGCTGAAGGTCGCGGAAGCGAGCAGCGTTCCCGTGCTGGTCCAGAGGCTGCCGATGTGCGTTCCGGCGTTGCTCGTGCCTTTGTAAAAACGAATGCCCTGGATCTGCCCGGCGACACTGCTGGTAAACATGACGCCGAGAGTGGTTGCCGCAGTGGATGTGGTCGCGCCCGTTTGAGGCGTCGTGCCGCTGGTGAAAATGCCAAACGGGCCGGACGACGAAACCACAACGCCCCGGCCGATCGAAGGGGTCTCGATATTGCCGCTGTCATCGGTGGCGCGCGACAAGATGCGCGTGTTGCCTTGGACGCCTGGAATCCAGGTGTACGACCAATTGTTGGTTCCGACGGCGGGATGCCAGGTCACGCCGTTGTCGGTGGAGACTTCGACTCCGGCGACGATGCCGCCCCCGGCGTCGACCGCGGTGCCGGTGATGGTCACAGGCACGCCGTTGGTAAATGTCGCGTTCGGCGTCGGCGCGGTGATGGTGGATGTCGGCGGCGTGAAGTCGGTCGAAGCCGTCGCAGTAACAAGGCCGGCTATCAACGTCGTCGGCTGCACGCCCATATCGGCCAGCAGGTTGATGGTCGCCTGCTGCATCGCCGGCTGCACAGGGCCTCCGCTACGATCGTGATTGGTGTCAAGCCCCCACGACCACTGCGTCTGCCCGGCCGAGAAGACCAGTGCCCCGCTCGCGGCGCGATAGAGCGTCATGCTATGCGTGGCCGTGCCGTCGCCGTAGTTGCCGCCGTAATCGAGTGTCAGCTTGGGACTGACATCCATGGTTTGCTGCGACAGATCGATCAGGCCCGCCGGACGAAACCCGTTGTCCAGATCCTCGTCCCATTCGTAACCAAGCGTTCCGGCGGGAAACGTTGTCGTATCCCCGGGGGCCATAGTTGCCACCGATGTGTTGCGCCAAAAACGATCGAGCGAGTCAGGATATGAAACACTCAGCGAGTCATTCCGAACGCCGTTGACTTCCGAAATCGTGCCGTTGAAGGCGTTTTCGGGCTCTTGCGACCAGTACGCCGGGAACCGCGGATCGCGCCACGCGCCGGTAAACGTCGTTTCGCCCGCGGGGTTGACGATCTCGTCGGACAGCGTTGCCTTGTAGCAAATGATCGTGCGCCACGGCGTCGCGGAAGGATCGGTACTGGGCGCCCACTGGATTCTCCAGAATCCTTCGTTCCCCGAAAACAGCGCCATGTTGATGCCGGCATTCCGCGCCGCCGTCATGTTATCGAGCTGCTCCTGCGACCAGTATTCGTCGTGGCCGCTGGTCAGGATGATCTGGTGATCCAGCAGGTGGGATGGATATCGCGCCGTGTCAACATCGGTTGCGTAGCTGACGTCGTACCCGTTTTCCTCAAGGAAACGGATCATCGGGTATTCGGAGCCGAAGATGTATCCTTCCTGCGGGCCTTCGTTCTCACCCCGATTGACGAACGGCCGGTTGTAGCTGACTTCGTAAGCGCGCGGGGTATTGCCGTCGTCATTGGCGCCCAAGCCACCCGACGCCGACTCATAGAGGCTGTTGCCGCCGTAGCTGTTGTACGCTTCCCACGTCGAGTCGGAGGTTTGATAGAGAATCTGCGAGTGATCGGCATCATCGCGCACGACGAACGGAATCTGCGAATCCGGCACGCCGTTCTTCATCAGGTCCGCGATGTATAGCCCGGACGTGGCATTGGTCGGAACAGTCCAACTGGCCGACACGCTCCAGTTACCGCAATCGATCATTCCTGAAGTGGCGTTCGTGAGCGGCGCGGGCTGGACTGTGATCGTCGGAGAATTGATCGTCGTTACAAGCCGAGCGCCCAATCCCTGGTAATAACCCAGCCGGAAGATCGAGATCGTGTAGGCGACGCTGGAGTTGTCTGTAATCGAGAAGGATTCGGTGTCGCCCTGATTGACGCTGATATTGGTGGCAAAGCCGCACAGATTCAGATCGCCCCCGCTGGCGACATTCCACGCGCTGACCGGCGAGCCGGGGAGCTGGTTCTCCTGCGCGATCGTGAGCGTCCCCGACAGAAGCTGACGTTCTTCCAGCGGCTCGACCCGAAAGACCGGCGCGCAGCCCGCGCTTCGACCCTCGGGCGAAGGAAAAATGGCTCGAACGATTGACTCTACCGCGGCTCGCAACGGCGATCGCCGACGTAACTTCCCAAGCATTTCCCGCGCTCCGAATTGCAGATGGGCAAAAAAAGTTCAGCGGGGTTGGCAACAGCTCCCTGGATTCAGGCGATTGAATCACGCCATCTGGATCGACGCTGACAACAGTCGTTTGGTCTCCGTCTATTAGCTATTTCGCACCTCAATTAGAACAGCGGTCGTCGCGCTATTTGCGCAGCCGCAGCCTTGCAATGGCAATCGCAGCCTGCTTCTCAACATCCCGAATTCATATCGACGACCACAACGGACATGCCCTGCGAGACCGAACGCGGACAACTCCCGCGGTTTCAGATCCCAGAGTCAACATATCGCAAGATCACAAAACCCCTGCCTCGGGCGATCCGAGGCCCGCAAACCGCTTCAGCGCAAGTGCCGCAGTTACCCACGGTTCGTTGGTGGGAGACTATCAGAATCTAGCGACTGAGAAAAGCGTAATCCGACGAATGACGCTGCCGAACGTTCCTTCGAACAGAGGAGACCTGTGCGCCGCCGGCAATGGTGAATCGCAGCAAATAAACCGGATAAACGGACATGCGAGCGCAAACTATCCCTCTCACGCAAATTAGAACGGCGGAGCCTCGTTCAACAGATGATAACGCAGTATTGATATTGCAGTTTTTGCAGAGCGGTCGCGAATCGCTTCGCGATCACCGGGAAAGACAAATTTTCGCGAGGCGGTTCCGCCGGGGTGTGCAAGAGCGATCCACACGGTGCCGACCGGCTTCTCCGCAGTGCCGCCCCCAGGGCCGGCGATGCCACTGATCGACAAGGCATAGGTGCTGGCTGATCTATCCCTTGCGCCGCGCGCCATTGCAAGTACAACCGGTTCGCTGACCGCCCCGTTGGCCGCGAGCATCTCCGCTGGCACACCGAGCAATTTCTCCTTAGCGACGTTGGCGTACGTCACCCACCCGAAGCCGTAGTACGCGGATGAGCCGGCGATATCTGTCAACATCTTTCCAAGCAATCCTCCCGTGCAGGATTCGGCGGTACTGACCGTCGGATGGTCCGGATGCTCCAGCAACATCCTTGCGACGACGCCAGCCAGCGTTTCATCGTCGGCGCCGTAAATCAGCGAACCCAGCGCGGCGCGACACTCAGTTACGATGACTTCGAGTTCGTCCGTCGCTTTGGCGACCGAGTCAAATCGTGAGTTGACGCGAAGAGAGACGACTCCATTCGAGACGGTCGTGCCGACCGATGGATTGCGGCCGCGGCGCATCAGGTCGCCGAGTTTCTCGGCAACTGCGCTTTCACCAAGCCCAAACGTGTGAAGCGTTCGCGAGACGATGACCGCGCCACCGGACCGCTTTTGCAGTTCTGGCAGCACGTCGCGCGCGAACATCGCCTTCATTTCCTTCGGCACGCCGGGCGTGACGAATACGCGGCATGGCCTTTCGCGCGTTCCAAGATCCGCGGCGATTCCCGCGGCTGTACCCGCAGTATTGAAGAGCATCGTCGCGGTGCGCGGGATCATCGCCTGGATTGCGTTCGATTCTGGCATCGGCCGGCCGCGGGCGCGGAAGAATTTCTTCAATTCGGCCAGCCAGGTTTCGTTGATCTCCAATGGCTGCCCCATGGCTGCCGCCAGTGCTTGACGCGTGAGATCGTCGGCGGTCGGACCGATTCCACCCGAGATGATCAGGGTGTCGCATTGCGCCGCAGCCGTGCGAATCGCTGCTTCGATGGCAGGGTGATCGTCGGCGACCGTCACGTGCGAAAGCACGCTGATCCCGATACTGGCAAGATGCGCGCCGAGCCATGCCGAGTTGGTATCGACTGTCTGCCCAAGCACCAGCTCATCACCGACTGAAAGAATGATTGCATTCATGAAATCAGTGTGCAGTTTGCGCTTTGATGTTGGCCTGATCGAGTTCGCTCTTCAGTCGATTGAGCACCGCCCGCAGGTGCTTTTGCTTGCCGGCCGAGAGCTGCGCGCCGCCAAAACGAACTTCATAAAACAGCAGCGTCAGTCGGAGCACCGTGTCGTAGACGTCGGTGGGCAGGAACGCCAGCGACCGGCTGAACTCGAGCGGAGTCAGTTGCGGCGCGCGGGTGATGCGCCGATCTTCGAGCAGCTGCAACAGGTCGTCATAAAAACCAAGCTGCTCGGCAAGCCGAATCCGCCGCTCCTGCGGCAGCGACTCGATACCGATGCGCTGCGCGCGCTTCATCAGCGCAACACGACGTTCAATCGCCCGTATCACGCTGATGGCGACGATCGATCCCAATGCTATTACCGCGATCAGCCAGGTCCGCGATGTATCAGACAAGCGATCGCCAACTGATGTCGCCGTGTCCGACACCTTGTTAGTGAGATCAGCGACCTTGGCCTGCAGCCACGAAAGAACCCCCTCCCGGCTTTCCGTGTCGTACGCAATGACCGCGTTGCCGTAATGAAACTCCAGGAATTCCAGCAACTGCTTGAACTTCGTTCTCGCTCCTCCGCGCGGGCCGTCGGCGTCGCGCGAGCTGGTCGGGTCGAACGTTTTCCACCCGTCCGTTGTCCGCACCTCGACCCACGCGTGGGCGTTGGCTTGCGTGATGGTGTAAGAGTGCGTGAAATCGTTGTAGTCGTCGTCGCCAATTTTGAACCCGATCACAACGCGCGACTGTATGCCAAGCGTCTGGCACATGAGCGCCATTGCGCCGGCGAAATATTCGCAATGACCTTTCTTCCACCGAGTCAGAAACATCTCCAGGGGCTCGCGGCCGGCGAGGGCTTCGTCATTGGTTAGGTCGAGCGTGTACTGAAAATTGGTTTGCAAGTACCGTTCGATGTTGTCGGCAATCTGCGCATCGAGCGGAGAAGGCTCGTCCCGCGTTCCGCGGCGATCCGCCAGCGACGCGCCGCCCGTAGCCGCACCGCTTACTTCAGGCCGTCGGGCGAATTCGTAGACAGCCGGATGTTGTCGTCGCATCTCAGCGGGGAGGAGGCCAAAGAACTCAGACCTGGCATCACCCAGCGTGTTGGAGCTGATCACCGTGTATTCAAGTCGATCGCGCCGGGCGCCAACATGCAAGGTGTCATCGATTGGTGAATACGCCAGCCGCCCGACTGTTTCAGTCGGCGTGAATTCAATAACTCCCGGCAGGGCAAACAGTGAGTGAGAGCCGTTCGGCCAAAGCGTAAACTCCTGCCGCCAGGTATCAGTCGGTCGATCCTCGCTCAGCGGCACCGTTTTGCCGGCGGCAGCGGGGTACCCCTGCGGCAGCGGCGCTGGGTGTATCCATTGCCACGTCGTGCTCCCTCGACTTGGACGGTAAACGTCAAGCGTGCCGCCGCGAAGCAATAGAGTCTCCGTGCCTTCGACCAGTTTCCCGTTGTGCCAGACTTTCACATAAGCAACGCGCTCGTGATTCTGCTGGATGGCATTGACGTCGCCGAACGTTACGGAATCGGAGAATCCGGTCAGCGATGCGTGAAACTGCTGCAATGGACCAAGCACACCGCTGTTGCCACGCGGGAAAACGACGAACACTGTTATCGCCCCGGCCGCGCCGACAATGCCCATGGCCAGCGTCAGTTTTCGCATCGATCGGCCCAGGCCGCGCTGATCCTGGCGGAATGCTTCCGGGCTAGACTTCTCGCCGGGCACCGGAAGCGCAGCAGTCGCGGCGTCTGCCTCCAATTTCAGGTGAAACAGCAGGCAGCAATAAAGCCAGACGCACAGATAAACCGCCAGCGAGATTCCAAACCAGATACTGGCTGTGTTCATCAATCCCGCGACCATGAGCAGTGGGCTCAGCAGCGAGAGAATAAAAACCCAATCGCGATTGCCGCGGAGTTCCCACAACTTCACCAGTTGCATGACGAGCAGGAACTTGCCGATCTCCAGAACCGGCACCTGCTCTAATATGTGGATTTCGTAATAGCCGTACCCGGCCGCAAGCAACGTAACCCCGTTGGCAATGACGCGTGGAATGGGTTTGAATCGCCCTGAACGAACCAAGAGAGCGTTGGAGAGCACACCAATGACGCCCACCGCCAATACGAGAAACGACTCTGCCGCGATCGCATACCCGATGACGCCGATTAGCATTAGCAGATAAGCCGTCGGGCGGAAGTGCCGGGCGTCGTACGACATCATCGGCGGCCCCCAATCACGGCGTCCGTAGACCTGCCCGGCTGCTGGTCGGGGGGCATGGCCGCCAGGAAGTCGGTCTTCTCGTCAAATTTGAACCATGCCTGCGCCCGCGACGAATCGGCGGCGATTGTCAGCAGATGCCCGCGCGAAAACTGCGGGGACATGCCCTGCGGTTCGTGCGCAGTGAAGACCACCGCGGTCGCCCCGCCGGCCAGCAAGGGTCGCGCTTGAGCAATCAATCTCTCGGCCGGCTGTGAATCATTCAGTGGAAGCTGCGCGAGCAACGAAAGCAGATCCGACTTATGCCGTTTGCCGCGAGTCGGACGGATGGTGTCCCACTTGCCGCTCCAGACACACAAGCCGACGGACAATCCTTGATCGAGCGCACTGGCGGCGAGCGATGCCGCCATCGCGATGCAGCGCTCGACCCTCGCATGGGCTTCAAGCGTTCGCGACGTAACCAGCGTATCCACCAGGAGCACTATTCGCGGCGGCGAGACGCGTGTCATCTCGCGACTGACCAATGTTCCTGATTTCGCGCTCCGCCGCCAATAGATGAGCCGAGGATTGTCGCCGGCGCGGTACTCGCGCACGCCGTAGAATTCGTCGGCCCCGCCCGGTTGCGGATGCGAGACTTCGCCGCTCGTGTCGGCCGATTGACACATCTCCAGCAGCTTTGGACTGACCTGCGCGATCGGCGGATAGACCAGCAGCTTGTCCAGCTTCTTCCCGGTGATCGCGCGCTTCACGAAGCCAAAAGGGAAACTCGAAATCAGTTGATAGCGCTCGAATTTGTGCAGGCCGCGCCGCTTGGGCACCAACACTGTAGGCACGGTCGCCGTCATCCCCGGAGCGGCATGAAGGAGAAATGTCTGCGGTTGCTTGGTAAATGCATCCACCCCATCCAATTCCGCGAGGACCACCGAAAGGGACGGCCAGAACCGCTTCGAATTCGTGACCCGATAGCCGACTGTGATTGCATCGCCGACACACACATGATCCGGCAATGATCGATCCAACGTCAATCGGCGGATCACTGTCCGGCTGATCACGCCGCTGATCAGCAGCACGCCGATCATCAGGCCGAAGACGCCGAACAGCAGATTCGCCTGCGTATTGATCGCGGCGACGCCCATGAAGAGCATCATGCCGACGTAGGTCCAGCCCGCCCCCGTGAAATGCAACGAAGGCCGCCGAAGCATCGCGGTAGCGCGATCCTCATCGGCGGCCTTCGTGGGCGAAATTGGGTCAGACCGTAGGAACATCCACCGCCACGTTGAGCGTCACTCAATTGTTGACATGCGATCCTTGTTTAGCCGCGAAGCAACGCCTCGACTTCTGCACTTTTGAAAAACGTCGCGTTTTCGAGTAATCGGACCACTTGAGGTCGCCCGATTTCACAACGCAAAATAAGGACTTACGACAAAAGTGC
>Ga0182024_10004742_pt1 | contig 30956 bp, 22 predicted proteins | sample P32metaG_FD_120480 | JGI IMG/M metagenome (GOLD analysis project Ga0182024, IMG submission 120480) | Permafrost microbial communities from Stordalen Mire, Sweden - P3-2 metaG (Illumina Assembly) | ecosystem: Environmental > Terrestrial > Soil > Wetlands > Permafrost | place: Sweden: Stordalen... | reverse complement strand
GCGCTCTGGCGACGGTGTTGCGCATACTGCCAAAGTGGTTTCGTGATTGGGGTTACGGCCTGGTTGCGCGAAACCGCTACCGTATCTTCGGAAAGTACGAACATTGCCGGTTGCCGGAAGAAAGATACCGGCATAAGTTCCTCGACATGTAAAATCTCCGAAACGCATTCTTCCATACACCAACGACGCGAGGATTACGGATGGCGGACAAGAATCCCACCGCAGATGCTCAGGTCAACATAGATTCCACACTACAAGAGCTGCGGAAATTTGCTCCCCCGGAGCACTTCAGCCAACGGGCGCACATCAAGAGCCTGCAAGAGTACGAGAGCATTTACCGTGAATCGGTCGAGCGTCCGGAGAAATTCTGGGGACGCATTGCCGAGGAGCTGCATTGGTTCAAGAAGTGGGACAAGGTTCTGGAGTGGAACCATCCCTGGGCCAAGTGGTTCGTGGGCGGACAAATAAATTTGTCCTACAACTGTCTCGACCGTCACGTCCAGACCTGGCGCAAAAATAAAGCCGCGCTCATCTGGGAAAGCGAACCCGGCGAAGTTCGCACGCTCACCTATCAGCAACTACACCGGGAAGTGCAGAAGTTCGCCAATGTTCTGAAATCGCTTGGGGTCAACAAGGGCGACCGGGTTGCCATTTACATGGGCATGACGCCGGAATTGCCTGTTGCGATGCTCGCCTGCGCGCGCCTAGGCGCCCCACACACGGTCGTTTTTGGCGGGTTCTCTTCCAATGCGCTTATCGATCGCATTCACGATTCGCAGGCTGTAGCCGTTATCACGCAGGATGGTTCGTATCGGCGCGGAACCGAGGTCAAATTATTTCCGGCGGTCGAAGAGGCGTTGAAATCGTGTCCGTCAGTGAAGCATGTGGTTGTCTACAAGCGCACAGGAACTCAAATTAACTTACAGTCCGGCCGTGATCATTGGTGGCACGAGGTCATGGCCAAAGCTTCCGACGAGTGCCCGGCCGAGCCACTCGACGCCGAACATCCGCTCTACATTCTCTATACATCCGGAACGACGGGCAAACCCAAGGGCGTGGTGCATACGACTGGCGGCTATTCGGTGGGCACTTATCTGACAACAAAGTGGGTTTTCGATCTCAAAGAAGAAGACACCTATTGGTGTACGGCCGATATTGGCTGGGTGACCGGCCACAGCTACATTGTTTATGGTCCTCTGCAAAATGGCGCGACGAGCCTCATGTATGAGGGCGCTCCGAATTGCCCGGAGCAAGACCGCTTCTGGAGCATCATTGATCGCCATAGAGTGAGCGTCTTCTACACCGCGCCCACCGCCATTCGGACGTTCGTGAAGTGGGGCGACGAATGGCCAAAGAAGCACAAGCTCGACAGCCTGCGTTTGCTGGGAACCGTCGGCGAGCCCATCAATCCCGAAGCCTGGATATGGTATCGCGAAGTCATTGGGCACGACCGTTGCCCCATCGTCGATACCTGGTGGCAGACGGAAACGGGCCACATCATGATCGCCCCCATGCCGGGAGCCATCGCTACCAAACCTGGATCAGCCACTCGACCGATGCCGGGTGTGGTCCCGGAAATCGTCGACATGGATGGCAAGCCGGTCCCCCTTGGTTCGGGTGGTTTCCTAGTTCTAAAGCAGCCTTGGCCGGGCATGTTGCGCACGATCTATGGAGACCCTGACCGCTATGTGCAGAATTACTGGTCGCAAATACCGGGCGCATATTTCACCGGCGACGGCGCCCGCAAAGATCAAGATGGCTATTACTGGATCATGGGCCGTGTGGACGACGTGATTAACGTTTCCGGGCATCGCCTGAGCACGATGGAAGTGGAGTCGGCCCTGGTGGCACACCCAGCCGTGGCCGAGGCGGCAGTAGTCGGGCGTCCCGATGATCTCAAGGGCCAGGCAATTTCCGCCTTCGTTTCACTCGAGCATGGTCAGAAGCCTACGCCAGAATTAAAAGACGAGTTGCGGAAGTGGGTCGCTAAGGAAATCGGCGCCATGGCGAAACCGGACGACATTCGCTTTACTGATTCATTGCCCAAAACCCGCAGCGGAAAAATCATGCGCCGGCTATTGCGCGAGTTGGCTACCAACGGGGATGTAAAGGGCGACACCACCACGCTCGAAGACTTCAATGTGATTGCCAAATTGAAGGAGAGCGAAGAAGCATGAGCTTCTTTGCAGCTGCTTCCCCCGGTGTGACAACTCCGGTCAAGGCCTCCACTCTCGCATTTCTAGTCAAAGTTTCTCGCCCTGGGCTATGGGCGACCTCGGCATGGTTCTACCTGCTTCCCTTGGGCCGCAGGCACGTTTTTCATTCTGCTAGTTTCTGGCTGGGTCTGCTTTACGTCACTCTCCCTCTGGGATTCATCATTTACGGGTGGAACGATCTAGTGGACGAGGAGACAGATCGTCTGAATCCGCGGAAGGGGACTTTTCTCTTTGGCGCTCGGGGCACGCGCGAACAGTTGGCATCCATGCCGGTTCGAATCGCGCTGCTGCAGGCGCTGTTCCTTGCCGTGTTTTGGTACTTGGACGGGGCGAGAATGGTGTTTTGGTTTGCCGGTCTGATTGCCTTCACTGCACTTTATAACTGGCCGCGCTACGGACTGAAGAGCCACCCGCCGTTTGAGGTACTCAACCAAGCTGGATTTCTGCTGGTCTTTGTGTTGAGCAGCTGGTTGAATCATGCTCCCCAGCTGCGTTGGCCGGCCATGCTTGTTGGCGCAATGTTCGCCATGCACTCGCATGTTTTCGGAGAAGTCATGGACATTGAACCGGACCGTCTCAGCGGGCGGCGCACGACGGCGACCATCATCGGCGCGGTCGCATCGAAATTTGTGATTATGGCGCTTTTGGCAATGGAGAGCCTACTGGTTTACACAAGCTTCAAAGATTTGTGGATGGCAGGTTTCCTGGCTTTCGGCGCACTTTGGTTCTTGCTCGATGCAACTATGCTCTGGAAAGATCGTCTCTACTCGACCACGGAAATGCGCGCGTTTCTGCTGGGATGGAACCTCATCGCGCTGGCCAGCATCGGCTGGGTCTGGTCGACGGCGAGTTTGACTCATTGATTTCTGGCAAGTGCGGCGTAGATCTACTCCCCGCTGCCCAGCATCACGATTGGCATTGTCGGCGTCGTTGATCCTGCTTCCGGCTCAATCGTGATCGCGAAAGCCTTTGCCTCAACACCAGCGGGGAGCGGCGGATCGATAACGGTTGCACTGCCGCGAGCATTCGGCTTGAAAACTCCCGCCGGGATAGGTGCGCCACTGGTGGGAATCAACCACAACTCATAAGCCTTCTGCAGCGGCAAATCTGGCATATTGCTGGCCAGGAAGATCAGGCTTCCCTTATTGCGCAGATAGAAAGTCTTGCCCTGGGGCTGCGGGGTATTCTTGGCCGCGACTAGGGTGACTTGCTGTGACTCCGCAGCGGTCAAAGTCTCGACCATGTCCTCTGCTCGCTGAAGTTGCAACTTCTGGTCCGTGAATAAAGTGTTCAGCGCTGCAATGCTGCCTTGGAGCTCGCTGTTTTGGCGCAGCAGCAGAACGATGATCACTGCCGCCGCTGCGGTTGCAAACCACGGAGCGAAACCCCAGCGTCCTCGACGCGAGGGAACGGACGCCGCAATTTGCCGCGGCTCGCGGGCGACAGCATCCAGGAGTCGTGGACGGGCGTGGCGCGGCGGAGCGGAGCCAGTGGTCGACATGGCCAACAGCGCCATGTCCCCACGCAGAAGCTCCAGTTCGCGGCGGCAGTCAGCGCAGCTCTGCAGATGCGTTTCGAGCGCCACCAGTTCGTTCCCCTGCAGCGAACCCAGCGCGTGCAGCGCGAGATCTTCCGCGAATTGTTCGTGTACGCTCATGCAACTACAGCCTTACGTAATGCCAGCAATCCTGCGCGAATCCTGGTCTTGATCGTGCCCAGCGGTTCTCCCGTCTTGGCCGCAATTTCCGTATGGGTCAACCCCTCAAAATAGGCCATCTCCAGCGCGCTTCGTTGGGGGAGAGGCATGGTTCCGAGGGCCTCGCGGACTTTCTCCATGGCCCGGCTCCGTTCAGCGTCGCCCGCCATATCGGGTTCCACGGAAACGATCACGTCGTCTATGTCTGTTTCCGGATAGCGCTTGCGCAGGGAATCGATGGCGCGGTTGCGGGCAATCACCGCCAGCCATGGGGCGAGATTGCCGCGGCTCGAATCGAACAGCCCCGGGTTTCGCCACAGTTGCATAAAGACTTCCTGAAGCACGTCTTCCGCTGCGCCCGTATCGCCGAGTACGCGCAGAGCCACTGAATACAAGAGGGAAGAGTAGCGGTCATACAGCACCTCCATCGCGCTCTCATCGCCGGAGCGTATCGCCATCACCAGCGTAACGTCGGGCGAAACCCCTTGTAACTCAGCGCTCGACAAACCGTTGATCTCTTTCCTATTTGAATTACGGCTGGGAGACCGCAGTGGATTGCCCAAAGGGCGTTTCCACTTTGGTTTCAACCGCTTTGCGCGCCACCATGAACTCTAAGGACCGCGGCTGTAAACCGGGAGCGGCTCCGCGAAACAATACAGGTTTCTCGCGTATTCGACAAGCTCCAAGACTCAGGCTCAGGGTCCGAGACTCAGGGAAGCGCTGACGGGTTTCTTACGTTCATTCCCGGCTATTGACGGCCAACTGGCGCTCTCTGGCGGTCATTTGCTTCCAGAGGACTTCCAGATCGCGTGTAATGCGGGCGTTACTGGGATCCTGGTGCGACGCCTTGGCAAACCAGCGATAAGCGGTTGGCAAATCGCGGCCCACGCAATGTCCGGTGGCGTACATCGTTCCGAGAACGCTCTCGGCTTTGGGGCTGGCATGCTGAGCGGCCGCGAGCAAACTTTTCTCCGCCCGGCCACAGTTTTGCGGGACGCCATTTCCGTAAAGATATTTCTCGCCTTCCGCAACTAATGGGTCTTGTTCCGAGGCTAAGGGTGCGGATGGGGCCTTCGTTTCCTTAGGGACTCTCGGCGCGGCTTTGGCTACTGGCGGAGGAGTCGCCACTCGCTTCTCTATAGGAACCGGTGTTGCCGTCGTATTAGAAAATGCTTCCGGTTTCGCAGCCGAATTTCCAGAGGCCTCAGAGCTTGAATTGCTGGTCTGTCCAGAGTCGGCGATTGGTCCTGACTGCGCCGGCTTTAAAGGTTCGTTGTTAGGCGCTGCGCTAGTTGGCTGCGCGGATTCCTGTGTAGGGCCGCGGCCAGCGTCAGTTGGCGAGACTCCGGCGGTTGTGTCTGAGTTCGACGATGTAGCGGGAGCGACCCCGGAGGGCGATGCCGAAGCATCGGGTGTGGAAGCATCCGGCGAATTCGGTGTTGTGCCATTCTGTGTGGCCACAACCGCAGGGCGTGTTCGAGAGAAATATCCACTGTGCCGCCAGCGCCAAGCCAGCATGGCCACGGCCGCCACGACCAAGACCAACGCCAGACAAATACGCTTGCGACCCGGCTCCGGTTCGTCCTCAAGCAGATAATCAAGGCTGCGCTCATGATGATCCTGCGCCGGCGATAAACCCAGGAAAGACGGGCCGGTCACGGGAATGGGTGGTCGGTCATTTGCCGGCACTCCCGCTGGCTCTGCCTCGCCTCTCGCGGCGGCGGCGCGTCCCACTTTTGCGGATTCTTCAGATGCTGCCCCAAGACGCGGTAAAGGAGCGCCGCACATACCGCAGAAGCGGTATTGCTCGCCATTCTCGTAAAAGCATTGGGGGCAGCGAACGAACATAGAATCCACATTAAACTATACTCACTTGGATGGCTTATTTGCGATAGCCGTTGGTAATACCCGGTCATTGTGCGGCTTTACACCTTGCTGGCCAACGTGTTAACCTCATTACTGTTACAAAGGAAAAATCGAAAATACTAGACAGGAGTGCATCAGGTAAGTGCTAGCCAGAGAGCAAAAAAAATCCCTCATCGACCAGTACGGTACTCATCCCACCGACACGGGCAGCCCTGAAGTTCAAATCGCGCTGTTGAGTGAGCGCATTGGTCATTTGACGGAGCACTTCAAGACGCACCAGAAGGACCACGGTTCACGCCGCGGTCTACTCATGCTGGTCAGCAAGCGGCGTCGCTTGCTCGACTACCTCAAGCTGTACGATTCCGATCGTTACAAGGGTGTGGTACAGAAACTCGGTCTCCGCAAGTAGTTTGCGGACGATCTGGTTTCACGCGGAATCATTCTGCCGTCCCCGGACCGCAGATTCCCAATGAGGAAACCGGCAAACGTGCGTTCCCGGCCATCTGCAAAATGGCTGCTGGCATTTATTGATCAGTTGCGCAGCCTCCCATGCCGCATATACCTGCCCTCCTGCACACAAGGAAATGACTCATGAAACAAGAAGTATCTGTTGAACTAACCGGCGGTAAACACATCAGCTTTGAAACTGGAAAACTAGCCAAACAAGCCCACGGCTCGGTCGTAGTCCGAAGCGGAGATAACACGGTTCTAGCCACCGCGACCGCCAATCCCGATCCCCGCGAAGGCATCGATTTCTTCCCCCTGACCGTCGACTATCGCGAATACACTTACGCCGGCGGACGGATCCCTGGCGGCTTCATCAAGCGAGAAGGACGTCCCAGCGAGCGCGAAATTCTGACCAGCCGGCAGATTGACCGACCGGTGAGGCCACTCTTCGCGGACGGATTCAAGTGCGAAACCCAGGTCATCGCACTTGTAATTTCCGCGGACAACGAAAACGATCCCGACGTACTCGGCATCAACGGCGCCTCAGCGGCTCTGACCATTTCTGACATTCCGTTTCTGGGCCCTATCGGCGCGGTACGCGTGGGTTTGGTCAATGGCGCATTTGTCATCAATCCGACGTACGCCGAAATGCGGGAGAGCCTGCTCAACATCATGGTCGTCGGCACCGCCGAAGGCATCGTGATGATCGAGTCGGGCGCCAAAGAAGTCAAAGAAGAGACCGTCGTGGATGCCATCGAATTCGGCCACACGGAAATCAAAAAGATTTGCGCCGCCATCAACGAATTGAGAGAAAAGGGCGGCAAGTCGAAGCGCAAAGTTACTCCGCCTGAGTTTGACCAAGCATACTTTGACGATCTGAAGAAGCGTATCGGCGCAGACCTTGCCGACCGCCTGGACACCCAGAAGCACCACAAGGCCGAGAGCCATTCGCTGGCCAAGAACCTCAAGAAAGAATTGCTGGCTGCGATTCCAGAAGAAGACGAAGCCGGACGCGCCAAGCTAAAAACCTACTTCGAACATCTGCAGGAACGCATCTTCCGCGAAGAAGTGATTGAGAAGAAGCGCCGCCCCGATGGCCGCGCCTTTGATAAGGTCCGCGACATTTGGGTCGAAGTCGGCGTTCTGCCCCGCACCCACGGGTCCGCGATTTTTACTCGCGGAGAAACCCAGGCGCTGGTCACCACGACCTTAGGCACTACTGATGACAAACAGCGTCTGGAAACCTTCGAAGGCGAAGCCAAGAAACGCTTTCTGCTTCACTATAACTTTCCTCCGTTTTCCGTTGGAGAAGTTCAGTTTCTGCGCGGAGCGGGGCGCCGGGAAATAGGCCACGGAGCTTTGGCTGAGCGCGCCATATCGGCCGTGCTTCCTACAGAGGAAAAGTGGCCTTACACCATGCGAGTGGTCTCTGACATTTTGGAGTCGAACGGTTCATCTTCCATGGCATCAGTTTGCGGCGCCTCACTGTCATTGATGGACGCGGGCGTTCCGCTGAAATCTCCGGTCGCTGGCGTGGCGATGGGGCTGGTGAAGGAAGGCGAACAGTACGTCATCCTGACCGACATCGCGGGCGCGGAAGATCACTACGGCGACATGGATTTCAAAGTCGCTGGCACCAAAGACGGGATCACCGCCTTGCAGATGGACATCAAGGTTGGCGGCATTACAGCGCAGATCATGCGTGAGGCGCTCTCCCAGGCGCAACGCGGACGATTGCACATCCTCGAAAAGATGAGCGAGGGGATTACCGAACCTCGCGAGAAAGTCTCGTCGTTTGCGCCGCGTATTTACACCTTGCAGATTCCCGTCGACAAGATTCGAGACGTCATTGGGCCCGGCGGCAAGATGATCCGCTCCATCATCGAGCAAACTGGCGTCAAGATTGACGTGGAAGATACCGGCAAGATCAATGTGGCTTCGAACGATGAGGCTGCGGCGAACAAAGCTCTGGAGATCATTCGCAATCTGACGGCAACCGCCGAAATAGGGAAAACCTACCTCGGTACAGTGACGCGTCTGGCGGATTTCGGGGCTTTCGTCGAAATCATCCCCGGCACCGACGGCTTGCTGCACATCAGCGAAGTCGCCGAGCATCGTATTAAAGACGTTCGCGACGAACTCAAAGAAGGCGATCAGGTGCTGGTGAAAGTGCTTGCCGTAGAGGGCAACCGCATCCGTCTTTCCCGTAAAGCGATTCTGAAAGAGCAGCGGGCGAAGATGGGTGGAGGGGAATTAGCACCCGAGGGTGGCGCGGAAGGCGGCAGCGACGGCGGTGGGGAGATCCACAGCGCAGGTGCTCCGGCCCTCACCATCGAAGGCGGCGCCGATTTCGCCGACGATGAACCCAACTTCAACCGCGATGCGCCCGTGGGTGCCGCGGGAGCGCCGGAACGTCCTCATAGCGATCGTCCCGACCGTGGTGGTGATCGCGGACGTGGTGGTCGTCCCGGTGGTGGTGGCGGAAGAGGCCGTGGTCGTGGCGGTCCCGGACGCGGTGGCTTTGGAGGCGGTGGCCGCGGTGGGCCGAGACGCTAGAAGTTCTTAGCCGCGGATTTACGCTGATCAACACGGATGATTAAAAACACAGGCCGCGATTTTCATCGCGGCCGTTTCTTCAAGCGCTTTGGGACCTGCTAACGATTACGCCATTGTCGTTACTTGACTCTTTCTGCGATCGTTAGCACCCATCCCTCCGGGTCTTCGAAGGCAAACTCCCGCATGCGGTAAAACTGCGTTTTCAGAGGCATTGTGATCTTTGCCCGTGCCTTCTGCACGGCGGCCAATACCTCCTCAATGCCATCTACTTCGATGAAGAGGGTCAAAGCCCCGCCGATGGGCCGAGCCGCAAGCGCGGGATAGTCTTCGGCCACCGCTTTCTTGTCGTTGAAGAAGATTTCGACAGTGCCATTAGTGACAGAAGCAAAAGCGTAGGGTGGATTGTCAGGGACGGTGAAGGCGGGCTGAAACCCGAGTACGGAACGATAGAACTCGACCGCGGCGGCAACATCGTTCATGACAAGATTCGGCGTCAGTTTCTGGAATTTCATGTTCTCTCCTTTAGAGCGAGGGGCACGTGGTTCGGAAGAGCGCACGCACACCTCTCAGTGTGCTCGCAACTCCTCCATCCATGTTCCCAGCGAGAGAAGGAACGCAGGTAGGGTCTCCTCATTGTCGGTGGCCTTGCCGGATGCAGACAAAGGCGCGGAGACCCGCGAGGTACGGCAAGAGGATAGCACAGCACCAAGGTCGTAGGTAGACAGAAATTAAGCCCGAACCACGTGCGTATCAGGTCTCCTTGGCCTCCAGGTTTTTCTATAATGGTGTATCCCGTTCAATCAAGGAATGAGCCCATGCCTCTGGTTTCCATTACGCGTCTCCGAGTGCGGTCCTGGCGATATTTTCCCGCATTCTTCCTGCAAACATTCCGCTCGGCGCGCCAGGCCAAAGCAGCAGAGGGCAATCTGGCAGTTTCCATACCGCGAGAAGCCCACAATACATTTTGGACGCGTACGGTGTGGAATCCCGAACCAGATATGAGGTCTTTTATGCTCGCGGGAGTTCATGGCCGGGTCATGCGGAGCCTGCTGGAATGGTGCGATGAAGCGGCGCTTGTCCATTGGGTTCAGGAATCGCCGCCGCTGCTTTCCTGGGAGGAAGCCTATCAAAGGTTGCAGCAGTCGGGCAGAGTGTCAAAGGTCAACCATCCTTCGGAAGACCACCGCAACTTCCGCTTGCCCGCGCCGCAAGTCCGGGCTATGGGGGAACTACGATTCAAATGAGAGGGTTTGCATCAGGCCCTGGCCGAAGGCGCTGCCGCCCGTTTTGGCAGGATTTCTCCGATGCGGCGGATCTGAGCGCCTACCCCGCGCAGCTTTTCTTCAATGTTCTCGTAGCCGCGGTCGATGTGATACACGCGGTCGATGATGGTTTCTCCGTCTGCAACCAGGGCTGCCAGCACCAGAGAGGCCGAAGCCCGCAGATCGGAGGCGAGCACGGCCGCCGCGCTCAACGGAGTCTTGCCGCGGACCACGGCGCGGCGTCCTTCGATTTTGATGTTCGCACCCATGCGTACCAATTCCTGCGCGTGCATGAAACGGTTCTCGAAAATATTTTCTGTGACGATCGAAGTCCCCTCAGCCTGGGTGGCCAAGGCCATGTACTGCGCCTGCATATCGGTGGGGAAGCCGGGGTACTCTTCCGTCACAATATCAGCGGCTTTGAATGGATTGTCTCCCATCACCCGGACCGAATCGGCTGTAGTCGCGGTCTTCACTCCGGCTTCACCGAGCTTCTGCAGCAGCGCGCTCAGGTGCTGGGGATCGCATCCAGCAACATTCAAGTCGCCGCCGGTCAGGGCGCCCGCAATAATGAACGTCGCCGCTTCAATGCGATCAGGAATAATGCGATGTTTCGCTCCGCGCAGCTTTTCGACACCCTTGATGCGGATGGTGGAAGTTCCCGCACCTTCAATCCGCGCGCCCATCTTGTTCAACAGATCCGCAAGGTCAGCGACTTCAGGTTCGCGAGCGCAGTTTTGCATGACGGTATCGCCGTCGGCGAGTGCAGCTGCCATCAGCAAATCTTCGGTACCGGTGACGGTGATCTTGTCGAAAACAATCTCCGCGCCTTTTAGCCGCTCGGCGGTGGCTTCCACGTATCCGTGATCTTGAGTAATTTTTGCGCCTAGCGCCTCGAGCCCCTTGATGTGCATATCGATCGGACGGGCTCCGATGGCGCAGCCACCGGGTAATGACACTCGCGCGGTGCCACATCGCGCCACTAGCGGCCCCAAGACAAGGGTCGAAGCGCGCATCGTCTTGACCAGTTCATATGACGCCTCGGGCGAAGCCAGGTTGCGGCAGCACAGAGTAGTCCGATGTTGTGCGCGGCCATAACCCAGTTCGACCTCGGCACCCATTGCGGCCAACAGTTTGCGCGTGGTTTCAATGTCGCGCACCTGCGGAACGTTTTCCAGGATGACCGGTTCTTCGGTGAGCAGGGCAGCGGCCATGGCGGGCAGAGCAGCGTTCTTGGCGCCACTGACGCGAATGGTGCCCAGCAGCGGATTGCCGCCGCGTATTACGAATTTATCCATATCGAGATGGCTTCCTAAAGATTCATGAACCAGAATGAGCCCCATAGGGGCTCCGATCCGTGACGCGTCTGTCTATTCTAGCGGGAATAAGGTTGCGCGCAGGGAAGAAGGTGTTAATCGGAAGGGCACGGACTGGCGGAATCAGGTAACGACAAAGGCTCGAACCGCAAAGATCGCAGAGGCGTCAAAGCAACGCACCTGCGGAGTCTTGCGACGATGGTACGAACTCTTGCGGATATCACAATTAGGTCGATTTCGCGGTTGCGATCGCCTGGCGAACATTTCCGGCTGCTGATTTTAACGCTCGCTGCGCGACCACTCTCCGCACTCCGGTCTGTAACATGATCAAGGCTACTGGAACACTGCTTCCAGCCGATTTTAGGGCCTGTTGTGCAGTTTCTCGTGGTATGCCGGCAGCCCGCTGCAGGATGATCAGGGCCCGCTCCGCAAGCTTGTAGTTCTTCAGGCGGACATTGATCATGAGGTTGCCATAGACATAGCCAAGCCGCGTCATCGCACCGCTGGAAAGCATGTTTAGCACCATTTTTTGTGCAGTTCCAGCCTTCATGCGGGTGGATCCGGAGATCGCTTCTGGCCCGACTTCGACCACAATCTCGATTTCAGCGGACTTGCCCAGTTTGGAATTCCGGTTGCAGGTCACAGCAACCGTCTTCGCACCGTGGCGGCGTGCGTACTGAACCGCTGCGATGGTGAATGGAGTTCTACCGCTGGCGGCGATCCCTACAACAACATCGTTCTTGCCCGGTTTTTTATTGGCTATGGCCTGCTCGCCGAGTTTGCCGGAATCTTCATTGGCTTCGACCGCTGCTCCCAAAGCCTTTACGCCACCAGCAATGATGAACTGCACGGTCTTGGGGTTGGTGTTGAAAGTCGGTGGGCATTCTGCGGCGTCCAGCGCGGCGATCCGGCCACTGGTGCCAGTGCCTACGTAAATCAAACGTCCGCCGCGCTTGAGAGCTGCGGAAATGACATCGATGGCTTCAGCAATCTGCGGAAGAGCGCGCTTGACCGCAACAGCAGCCTTGGCGTCCTCAGCGTTGAGGATGCGGACTATTTCTAAAGCGGACTTCAGATCCAAATCTCTTGAGGCAGGATTCAACTGCTCAGTGGAAAGCTGGCTGAGTTCGATGCTGGCGTTTTTGTCCCCGCGCTTCAACGATTTGTCTCCAGTAATTCTGGGTATAACGCTTCGACCAAAGCGTCATGAAATTTAGGCCGAAATTGCTTGATTGCCTTATTACTGCAATCCGGCCATGTCCGGTTTGTCAGCAAGGTTACCGAAAGCTGGCGTTTCGGGTCGATCCACAACGAAGTCCCCGTGTAACCGAGATGTCCGAACGAAAGGGCAGAAAAATACTTTCCGGACTGTGAAGGCTCAGAAGGTGTGTCCCAACCCAAAGCTCGGGACGTACCGTGCGGCGAAGTCTCTCGCCTGGTGAACAGAGCGAGAGTTTCTGGACGCACCAACGGTTTTCCACCGCTAAGCATCGTATTGGCAAATGTTGCGACGTCTTGCGCGGGCGCGAATGCTCCGGCATGTCCGGCTACTCCGCTCAACACGCTGGCGCTTTCGTCGTGAACTTCACCCTGGACAATACGGCGGCGAAATGCGCGGTCATCGACGGTTGGTGGAATCGAAGAACGCCACGCCAAAGGTGGATTGAACACAGTTTGCCCCATCCCTAGGGGGCCGAAGATCTCGCGCTGACAAAAGCTGTCGAGTGATTCATCGGCAATGCGTTCCAACGCAACGCCCAGAATTATGAATCCGATATCACTATATTCCGCTCTGGCTCTAGGATCTGCCGTGAGTGGAGTCGTGAATGCTGCAAGCAGAAGATCTTCTCTGGTTTTCGCGCGAAGAAATAGCTTCTCATACGCGGGTAGTCCGGAAGAATGGGCCAGCAGCATGCGGAAAGTCACGTCATGGCGTCGCAGGTCGTTCTTAGGGGCCTCGGAACGAGCGAACTCGGGGACGATTAAAACGACAGGCGCCTCGAGATCCAGCAGTCCGCGTTCGTAGAGAATCATGGCCATGCTGGTGGTTGCAACGATCTTGGAAACCGAAGCCAGATCAAAAATCGTGGCGGGTACAACTTCTGGCGAATCTGGTTCGTAACTAAACCGTCCAAACGCCTTCCAGGCAATCAGTTCGCCTTTGTGGGTTACGGCCACGGAAGCGGCCGGAAATGCGCGATCGGCAATGGCCTGCCGTAAAACTTCAAAAGCACGAGTGAAAACGGCGTCCTGCAGCTCGTAAGCGGGAGCTGGAATCGTCGGGGCAAGCGCATTCGTGAGCCCCGGGAAGTTTCTCGGCGAAGATGCGGAGTGATCGATGTTCGGTTTATAGCAAAGTTCGCTGGGCGGGTAAAGGAATCGACCTGTGGCACAAACGGCACCCCCTACACGTCAGTTCCTTGAGCAAGCCCGCACGGTTGTGTAGAGTCAGAATATCCGTAGATTCAGCACAAATTCGCGCTGGCCAGAGACCGCAGGCCGCTTTTTGGCGGTTGCATTGCTGGTCAGCCAGGTTTCTTTGCCGCTCCTGGCTGCTGCTACGGAGCCGGCCAGTCCATTGAGCCGCCTTGGTGTGCTCGACGCAATTGTGCAAGAGGCAATCCATGAGGGACAAATCCCGGGTGCGGTGGTGTTGGTTTGGCACAACGGCCAGGTCGTTTATCGCAAAGCTTTCGGCGATCGTTCGGTTGAGCCGCGGCGCGAACCCATGACCGTGGACACCATCTTTGACCTGGCGTCTCTTACCAAAGCTGTGGCCACGACTACTGCCGTGATGCAACTGATAGAGCACGGGAGAGTCCGGCTGAACGATCCCGTAGAAAGGTATATTCCTGAGTTTGCGCAGAATGACAAAGAGGACATTACCGTTCGCCAATTGCTCATCCACCACTCGGGTTTGCCGGAAGATTTGGACCTGACCCAACCCTGGGAGGGTCGCGAAACAGGATTCCATATGGCTTTCGCTGAGAGAACGGTCTTTCCTCCGGGCTCAAAGTTTCTCTACAGTGATATCAACTTCATCACCTTGGGCGCGCTGGTCGAGCGCGTCACGGGGACCGCGCTCGACACATACTGTGCAAAGAACATCTTCACACCGCTGCAAATGACCCATACGCGTTTCTTGCCGCCTGCGGCATGGCGTCCCAGGATCGCGCCAACTCAATATGACGAAAATGACAAAATGCTGCGGGGTGTGGTGCACGATCCGACGGCGCGGCGCATGGGCGGAGTTGCGGGACATGCAGGTCTGTTTTCGACTGCGGATGACCTGGCGAAATTTGTGCAAGCGCTTCTGAGCGGCAGCAAGATTCTATCGCCGCTGACGGTCGAAAAGATGACAACCCCCCAGCAGCCCGCTTCGTCACAAGTATTGCGTGGGCTTGGGTGGGACATTGACTCGCCGTTCTCCAGCAATCGTGGAGACCTACTGCCAGTCGGCTCATTCGGCCACACCGGATTCACCGGAACTTCGCTGTGGATTGATCCTACCACCCGCACTTACATCATCGTGCTGACGAATGCCGTTCATCCTCGCGGGAAGGGAAGCGCAGTGGCACTGCGATCAAAGATTGCGACAGCTGTGGCTGCCGCTCTTCCGCTAAACCTGAGCGAACAAGAGGAGATGAAATGGAAGAGCATTACGGGTTACAACGAAACCCAAACTGCCGGGAGACGACTGGCTGGAAGAAATGGAGCGGTGCAAACGGGGATTGACGTTCTGGAAGCCCACAACTTCGATCTGATTCGCGGTTCGCGGGATAAGAATTCGGGAGACAAACATTCTAACGAAGCAGCTCCGACTGAAAAGAAGCAGATTGGACTGCTCACCAATCAGACCGGCGTTGATTCTCTGGGCCGCCGTACGATTGATGTGTTGGCCCACGTGCCGGGCGTTTCATTGAATGCCGTTTTCAGCCCGGAACACGGCGTGACCGGCACGCTCGACACTACAAACGTCGGCAATTCACGGGACGCCGCCACCGGTGTTTCCATTTACAGCGTATACGGAGCCACCGATGCTGCCCGCAGGCCTTCGCTGGATGTCTTGAAGAATCTCGACGCGGTTGTGGTTGATGTTCAAGACGCGGGCGTACGCTTCTATACCTACGAGTCTACCCTGGGATATTTCCTCGAAGCCGCGGCCAAGGCAGGAGTTGAAATCATCGTTCTGGACCGTCCCGATCCAATCACTGGCTCATTTGTGCAGGGGCCTGTTTCAGATTCTGGCCATGAAAGCTTTGTGAACTATTTCCCACTTCCCGTGCGTCACGGCATGACCATGGGCGAACTGGCAAAGATGTTCAATGCCGAACGAGGCCTGAATGCCAAACTCACGGTTGTGCCCGTGGAAGGCTGGATGCGCGGCGATTGGTATGACTCGACGGGGATGACATGGATCAACCCATCGCCAAATCTGCGAAGTGTAACGGAGGCGATCTTGTATCCGGGCGTGGCCCTGGTCGAGGGCACGAATCTCTCTGTGGGGCGCGGTACTGAGACGCCGTTCGAATTGCTGGGCGCACCTTGGATCAAAGGACGAGAACTGGCACAGTATTTGAATGCGCGAAACATCTCTGGAGTGCGCTTTGTGCCTCTGAGCTTCACCCCCACGGCGAGCAACTACGCAAACCAAAACTGCGAGGGAGTCAACATCCTCCTGGTAGACCGGAACGCCTTCGATGCTCCGGAGCTGGGAGTCGAACTGGCGTCCGCACTGCACAAGCTTTATCCCGAGCAATTCCACCTGGAGAAGATGGGCGACATTCTGGTGAACCAGTCGGTGTTGGACGCTATTTCGCGAGGCGAAGATCCACGGCGTATTGCCGAGGACTGGCACGAGTCCCTGGAGAAGTTCGAACAGCTTCGGCAGAAATATTTGATTTATAAATAATCCCGCGCGCACGGTAGGGTTCGTATTGGCTAGAATGGAACAGGCGTCTTTCACGCAGGAGAGTTAAGACCCATGGAAGTTGTAAGCGGCAGAGCTCCGGTACTCAACCCATACTATCGGTGTGCCGGGCCCAATTGCGGAACGTTGAAGAGATCGACGGACCGCTGGTGGATCATGTGGACTTCTTTTGGTGAATTTAATCGGCCCGTACTTTATCTGTGCCCCTGGGACGAGGAGATCGCGGCGAGGGAGGGTACTTTGCATGTCTGCGGCGAGCTTTGCGCTCAGCGGTTGCAATCCCAATTCATGGGAAACGTAAGAGAGAGCCAGCTCAAGCGGACGGGCGGCGAATAGCCAATTTGCAGAATCCAAGCGACAATTTGTTGAGTCAGTCGCATCCTACTCTGCACTAAGCAGCCGTCTCCGTGTGTGTTTATACTGGGACAGTCTCTGAACATCTGGAGACCGAGGCACTCTGTTTTTGGGAGGTAGATCGTGCGCCTGATCATTACTTTGTTCCTGCTGTCCGCGTGGCTGACTGCTCAAACCGCGCCGCCTTCGCCCCAACAAGCACCGCCGCAAAAACCAGACAGTGCTTCGCAACAAAATAATCCTCCACAGGATGGCTCGCCCAGTACTCCGATCGCGAGCTCTACGCCCGCTGCCTCCACGCTTGCGGCCCCTCCAGCTGCGGGCAACCCGAATACGGTGACCGTCCCGGCCGGTACCAAGCTTGCGCTCGAGCTTAAACATGCCATCTCTACCAAAGGTACCCAGGAGGGTGCTGCTGTGTACGCGCAGACGACCTTCCCGTTCGCGTTGAACGATCGCATCCTCATCCCCGCCGGAACTTACGTGCAGGGCAGAATCAGCCACATCGAACGCGGTGGACACATCAAGGGCCGCGCTGAAGTGCTGATGCACTTCACCACGCTGATCTATCCCAGCGGGTACACGGTCGTACTGCCGGGATCCCTCGAGAATGCGCCTGGAGTTGATAAGGCTGCAATCAAGGACAAAGAAGGAACTCTCCGACAGGACAGCCAAGCGGGGGAAGAAGCTACCACCATAGCCTCCGGTGCGGGCAGTGGCGCAGTTGTCGGCGCCCTAAGCAATGGCGCAAAAGGGGGACTCATCGGCGCTGGAGTAGGAGGCGCGGTGGGAACGGCAATAGCGCTACTCGGACGGGGCCGGGACGTGAATATGCCGTCGGGAACGACTTTCGAAATGCTGATTCAGCGCGATGTGCCGATTGATTCCAGCCGGATTTCGGCAGCCGGGAAGTAAGGCCACTGTTTCCCAAGGCTATTGATTGGCTCTGCCCAATAACCAAGAAGGCTCAGCTTGAGGCTTTGGCTGGGGCGGAATAGGCGAAACGGAAAATCTGAGCATCGATCTCTTTGCGCAGATCTCCCCAGATATTTTCCGGCATGGAGAGAAACGTGCGGACTACGTCAGGATCAAACTGGCGGCCAGACCAGCGTTCGATTTCCTCGCGCGCGGCTTGCAGAGTTTGCGCAGCACGGTAGGGGCGGTTGGACGTGATGGCGTCCAATGTGTCGGCTACGGAGAAAAGTCTTGATCCGAGGGGGATTTCTTCTCCCTTTAGTCCACGCGGGTAGCCGCTTCCGTCAAAACGCTCCTGGTGGGAATAGACGATCTCCGCGGCTTCGGCCAGGAACGGAATTTTCTTGAGCATCTGATAGCCGCGGTAGCAGTGCTCCTGCATAATCGTAATTTCGGCGGGACTCAAGGCGGCGGGTTTGCGAAGAATCGCATCTGGAATCGCCATTTTGCCGATATCGTGCAGGAACGCTCCGCGGGCGATCACACGGATCTGATCGGCTGAAAGTCCCACGGCGCGGGCAATGGCTATGGTAAAGGCCGTGACCCGTTTGGAGTGACCCTCGGTCTCGGCATCTTTCAGGTCAAGAGCATCGCCTAGCGCTTCAAGAGTGATGTCGTAAGAACGCTCCAGCGTGCCAATTGCCTTGCGTAGCTGTTCAGTGCGAGCGGTTACTAGCGCTTCCAGGTTGGTCTGGTACTGGCGGTTCTCCATCTTCAGGCGACGATTCTCCAAAGCACGGCTGACCGTAACCAGCAATTGTTCCCGCTCAAAAGGCTTCAGCAGGTAATCGTAGGCGCCATTGCGAATGGCTGCCAAGGCGACGGAGATGTCGTTCACGGCGGTCACCATGACCACCGGCATATCGGGAAACCTTTCCTTGGTGCGTTCGAGCAATCCGATGCCGTCCAACTCCGCCATGATTAGATCGGAGAGCATGAGATCGAATTCTTCGCCGGAATCCAGTATGGCCAGCGCTTCCAGACCGGAAGCAGCCTGACGGCACTGATATTTGGCGGTCGTCAACAAGGCGGAAACAATCTCGCGGATTGGTTCCTCGTCATCAACGATGAGAATGCGGTCGGCGGACATTGGGGATAGTTTCAATCTAAGTCCAATTCTAGCTTACTCCCTAGTACCGAAAGTAACCGTCTGGACCCGGAAAGCCCATTGGTAACTCCGGGCAGGCATGCTAATAAGAACATAGCGGTTTGCGCCTTTCGCCAATGGATATTCGTGTCTTGACCGACTGGAGCCAACTCAGCGGCCTGGTTGCCCCTACACTAGTGGCCCAGGAACCCGCCGTCCTTGTCGTGCTTGCAGCCAGCCTGCTGGTCTTTCGGACCTTCCGCGAGCGCTACCTCCTGATCTGGATTGTCGGCTGGCTCGCCTATTTTGTTTCCCGTTGTACTCTTCACGGATTGGGCGGAGACTCGCTATCTGCCTATTCTTTAGCGATTGCGCAGGCGGAATTCATCCTGGCTGTGTGCCTGTTTGCCGCAGCAGTTTTTGTGTATGCCCATGCGCGGGACCTGCTCTTGCCCTTGGTGTTGATCGGAATCACAGTCATTGCCTATTCGGTGCTTCGGGTGCTGTGGTGGCCAGACTCCCTCACGCTTCGGGTGGCACTCGAAGTCTCATACCGGCTCATTGCGGTTACCGCTGCCATCGTCCTGATTCGGTTCAGATGGTCGCGATGGGAAATTGGCCCCTGGTTACTGAGTATGAGCCTAGTGCTGCTGCATTTGGACTGGGTGCCCGTAAACGTGCACCTTCCTCCTGGATCGAGTCTGATCCTCGATCTGATGTTCGGGCTCAGCATGCTGCTAGTGGTGTTTGACGATTCCAAGATGCGTACCCGCCGACTAGGGGCGGTTAATGCGCTTACGACCAGCATCACTCGCGCCCAGCAGCACGGGCCCATGATGGCGACGGCACTGGAAGAGCTCAAGGCACTGATGGGCGCAAAAGCTGCCTGGTTTCAATTGCTGGAAGGCAACAAATTGGTAATGGCCCAACAGATTGGACTTTCATCGGATTTCTTGCGGGACAGGAATTCGGTAGCGCTCGATGAGACCCAAGAGCGCATTTTGCGCGAAGGGAATCCTGCGGTCATCAGGACGGCAACCGCCGACGAGGCAACGCGTTCCTATCTGAACAAAGAACGCTTCCACCACGTTGTGACTCTGCCGGTGCTGGGAAAGAAGTCGATGATCGGCACGCTTAGCCTTGGCAGCCGGCACTGGGTTTCCTATCCCCCGGACGAAATGGAATTTCTGACCACGAGCGCGCATCAGCTTGGGCTTGCCGTCGAAAATCTCCGGCTTGTGGAAGAGATCCTGCGTTCTCATCGTCAGTGGACGAATACCTTCGACTCTATCCAGGACCTTGTCCTGTTGCACGACTCTGAATTCCGCGTCATGAAGGCAAACCACGCCCTCTTGCGCCGCCTGGGTCAATCGCCGTCCGAGGTCATCGGAAAAGACTGCGAAACCGTCTTGCCGCGAACTCATGGCGAGTGGAAAGGGTGTCCGTACTGCCGGGGCACTGAAGAAGGTTTTCACGAAGGACTTGATTCTTGCTTCGGCGGCTTCGCTATGGTTTCTACTTCCTCCTACCTGGAGCAGGGAGGCAAACAAAAGGGGACCATCCATGTGGTCCGCGACATCACCGACGGACGCATTGCGGAGGAAAAATATCGCCTGCTGTTCGAGCAGGTACAGGAAGGCGTATTTGTAGCCACGCCAGAGGGAAAACTGCTCGATTGCAACGATGCCTTTGTGCGCATGCTTGGCCACAGCAGCCGCGAAGAACTCATGGCCCTGAATGTGGATCGGGAACTGTACGCATCCACGGAGCAACGCGAAACCTTCCGCCGCGAAGTGGAGCTGCATAACTTTGTACGGAACTTTGAAGTCACCCTGAGGCGCAAAGACGGCGCACTGTTGACGGCGGTCGAAAGCAGTTTTGCGACCCGTGACAAAAACGGAAAAATCGAGCGTTATCAGGGCTTCTTGCTCGATATCACCGAAAAGAAACGGGCCGAGGATGAAATTCGCCGCTGCAACCGGGAACTGAATGCGCTGAATGCGATGGCGGTAATCGCAACGCAGTCATTCGACCTCGATGAAATCTTGAATCTGACCTTGCGCCAGGTGGTTTCGTTATTGGGTGCGGAGACAGGATCGATTTATCTCTGCGATGCTGACGAGGCCACATTCCGCCGCCGTGCTGGCTGGGGACAGCGCAGCGTCGATCGCGCACGTCTTTCGGAAATCAAGTTCGCAGAAGGATTTGGCGATCTTGTGACTCGGTCCCGCACTGAAGTGCTCACCGCCGAATATTTGCCACACGTGCCCCCGCAGGTGGCGGAATTCATTCGCGCTGACGGGCTCAGCTCATGGATTTGGGTGCTGCTTTGGGGAAAAGACAATCCCATTGGGATCATGGGAATCAGCAGCCGCGAGTCGCGGGAGTACACCGGCAACGATGAGAATTTGCTGGTCGCGATCGGCCGGCAATTGGCCACGACCATGGAGAAAGTGCGGCTCTACGAAGAGACTTGCCGTGCCTACGACGATCTGCGGCGCACGCAGGAACAATTGCTGCAGAGCGAGAAAATGTCAGCGGTCGGGCAGCTCATCTCGGGAGTTGCCCATGAACTCAATAATCCGCTCACCGCAATCTTAGGCTATGCGCAGCTTCTGGAGACCGAAGGGCTGAGCGATCGAGCCACGGACTTCGTCAGCAAGTTATTTAAGCAGGCGCAACGCACCCATCGCGTGGTGCAAAGCCTGCTGTCTTTTGCAAGGCAGCGCAAGCCACACAAGCAGGAAGTTGACCTTTGCAAGGTGCTCGATGAAACCCTGGCGTTGCGCGATTATGACATGAAGGTCAGCAACATAAAATTGGAACGGGTGACCGAGCCCGCACTCCCCGCAGTCACTGGTGATCCGCACCAACTCGAGCAAGTGTTTCTGAACATAATTAACAACGCTGTGGATGCCATGTTGGAGGCCGGTCAGGGTGGCACCCTGAAAGTCCGGATATACGCCAAAGATGGGCAAGTACACGCTGAATTCCAGGATTCCGGACCAGGGCTCAAGGAACCCAATCGCATTTTTGAGCCGTTCTATACCACCAAGAGCGTCGGAAAGGGCACAGGCCTCGGACTGAGCATCTGCTATGGGATTGTCAAGGAGCACGGTGGCGACATATCGGCGCACAACTCGCACGAAGGGGGCGCCATCGTTGACGTATGCCTGCCTTCCGCTGGACGAGCGGCGGCGGCGGATACCGCGGCACGCGGGCCTCGCCGCGAGATGGCCCTGGAGGGGCGCATTCTGCTGGTCGAAGACGAAGAAGCTGTCCTGGAGTTTGAGCGTGATGTGCTGGCTGGCGCTGGGGCCCAGGTGACTACGTCCATGAACGGTGAACAGGTGAAGACCCAGGTATCCGCCCAGTCATTTGATGCGCTGATTGTTAACGGCAGGATGTCCGGCGGTTGGAGCGCTCCCGAGGTTTATCAGTGGATTTCCGAAAGTCATCCCGGTCTCGAGAAACACCTGCTGTTTACATTCTCGAGCGTAGTCGAGCCCGAGATGCGGGCATTTCTGCAGGAGAATAACGCTCCTTACTTGGTCAAGCCGTTTGAAGTGGGCGATCTGATCGCACAGGCGCGGCGCTTACTGCAAAAGACGCAAGCGGCAGTTGCCGGATAAGCATCTACAAACTCTTCGGCAACATCTGCGTAAACTCACGCAAAGCTGATTCCTTCCGTCGATACCACATCCATTGTCCCAATTTGTTGGCTTCGATCAGCCCCGCCTTCTTGAGAATCGACATGTGGTGCGAAATGGTCGGTTGCGAAAGGTGAACACAGAGTTCGATATCGGAAGCGCAAAGGCCAACCTCTTTGCCAATGGAGCAGGCGCCGCGCTCCTTAAGAGCTTGCAGAATTCTCCGGCGAGTGGGATCAGCGATGGCGTGCAAAACGCGATTCAGCTTCAGTTCCGACCTATTCATGGAAGATAGAAATAGACCTTAAATCGATGGATGTCAATATGGCAGGTGCGAAATCGCCCCATCAACACATTGCAGATTTTAGATTTCAGATTGTAGATTGAAAAACTTCTGACGAACGGCCATGTGCCGAACAATCTGCAATCTAAAATCACCAATCTAAATCATTTCTTCAAGATCGGATTGTACCCATCACTAAGCAGCTTAGCGCGCATGGACTCGGCTTCCTTGATGTCAGCAAAGGGGCCGACCTGAACATGAAAAAGCTTGTCCGTTGGCAGGCTGGCCGCCATGGCCGGATATTGCTTTTTCTTGAGAGCATCCACCAGGGCATCCGCATCTTCCTGTTTGCTCACGGCGGCAACTTGCACAAAATAACCGTTGGCCGGGGCCGTTATTGTGGCAGGATCCGGGGGGGTTGGCTTGTTTGTGCCTGGCGCTGGCGTCGAGGCGGTATCAGGAGGATTGGCACTGTTCGTTGTCAATTGAGCGTCAGTATTTTTTTGACCGACTGCTTTGTAAAACGACAAGTCCTGGGCCGGAGCCGCACTATTGTTTGATTTGACCGCGGAAGAACGCGAGCCACTCGTGGCAGCCGTGACGGGCGATAGATCCCCGGCCACAGGCTTAGCAGAATTCTTTCCCAGCGAAAAACCCATTCCGAAAAAGACTGCGCACAAGATCACCAATCCGAAAAACAAGGCCAGCATCTTCCCAGTGCCCAGTGTGATCTCGGTGTCTTCAGATGTGGCTGTCGCCATTCGTCATCCTCATTGCGATTTGTGACCCGCCGGAAAGTACTTAGCTCTTGGGCCCAGCGTCTGGGTCGGACTTCCCTAAAAGTTTCTGCAGGCCGGAAAAGAAATCCACGGGGACGGGGAAGATGACCGTGGTGTTCTTCTCCACGCCGATTTCTGTCAGAGTTTGCAGATAACGGAGTTGCACGCTGACCGGTTCCGTGGCCAACAGGTGAGCTGCATCCACCAGTCGCTGGGCCGCCGAGAATTCGCCTTCGGCGTGAATGATCTTGGAGCGCTTTTCGCGTTCGGCTTCGGCTTGTTTTGCCATGGCGCGCAGCATGGATTCTGGCATATCCACCTGTTTCACTTCGACATTTGTTACTTTCACACCCCAGGGGGAAGTATGGGTATCGAGAATGCTTTGCAGGCGCAGATTGATTTTTTCGCGGTGTGACAGCAACTCGTCCAACTCCTGTTCGCCGAGCACGGAGCGCAGAGTGGTCTGGGCGAATTGCGAAGTCTGGTACGTGTAGTTGGAGACTTCCACGACCGCCTTGCGCGGCTCGATCACGCGCAGGAAGATCACGGCGTTGACTTTCAGTGTGACGTTGTCCCGGGTGATGATGTCTTGCGGCGGAACCTCGAATGCTTCCTGTCGCAGGGAGACGCGCACCATCCGATCTAAGGGAGCGAAGACTAGAATCACGCCCGGCCCCTTAGCCTCCGGAAGCAATCGCCCCAGGCGGAAAATAACCCCGCGTTCATACTCGGCCAGGATTTTAATGGAGCTCAGGAGATACAGAATCACGATTACGACGACAATGCTGGTGAACCCAAACCCGAGTGGCATCTGTGCCTCCAAGCCTGATTGTCAGGAATGCTTCTGTCGCGGATTGTATCGCACTTCCGCTTGCCGATGCTGTATCCGAGGGGTTGTCAGCCGAGGTGCATCAATCGTCACCAGACCTTAGCCGTTGCAGGAGTTTCGTGAGCTGCCGAAGCGGGCTCAACCTGCAATTGCAGGCCGTTCACCCGCCGCACCACTACGGATTGTCCGGCAGCCACGTCAGCAGAGGAGACTGCATCCCAAAGTTCACCGTGAACCAGGACTTTCCCGAGCGGAGAAAGTGGCGATTGCGACACGGCAATTTCGCCGACCAGTCCCTGTGCTCCGGTGACCACTTTATTGGCGCGAGCCTTCAGCGCGATGCTCAACAGGAACACGGTGATGATCCCGAGGGGAATGCTGACCGCAAGAGCAGTCGCCAGGCGAACCCGCATTTCCGGAATCGGCCCATCCACCAGCAGCAAGCCGCCCAAGGTAAGGGTCACAATCCCAGCGATTGCAAGAACTCCATGCGTGGTGAGCTTCGCCTCCAACGCGAACAAAGTAAAAGACAACAGGATGAGAGCCAATGCGGCAAAGCGAGTGGGCAGCAGATTCAGCGCGAACATTGCCAGCAGAATGAAAATCACCCCCACAGTTCCGGGTACGACTGCGCCGGGATGATTGAACTCCGCATAGAGGGCAAAGACCCCGATCGTAAGCAACAGATAGGAAATATTAGGATCGATGATGAAGGCTAAAATGCGTTCCTTGACTGACATATCCAACACGCGCACTGATTGACCAGTAAGGGTCAGCGTGACCGTCTCGCCATTGAATCGCTTTACGGTTTTCCCTTGAAGTTGCTTGAATAGGTCCTGTTCGCTGGTAGCCACGTAGTCGATCAGGTGCTGCGAGAGTGCCTCCTGGTCCGTGAAAGAAGTCGACTTGCGTACCACGCTCTCGGAGACCTCGACGTTACGGCCTCGCTTCGACACCACTGATCGCATCAGCGCGGCAGCGTCGTTCTCGACTTTTTCTTTCATAATGTCATCCATCTTCTCGCCACCCATGCTCACGGGATGACCTGCGCCGGTGTTCGTACCTGGAGCCATCGCAGCCACGTCGGCACTTGCCAGAATGTAGAAGCCGGCGGACGCGGCCCAACTCCCGCTCGGAGTCACGTAGATGATGACTGGGACTGGAGAGGCCAAGATTTTCTCGATGATTTCGCGAGTGGAGACGAGCAAACCGCCGGGTGTGTTGATCTCAATCAGCACCGCCTGATCTTTGCTCCACGCAGCTTCATCCAGCGCGCGGCCGACGTATTCGGCGGTAATAGGCTGAATCGTGTCCTGCACAACGATCTTGAGCACTTCGGCGGAGGACGAGGCGGAGAGGAGGAACAGCAGCAATCCGGCCAACAGGCCATAGAGAGTGCGAGAAGCAGAGAATGATTTCATGGATTCAGCAGTGGCTGCGCTTTCTGCGCGAGCTTGGCTGCAACAGTGCGCTAGAGCACCTAATGGGGTCTCCCTACAATTATACGGCTCGACTCACGTGCCCGATTCACTTAGAAGCCCTATTCGAGCTTGCGCTGGCGACCGTCTCGTCAGAGGGTTCTCGAGAATCGTCTTTCTCGGAACGCAGTTCCGGCCAACTCGGCAGGGTCTGATTTCCGGTGATCAGCCGGGCGCCGCGCTCATAAGTGAAATAGGACCAAGCCCACTGGATCATCACAAGCAGGCGGTTGCGGAATCCGATCAGAAAGAAAACATGGATAAACAGCCACGCCAGCCACGCAACAAACCCCGAAATATGAATCTTTCCCATTTGCGCAACGGCTGCGGCACGGCCAATGGTGGCGAGACTGCCCTTGTCCACATAATGGAAATCCTGGCGGGGTTTGCCTTGCAAATCGCGTCCAATGTTTCGGGCGGTTGCCACACCTTGTTGCATGGCGACCGGGGCGACTCCGGGGAGCGGATTCCCGCTCCTGTCTTTTAACGAAGCTAGGTCACCAATCACAAAAACTTCTCGATGACCAGGGATGCTCAAATCAGGATTCACCAGCACCCGTCCGGCGCGATCAACCGGGACTCCTAGGCTCTTACCCAAGGGCGATGCGGCAACTCCGGCCGCCCAAAGAATGACTGCCGCAGACAGGCGCGTATTGCCGATGAGTACGGCAGAGGGCTCTACGCCCGTGACCATTGCCGAGGTGTGCACTTCCACTCCCAGCCGACGCAATTGGCTCTCAGCGCTTCGTGAGAGATCGTCTGAGTATGTGGGCAAAACCCGCGGCCCACCCTCCACCAGCAGAATTCGAGTGTGCTTAGAATCAATGGACCGGAATTCATTGGCTAGGGCGTGCCGGGAAATTTCGGCCAGCGTGCCTGCCAATTCCACGCCGGTCGGACCACCGCCAATGACCACGAAGTTGAGCTGGATCTGGCCGTCGCCACTGGCGGCGTGACGTTCGGCCAACTCGAAAGCCAGGAATACACGGCGTCGAATCTCAATCGCATCCTCGATGGTTTTCAGGCCGGGAGCTGCGTGCTCCCACTCATCATGGCCGAAGTAGGCGTGACTCGCCCCTGCCGCCAGCACAAGATAATGGTATGGGATTTCCAGGTCGGACAATTTCGCTGCGCGCTTTTCAAGGTCGAATCCCTGGACTTCTCCGAGCAGCACTTCAATGTTGTGATAACCACGAACGATCCATCGGACGGGAGCCGCAATCTCTCCTGGAGACAATCCCGCCGTGGCCACCTGATAGAGCAAAGGCTGGAAAGTGTGGTAGTTTTTTCGATCGATCAGGGTGATTTGGACAGGGTATTGTGCGAGGCGACGCGCAGCTTGCAGTCCCCCGAAGCCGGCTCCCACAATCAATATTCGCGGTGTTGTCTCATTCGGCATCAAGACCACGCCCCAATATATAGATTCCAGTCTCCTCTTCTGAGGTGAAATAGTTTTTCGCGAGGAATGCCCACTAAGTCACTCGTGACCTAGGCGTTGAATCGGGTAACATGTGCGGGTCGGACGCGAGCATGCCATTGTCCTCGAAACCTTCGCAAACACGGCCCCAATCAGGTTCGACATCTCCATGGTTTCAGTGGCTTCTACCCTCGATCGCCGATCTTTTGTTTCTGGTCATTCTTTTCGCACTAACTTGCGGCGCACTGTCTCCGCGCCTGCTCGGCGATGCCGGAATCGGTTGGCACATCCGCAATGGGCAGCAGATGCTGCAAACCCACGCGATGACTCGCACCGACTCGTTTTCTTCCACCATGAACGGGCGTCCGTGGTACGCATGGGAGTGGCTCTACGATGGGCTGATCGCCGTCATTCACGGAAGGCTTGGGTTGAACGGCGTCGTGTTTTTCTCCGCGCTGGTGATTGCGGCGACTTTCGCCGTAGTGCTCAGGCTTACCCTGCGTCGCGGAGCGAGCCTTCCCGTTGGATTCATTCTGCTTTTGCTTTCAATCGGAGCTTGCAGCATCCATTTTCTCGCGCGGCCACACCTGCTGAGCTGGTTATTTGCCGTGGTCTGGTTTCAAATCGTTGATTCTTCAGCAAGCGCGCCTAGCCTCGAAAAACGCCGCCGTCTGTACTGGTTACCCGCGCTCATGCTAGTTTGGGTGAATGTACATGGCGGATTCGTGTTCGGCATTGTGCTGCTGGTCCTCTACATGGCTGGCGGATGGATCGAATACTTTACCAGCGGAGAGGCGGACGAGCGGGAGAGAATAGGGGATCTGCACAAGCAATTGGGGATAGTCACTGGGCTTTCCTTGCTCGCGACATTCGTGAATCCCTATGGTTACAAGCTGCACCAGCACATTTATGAATATCTGACGAACCGGTTTCTGATGGACCACATCGATGAGTTCCTCTCCCCGAATTTTCACGGCGTGGCGCAGCAGTGTTTTGAGGCATTGCTCCTGATCACAATTGTGGCTCTGGCCACTTCTTTCAGAAAGGTCACAACTCCGCAATTGTTGGTCATTCTCTTCGCGGTCTCCAGCGGAATGTATGCTTCGCGCAATCTTCCTATCTCCTCGCTGCTTCTTGTCCTGGTGACTGCTCCCTTGATTTCAGAGACCATCTCCGAAACTGGCTCCCGGCAAGACATTGCGCCCGGACTGCGGGGGTTGTTCTCGCACCTGCAATCATTCGGGGTGCGCATGCAGAAAATGGAATGCAACTTCCGAGGTGATTTGTGGCCCGCACTGGGAGTGATGTTTGTGCTATGGATTTGTTGGCACGGCGGAACACTGGGCTCGCGCCAAGTGATGGATGCGCATTTTGATGCAACCCGATTCCCGGTGCAGGCCGCCGATGTGGTTTCTGATCGCAATATTGCGGGCCCGATTTTCTGCCCAGACACCTGGGGTGGGTATCTGATTTACCGTCTCTATCCCCAGACGAAGGTTGTTGTAGATGATCGCCATGATCTATATGGAGATCAATTCTTCAAGAATTACTTGAAGGTAATCCAGGTTCAGCCGGATTGGGACAAAGTGCTCGACGAAGAGCACGTGACCTGGGTATTGATACCGGCCAAGTCTTCGCTCGGCGTGCTGCTCAAGCAAACGTCGCGGTGGGAAATAATCCACCAAGATGACACGGCGGTGCTGTTTGCTAGGGTTGGTGTGGCTAATCCGTAAATCAGAGTATGACGACTGAGGGGAAGCAAACGGAACGGTGGCCCGCACTTCCACTCGCGGGGTGGAAGGATACTTATGCGACGTTGCACATGTGGATGCAAATTGTCGGCAAAGTTCGGCTTGCGCTTGGCCCGAAACTAAACCATTACTGGGGAGTTGCGCTCTACGTGACTGCACGGGGTTTGACCACGTCGGCGATCCCTTACGAAAAAGGAATCTTCGAGGTCAACTTCGATTTCATCGCCCACTCCCTGGAGATTATGACGCGTTTTGGCGAAAGCAGATCATTTCGTTTAGCTCCACGCTCGGTTGCCGACTTTTATGCGGAATTTACGGAAGCTCTGCATTCGCTCGGAATTCATGTGAATGTTTGGGCCATGCCCGTGGAAGTGCCCAACCCAGTTCGCTTCGATCTGGATAGGAATCATTCGTCTTACGATAGCGAGTACGCGCATCGGTTTTGGCGGGTTCTCGCCAGTGTGAACCCGGTTTTACAAGAATTTCGAGCGGGGTTCCTGGGAAAATCCAGTCCCGTCCATTTCTTTTGGGGTAGCTTCGATCTGTGTGTAACACGGTTCTCGGGCCGGCGAGCGCCAGAGCGCCCGGGTGCTGACAAGATTACAAAAGAAGCGTATTCGCACGAAGTAATCAGCGTAGGGTTCTGGCCGGGCGACGGAGAGGTCATCAAAGATGCCGCCTTCTATGCCTATGCTGCACCTGAGCCCGCAGGTTTTAGAGACAGCGTGGTGCGCCCGGCCCGAGCTTTCTACAGCACCGAGAAGAGCGAGTTTTTTCTGATGTATGACGACGTGCGATTGTCGAACTCTCCCGAGCGTGCTCTGGGGGAGTTTTGCCAAAGTACTTATGACGCTGGAGCGAAACTTGGGAAGTGGAACAGGGAAGAGTTAGAGAGAGCGGGCGATTGACGAAAAGTGGGCCAGAGCGGGGAAGAATGCAGGGGTCCTTCAACTTGCAGACGTTCACGTTTGTGAACGTCTGACTGCGCTCAGGATGACATTGCTTACCGCGTGTCGATGTCGAAGCCCAGAATCGCGTTTACTTCAACCGGCTGACTTCCGCGCAATGCCGGACTGAATTTCCAGCCGGGCAGTGCTGCCATGATTTTGGCCGTCATCTCGGGGGCGCTGGGCTCGAGCACATGAGCATTTTTCAGGATTCCAGTGCGATCGAGAACGCAGGCAATCACTAGCCGTGAACGCTTCAGGTTGGCTGGCACATAAGCTCGCATGGGTCGCGGCGCGGTCAGGTCTTCGCCGCCATGTCCTACGGAGTCGGGGTCGGCGAATTCCATCACCGCTGTACCAAGATTGGTGTCAATGTAGATGGTGTAGACCTTGTCGCCTTTGAGAGTGCCGTAGAAATTAAATGCGCCACCTGAACGGGAAGACGCCACGACGGTGATTCCCGGCCTATCGTCCTTGCCGGTGGTGGATCGCCCTAGATCGGTTGGTTGAGATCCGTCGCTGCCGAAGCTGGGCAGCGTAACAATGTTGCTGCCTCCGCTCACGGAAACACCCGGCATAGCCGGCTTGGTGGTAGTTCCGTTGCCAGCCCCTCCCGTTCCAGGATAGGGTGAAATTCCTGAACTTGCTGTTGTGTCGGAGCCGCGACCGGTGCCACTCTTTCCGGCTCCCTGGTCTTTACCTGCCAGCCCACTGCCGGTGTCGGTCCCTCGCCCGATGCTCGATCCGCCGCCTGATCCTCCCAGGCCGGGGGTCGCTCCTCCGGACGGGGACAGGGCCAAAGCACCCGTGGAACTACTCGAGGGCACGCCCGGCTTAGATCCGGGCTGGCTGGAAACAACCACTCCTGTTCCCGCTGCGCTTCCTCCAGCGTCTTTTGGGGGCGCTGCGACGCCCGCGTCTGTCGGGCCGCCAAGCCCCATCCCGCGATTCCCGCGTCCCTGGCTCGCCCCCCCCGAGATGGTCGGAGCCGGGGGGACGACAGCCGCGCCATTACCAAGTCCAGCGGTGGGCTGACGCGGCATGGAGCCGCCGTTTAGCTGAACCGTTGGTGGCACGACATTGGCGCCGCCCCCGAGTCCTGTAGAAGCGTGGTGTT
>Ga0182024_10004741_pt1 | contig 30966 bp, 30 predicted proteins | sample P32metaG_FD_120480 | JGI IMG/M metagenome (GOLD analysis project Ga0182024, IMG submission 120480) | Permafrost microbial communities from Stordalen Mire, Sweden - P3-2 metaG (Illumina Assembly) | ecosystem: Environmental > Terrestrial > Soil > Wetlands > Permafrost | place: Sweden: Stordalen... | reverse complement strand
GCCCCCGCCACCACCACCGCCGTTGTAGCCCCCGCCACCACCACCGAAACCACCCGAAGCGACCTCGCCAGAGCCGCCCGCGCCGCCTTCTTTCAGATCCTTGCCACCTTCGGCGGGAGAAGACGGTTCCGTTGAGTTTCCGCCGTTGCTGAGTAGCCCGGCGCCACCTCCAGTGGCTTTCCCGCCCTGGCCGCCGTTACCGCCCGTGCCCGCGAGACCGCCGCCAGCGCCGCTTTCGCCGGTTTCAGACGCGCTTCCCCCGCTCCCTGCAGCGCCAACGCCGCCCCCGCCACCCGCCGCCGCAAGCAGCAACCCCGACTTCGTGGGGCTCGTGTACAGGAACGAGCCACCACCACCACCAGCGCCTAGCTCGTCAGACGATCCGCCTTTGCCACCGACGAGCACGTCTAGCGTTTCACCACCAGTCACCCCGAACGTCGCGACAAGCTTCGCGCCCTCACCGCCCGTGGCCGGGGCGGCTTCTCCGCCCTGCGCGCCCTCGCCTTCGATCTTCACGCTGTTTACGCCTGCGGGCACCGTGAACGTCTGCACCGCGCCGGTGTATTCGCAGGTCACCGTCGCCGTCGTGCCGCTCACCACCGGCGCAGGACATTCTGCACCCAACGCCGCAGCCGGCGAGGCCAACAGCACCAGCAGCGCACCCAACCGCACGAAACAAGCTTGAAGCCTCATTAGGACTCCGTCCCCCTCAAAGCCCCCGAGCCTCGCTCTAGGCCGTTAGCACCCAAAAAAGACGCCGCCAAGCGTATCAAGCGCCACAAGCAAGGGGAGCGCCCTCACGCGAACCGGCACGTCGCTCGGGGCACCCACGATGTACTTCCCCGTGGCACCGCGACAGATTGAGCGAGAGTGCTCCCTTCCGCTGAAAGCAAGCGCCTCGACAGTCGAGTTCGACGTGCCTGCGTCGGACGAGTAGGGAGCGTGAGCTCGGGCGCAGAGCAGAGTGTCGCTTTGCTCAAACAACGATGGCACGACATGACAATGAGCTCTTGGAGCGCGCCGGCATTTAGGGAGCGGGCGCGGGGCAGGCCAAGCGCTCTACAGAGCCAAAACCGGATGCGGGACCGTGACGCGAAGCTGTCACAAACCTGGCGCGCCACCCGACAGCCTTCGCGACACCGTCGCGACACGCGTTGGCAGGGGTCTCGCGCTGCCCGGTCACGACCTGTCGCGGGATGCCCAGCTACACGGCGGCCATCGCGTTGATGATCAACACGCCGGTGGAGCGACTATCGGGTTGGGGCGGCTGACACGCGCCGCTCGCGAGCCTCGGCGTAAAGCGGCTCCGGGGCCATGTCCAGGCCGTCCTCGGGCCATGTGATCGTGCCGCCTTCCACCGAGACCCTCGCGAAGCGCCGTGGATCGCGCAGCGGCTCGAACACGCCGGTCCAGTAGCTCTCGTCAAAGGTGACGTCGCCGATCGTCCCGTCCTCGAACGTGAGACGCACCGAGTGGTCCCCGATGACCTCTGCCCGAGTGACGTGAACCAGTGGGGGAATGTCCGCCATACGCTCGATCTTAGGGCAGCGGCGCGATCGGATCGAGGGGCTCTCGCCGCCGGGCACGCTGCCAGTCGGCCAGCAGCTCGTCGTGGTGCAGGCGAGCCCACTCCCGCACCATTCTCAGCGCTCGAGGCGGTAGCGACCCACCTAGCAACGATCCGTCGATCCCGATCGACGCCATGTACTGACCGTACTCGGCGTGGAAATGAGCCACCGGGTGGTCGCGCTCATTCCAGTACATCGCGATCTTGATGCCATAGAAGTAGCTGATCCGCGGCATTACTCCGGAGCCTCCGCCCCAGCCGGCGAATCACGGCCGCCCCGCCCCACCGACCGATCCACAGCTTCCACCCGAAACGCCTCCGCCACAAGGCGCGCGTCCTCCGCCCGCGGTGCGTAGTGCAGGTAGCGCATCGTCGTCTGGATGTCGGCGTGGCCCATCCACTCCTGCACTCGGCGGATGTCCGCCTTGGCGATCATGCGCGTGCCGAAGGTGTGGCGCAAATCGTGGAAGCGCAGCGGTCGCCCACCATCTCGGGACATATTGGGGACATCTTCGAAACCTGGCGCGAAAACGCCTAGGAACGAAAAGTCCTAATTCACTGGGCTTTTCCCAAGCCGACGCGGGGACTCGAACCCCGGACCCCTTCATTACGAGTGAAGTGCTCTACCAGCTGAGCTACGTCGGCGCGCCCTGAGATGCTAGCGCCGAGGCCAGCTCGGATGAGGGTGGCCCGGCCCGGCCGGTGGCCGGGTTCTCCAGCTGCTCGAGCGCCGCCAGCAGGGACTCGCCGTGCTTCTCGCAGAAGGCCGGGCCGATCCCTCGAATCTCGATCAGCTCCTCAATGCTGCGCGGGCGACGGCGCAGCACGTCGCCCAGCACCGCATTCGCCGCCACCGTGAACGCCGGCTTGCCCTCGGCCCGCTCCCACCGCCACCTCCTCAGGGCCTCGAACTGCCCCTCGTCCACGGGCTCCTCAACGTTCTCCGGCGCCGCCCCCCCGGTGCGGGACGCCACGGCCGCCCGCCTGGCGGCGGGCCGGGCCGCCATCAGGAGCGCGAGCCCCTCGTCGGGGTCGCACACATCGCAGCAGCGCCCGCTCGGCGCCCCCGGGGCGGGGTCTCCGAAGTGGTCGAGGATCTGCCGGCGCCTGCACGTCTCCCGCCCGGTGATGAACCGCTCGATCGAGCGGTAGGACTCCCAGCCGCGATCCCTGGCGGCCTTGATGGCGGTGTACGCCGCCCGGGGGCTGCCGCGGCCGGTGACGGTGACCAGCAGCCCGTCGCGCCCGCCGGGCTCGAGCTCGACCGCGCCCGCCCGCTCGGCGATCGACAGCAGCACCCGTTCGCGCTCGCGCAGCGCTCCGTGGGGGATCATCACCGCCCCCTGCTCGCTGCGCCGGCGCAGCGCCGCGACGTAGGCCTTGACGTCCTCCACGCTCGTCTCCCGTTCGTTGATGAACCGGATCAGCCGCCCCAGGTCCATCCTCGCCGCCAGCAGCAGCGCCCGTGCGGGCTCGCCGTCGCGCCCGCCCCTGCCGGCCTCCTGGTAGTAGGCCTCGAGGCTCGTGGGCAGCGCCCAGTGCGCGACCGTCCTCACATCCGTCTTGTCCACCCCCATGCCGAACGCGTTCGTGGCCACCACCACCTCGGCGCGATCCTCCATGAACGCCTCCTGGCTGTCCCTTCGCGCCTGCGGGTCCATGCCGGCGTGGTAGGCCACCGTCGCGATCCCCGACCCGGAGATCATCGCCGCAACCTCGTCAGTGTCCTTCCTGGTCCCGCAATACACGATCGCCGGCCTCGCCGCCGGATCGCCGAGCACGTGCATGAGCGCTGCGCGCTTGCGCGCAATCGCGCCCTTGCCCTCCACGCTCACCACGTCGAAGGCCAGGTTGGGCCGGTCAAAGCCCGAGCGCACCGACACCCAATCGGACAGCCCAAGCCGCGCCGCTATCTCCTCGGCCACCCGCGGCGTGGCCGTCGCCGTCGCCGCCATCACCGCCGGCCTCCCCAGTGACGCGATCGCATCCCCCAGACGCAGGTAGTCGGGCCTGAAGTCGTGCCCCCACTCCGCCACGCAGTGGGCCTCGTCCACCACGAACAGCGACACCCTCCTGCGCGCCAGCGCCTCGCGGAATGCGGCCGAGGCGAACCGCTCGGGCGCCGCCAGCACGAGCTTCGAGACGCCCGACTCGATGTCCTTGAGCGCCTTCGAGTTGTGGCCCTCCTGCATCCCCGAGGCCAGCATGGTCGCGCTCACCCCCGCCTGCTCGAGCCGGCGCAGCTGGTCTGACATCAGCGCGATCAGCGGGCTCACGACCACCACCAGCGGAGGATCGGGATCCGGGCGGGCGGGATCCGGGCGGGCGGGATCCCAATCCCCCGCCAGCGCGGGCAGCTGGTAGCACAGCGACTTGCCCCCGCCGGTGGGCATCACGACCAGGCTGTCGCGCCCGGAGAGCGCGGCCTGAACGGCCTCGCGCTGACCCGGCCTGAACGCCTCCAGGCCGAACCGCGCGAGCAGCTCCTCGGGCGAGGGCCTCGCAGCGCTCACCGCGGCCGGTGGGATGGGGTCCATCACCGGCTCCACGCTACCCGTCGCTGCGGCCGGGACCGCCCGCCCCGGCCCGCGCCGCGCGGCGGCCCCCACAACGAACGCACGCCGGGCCGCCCCAGGGCGGCCCACATCATCGAGCCGGAGCGCTCCCGGGCGGTGCGGCCCTTCTCCTCCACACCACCCGCGCTCCCGCGGCCGGAACGAGGGTGATCGCCCGCCGCCGGTTCAACTCCCCGCCCCGCCATCTGCCCCCGGGCGGGAGGCTCGGCTCGAGCTCTGTGAGCATCGTGCGCAGCATCAGCTTCATCTCCAGAAGCGCGAACGAGGCGCCGATGCACCGCCGTATGCCGCCGCCGAACGGGATCCAGGAGAAGGTCTCCGGGGCGCTGTCCAGGAAGCGCTCCGGCGAGAACTCCCGCGGGCGCTCATACATGCGCGGGTTGCGGTTGGTCAGATAGATCGAGGGCACCACCCGCGTGCCCTTCGCCAGCCGGTACTCGCCCACCTGCAGATCCTCCTGGAGCATCCTCGCCACGATCGGCACCACCGGCCTGACCCGCAGGGTCTCGTTGATCACGGCCGTCATGTACTCCTCGGAGCCGCCCTCCGCCGCGGCGTCGATCTCCGCCACCAGCCGGGCCAGCTTGTCCGGGTGGCGCACCAGCCGCTCGATCGCCCATGCCACCGAGGTGGCGGTCGTCTCGTGACCGGCCAGCAGCAGCGTCACGAGCTCGTCGCGCAGCTCCCCGTCGGTCATCGCCTGACCGTCCTCGTCGCGCGCCTGCATGAGCAGCGACAGGATGTCGTTGCGCTCGGCCAGGTCCGGCTGGCGCCGGCGCCGGGCGAGCTCCTCGTAGACCACCGCGTCCAGGCGGTCGAGCGCCCGCCCGATCGCACCGGTGGGACGCCCAACCAGCGGCCGGCGCAGCGAGAACAGCACGATGGCCAGCGGATGCACCGGCTTCAGCAGCCCTGCGATCGCCCCCTTCAGCGCCTGCATGCGCTCGGCCTCCACCCCGAACACCGCCCGCAGGATCACCTCGAGGGTGATCGCGCGCGTGCGCTCCTGCAACCGCATCGGCCGCTCCATCGTCCAGCCCGCCATATCGCGCCTCGTCGCCTCCACGATCACGTCCTCGTACTCGCGCATCCGCTCGCCGTGGAACGGCGGCAGAAGCAGCTTGCGCTGGCGCAGGTGCTCGGGCCCGGTCAGCACGATCACCGAGCTCGGCCCCATCACCGGCGCCACAGGCGAGCTGCCCGCCGCCGACGGGGCCACCTCCGGTGGCGCGGTGAACACCGTCTTGACCGCCTCCGGGCCTGACACGAGCACGAGCTTCATCCCGCTCGGTGCGAACGTCAGCGTGAACATCTCCCCCAGCCGCTCGGCGCAGCGGTCCATCAGCCACGTGGGCGCCACCGCCCAGGCCAGCGTCTGCACGATCGCCGGCGCCCGCGGGCCCGGCGGCGGCCGGATCCCACCGAGAGCCGCCCCCGAGCCCTCGGGCGGTTCCACCGAAGTGACGGGAGCGGTGGTGGCCATACCCCTACACGCTACCCCCTCGGGGGCACTCGAGGCGAGCGGGAGGCCGGCTCGGCCGGGTGCGGTTCCTAGGCCAGCAGCCGAGGGCGAACGGGCCCGCGGCGACGGTGCGCCTGATATTCGCCCAGCGCCCGGTCAAGCATGCGCTCGGCCTCCTCGATCTCCTCAACGGACAGCGTTGGCCCCTGTCTGGTGAGGTAGCCGATCAGCATCCGCGCCGGCACCACCCGCACGCCCTTGCGCCGGGTCAGCGGCCGGTCCACCCAGGCCCGGCTGAACACGATCAGCGGCTCCACCCGCACTCCGGTCACCCGCTCGACCGCCTTGCGCTGGGCGTGCGCCTGGCTGAGCATGCGACCGTGCAGCCGTCCCACCCGCACGGGCCCCGGATGGCTCTTGGTCTCCACCGTGAACAGCCCCGCCGGCCCGATCAGGATGTGATCCACGTTGCCATGGCCCAGCGTCACGTCGTGGATCACCCGCCAACCGCTCCCCGCAAGCTCTTCGAGCAGACTCCCCACCTGCTCCTCGCCGGTGGCGCCGCGGTCATGGCGCTCCAGGAGCGGCAGGATGTAGCGGGAGATCACGAACATGGTGATCAGCAGAGCGATCTCCGAGGCGAGGAAGCGCAGGTCGTGCAGCCCGAAGGTCCTGCCCAGCAGAGCGGTCGCCACCGCCAGCACTCCGAGCGCGACCAGGGTGCGCATCCGCAGGCGCCTCACGGTCGCGCGCGCGTACTGTCCGGCCGTGCGGCCGGTCGGGTCGGCTGTGCGCATCACTGACCTCATCGGTACATCGATGAGCATTCCTTGAGCAGCGGCGCCCGGCGCCCGGGCGATCGCGCGAGAAGCGTGGAAACTCACCCCTCCTTCTAAAGCCTGGAGAGCGTCAGGTCGAAGCGAACCTAGACGCCACCCCACCGAGCACGGACGCTCAGCATGACCGACCACCCCCATCCCTCTCCCCTATCCGACGTCTGCCTGCTGCTGCGCGCCCACGCCGAGCACAGCTGGCTGAACCACGAGGTGATGCCCGTTGTGTATGAGCTCCACCACCGCGACTCGCTCCCGCAGGAGCAGCTGGGCGCGGCGATGGCCTACCTGGAGGTGCTGTGGATCGAGGCATGCCAGCGCGCGGCGGAGACCGAAGCCGCGCACGCCGATCTCGAGGCCATCGACGCCGCCGCGGAGCGGCCCCTGTCGGGCAAGGCCCGTGGCTACCACGCCGCCGTGCGGGCGGTGCGCGCCCGCCTGGGCCAGCACGTGGCGCGATTGCTTGCGATCCCCTCCGAGGAGACCACCCGCGACCAGCAGCTGATCTGATCGCGTACCGTCCCCCGGGTGGCGCTTCGCTTTGACCTCCAGTCGCACTCCACCCACTCAGACGGCGCCCTGGAGCCGGCCGAGGTGGTGCGCCTGGCCGCCGAGGCCGGCGTCGAGCTGCTGGCGCTCACAGACCACGACACCGTAACCGGCGTCTCCGAGGCGCTGGCCGCGGGTGAGCGCCAGGGCGTGCGGGTCGTCCCGGCGGTGGAGATCTCAGCCGTCGATGACGGCGCCGCCGGCGCCGGGGCTGCCCGCGAACTGCACATCCTCGGCTACCGCATCGACCACAGCGGTGAGCTGCTCACCGAGCGGCTGATCGAGTTCCTCTCAGACCGCGAGCAGCGCACCATGCGCATGGCCGGCGCCCTGGAAGAGCTGGGCCTCGAGCTCGACCAGCGCATCATCGCCGCCCGGCGAGCGGCCGGCCAGCCGATCGGCCGCCCGCATCTGGCCGAGGCCGTGCTCGCCTGCCCGGCCAACGCCGCGCGCCTGAAGGGCGAGGGCATCGACGATGTGGGCTCGCTCATCAGGGGCTATCTGATCGAGGGCCGCCCCGCCTTCCGCCTGCGCCAGACGCCCACGGTCGCCGAGGCCATCGTGGCGATCCACGACGCCGGCGGCGTCGCCGTGTGGGCGCACCCCTTCTGGGATCTGTCGGACCCCGCCGAGGCGCTCCTGACCATCGACCGCTTTCGCGAGCTCGGGATCGACGGGGTGGAGGCCTTCTATGTGACCCACACCCGCGAGCAGACCGAGCTCCTGGCCGAGCGCTGCGCCGTCCTTCAGCTGCTGAGCACCGGCTCGGCGGACTTCCACGGGCCCGATAACCGCCAGTTCTCCCGCTTTCTGGCGTTCGACACCTATGGCCTCGAGCCCAACCTCGGGCCCATCGCCTGAGGCCATCGCCTCAGCCCGCCAGCAGGGACTCGAGCCGGTAGGCGAGCGCCTCCAGGGCCAGCTCTTCGGACACGTTCAGCGGCAGGCTGAGCCGCGTCTGGCCGATCAGCTCGATCCCCTCGCGCAAGCGGGCGCCGCCGCCCTTCTGCGAGCCCGCGTCTGATTCGAGCTCGGAGCGGCGGTCCACCGCATAGATGAGCTCCGGGGCGCCTTCGCAGATGCACAGCATGTCGCGCAGCCACAGCTCCGCCAGCCTCAGCGCGAGATCCAGCGTCTGGGTGCGCACGCGCCGCTCGCCGCGGCGCCTGGCCTCGAGCCCTTCCCGTTCATAGCGCTTGCGCTCCTTGCCCGGCAGCAGCTCGAGCTCGCCCTCCATCTGCTCCTGCGCCTGCTCGCCGGCGGCCGCCGCCGCGGCGCGGGCCATCCCCAGAAGGCCCATCCAGGGACGGCCGTCGGTGGTGCCGGTGAGCGCGGAGCGCACCAGATCGACGCCTGCGCTCCGCAGCGCCCCGCCCTCCTCGGTTGACAGCCTGGCGGCCAGGCGGGCATCGCCGAGCGCCAGCGCCGCGCACGCACGCGCGCGCTCGGAGTCCGAGAGCTGAAGGCCCTCGGCCATCCGCGCCTGCGGCAGCGGATCGAAGCGCACCTGCTGGCAGCGCGAGGCGATCGTCGCCATCACATCCTCCCGGCGGTCGCTGAGCAGCAGCAGGTGCACGAACGCGGGCGGCTCCTCGAGCGTCTTCAGCATGCGGTTGGCCGCCTGCTCGTTCATGGTGTCCACGGACTCGATCACGAACACCCGCCGCGAGGACTCGAACGGAGTGCGCGCGGCGGCGGCCACCACGGGCTCCTCGATGTCCGCCACCAGCATCTCGGCGGCGCCGGAGGGGGTGACCCAGGTGAGATCGGGGTGCGAGCCCCGCTCCACGCGCTCGGCCACGCTCGCCGGGTTCCCTGCGCCGTCGGCCAAGAGGGCGGCGGCGAACGCCCGCGCGATGGCGCGCTTGCCGGTTCCGGCCGGGCCGTGGAACAGGTAGGCATGGGAGGGCTCGCCACCCGGCGGCAGCCCCCCCGCCAGCACCGCGCGCGCATGCGGGTGGGCCTCGATGCCCGGCAGGGCCGTGATGGGATCGTCGGGCTTCAAGGTGGCCATCGTTCCAGACGGTACGGTGCCGGGGTGGCTCGCGGCAGGCTGATCACCATCGAGGGGCTCGACGGCGCCGGCAAGTCCACCCTCGCGGAGGCCCTCGCCGGGGAGATCGCCGCCCGCGGCTGCGCTGTGGAGCTGCTGCGCGAGCCCGGCGGCGTGCCGGTGTCCGAGCGCATTCGCGAGCTGGTCAAAGATCCGCTGCTGCAGGTCGCGCCGCGAACCGAGGCGCTGCTGTACGCCGCCGCCCGCGCCCAGCTCGTGCACGAGCGCCTGGAACCGCTGCTGGCGGGCGGCGCGATCGTGCTGCTTGACCGGTTCGTGGACTCCTCGCTGGCCTACCAGGGAGCGGGACGTGAACTGGGGGTGTCACAGGTGGCGGCGATCAACCGCTTTGCCACCGGCCCGCTCGAGCCCGACCGCACGCTGCTGCTGCGCATCTCGCCGGCCGCCGGCCGCCGGCGACAGCACGAGCGCGCGCTCTCCCCGGACCGGCTCGAGCTCGAGGGCGACGGCTTCTTCGAGCAGATCGCCGCCGCCTACGAGGAGCTCGCGCGCGCCGATCCCGAGCGCATCCGCATCATCGACGCCGCCCAGCCGCCGGCGCAGGTGCTCGAAGGAGCGCTGGCCGCCGTGGAGGACCTGCTCCGGGACGCCTGCCCCCGCCACTAGCATGAGCGCCGCCGTGCTCGCCGCCGCCGCCCACACCAGCAGCCTCTCCGACGAAGCGATCGGTGCCGCGGTCTTCGCCGGGCTGCTGATACTCGGCTGCATCGCCTGGGCCATCGTCCGCCAGCGCGCGGCGGAACCCCACTGGACGATCTCCCTGCGCCACGCCATGGCCGAGGCCGGCTTCCGCGTCTCCGCAACGTGGGCGGAATTCACCGACTGGGTGAAACTCGGGCGCTGAGGGTCCGGCGGGCGCTCGCGAACGCGGGGCGATGGGTATCCGCAAGCTCCGCCTACGAGCCGCCCGCGGCTCGGGATCGGGGGGCCCGGCCTTCTAAAATAAGAGGTGCTGCTGGTTGTCTTTTCGCCTGTCTTTCCGTCCGCCTTCAGCGGGATGATGCTCGGCCCCGACAAACAGCTTCCAGGATGCGTCCGCAACGCCGGCGCAGAAGAAAAGGACGGCCGATGACACCACCCCCGCACACAGACACCAACAAGGAGACGGCGCCCCCGGGCGCGCTCGAAGTCGCGCGCTACTTCACCTCCCCCGGCGTGCATCCGTTCGACACCGTGGACTGGGAGCTGCGCGACGCGCGCATCGGCCACGGCGACCGGGTTGCGTTCGAGCAGAAGGATGTCGAGTTCCCGGCCGACTGGTCGCAAAATGCGACGAACATCGTCGCCCAGAAGTACTTCCGGGGGCAGATCGGCCACCCGGCGCGCGAGCGCTCGGTCAAGCAGATGGTCGGCCGCGTGGCCGGCACCATCGCCGTCTGGGGACGCGAGCGCGGCTACTTCGCCCGCGCCGCCGACGCCGACGCCTTCGAGCACGAGCTCACCCACATCCTTCTCCACCAGATGGCCGCCTTCAACTCGCCCGTGTGGTTCAACGTGGGGTTCGAGGAGAGCCCGCAATGCTCGGCCTGCCAGCCCTATCACGCGCTGGTCTCAACCCCGCAGGGGATGGTGCCAATCGGAGAGCTTGTCGAGGGGAACCGGGTCGGCCTCGAGGTCTACGACGCCAACGGCGTAACCCCGATCGTCGCGACGAAGGCGAACGGCCGCAAGCGCGTATTTCGCGTCCGCCTGCGCAACGGGAGCTTTGTCGAAGCCACGTCCGACCACGTTGTGAAGGCCGTGGACGAGCGGCGCACTCAGCCGGCTTGGCTGACGGTTGACCAGCTCGAGGTAGGGATGCGGATGCATTTGCACCCGCATGGCGCAGTCGTCCGACAGCCCGTGCTGGTCGGAGCCGGCTCCGACTGGGCCGAACCTGACATCGCTGTCTCGACGAACCCGATCGAGGTCGACATCGTCGCGATCGACGACCTTGGCGAGATGGAGGTCTTCGACATCCAGACGGGGTCGGGTGAGTACCTCTCGAACAACATCGCGGTGCACAACTGCTTCATCCTCTCGGTAGACGACACGATGGAGTCGATCCTCGACTGGAACACGAAGGAGGGAATGATCTTCAGAGGCGGCTCGGGATCGGGGATCAACCTGTCGAACATCCGCGGGTCGATGGAGCCGCTGGCCAAGGGCGGCACCGCCTCCGGCCCGGTGTCGTTCATGCGCGGCGCCGATTCCTGGGCGGGCACGATCAAGTCAGGCGGCAAGACCCGGCGCGCGGCGAAGATGGTGGTGCTCGACGTCGATCACCCCGACATCCGCGAGTTCATCTGGTGCAAGGCCAGGGAGGAGGACAAGGCCGCTGCGCTGCGCGATGCGGGCTTTGACATGTCGATCGACGGTGACGGCTTCAAGTCGATCCAGTACCAGAACGCCAACAACTCGGTGAGGGTCACCGACGAGTTCATGCGCGCCGTGGAAGAGGACGGCGAGTGGCGGCTGACCGCCCGCTCGACCGGGGAGCCGGTGGGCGAGCCGGTGAGCGCCCGCGAGCTGATGAACGAGATCTCCGAGGCGGCCTGGCGCTGCGCGGACCCGGGCATGCAGTACGACACGACGATCAACCGCTGGCACACCTCCCCCAACAGCGGACGGATCAATGCTTCTAATCCGTGCGCGGAGTATATGCACGTGGACAACTCCGCCTGCAACCTGGCCTCGCTGAACCTGATGAAGTTCCGCCGCGCCGACGGCACGCTCGACGTGGAGTCCTTCGAGCACGCGGTCGACATCGTGCTGCTCGCCCAGGAGATCGTGGTCTCACCCTCGAGCTACCCGACCGAGGAGATCACCGTCAACGCCCGGGCCTTCCGACAGCTCGGCCTCGGCTACGCGAACCTCGGGGCCTACCTGATGAGCAACGGGATGCCCTACGACTCCGATCGCGGGCGGGACGCGGCGGCGGCGATCACGGCGCTGATGACCGGCCGGGCCTACCGGCGCTCGGCCGAGGTTGCGGCGGCGCTCGGGCCATACGAGCACTACGAGGCGAACCGCGAGGCGCACAACAACGTGATGCGCATGCACCGGGACGCCTCCTACGCGATCGCCGAGAGGAGCGGAATGGATGAGGGGCTGCTCGCCGCAGCCAGGCGCTCGTGGGATGAGGCCGTGGAGCTGGGCGAGAGCCACGGCTACCGCAACGCCCAGGCCACCGTGCTCGCGCCCACCGGCACGATCTCGTTCCTGATGGATTGCGACACCACCGGCGTGGAGCCGGACTTCTCGCTGGTCAAGTTCAAGGAGCTCGTCGGCGGCGGGCAGATGACGATCGTCAACCGCACCGTGCCGCTGGCGCTGGCGACGCTCGGCTACTCAGAGACGGAGGTCGAGCAGATCGAGGCGCACCTGGCCGAGCACGGCACGATCGTGGGAGCGCCCGGCCTGCAGGAGGAGCACCTGCCGGTGTTCGACGTGGCGGTGGGCGAGCGCGCGATCTCCCACCTGGGCCACATTCAGATGATGGGAGCCGTGCAGCCATTCATCTCGGGAGCGATCTCAAAGACGGTGAACCTGCCCGCGGAGGCCACCGTGGAGGACATCGCCGACGCCTACACCCAGGCCTGGCGGCTGGGGATCAAGGCGCTGGCGATCTACCGCGACGGGTCCAAGACGGCGCAGGCGCTGCGCACGGACGCGGGCACACAGTCCGAAGGGCTGGGTCAGGGCGCGGCCGAGCCGGCCGACGTCGATGCGATCGTCGAGGCGGCGGTGGGCAAGGCGCTCGCCGAGGCCGGTCCGCGACGCAAGCGGATGCCGCGCGAGCGCCAGTCGATCACGCACAAGTTCTCGATCGGCGGCCACGAGGGCTACATCACCGCCGGCATGTATGAGGACGGCAGCATCGGGGAGATCTTCCTCACCGACATCGGCAAGGAGGGCTCGACGCTGCGGGGGATGATGAACTCCTTCGCCACGGCCATCTCGATCGCGCTTCAGTACGGAGTTCCGCTGGAGACGCTCGTGCGCAAGTTCAGCTACATGCGATTCGAGCCCGAGGGGATCACCGGCAACCCGGAGATCCCGTTCGCGAAGTCGATGCCCGACTACATCATGCGCTGGCTGGCCTCGCGCTTCCTGGACGTGGACGCCCAGGAGGATCTGGGAATCCTCACGCCCGCGGTGCGTGCCCGCAAGGCCGCGCAGGAGGCCGTGCAGTCGGTCAGCGTCTCCGACACGGCCGGCCCGATTCAGGAGGAGGAGTCGCAGGATGGCCCGACCTCGGCGGGCAACGGACAGGCCTCGGCGGGCAACGGCGGCGCGAGCGCGCCGACGGCGTCGCTCACCGACACGCCACCGGTGGTGCCGGCCCGCCTGCAGGGGCTCGACCTGGGACCCGCGTGCAGCCAGTGCGGAGGCATGATGCAGCGGACAGGCTCCTGCTACACGTGCTCGAGCTGCGGTAACAACACCGGCTGCGGTTAGGCGCGAAACCGAGCGCGATCGTCGGTCCAGGTCGTACGCTCGGTTTTCGTCCCGAGCGACAGCGCGGGACCCCGTCATCGAGACCCCTACTTCGGCGGAGGGGAGCACTCTCGCTTCGCCAGTGTTCCGGCTTCGGGCGCCCTTAAGGACCGCAGCGCGGCAATCGGGATCGCGCGGCACTCGCGGCACTCGCGGCACTCGCGGCACTCGCGGCACTCGCGGCACTCGCGGCACTCGCGGCACTCGCGGCACTCGCGGCACTCGCGGCACTCGCGGAGGCTACGCGCAGGGCGCAAGGAACAACCGGGGCCGTCCCGCCCCCCAGCAGGGCCTTCGCCGGGGGTGACGAAGACCCCAATCCGGAGTAGTCGCATGGCGCCAGCACGTCGGGGCGTCGATTTGGACGGGGAGCGCTTGACGACCTCCCGGCGAGCACCATTCCTGCCCGCCCTCTGGCCTACTCGGATCGACGGCGGCCGTGCCGGGTTGACAATTAGGTCGGCTCCCGGACGGTTTACGGTCAGTCGCCCGTGCGGGGGATTGACTACGGTGCCTACCATCGATGACGACGTTCCCCCACCGGCGTCCTTCGCCTTCAGCTGGCTGTCGGGCCTGCTCCTCTACGGCACGCCCACCGACGATGGGCACGCCGCGCGAGACATATGGCTCCTCACGCACCCCGACCTGCGGCTGAAAACGGCGCTCTGCGCCGGCATGGTCCTGGACGAGGCTCCCGCGCGCGAGCTTGTAGAGCTCGGAGCGAGCCACGACAGTGCTATGTGGGACCGCTTCGCTGCCGGGCTGATGGCCCACCTGCGAGGGCTACTGCCCGATGGCCTTGACAACACGCGTCCGTTTACGGCCCTGAGGCACGCATTCCCGGAGGGCCTAGACCGACAGACCGTCGTGTTCGTCCCCGGCGTCCGCGGCGAGCTGCCGAATCCCGCGACACATCCCTTCGGGCTGACGGTGGAGCGCCATCCCCGAGCGTGGCGCGTCGCGGGCGTGCAGCGCAAGTGGATGATGCCCGAGTGGTTCCTCGACGCGGATGACGAGCTTCCGAGCAGTAATCCGTTGTAGGGCACTTCCGGCCGCGCCGGACGTCGTTTTCGGGGGCAGGCGATGCAGGAGCTCGGCGACCGGACGTTTTCGGCTCCGCCGGACATCAAGGAGTTCCCGGTTCACCACATGAGCATGGGCTCGGTGGGCGTCAGCGCCTAGTCCGCCTGGGGTAGGACGGGGCGTGGTCGACTACACGCCGGGTCGCGTTTGCGACAGTCACAACGGGACTCCCGCGTGTTAGCGCGTTGGACGAGCACCGAGCGCCTGGTTCAAGTTAGTCGGGCTCCTCACCCGGTGCCTGCGGGGGCCTGGGCGCTCGCCGTCGCGCAAGGTCAGCGCTACCAGGGCTCCAGAGCGAGTCGTGCCGGATCCGTGTAGCCCGGACTTCGCGAGACCCCGTGGTCGCCCACCGCGTTCGGATGTGTGAGATGTGCCTGCCTCACAATATCGGGGGCCGCCGATCTCTCGTCATAAGGGCAGACGACGGTCACGGGTGAAGCCGAGAACACGAGATTGAACAGCGACTCGTATCGAGTCCAGACGCGAACCTCCACGTCGGACCTCCCCGCCCACCTAGGCTCACCGACCACTCGCACCCAAGGAGCACCGCGCTCGAGGGCGGCCTCGAAAAAGGCCCTGTACGCCTCGAGAGCGGCAATCGGTGTGCTGTAGAACCCACTCGCATCGAGGAACTCGACGCTTCGCGCGTCGCGACCGAGGTGCTCACGAAGAAGCTCGATATTGGGGCCGGTGGTCACCGCCAGGGTGGCTTCGGAGCGCTCGAATCCGTCGGCAAGAAACGATCCCATGGTCGTGCGGAACTGATCCTCCGTGCGGTAGGGGAACACTGAATGCTCGAGCATGGTCGGACGCGTCAGCGTGCCTCCGACGAGATAGTCGATGCTCACCCCCAGCGGTCGCGAAAGTGCCGCAAGCGTGCTGGGACGGAGGTTCGTTCGGCGGCCTGACTCCACCTGGGCGATGGCGGACCAGCTGACCCCGGCATGAAACGCAAGTGCCTCCCTGGTCCAACCAAGACGCTGCCGCGCGGTCCGGACGCGATCTCCGATTCCGCCGCTACCGCTCACGTCTGCCTCCCCATGGTCGGAATATTGTAGGTGATACAATTGACGCTGTCAAATGACTCACGAGCGGGAAGCGACTGCAACCGGGAGCCGGTGGAACCACGTTCCACGTAGCGTCGGCGGTGCCGCGGAGGCTGTAGTTGGAGCACGTGGCGAGGCCCGGAGGCTACAGCGGATCTTCGAACGCACGCCCGTGCCGGCGCTGATGTTCGATGCCCAGCGCCGGCATCTCGAGGCCAATCGTCCGGCCCGGCTGTGGTTCCGGCGCAGCCTGGAGGAGATCCGAACCTACGCGTTGGGCGACCTCGCGCCCCCCGACCAGCTGGCGTGCTGGGAGCGGTTGTGGGCGCGGCTGCTCGAGACGGGATTCGTCGCCGAGCGGTATCAGGGGACCAAGCCGGATGGCAGCCCCATCGACGTTTTCTATTGCGCGCTCGCCGACGTCCTTCCGGGGCGGCACGTCATCGTATTTGCACCCGCCGACTGGCCCGAGGACGAGTTGGGCGTGATCGAGGACGATGGCCCGGACCCCTCCGCCTCGCTGACGCCACGCGAGGTCGAGGTGCTGGCGCTCGCGGCCGAGGGAACCGGCATCCCGGAACTGGGCGAAGAACTTACATTGAGTCCCAACACCGTCAGGACACACCTCAAGAACATCTACGCGAAGCTCGGGGTGAACAACCGCACCGGCGCCGTCACCAGGGCAATGCGGCTCGGTCTAATCGACTGCTGAGGATCACCACCAGCCGCTCGCAAGGGCAGGGAGATCACCCGTGTGGGGGATCGTGCACGTCTCGCCGGCTGCCGAGTATGAATGCATGACATTTGCAAGGCCAGTTGGCTGGCTCGGCCGGACCCGCCGGACGCTGCGCGAGGAGCGCAACCTTGTTGATGTCCTCCTCGACAGCCTCGACGTTGCCGTTGTCGCCTGTGGTGCCGATGGGCAGCTGACGCATCTCAACCGGCGGGCGGTCGAGCTGATGGGCATGGACGGCTCCACGGGGTCAGATCCCGACACATGGACCGCACAGGTCTGGCCTCGGACACCACAGGGCCTGCCGTTGAGACTGGAGGAGCTGCCGATCGCGCGAGCACTAAAAGGCGAATCGGTCCGTGGTGTCGACATGCTCGTCAAGACCGGTCGCGGAGACGTTCTGATCAGCACCACCGCCAACCCAGTCTACGACGACAAGGACATCCAGGTAGGCGCCATCGCGATATTCGCGGACGTCACCGAACAGCGAGCGAGAGAGGCTGCGATTCGTGACGAGCTGCGAGCCGTGAACCTGGCCGTCGACATGGAAGAGGCACTCGCCGCAGGCCACCTCGTCCTGTACGCACAACCCATTGTCGACCTCGCAACGGGACAGACTGTCATGGAGGAGCTGCTCCTACGGGTGCGCTCGCGTGACGGGACGTTCGTGGGGCCATCTGAGTTCCTGGAGGTAGCCGAGCGCTATGGCACCGTCGTTGCGGTCGACGAGTGGGTCTTCGAGCAATCTGCCCAGGCCGCGGCTGCGGGGCGGGCGGTCGCCGTGAACGTATCCGCGTGGACAGTCGCCCGATCATCGTTTCTCGAACTCGTCGAACGTACGCTCGAGCGCTACCGCGTCGAGCCGTGGCTCATCACATTCGAGATCACCGAGACCGCAGTCATCTCTGACATCGACGGTGCAACTCGCTTCGCCGAGCGGCTACAGACGATCGGCTGCCAGTTCGCGCTCGACGACTTCGGGACAGGCTATGCGGCCATGACCTATCTCAAGCACCTCCCGCTCCAGTATCTGAAGATCGACATTGAGTTCATACGCGACCTCGTCGAGAACGAGCGCTCGCGCGCGATCGTCTCCGCCATCGTGGGCCTCGCCACGGGCCTCGGCCAGCGCACAGTCGCCGAGGGCGTCGAGGACTCGGCCACGCTCGAGGTCCTGCGGGAACTCGGAGTGGATCTTGCCCAGGGATTCCACATCGGCAGACCGGCTCCAATTGCGACCTGGCCCCCCGGTACATTCCCAAGCGCTCGTTCACACGAGGGCGCCCTCCTTCGGCGCTCACTTTCGCCAGTCGCCGTTGCACAAAGATGGCATGAGCAGGGACCTCCTCAGCTCAAGCGCGGATAGTCCGCGTAGGCATTCAAACCTTGGAGCTTGAGGAGGCCCCGATGACGATCGTAATGGGATTGGATCAGCACAGAGCGCAGGTCACGACCGAGTGGCTTGACACGGTCACCGAAGAGATCGGCAGGGCGCGTGTTGTTCCCGCTCACCGTGAGGGCCTGCGTCGCTTCCTTCACCGGTTCGCCGACCAGGAGCTCGAGGTTGCGCTGGAGGCCACGACGGGCTGGCGCTTTGTGGTTGAGGAGTTGCGCCGGGCGGGTGCGGAGGTGCATTTGGCTGAGCCGGCGCAGACCAGCGCGTTGCGCGGCAACAAGAAGCGTCCCAAGAACGACCGGGCTGACGCGCGGCATCTGCGGGAGCTGTTGATGATCGGGCGGCTACCGGAGACAGTCTCGTGCGAACGCCTGGTCGCTTCCGGCGCAATGTGCGGGGACTTCAGAGCACAAACCCCTTGACGGCCGCTGCAACTGGTCTAGGGTCGCCACACCGCAAGAAGTGGGAGACGCCCCCGGTTGTTCCTCCTCCGACCGGGGGCGCACCCTTCTCCCATCCCATTGCTCGAGCGCTACGGGGAAGTGCGCTAGGAGCAGGTCAGAGGGTAGATAGTTTGTGCCGAGAATCACGAGTTCGGCGGGGCAACCTCCCACTTTCCGTGGGAAACCTCGCAGTGGCGCTTGCATCGACTCCTCGCAGGTGCACATCTTCTGCCGGACACGGCTTGGTAGAGCCATTGGGACCGACTTCGAATCCCGCCCCCTCCGCCATCGCTTGGACGGGGACAAACGCGGTGGATCGTATCCGCCCCGTGGGCGCCCAGGCGGCAGCGCTCGTGGAGCCCTCGGGCAAGCGTGGAGTCTGGCCGCGGAAGGCTCAAGCTGGCGACGCTTGGGGCCGACCACAGTTGCATGGACGCAGACGCTGCCCCTGCCGAGGTTCAAGGGGACACCGAGCGGCAGATCTGCTGCACGGTTACGAACGTTGTGCTGGGGCTCATACGCACCGCGGGCGGCGAGGTGGCGGTCGCGGCTCTGCTCGAGCGCGCATCCACAAAACGGCAGGCGTCGTACCTGGAAGACATCGAGAACTGGATCTCGCTCGACGAGGCGTGTGAATTGCTGGCGGCCGGCGTACAGCAGACCGATGATCCGAGTTTCGCGCGGCGGGTCGGCGAGCAGACGCTGGACCGGCATGTCGGCACGCAGATCGCCACGCTGCTGCGCTCCCTCGGCTCACCCGAGGCGGTGCTGGGGGTCGTCGCACAGACGGCGCCGAAGTTCAGCACGGTCACCGAGATGGAGGCCATCGAGGCCGGTCCCGGACATGCCGTGGTCAGGGCGGTAGCGCGCGAGGGCTTCACCCGCCGTCCTCTCATGTGCGACTGGACGACCGGGATGCTCTCGGGCCTGCCGATCCTGTTCGGGCTTCCCCACGCGCACGTGGAGGAGAGCGAATGCCAGGTGCGCGGGGGCGCGCAGTGCCTCTACACGGTTTCTTGGGACGCCGATCTAGCCGCGGCGGCCGCCGATCCTCAGCAACGCGTCACCGCCCTTGAGGCCCAGCTCGCGGCCGTGTCTGAGCGCCTGCGAAGTGCTTACGCAACCGCCAGCGACCTGGTCTCCACAGAGGACCTCGACACCGTCCTGCATCGCATCGTCGAACGCGCGGCCAACGCCGTGCGCGCCCCGAGCTTCGTCCTGGCAGTGCGCCCAGAGCCGGATGCCGAGTTGCAGGTCTACGGTCACGGAATCGAGAACCGCGAGGCACAGGTGCTTGCGCGCGCAACACGAGAGGGCACGACCCCCGTGGCTGACTCCACGCTGGTCGTCGATGTCACCTCCAGCCGACGCCACTACGGGCAGCTGATCGCGCGCTATCCCGGCACTGCCCAGTTCTTCCCTCAGGATGAGGAAATGCTGAGCCTCTACGCCAAGCACGCCGCCGCGGTTCTCGACACGGCCACAGCACTACAAGAGTCCGCGCGCCGCCACGACCAGGTGAGCTCGCTGCTCTCACTCTCTCATGGGCTGCTGGCACTCTCCCACGCCCTGGCACAGGCAGGGACGAGCAAGGAGGTCGCCGAGCGGCTTGCCGCAGCGGTCCCCGAGGTTGTGGACTGCGATCGGATGGGGGTTTGGCTATGGGATGAGCGCGAGGAGCGGCTGAGATCCCTCGCAGTATGGGGACAGAACCCTGAGCACGGCGAGTACCTGCTCGGCTCGAGCATCACCCCTGATGACACGCCACACCTGAGTCGCATGATCACCGAACCGCAGCCCGTGTTCTTCGACGGAACCACCGAGGACCCATTCCTGTGCCAACTGATGGCTTCGCTTGAGGTGGCCGCGCTGGCGGTTATCCCGATCGTCGCTCGGGACGTGTTCCTGGGCGCGCTCACCGTCGCGGTGACGCAAGGCCCAGAGCGGCTGCGACCCGACGGCGAGCTGCTAGAGCGGTTGACGGGCGTGGCGGCTCTGGCGGCGCCGGCGATCCAGAACGGGCGACTGGTCGACAAATTGCGTCACCGGGCCAGCCATGACGGGCTCACGGGACTACTGAACCGCGTCGGCTTCAGGCAGCAAATCGACCGCGTTCTGGACAGTGCGGTCCCGGGACAAGAGCGTGTGGGCCTCTTGTTCATTGACCTGAACGACTTCAAGCGAGTCAACGACGTCTACGGCCATGACGCCGGCGACGAGCTGCTCAGCCAAGCGGCCGGACGTCTGGTCGCGATCGGTCGCGGGAATGATGAGGTCGCCCGTCTCGGTGGAGACGAGTTCGCAATCATCCTGGCGGATGTCCGGCGCGATGATCAGGTCCGCGCCGCCGAGCGGCGCGTTCGGGCCGCCTTCGCCAAGCCATTCCTGGTGAACGACATCACGTTCTCGGTCAGCGCGAGCGTCGGAGGAGGAGTCTGGCCCGACGACGGTCTCACCGTGAGGGAGTTGATCAGGCACGCTGACACCGCGATGTATCAGGACAAGGACCAAAGTCGGCGTCCACCCGAAGCGACTCCATACGTGCTTGTTCGGTAGTTACATAAACGACGGCTTTGTTCGGATCATCGGTGGGAGCCACGCGTGTCGGTTCCGCCGTCAACGCGGTTTGACGGACAGCTGGCGCGAGAGCGGCCATTTACATGGCCGCTTCTATATCTGGGCCGCGATCTTACGCGCTCTCGTTGATGGAGCCGCACGCGGCCTACACGTGTTGTCTGCGTATGCGTCCAGTCTCGCGAGGCTGTGCGAGGACATGGGCTCACCCTTAGTGTGGCCGGTGGGCGAGGCCGCCGAGCGGCTGACCGGAGCTGCGGTCCTGGCGAGCGAGGGCGAAGTGCGGGCCCGCGGCTGGGCCGACGACGTTGGCGGTGAGCGCGTGCTGCTTGCAACGGTCGCCGCAGTCACGCCTCTCTCTCTTGTGGAGGCTGCGCATCATGCGCGCGCCATGGGAGCGGTGGAGGTGCACGCGTGGGGCGTTGAGGTTGCCGGCTTGGAAGTGTCGGAGCTCGAGGGCGTCTTCGACGGCTGTGGCTTTCTCGGCCGCGAGCTCATCGCGGCCTAATGCCTGACCCACGCCGGCTTCTGCATCGAACTGCTCCGAGTGGCGGCCGGATTGCGCAATCAGGCGGTAATGTGGACACGCCGTGACGGATTTTTGACACTGGGATGACGGTGCACAGTTAGTAGCGGCACATGGATCCAGGCACCGGGACAGGGAGCGTTAGATGACTACGAAGGCCGACTTCACCGAGCAGGAGTGGAAGCTGGTCCTGGAGGGACCGACGAGCGCCGGGATGATCGTCATCACGGCGCAGCGGGGCGGGACCTTCCGCGAGACCGTCTCCATGGCAAAGGCATACGCAGAGGCGCGCCAGCAGCATGGCCAGAGCGAGCTGCTGGACGGAATCGTCGCGGCGAAGCCCGAGATTGATCACATGCGCTCTCACTCGCCCGAGGACCTCAAAGAGCACTATCTCGCGAATCTGCGCGACGCCGTTGCGCTGCTCGATGGCAAGGCAACACCGCAGGAGCTAGACGAATACAAGCGCTTCATCGTCAACCTCGCGGAGGAGGTCGCCAGCGCGCATAGGGAGAGCGGCCGCGACGAGGATCCCGTCAGCGACACCGAGAAGGCGGCGATCGCCACGATAGTGGAGGCCTTGGGGTAGCAATGGCTAACCGCGAGCGCCGAGCCGGGCCTCGGGACGCGTCGGCTCGAACAGCTCGATCGGGTTCCCCGAGGGGTCCTCGAGCAGGATCTGCTTGCCGCCGAAGCCCGTGACGATGTCGTTGCGGAAGCGCGCTCCAGACTTGCGCAACTCCTCGACGGCGCCGTCGAGATCGTCCACCTCGAGCATCAGGCGGTTCCAGCCGCCCGGTGCCGGCTTGGTTCCATCCGGCATCGCCTGACCCCCGCCGCCGGCTCCGCTCGGCGCGCTCAGCGCGAGCCGAAGGTCGCCCCGGCTGAGCATCGCGAACGTGGGAGCGGGGTGCATGATCTCGTCGAAGCCGAGCTGTTGGCAGTAGAAGGCGATCGCGGCGTCGACGTCGTCGACGATGTAGCGGACGCTGACGGTGGTCATGTGACTTTCTCCTTGTCGGTCGTTGCCCTCAGGGTCACATGTACAGCTCCGGGTCCTGTTCGTCGATCTGGATGACCGTCCCATCGGGGGCGCGGACGAACAGCGAGCGTCCCCACTCCTGGTCGACGACGGTGCCCTGAGGGGGGAAGCCGGCCGCCCGCAGGCGCCGCGCCAGCGCCTCGAGCGGCTCCTCGGCGATGAAGTTGACGAGCATCCCCTCTCTCCCCTCGCCGTCGGCGGCCGTGGCGGTGTCGTGCAGGGCGAGCTCACCGCCGGTCGCCGTGAGCTCGATCCAGTGCCCGGTTCGCGCCCGCGCCTGCACCTCTAGGCCGAGCACCTCATAGAAGCGCATCGCCTCATCCACGTCGGGGACGAAGTGGATCGGCCGCACCCTCATTGCGCCTCCTCTTCGAGCGCGTCCAGGTGCTTGGCGAGCGCCACCTCAACGAGCTTGGACAGCGAGGTGGCGTGATCGATCGCGGCGTGCTTGGCACGCCGGATCAGCGTCGGCGGGAGGTAGACGTTGAACTGCTGCTTGTCGGTGTCCCGCTCGCGCGAGGATGCGTTTGGCTCGGGCGCAACCACGCAATCATGCTAGCAAGCTAGCGAGCCACGTCGAAAGCGAGGGCGAATAGCCCCGTCCGTCCAGTCGGGCACTCAACTGTTGTCTAGGGGCGTTGGGTGTACGACGGGAAGGTATGCGTCGGATTCCGCGTCCACTCTCGGCCCCGTCGGTGCTCTCCACATTCTGGAGGCGCCTGCTCAAGAACCCCTGGTCGCTCGTGGCGGTAGTGGGTGTGACAGCGGCGTTGGCTGCGCCTGTCGCCGTCGTGCAGTCCCGTGCGGGTGAGAAGGACTCCCTGCGTCAAGCGCAAATCGCGCTTGCGACCGCTCCCGGGGCACTCGAAAGCGTCATTGCTTCGCCGGAAGCGCTGCTCGAAGGAGCACCGGCCGGCCCGTCTGAGTATCCGCTGAGCAGGCGGCGCCGCGATCAGCTGGCACAGGCGGTCCTCGGCGCCAGGCGGTTCTGGCACGCGCCCATCGCAGGGACGCTGGTAGCGCAGGCCAAGGTCATCGACCTTCGCACCACCGAAGTGATGGGTCTAATCGCCGCGCACCGCCTCCCCGAAGCCAACGCGCTCCACAATCGCTACATCCAGCCCGTCGCCGACACGTTGAAGACGAACCTAATCCGGGCACAGCGTCAACTCACTGGAGAAACCCAAGCGGCGGATCAGACGACGTGGCGAGCCACCCTCGCCGTCGTGGGCGTGGCCGGTGCGCTGATGGTGCTGCTCCTCCTCGGGCTCGCGAACTCGAGGCGCCGCCGGCTTCGCGACGAGATCGAGCAGGGAGCGCTACGCGACAGCGAACGCCGTCTGCGGGCCCTCGTCGAGCACGGCTCCGACATGATCACGGTGGTCAAGCCGGATACCACCGTGATCTACCAAGCCGGAGCAGTCGGGGCGATGCTTGGTTACGCCGCGGGTGAGCTCGAGGGGGCACGCCTTGCAGAGTGGCTGAACGCCGAGGATGCTGCTTTGCTGACGAAGCTGTGCGGGACCGCCACGACCGCGAGCACCGAGCTGCGTCTGCGTCACCGAGATGGGAGCCAGCGCGCGTGTGAGGTTCACGCCACGAACCTGCGCGATGACCCGGCCTGGGAGGGGATCGTGCTGAACATCTGGGACCTCAGCGAGCGCAAGGCGCTCGAGGAACGTCTGCGCCACCAGGCCTTCCACGACGCGTTGACGGACCTTCCGAACAGAGCGCTGGTACTCGATCGAGCGGAGATCATGCTCGCCAGGGCGCGCCGCGGCTCAGGCAGCGTCGCCGCGCTGTTCGTCGACCTCGACGGCTTCAAGCAGGTCAACGACACGCTCGGTCACGCGGCCGGTGACCGTCTACTTGAAACCGTCGCCGGACGCTTGCAGGGTGCCGTGCGCGCCCAGGACACCGTCGGTCGGCTGGGAGGCGATGAGTTCGTGCTGCTACTCGACCCCGATTCGAGCAACATCCCTCCAGATCTCATCGCTCAACGCGTGCTCGACGTGCTGCGCGAGCCCGTGGAGTTCCCGGAGGCGGGCAGGACCATTTCCGTGAGCGCGAGCATCGGCCTTGCCATCGGGCGTCACGGCTCGGTCGATGAGCTACTGCGAGATGCCGATTTCGCGTTGTATGAGGCCAAGCGACGGGGCAGGGCCAGCTACGTGCTCTTCGAGGCCAGCATGCAAACCGAGGCCCAGGACCGTCTTGCGCTGGAGGAAGAGCTACAGCGGGCGGTAGGACTGGAACAGTTCTTCCTGCTCTACCAGCCCACGTTCGACCTGGACACAAACAGCGTGACCGGTGTGGAGGCCCTGATCCGCTGGCAGCACCCCAGTCGTGGTGTGCTGGCTCCCGACACGTTCATACCGATCGCCGAGCAGACACGGCTGATCGTCCCGATCGGACGTTGGGTTCTCCAGCAGGCATGCCGGCAGGCGGCGGCATGGCATGAGGCGGGGCACGCGATCGGCATGTCCGTAAACATCTCGGCACATCAACTCGACCAGGACGGACTGGAGCAGGACGTGAAGCGAGTTCTAGCGCAGTCAGGTCTGGACCCGGCCAAATTGACTCTCGAGATCACCGAGACGGCGTTGATGTTGGACATCGATGCCGCGACGGTGCGACTGAAGGCGCTCAAGGCACTCGGAGTGCGTATCGCGATAGATGACTTCGGCACGGGCCACAGCTCGCTCGCGTATCTCCGCAAATTCCCCGTCGACGCGCTGAAGATCGACCGCTCCTTCATCTCGGGGATCGCTTCCTCCGACGCGGCCGCAGCGATCATCAGCACACTCGTCGCGCTGGGAAAGACGCTCAACATCGAAACTCTCGCCGAGGGAATCGAGCTGCCTGCACAGCTCGAGAGGCTCCAACAGGACCATTGCGATCAGGGCCAGGGTTTCCTCTTCGCCCGGCCACTGGACGTCCCGGGCATCGAAGCCCTCCTCGAGGCCGTCGACACCGCGAGCGCACCCACGGGGGCAACGCCCGAGCCGCCACGTTCCGGCCGCCGCGTGCCTGCACGACGGCTCCCGGACTCGCGCCTTGCACCACACGAGGCGTCGTCCTGAGGGCGCGCGAGCGCGTCGTCCGCGCGTGGTTCAACCGGACCCGCCCGAGCGCTGGGCGCTCTCCAGCAGCTCCGTGATTGCCTCGTTGATACTCCGGGCGAGCCGCTCCGCGTCCGGGAAAGCCTCGCGGTCGGCGTACACGCCGAAGCACGCTCGCTCGGCCACCGTGGTCATGCCCACGGAGACCGTGTGACGGTCCGCGAGCGGCACCACCGGGTAGATGGCCTGCAGCGGACAGCCCCGCAAGTAGAGCGGCTGTGGGGGCCCGGGGATGTTCGAGACGACGAGGTTGAACGTCCGGGGGCTTGCCATGAGCTTGGAGATCGCGTGTTGGATGGCGACCGGCGTGTGCTCGGCTGCCTTCAGCGCGAGGTCGGCTCCTTCGGGCTCGCGGTCGCGCTTGAGCGCGCTCATCGTCTCGTGGACCCGACTCAAGCGGCTGAGCGGCTCGGGGTTGTGGCAGGGCAGCTCGGCGAACACGAAAGAGGTGTGGTTGCCGAGCTCGTCCTTGGAGCTGCGCAGGCTGACGGGGACCATCGCCTTGAGCGGCGCGGGGCGCTCACCGCGGTCGGCCAGGTAGGTGCGGATCCCGCCGGCGACCGCGGCGAGCATCACGTCGTTCAGCGTTGTGTGGTAGGTCCCCTTGACCGTGCGCAGGTCGGCGAGCGGGCGTTCCGCCCACGCCAGGTGACGGAGCGGCGAGAGCGACTGGTTCAGGGCGCTCGGGGGAGCAGCGGCCCCCAGCGAGTGGCCGAGGGCTTTCGCGACCCGAATCGCTCCCGCCGCCCCTTGCCGCGCAGCCCGGGCGGGTGACAGCGCGGCCCGTACGGGCATCCGCACCAGGCCAAGCTGTCCGACGACGCCGTCGAGGAGACCCCGCAGGAGCAGCTGCTTGCCTCCCGGTTCAGGACCCGGGCGCCAGGGGGCCTCTTCGGCCGCGCCGCACTCCGGCGTCGGGTCGAGCAGCATCGAGCCGAGCTCCACCGCCGCGATCCCGTCGACCATGCAGTGGTGAGCCTTACCGATGACGGCGAATCGCTTGCTGTCGGGTTCCTCGCAGACCCACAACTCCCATAGGGGGCGGCCGCGGCGCAAGGGCATGGACATGACCTCGTCGACGAGGCCGGGGAGCGGCCCGGGCGCTTGGTAAAGGTGTCGCTCGATCGAGAAGTCCTCGTCGTCCACCCACTCCGGGGCCGTGAGCCCTAGCGGGACCCGGGCCAGCTTCTGGCGGTAGCGCGGAGCCCGCCCGATGCGCCCCTCGATGTGCGCACGCAGCTGTGAGAAGTCCGGCAGGCCCCCGTCGGCAGCCGCGGCGAAGATCGCCACCCAGCCAACGTGCATGTGCGCCGTCGGCGTCTCAAGCGCCAGAAACGACGCGTCCAGGCCCGACAACCGGGCCCTGCTCATCCCGCGAGGACGAGCGCTTTGCGGATCTGCCGCTGCTGGCGCGGCGGGCGGGCCCTCGTCAGCGGCCTGACCACACCGGTGCGTGGGAGCGTCCGCCGACCCCAGTCGGCGGCGAGCGCGAACTGCACCAGGCGCTCGAAGTACTCGCCCAGCGGGCAGGCTTCGATCCCGCTCCCGTGCAGCGCCGCCCGCGTCCGCCGGTCGTCATAGCGCGCCGTCGCGGCAAAGTACGGGAAGAACACCTTGCTGCGCTCGAGCGCGCGGCGGAACCGGGCGTCCCGGCTGGAGCGCAGCAGCAGTGGGTGCACCACGCGGTGATAGAGCGAGGGGTCGATCATCCGCGGGGGCGGGCGACCGAAGAACGAGCTGGCTAGCTCCACGAGCTCCCCGACACTGCAGACGTGGCGCCCCGCGGTCAGGTGGAAGGTGGCACCCTGCGCCTCGGGCATCTGGGAGAGCGCGAAGATCGCGTCGGTCACGTAGTCCACGGGCACGACGTCCACCGGCGCGGAGGCTCGCCCGGGCACGGCGAGATAGGTTCCGCGGGCGAAGGCGCGAAGGGGCCAGTAGAGGACGTTGAAGGAAGTCGTCCAGCCGCTGCCCCGTTCACCCACCACGATGCTCGGACGCGCCACCGTGATCGGCAGACGCCCACTCCGGCCGGCAACCAGCAGCTCAGCCTCGAACTTCGAGTTCTCATACGCGTTGTGGAAGCGCTGCCCTACGTCGAGGTCGTCCTCGCTGAAGCACCCCGCGTGGTCGCCTGCCACATATGCGGTCGAGATGTAGGTGAACCGCCGAAGGCCCCCGCGAGCGTCGGCGCCCTCGGCCAGCTCGAGCATCCGCTGGGTTCCCTGAACGTTGACCGAGCGCGCCTCCTGCAGCCCGATCTCAAAGGACACGTCAGCGCCGCCGTGCACCACCTCGCTGACGCGCTCGGACAGCTCGACCCGGGATCGGGACGCGAGGCCGAGGCCGGCGCGGCTGAGGTCGCCCGGCACCGCCACCACGCGTCCCCCATGGGGATGTCCGGGCCCGAACAGGCGATGCAGCGTCTGCCGGATGCGGTTGGCGGCGTGCCGCTCGTCGCGCGCCCGCACGAGCGCATAGATGGTCCGATCGGTCCTCTCCAGATATCGCGCCAACAGCGCCATCCCGAGGAACCCGGTGGCACCGCTCAGAAACACCCCGTCTGCGGCCACCGAGGCGCCAGAGGGCGTCGCGCGAGCTATCCCGGCATTGGGGCCTGCTCTACCGTTCGCTTCGTGAGGGCGTGGCTGTCCGTTCCCGTTGCTACTCATCACTGGCATCCTCGCCTTGACAGATCGGGTTATTCGGGGCTTCCCGGACGATGCCCGTCGCAAACGCAAGACACATGAAAATCACAGCCGCGAGCGGCGGGGCGCGCCTCGGGACGCGTGGCCTTGAACAGCTCGACGGGCTATAGGTCTTGACAGCTATATAGCCGGAATGGTATATTGGTGGGGTGACGACCCTGACCACCCTTCAGGTCCTGGGCGCGCCCAGCCGACAGGCCATCCTTGACCTCCTTCGGGACGGGGAGCGCCCGGTAGGAGAGCTCGTGGATCAGCTCGACCTGAGCCAACCGGCCGTGTCGAAGCACCTTCGGGTGCTCAAAGAGGCGGGAATGGTTGAGGCTCGCGCGGACGCCCAGCGCCGCCTCTACCGCATCCGGCCCGAGCCGTTGGCCGAACTCGATGACTGGCTGGCGACCTACCGCCGGCTGTGGACGACCCGTCTGGATCGACTGGAAGATCACCTCGACGAGCGGAGGCAAAAATGAACGACGGAACACTTCTTGCTGATGGCCCAGGGCCGGCCGTGCGCCTCGAGCGCCACCTTCCCGACCCGCCCTCCATCGTGTGGCTAGCCCTCACCGATCGCGAGCAGCTCCAGGCGTGGTTCCCCTGCGACGTGGTGGTGGCGAGTGGACGATGGGAGGTCGGCGCGGCGATCACCTTCGTCTTCCCGTCCGATGTCATCGACATGACGCTCACCGGCGAGGTGCTCGTCGTAGACGAGCCCAATGCTCTCGCCTTCAGCTGGGGGGAGGAGATCCTGCGGTTCGAGCTGTCTGCGGCGGACGGCGGGACCCACCTGGTCCTCGTGGATGAGTTGCCGGCAGGCATAGCCGCCCGCAACGCGGCAGGCTGGGAGATGTGTCTCGACCGCCTCGTCGGACTCAATCCGGGCCCCGACGCGTGGCGAGCGCACTACGAGGCCTACGTGGTCGCGTTCGAGCCGGCCCTCGGCCCACAAGAGGGTCCCCCGGCCGGGTACAAGGGCGGCTGATCAGAGAACGCCTGGCCGGCCGGCCGGGGACTCACCCGGAGGGCATGGCGGCGGCACGCTTCTCCATGTCATCGGGCCCCACGTCCTCGACGTGCGTGGCGACATCCCATCGGTGACCGAAGGGGTCCTCGAATCGCCCGGAGCGGTCACCATAGAACTGGTCCTCGACCGGGCGCAGCGCCTTGGCGCCCGCGGCGATCGCCCGCTCGAACACGCTGTCGGCATCCTCGACGTACACGTGCACCATCATCGGGGTGCCGCCGATGGCATGGGGTCCGCGCACACCCATGTCCGGGTTCTGGTCGGCGAGCATGATCATCGAGTTGCCAAGCTCGAGCTCGGCGTGGAAAATCCTGCCGTCGGGGCCGGGCATGCGCATCCGCTCGCGCGCGCCGAGCACCGAGCAATAGAAGTCGATCGCCGCGCCGGCCCCGTCGATGAACAGGTACGGCGTGACGCTGGGGTAGTCGTCGGGGATTGGCTTCGCCACGAGTTTGGACCTCCTGCTGGTGGTGAATGGCTTGCGAGCGACGGCACCTCGCCGCCCGGCACGTACGCTAGCGCCCCGTCGGCCCTGCCGTCCGGCGGCTGCGCGTCTCGGCGCGGTGCTACCCGCGCGTCGTGCCGTCGCGGACCGGCTGGGCGATCCCGATGAGGTTGCCCTCGCTGTCGTAGAAGAACGTGCCGAGCTCGCCGGCGCCCTTGCTCGGGTAATTGTCGGGTGCGGCGATCGTATCGCCGCGGACCTCGAAGCCGGGCATCTCAAAGCGCTCAAACGTCACACCCATGGCTCGCAGATCGGCCAGGGCCGCCTCGAGGTTCTCGACCTCGAATGCCATCTGGGTCGATGCACCCGACGGCGCCCCCACCGAGCTGAACAGATGGAACTCAGTCGGCCCGCACACATAGCGCAGGCCGCCGGTGCGCTCCTCGACCGGTTCGAGCCCGAGGTTGTCGCGGTAGAAGGCGCGCGCCCGCTCGAGATCCTGGGCGGGCAGCTTTGTGACGGTGTGGGCGTTGCTGAGCGGTCCGACCATGTTCGTGTCCTTTCCGGGATCGCGGGTCGATGGAACGGTTGAGGCGCCCCGCAGAAGCTCCGGGGCGCCCCTTCCATGGTGCTCTCTCTACCGCGAGGTCCTACGCGGTAAGTGAGCCTTACTAGTTCTGTCAGTTGCCTTGGCGGGTGTCGTTGTTGTTCCGCGAGGACGCATGGCTGATCACAGCAGTACCAGTCCTGGCCGTGCGTACCTGCCGTGGCAGTGCTTGCCCTGGCCGTGCCGGCCGTTGTCGTTCTGGCCGTGGTCGTTCTGTCCTTGGCAGTGCTTGCCTCGCTCGTGCTTGCCCTGGCGGTGCTGGACTCGGTCGTTCCGGCCCTGGTCGTGGTTGCCCTGGCCATGCTGGCCCTGGTCGTGTTTGCCGCGGTTTCGGCCGCGGTCATTCCGGCCCTGGCCGTAGTTGCCCTGGCGGTTCTGGCCCTGGTCGTGCTTGCCGCGGTTTCGGCCGCGGTCATTCCGGCCCTGGCCGTAGTTGCCCTGGCGGTTCTGGCCCTGGTCGTGCTTGCCGCGGTTTCGGCCTTGGTCGTTCCGGCCTTGGCCGTGCTGGCGTTGGTCGTTCCGGCCCTGGCCGTAGTTGCCTTGGCCGTGCTGGCGCTGCTTGTTCTGGCCCTGGCCGTAGTTGCCCTGGCCGTGCTGGCGTTGCTTGTTCTGGCCCTGGCCGTAGTTGCCTTGGCCGTGCTGGCGTTGCTTGTTCTGGCCCTGGCCGTAGTTGCCTTGGCCGT
>Ga0182024_10004740_pt1 | contig 30966 bp, 28 predicted proteins | sample P32metaG_FD_120480 | JGI IMG/M metagenome (GOLD analysis project Ga0182024, IMG submission 120480) | Permafrost microbial communities from Stordalen Mire, Sweden - P3-2 metaG (Illumina Assembly) | ecosystem: Environmental > Terrestrial > Soil > Wetlands > Permafrost | place: Sweden: Stordalen... | reverse complement strand
CGCGCTGGTCGTGTTCGTCCTGGGGGTCTCGGTCGTCCTCGCCGCCGGACACTCCGTGCCCGCGGCCTTTTGGGCAGTCGGTGGCGCACTGTTGGGCATCCTGACCGGCATGTTGCTCCCCGGGCGCGAGCCGGTCGGGGAAACCCGGAGCTCGGGGGTCACAAGAGACGAGCCGAGCGCCACAGGCGGGGACGGGGACGAGCCTGCCGGCGCTCGGTCCGGCGGCGGCGCGAGCAAGCTGGACGATGCTGTGCAATCGACCGGCGACCGGCCTGTCGACCGGTCTTGGTCGACGCCGCGCGGCGTCGTCGTCGGCCTCGCGGCAGTCGCAGCGGTTGTGCTGGCGTTGGGTGTGCTGCTTTACGCCGGAGAAGTCGACCTCGCCGACGCGCTCATCTTCATCGCCTCCGCCGCCGCCGCGATGTTGCTCGGGATCTACGTGCCGCGGCCGGAGCCTCCGCAGACGCTGACCGAAGGGCGCGACGACGCGATTACTCAGACGACCGAGAAGCAGCCGGTCGTCCAGTCGTCCAAGAAAGACACGGACTCGGACGGCGCGTCGGGCCTGCGCACCGGGGAGATGGCCGGCGCCGTCGCGGTGGCGGTCGTCGTCCTTGCGGCCTGTGCCCTGCTCTCGTTGCTGCCAAGCGCAACTGCCGACGCTGCGCGATGGTTCCAGTCCGCGTCCCTGGTCTTCATCGTAGTGGCGGGTGGCTTGACGGTCGCCGCGTTCACGGGGCCGGCGGCGAAACGACAGGGATTACGACAGAAATTGGTCGCCGGCGCAGTGTTGACGGCAGTCCTCGCGTTCATCAGCAGCACCGCGAGCGGCCTCGTTGTCGATCGGTTCACGAGCCATCCGACCGGCCCCAGCCCCGTCGCCACCGTCAAGAACTACTTCTCCCCCACCGTCAGGCCACCGTCAGTCAAGAACTACTTCTCCCCCAAGGTCGCAGCGCCAACGGTCAAAGTCGAACTGGGCTCAGAATGTACCGTCTACCTGGTGCATCTCGATGAGCTGGTGGACGACGAGCCGCACATCGCGGAACACCTTCCCGGCAAGTCCTTCCCGCTCGACCAGGGCGCGCGCGCCTGCGGCTTCAAGCGAGCGAGCGAAGTAGACGCGATCGCCGCCGTGCTTGCGGCGCGGTGAACGGGCGAGCAGGGAACGATCGTACGAATGCCGAGAACAAGATCGAAGCGGCCGAGCACTCCGAGCAAGGCACAGCAGCCCCCCTGGTCGGTTCCCGGCCTGTACGAGCCGCGTCACTCCCAGTCGCTGGAGCGGGGCCTTGCGATCCTGCGCTGCTTTACGCCCGAGCGTCCGGTGCTCGGCATCACGGACATCGCCGATGAGCTTGGCATGAGCCGCTCGACCACGCACCGCTATGTGACTACGCTTACCGGTCTGGGCTACCTCGAGCAGGGCGCATCGCGCAAGTACCGCCTGGGCATCCGCGTGACGGACCTCGGCATGTCGGCACTGAACTCGACAGGTCTGCGCGAACACGCCCGCCCTTATCTGGAGGAGTTGCGCCAGCACACCCACTACACGGTCAGCCTCGCCGTGCTCGACGGGCCTGAGGTTCTCTATGTTGACCGCCTGCCCCGCAGGCAGAGCGGAATCGACCTCGAGCTTCACACAGGCTCGCGGCTGCCCGCGCACTGCACATCGCTGGGCAAGCTGCTCCTGGCATACCTGCCCGAGGAGGAGCAGCACGAACTGCTCGCCCAGATGAAGTTGAGCAAACGCACTCCCAACACGATCACCAGCAAGCAGGCGCTAGTCGACGAGCTCGCCGCGATCCGCGAGGAAGGCATCGCCGTGAATGACGAGGAGCTCGCCGCCGGGCTCTACGCGATCGCCGCGCCCATCCGCGACGAGACCCGCGAGGTCACCGCCGCCGTCAGCCTCGCCGCGCAGAGCTCGATGATCCCGCTCGCTGAGCTCGTCGACGCGCTCAGCCCCCACCTCATCGTCACGGCCGACCGCGTGTCCGCGCGATTGGGATATCGACGGGACGACGAGTAAGGGCGGGGTCGGCTGGGGCCATACGATCGAGACAGCTTTGGCGGACGGTTACGAGCTGACGCCGGGCGGCACGAGTCGAACAGCGGGAGCGCTTATGATGCCCTCGGCCCACTGAAGCTGGAGCCGCATGATCCGACTTGGATGAGGAGCGTTGATGTTCAGCTTGCGTAAGCCGTCGATAGTCGCCCTCGTCGCTGCCGCGAGCGTCGTCCTCGCCCTCAGTTGCACGGCGAGCGCGCTCGCGAATCCGACAATCGAACTCACGCGCGGTACCGCAGAACCGGTCGAGTCGATCGCGACGCAGCTCGGCGCCGTCGTCACGAACGGCGGCGGCTACGACCTCTTCATGCATGTGAAGCCCATGGGGGGCGCTGGCTGCGGTGCCAACCCCGAAGCCGACAGCGGAGAAAGCGTGTTCGCGTACGAAAATCTAACGAAAGAAACGAACCCCGTCGCCCTCTCGCGCAACTGGACCTTCCGCTCCGCCGGCAACTACCGCGTCTGCGCGTGGGTCACGAATTCGCCGTCGGAATCCGCAGCATTCGCGGAAACCACGTTGCAGGTCCGAAGACCGCATCTCGCACTCAGCGTGACCGCGCCCCCAACGGTGGCGGAGAATCAAGCGTTCGAGGTCGTGACGACGGCGCAAGCCGAGACGGAAAGGCCAGTGTACGAGTATGTGCTGCGGAACACCGGCAGCGGCTGCCCTGCGAACGCCGCGGCAGCGAGCAACGCCTCGGACGCGCGCACCGTGCTCTACGGGTGGAACGTCACCGGAGGTCCCTTCAACGAATCCAAGAACGAAACTATCGCTTCGCCGGGCGGCTATGTGTTCTGCGCGTACTTCGAGTACGAAGGCACGGAAAACCCGCCAGGGCTCACGGCGACAGCTACGACCAACGTCATCGCTCCTCCCCCGCCCTGCGTCGTGCCAGGGTTCCGCTTTGGGGCGAGCCTGGCGAGCGTTGAGCAGAGCATCGTCGCGGCGTCGTGCTCGGTCGGCAAGGTCGCCTACTCGGCGAGCTCGAGCGTCGGCCGTGGCGGCGTGCTCGCCCTGAGTCCCGGCACCGGGACGAAACTGGGCACGGGCGCGGCCGTGAGCGTCATCGTCTCCGCGGGGAGGGAGTGCGTCATTCCCTCTGTCAGGCCCGGCGCCACCGTCGGCCACGTCAAGCATCTCCTTGCCGCCGCGGATTGCGGCGCCGTCATCGTTCACGCGCACAGCCGCCACGTGCGCCGCGGTCGTGTCATCGGCCTCGGCTCGCGTACTCACTCTCGCCTCTTCCCGCTGAGCAAGGTCCGCGTCGTGGTCTCCGCAGGCCGTTGAGGCGCCCAACGTAAGGTCGGGCTCGGCTGGCGTCGCGACTCCGAGCAAGGACAGCAAGGAGAGCGTAGCCTGGTCCAACAATGCGGTTTTGTGCGGCTAGCGCTATGACGAGGCGGGCATGATCTATTCGGGCGGGCAGCTCGAGGCCGAGGTGCCCGATGTCGACCTTGCGACCTTCACGTTGCGGCGCACCGGCGAGCTGGGCGAGAAGCCCGCGCTGATTGACGGCTCTTCGGGTCGTGCGCTGAGCTACGCCGAGCTCGGCACGTCGGTGCGGAGGTTCGCAGCGGGGCTCTCCGCGCGCGGCTTCACCAAGGGCGACACGTTCGCGATCTACATGCCCAACGCGCCCGAGTACGCGGTTGCGTTCCACGGCGTGGTCGCCGCCGGCGGCCGCTGCACGACCGCTAACCCCCTGTACACGGCGCGCGAGCTGGGCCAGCAGCTCGCCGATTCCCGCGCCGGGATGCTGCTCACCGTGCCGGCCTTCCTCGACGTGGCACTCGAGGCAGCGAAACGGGCGGGAGGTTGCGAGGTGTTCGTTCTTGGCGACAGCGACGGCGCCGCGTCGTTCGGGGAGCTGCTCGGCGATCCTGACGCGGCGCTCAAGGTCGCGATCGATCCGGCGCTCGACATCGCCGCGCTCCCCTACTCCAGCGGCACGACCGGGGTGAGCAAGGGAGTGATGCTCAGCCATCGCAACCTCGTCGCGAACATGGTTCAGACCGAGCCGGTGCTCGCGGTCTCAGAGGAGGACGTCGTGATCGCTGCGCTCCCGTTCTTCCACGTCTACGGGATGTGCGTGATCATGAACCTCGGGCTGCTCGCCGGCGCAACGCTCGTCACGATGCCGCGCTTCGAGTTGGGGCAGTTCCTGGATCTGCTGGAGCGCTATCGGGTCACGCGCGCGTACGTGGTGCCACCGATCGCGCTCGCGCTCGCTCAGGACCAGGAGGTCGAGGGCCGGGATCTGTCGGGGCTGCGCCACATCCTCTGCGGCGCGGCGCCGCTCGGCGCTGACCTGGCCGAGGAAGTCACTGAGAGGATCGGCTGCACGGTGACCCAGGGCTGCGGCATGACCGAGATGAGCCCGGTCACGCATATGGTGCCGCCGCACAGCACCGCGAAGAAGCCAGGCTCGATCGGCCCACCGATCCCGGGAACGGAGTGCCGTCTGGTCGATCCCGAGACCGGTCGTGACGCCTGGCCCGGAGAGTCAGGCGAGCTGTGGATGCGCGGCCCCCAGGTGATGCAGGGCTACCTGGGCAACCGCAAGGCCACCGAAAAGATGATCGACGCCGAAGGTTGGCTGCACAGCGGCGATGTCGCGATCGTCGACGACGACGGCTGGTTTCAGATCGTCGACCGTGTCAAGGAGCTGATCAAGTACAAGGGCTTCCAGGTTGCTCCCGCCGAGCTCGAGGCGATTCTGATCACCCACCCGCAGGTGGCGGATTGCGCGGTGATCGGCATTCCGGACGACGAGGCCGGGGAGCTACCAAAGGCGTTCATCGTGCCAGCGAGCGAAGACCTCGACACGGACGCACTCGCCGCCTTCGTCGCCGAGCAGGTGGCCCCACACAAGCGTGTTCGCCTGGTCGAGTTGGTGGAGGAGATCCCGAAGTCGCCCTCGGGGAAGATCCTCAGGCGCCTGCTCCGCGACCGCGAGCGGGTGGGGTGACTACAGCGAGTCCGGCCCCGCTGCCGAGTACTCCTTTACAGGATTTTATTAAATAAAAAGAGAGAATATGTGACAAGACTGTGTCAAGTTTGAACCAATTCTGCGGAAGTCCTTAATTCTCGCTGGTCTCGTCCTATGGTGGTCTCGTCATGAGGAGCACTGTTGTCATACCGGCTGGGGTGGTCGAGCTGTTGCGTGATGGGTTGCGGGGCCAGATCGCCTCAGCCGCACAACGCATCATCAACGCAGCCGGGCAGTTGGATGCACGCGAGCACCCCGAGCGCTACCAGGATCCCCTGCGGTACATCTATGCCCTGAATACGCTGATGGAGGAGATCGGCTGGAGCACACAGCCGAGCAACCTGCAGGTCGACCTGCCGACGCACGCATGGGCGCTGATCGAAGCGCTGCAGGACCAAGTCAGCGTTCACGCCAACATGCTCCGCGACTCCCACCTGAACGACGAGCGGCGAGAAGCCCTCATGCGCGACATGAAGCCGCTGAGCACCCTGGCGCTCATCGTTCTGCTGAAGACTCAAGCGCGCATCCTCCGCCCTACGGCGCCATTGAGCCCCTCAGACGTGGACGTTGGGTCGTTCGGCGGCGGCGCGTAGCCGGCTTGGACCCAGTCAGGGATCGCCCCCGACAATCCAGTGTGATTGACTCAGAGGCGAGGATGGTTCACGTTGAGTTCAGGCGTCCGGGCAGCGAGTCCGGCCGCTCCAAGTGCGTCGCGACGCTCACGCAGCGCGGACGCAGGCCGGCTCAGATTGAGGGGGCTGAGCCCAAGGTCGTCGACCTCGAGCGGGTGGTGCTCAGCGTCAGCACCGGCGAGGCGATCCGCTGGGAGGATGACCCGGAAGAGTGGGCACGCAGCCTGAGCGGCTCCTACCGCTCCCCCTACCTGCTCGCCGAGATCGTCCACGACGACAGCGCCGACCGATCGGAGATCGGTCAGCCAGACGGCGGCGAGCGGCTCCTCGTGCACCGGCAAGCGCATCGCGGCTCCTGACGGACGCAGTAGAGCCGCGTTGGTTCATCCTCTCACCACGCGCCGATATTCACGCGACACCGGGTCGCGCTCCAACAGCCCAACCTCCAAGAGCGTCGATGCGTAACGGTGGGCGGTGCTCGCGCCCATCTCGAGCTCACGGGCCACATCCGTCACTTCCCGACCGGCCCCGTCAGCCGGGAAGCAACCAAGGACCATCAAGCCTCGCAGCAATGAGCGCGAGAACCGCAGATCGTCCAACTGCGCAGGGGACGCCCGGAACCCGACGAGGCCCTCCATTCCCCCAACCAGGCCCAGTTGCCCAGCGTCTTTCCCAGCCTCACGAACAACCCGGTCGACTTCAGCCGCCGACAGCTCAATCGTGATCGGGTGCTCTGGCATCTGAACCGGATCCGCTCGCGACGATCAGTCAGGGCACCTTCGCGGTCACGACCCCTTCGGGAACCAGCCGCGACCTTTCTTCTCCAACTGCCCGCCCTGCTCCAGGCCGGGCAGCACCCTGTAGAGGTAGTTCTGCTTGATCCCCATCTTCACCGCCAGCTCGGGGATCGTGATGCCCGGCTGACCTTGCACGAACGACACCGCTTCCGTCGCACGTTTGCCGCCTTTGGGACGTCCCGCTTTGCCTTTGGAGCGTCCCGCTTTGCCTTTCGGGCGTCCCACTTTGCCGGCGGGGCGTCCTACTTTTTTCCCGGACCCGGGAGGGCGACCTGGTCCTTTGCGTGGCGTCAAAGCTGGCGTGGCCTCTGCGGTAGCCGCCGCCGTGGCCGCTGGTGTGCTGGCGGCCGGCGTGCTGGCCGCAGCTTTGCGTGCGCGTCTGCCCGAGCCGCGCGGGCGTCCAGGCCCTTTTTTGCCGGTGCCCGAACCCCGCGGACGCCCGGGCCCACGCCGACGCGTGACGACCGCCGACGCAGCCGCGCCGGCCTCAGACGCAGCCGATCCGACCGCACTCCCGACCACCTCTGCCAGCGCCACCGCGGCGGCCTCGAGGCGGCGAATCTCATCCGCGACCGGCGCGAGCTCCTTCAGACGATCGGTGATCTCTTTACGCTTGTCATCAAGGAAGTCAGACACGGTTCTCTCCTCCTGCTGCTCGGGTTACTTACCTGAAGGAGACCAACGTATACAAGTGCCTCCCTGAATACTTCCCCGATGCCCGGCAGCCGCGCGCCGAAGAACGAAAATGACGCGGTCCCGGGCCGCTTGAGGAACCCTTTGTCGACCTCGCCTTGCGGCTCAATCGGCTCTTGGGTGGCGCGGCCTCACACCTCGGTGGCCTCGCTCTTTACGACTCGGTTCCGCGTCGAGAAGCAAGATAGGAAGTCCCGGCGGCGAGCACAAGTGCCCCGCGCCGAGTCTTCCTGCAGTTTGCGAGAAAACATGGAATGGATGCGCTCAGATGGGTGCGGGTATCTTCGGTGCTATGAGCCAAATGCCCCGCTTCGTCGAGCCGATGCTCGCGAAGCTCTCGACCCTTCCAGCCGATCAGTCGCAGTGGGCGTTCGAGGTCAAGTGGGACGGGATCCGGGCGATCGCCCGCTGCGAGCCTGGTCGGCTGAAGCTGCTGAGCCGCAACGAGATCGATCGCGCCGCTCGCTACCCCGAGCTCGCGGTCCTCAGCGACGCGCTCGGCTCGCACTCGGCGATGCTCGACGGCGAGATCGTCACTTTCGACGCGCAGGGCCGGCCCAGCTTCCAGGGCCTCGCCTCCCACGATGAGCCGGGCGCCAGGCAGGCCAGTTACATGGTCTTCGACCTGCTCTGGCTCGACGGAGAACCGCTGATAAATCTGCCCTACCTCGAGCGGCGCGAGCGCCTCCTTGCCCTGGAACTGGACGGCGATCGTGTAAGAGTCCCGGCTAACTACGTCGGCGAGGGCACCGCACTGCTCGCCGCCAGCAAAGAGCAGGATCTGGAGGGCATCGTCGCCAAGCGTCTCGACTCCCGCTATGTGCCAGGTGGCCGTCGGGGTGAGTGGTTGAAGATCAAGAACGTCAGCAGCCAGGAGCTCGTGATCGGCGGCTGGCTGCCCGGTAAAAAAGGTCGCTCCGGGCGTCTCGGGGCCCTGCTTCTCGGTTACTACGCCCCCGGCGAGGATGGCACCCCGGTCCTGCGTTACGCCGGACGCGTCGGCACGGGTTTCACGGATCGGGAGCTGGCGCGGCTCGGCAAGAAGCTGCAGGCGCGTGCACGAAAGACGAGCCCGTTCGTCGGCACCCAGCCACCGCGGGAGGCACGCTTCGTGCGGCCCGACCTGGTCGCCGAGATCGAGTTCCGCGAGTGGACCCGCGACGGCTCGCTGCGCCACCCCTCCTACAAGGGCCTACGCGAGGACAAGGACGCGCGGGAGGTTGTGCGCGAGCGGCCGGCTTGAGCGCGAGAATGGCGCTTAAGTCAACGACAGCTGCTGCTCGGGCTCGACCGCGTCCGGCGTCTCGAGCAACTCGGGGCTTTTGTTGCGCGCATCGTTGAAGGCCGCGGACACGGGCCGCGCCGTCATCCGCTCGGCCGCGAGCGGAGTGCACGTCGCAAGCGCGTCGTGTACGGAGACGCCCGGGTTCATCCATGTGAGCCAGTCCTCGACGTCCGCGAGGATCGCCGGCATTCGATCGTGGATCGGGCGGACCAGCTCGTTCGTCGGGCAGGTCAGAATCGCGGCGCTCACGATCGGCCCGCCCTCGACCCGGCCGTTGACCGCGCATAGGCCGGCGAAGCAGAACGGCCTGGCCCCATCGACGGTGAAGCCGAAGGGTGCGGGCTTGACCTTGCCCTTCTGCTCGGCTTTGGCCCACTCATAAAACTCGGTGGCAACGATGAGGGCGCGGTGCGGAGGGTCGGCGGCGACCCCGTAGTAGTTGTCCTTCACGAGCCGCTCGACTCTGGCGTTTATGCGTGGCGGCCCGTCGATCTTCCTCGCCCACGGCGGCACGAGACCCCACCGGACCATCCGGGCTTCCGGGACCCCCTCCGGCGCGACGATCGCCAGCACGTCGTCGGTCGGCGCGATGTTGTAGGCGGGCCTACCCGCCTGCTTGCTGATTCGCACGCCGAGCGCCTTGCCGATCTGCTTGCCGATCTCTTCGGGCCCGACCGTAGTGGAGTATCTGCCACACATGGGCTTTCAAGCATAGGCGCGCGCTCCCAAAGTGTTGCCGCTAGAGGGTGTAAAGTGGATGTCGTCGTCTGCGGGCTCCGTTGAAGCATGCCGTGGGGAAAGGTCTTCCTGTAGCTGACGATTTCTCCGGGTTGTCTTTGCGGGCAGCCCGGCTCCGTTGTCTGATCTGACGAGTACATACGTGGGTCCGCTGCTGTGGCGGCTTGCCTCCGCGCGGCCGATAGCCGCTGGGCAGAGCACGAACGTGACCCGTGCCCTGGAGGGCACGCTCTTGCGCTCGCTCGGGTCGATGCCGGCCGCCGGGCAGATCGCGCTGCTTGCGATCCCCGATGGCGGGCGGATCGTAGCCGCGGGTATCGCGCTCCCACGCCGGCTATCTGTCGCTGACCGCCAGCGCCTGCGCAGCGCTCTGACGGGGATCGAGCGCGAGAGCTTCGGCGGCTCGATGCGACTTGGTCAGCGACTCACGGCCGCGCCGTGGGTCGGTCCGGCGCGTTCGTGGATCACCGTCACGCCGTACGTGCGCGAGGGCTATGCCAGCCGCTCCCGGAGCGATCGGCGCAAGCTCGTGCGACGCAGCCTGCGCTACATCCTCGCGCCTGACGACGACGATCCCGCCGCGGCGGTACGCAACCTCGTGCAGGACATCGAGATCAGCGAGCACCCCTTCGCGCCGGACGTGCGCCCAGCCCGGGACTGGCCGCGCACTGCGGCAATGCTGCCCGAGCATCTACGCATCGTCTTCAGCGAACCCGTGCTTGGCCCGCTGATCATCGGACGCGACCGGCGGCTTGGGCTCGGGCTGATGCGACCAGTCGACTGAGCGCGGGCGGGCTGCCGCCTTGCCCGACGAACGCCGTACCAAAGCATCTTTCCGCTTGGCGACTGGGATCGTGGGCGACGGCCGGAATCGGACTTGACGGCGGTGCAACGATACACGAACATATGTTCGTAGCCGGCCCACCATTGCCCCACATCCCCTTCTCTCGCGCGATCGCCGCGCTGGATGCCAAACAGCTGGCTTGGATCCTCGCGCACGAAGGGCAGATCAGCATGAACCCGGAGTACGAAGCCGGGGTTCTGCAGCTGATCGCTGAGCAGGACCCCGAGCACAAGTTGGAGGGTTCGGCCGAGTTCGCCCAACGAGCTCAGGCGAGGGGTGATCGGCGGGAGCTCAAGCGATGAGCCGGCGGGGGCTTGGGCGATGAGCAGGGGCGTGCGCAGCCGCGGGGACAGTGATGGGCCGCGGATCGTGTGCGTGCACATCCCCCGCTTCGAGCTGCGCGTCGCGGCCGGTGGCTCCCAGGACTTGCTCGGACGGCCGCTTGCGATTGCGCCCGCTGGTGGGGGCGCAATGCCGGTCGGCGAAGTCTCTCCGAGCGCCCAGGCACAGGGTGTGCAGGCGGGGATGGCGCTCGGTGAGGCGCTCGCGCGTTGCCCGCAGCTGGAGCTGATACCGGGCGACCCGATCAGGGTGGCGCAGGCGTGGGATCAGGCCGCGCGCTCATTGGAAGGGATCGGCGCGCAGCTGGAGCTCGGCCAGCCTGGCCTTGCTTACTTCGACGGGAATGGGTTGCAGGGACTCCACGGCGGCGAGCGGGGTGTGATCGCCGCCACCGGTAAGGCGCTGCGGCGGCCGCCACGGATCGGGGTGGCGCCAACCCGGTTCTGTGCGCTGGCGGCAGCGTTGGAAGCCCGTAGCCGCCGTGCCAGGGTGATCGGCGAGCGGGAGGCTCGCCGGTACCTCGCCGCGCGGCCGGTATCTGTCCTGCGCTACCGGCCCGAGACCGAGCCGCTGGTCGCCCCGCTGCAGCGGTTTGGGATCGACACGCTCGGGGCGCTCGTGAAGAAGCTCGGGGCGTCGGCGATCGCCGACCGCTTCGGCCAGCCTGGCACGCTGGCGCGACGGCTGGCGCTCGGGCACGACACGCCGCTACAGACGCGGCACGTCGAGGACCGGTTGGCGGAGTCGATGGGGCTCGTCGAAGCGAACTCCGGGCTGCTGCTGGAGCGAGCGCTGGGTGTGCTCGTCGACCGGCTGCTGGCGCGGCCGGAGCGCCGGGGTCGCACGCTCCGTGTGCTGGTTCTGTCGGCGAGGTTGGTGGAGCGCGGCACCTGGCGTGAAGAGGTGGTGTTGCGTGAAGCGATTGCCGATGCGCGGCGGATCGTGCTCGCGTGCAGCGCGCCGCTGCGCTTGCTGGGAGCGCCCGCTGTCGCGCTGGGGTTGGAGGTCGAGCAGTTCGGGCCGCCGATGTCCGACCAGACGACGTTGCTCGGTGGCGAGCGCGCCGCCCGGGATGAGCGTCGAGCAAAGGCGGTCGCCCAGGTGCAGGCGCTCGCGGGTCCGCACGCGCTGTTGCGGGTGCTGGTCGTGGATCCGGAGTCGCGGGTGCCTGAGCGCAGGACGCTGTTTACGCCGTGGTTGGGATGAGACGGCAGGTCAAACGGCACGTCTCCGCGCCGGGGCCGTTGAACGCCCCGCAGCCTGTCCGAGTACTCACCGACGCCAGGGGCAGGCCGATTGCCGTCGCCGGCAAGTCCGTCGAGACGGTGGACAACGAGTGGCTCCAGGAAGACGGGTCGTGGAGGGAGAAGGGTGAGCTGCGTCGGCGCTACTACGAGGTGACCACGGTCGCCGACGGGCACGTCGTGGTGTTCCGCGATTTGACCCGCGGCGGGTGGTTCAAGCAGAGGGCGTGAGCAGATGCCCGGGACCCCGCCGTATGTCGAGGTGCATGCTCACTCCGCCTTCTCGTTCGCGGATGGGACGAGCCTGCCGCATGAGTTGATCGCGCGGGCGGGGGAGCTCGGGCACACCGCCCTCGGGCTGACCGATCACGATTCGCTGGCGGGAGCGATGGAGTTCGCGATGACCGCGCGGGACTCCACGGAGGGAGAGCACCCCGTGCGCGCAATCTTCGGCGCGGAGGTCACGATCGAGCCCGAAGCCGGCGGCAGATACCGGCACTTGACGTTGCTTGTGCGTGACGGTGCGGGGTGGCGGAACCTGTGCCGGCTGCTCACGCGCGCGCACGCGGGGACGCGGGATACGAACGATCGCCGCGCCGGCCAGCCATCGGTTTCGCTCGACGCGGTGCGGGAGCACGCCGAGGGCCTGGTCTGCCTCACCGGCTGCCACACGCATGGCGTCGAAGACGAGCCGACCGCGCCAAGGCTGCTCGACGCGTTTGGGCCTGAGCGGTTGCGGGTGGAGTTGCAGCGCCCCTACGCGCGTGAGGACAAGCAGCGCAACCGCGCCCGTGAGCGCCTGGCGCGCCGGCTGGGCGTGCCGACGGTCGCGACGGGTGACGTGCACGCGCACACCAAGCGTGGCGCGCAGCTGCAGGACGCGTTCGTCGCGACGGCGCTCGGGGAAACGCTCGACGCGACCGAGTCGCGGCGGCGCCCGAACCACACCCACGTGCTCGCGACGCCGGCCGGGATGGCCGCGCGCTTCGAGGCGTACGAGGGCGCCGCGTTAGAGAGCGTGCGGCTCGCCGAGACCCTCACGTTCGACCTCGGCGGCGACCTGGGGTATCGCTACCCGGGCTCAGAAGACGAGGGGGCGACCCGGCGGCTGGCGGAGATCTGCCAGGTCGAGTTCGAGCGCCGCTACCCGGCGGGCTACCCGCGCCGGGAGGAGGCGGCGAGGCGGCTGGAGGAGGAGTTGGCGTTGATCGACACGCTCGGCTTCTCCGGCTTTTTCAACTTGCATTACGAGGTCCTCGAGCTGGCGCGGGAGGTAGCGATCGAGGTCCGCGGTCCGGACACCGTAAGGGCGCTGCTGGAGCCGGGCCGCGGCCGGGGCTCGTCGGTGTCCTCAGTCGTTTGCTATCTGGCGGGGCTTTCGCATATCGACCCGATCGCCGCTGAGCTTCAGATCGGACGGTTCCTGCACAGCGAGCTGACGTCGCTGCCCGATATCGACGTCGATCTGCCGCGAGATTTGCGCGAGCGGCTGCTGCCGCGGCTCGTCGAGCACTTCGGGGAGCAGCGTGTCGCGCTGGTCGGGATGTTCCCCACGTTCAAGGCCCGGAGCGCGATCAGAGAATTGGGCAAGGCGCTCGGGCTACCGGCGGCGGAGCTCGACCGGGTCGCGAAAGGCTCCGAGGGCTGGGGCGGGCACGGCACGGTCGCTGAGGACATCCGCGCGGTGCTCGGCCCCGACCGCCTGCGCCAGCGGCGCTGGAGGCATCTCGCCGAGCTCGCCGAGGAGGCGCACGGCCTGCCGAAATTCCTCTCCCAGCACCCCGGGGGAATGGTGATCTCCACCGGCCCGCTGATCGACTGCTGCCCGATCGTGCCCTCGCGAACTCCTGGGCGGCAGATGCTGATGTGGGACAAGGACAGCGCCGCGGACGCGGGGTTCATCAAGCTCGATTTGCTGAGTCTGCCGACGCTCGGCGCCGTCGAACGATGCGTCGAGACGATCTACCGCCGGCGTGGTGTGCGCGTCGACCTGTCGCGGATCCCGCTCGACGACCCCCGCGTCTACGAGCGGATCGCGCAGGCCGTGAGCCTCAACTTGTTCGGTTACTCCAGCCGTGCGCAGCAGGCCTATGCGCAGATGACCAAACCGCGGAGGTTCCGTGAACTCGTGATCCAGCAGGCGATCGTCCGGCCCGGCGCGATGGGCTCCGGGGAGACACGGGGCTACATCAAGGCCCGCCAGGAACAACTCCGCAACCCCGACTTCCAGCCGACATACCTGCACCCCTCCTTGGAGGGGCCGCTGCGCCGGACCTTGGGCACGGTGGTGTTCCAGGACCAGGTGCTGGAAATCGGCCGGGCGGTCGCCGGATTCAGCGCCGGGCAGGCCGAGGCGATGCGCCGCGCGATGAGCCGCAAGCGCTCAGCGGAGGCGATGAACGCCCTCTACCAGCAGTTCGCCGAGGGGGCACGCCGCACACACCCCGGCATCAGCCAGGCCGTGATCGATCGGATCTGGATCAAAGTGCTTGGCTTCGGCGAAGGCTTCGGGTTCCCCGAGGCACACGCAAACTCTTGGGCGCTATTGGGCTGGGACTCGGGATGGCTCGACACCTACTACCCCGCGGAGTATCTGCTCTCGCTTTTGAACGAACAGCCGCTCGGCTTCTACGCGCCCGACACGTTGATTCACGGCGCCGGGCATCGCGGCATCAAGACCCTCCCACCCGACGTCGTGCACAGCGACTTGGAATGCACGCTCACCGACGACCTGACCATCCGCGTGGGCCTCTGCTACGTCAAGGGCCTTCACGAACAGGACATCCAGCGGCTCATCGGATCGCGCGAAGCCGACGGGCCTTATCGGTCGCTCGAGGACCTCGCGGCGCGGGGCGCGGTCAGCCATCCCACGCTCGCGCGGCTCGCGTGGTCGGGCGCGTGCGACACCCTCACCGGCCCCGGCGAGCAAGCCCGCCGCACCGCCCTCTGGCAACTCGGCATCGCACGCCCCGCCAAGCGCGGCAGCGGCGGCGACCAGCTCGCCATCGAGCTCCCCCTCGGCGATGTGCCCGAGCTCCCCGCGCTCAGCGCGTGGCAGGCGATGCTCGCCGACTATGAAACCACGGAGGTCTCCGTCGACCCCCACCCGATCGGCCTCCTCCGCGAGCAACTTACCCGCGCCGGCGCCGTGTCGATCGCCGGCCTGGCCCAGGTCGCGCACGGCAGACGCGTGAAGCTCGGCGGGCTCGTCGCCGCACGGCAACGGCCGGAGACCGCCCGCGGAATCACATTTCTCCTGTTGGAGGATGAGACCGGGTTGGTCAACACAGTGGTCTATCCGAAGCTGTATGAGAAAGAGCGGCTGCTCGTTCGCGGGCGTGCCCTCGTGCTCGTCGAGGGCGAACTGCAACGACGCGAACACGACGGCGGCGCCATCAACCTCGTGGCCACATCGATCGCCCCGCTCAACAACGAAGACGGCCCGGCCACGTCGGTCAAGCGACTACCGACCGGCGAGCAGACCAGCCTCACCGGCGACGACTTCGGCCAAGTCGCCCCGGCGGTGATGAGCTTCGCGCAGGGCCGGCGGCGGTGAGCCGACTCGCTATTCACAAGAGCCCACTCCTCGCCGACTAGCTCCGGCCGACGGGGCTGCCAGGCTTCACAGCCATGCACGACGCGATCAGCGGAAGCGATGTAGTCGTCGCAATCATCGGCGGCACCCTCCTCGGGCTTGCGTTGACGCGACCTCGGTTCGCTTGGATTGAGCGACTCGATGACTCCTCGCGGCAATACATCGAAGTGATTACGACGATCGTGGCGTTTGTGATGGGCGGGTACGCCTACGGATCCCTCTACATAGTCCTTCATCGTCATCTCGAAGGAGACATCGACAAGCTGCTTCGGGGCGCCGGACTCTTTTTCGGGCTCTACGCGGCGGCCGTCCACTTCGAGCCTTTCTCAGGAGGAAGCGGTTGGCGAGAGCGTAGTTCGGCCGTGCTCCTCTACGCAACGGTGGCGTCCGTCGCAATCCTTGGTGGCCTCATGTTCGTCGAATACATATTGAGCCACAACGTGAGCAGCGGGCCCACACTCGTCAAGGCGGTGCTACTACTGCTGGCTGCCTGCCTATTACGCTGGCTCACATGGCGATCCAAACCGGGCGCGGCAGATGATGATCCACCTCTCGGAGGCGGGGCAGTCGAGCCGTTGCCTGCGTCTGGTGAGGCATGATCGATTGTCAGACGAGCGGTCCGGAGAATCTTGCTCCCTTCACCCAAACAGCGCGTCGACCGAAACCTCGATCCGCTGTTCCGGGACCGCAGCCGGTCTGGGGAGCCGATCGGTGTCGGGGCTGCCCGTGATCTCGAACAGGCTCTGGACAGTCTCGGTCAGAAACCGTGACGCCTGCGCCATGCCGTGCGCATCATCGCGGCCGTGCGGGCGGTGGTAGTAGCGCGCCGGGACATAGACGTGCAGCCTGCGGCGCGGCCGGGTGAGCGCGACGTAGAACAGGCGGCGCTCCTCCGCGATCCCCTCCTCGGTGCCGGTGCTCATGTCGGCGGGGAAGTTGCCGTCGTAGGCGGCGATCAGGTGGACCGCGTCCCACTCCAGGCCCTTCCCCGAGTGCGCTGTGCTGAGCACGAGGTAGTCCTCGTCGAGATGCGGCGGACCCGCGAAGTCCGCACTCGACGCCGGCGGGTCCAGCACCAGCTCGCCCACGAAGTGACGGATGTCCTCGGCTCCCCGAGAAGCGAGCACCAGCTGGTCGAGGTCCGAGACCCGCAACACGCCGTCCGGATAGTGCAGGCGGATCAGCGGCCTGATCGCCTCGCACAGCCGCTCGGCCTGCGCCTCCGTGTCCTCGGTGCAACCGGCGCCGGTAGCCCGGAGCGCTTCGATCACCGCAGTCGCCTGCTCACGCGAGCTCGGCGGCACATGCTCGACAGCGCCCGGCCACCGCTCGAGCTGCGGCACTCCCTCACTCTCTCCGCCTCGGAGCGCGTCGAGAATCTTGCGGGCCCTGCCGGCCGCGACTCCCTCGATCAGCTTCATCACCCGTAGCCAGCTGAGCTCATCAGCCGCGTTATCCGCCAAACGCAGCAACGCGATGAAGTCCTTGACGTGCGCGGCCTCCAAGTACTTCAACCCGCCGTACTTCACGAAGGGGATATCCCGACGCTTCAGCTCTACCTCCAACAGCGCCGGGTCGTGATTGGTCCGATACAGCACGGCCTGCTCGCGCAGTTCGGTCCCTTCCTCACGTGCCGCCAGCACCCGCTCACACACCGCTTGTGCCTGCTCCCGTTCATCACGCGGGAACACGAGCTCGGGGGTTCCCCCACCCTCACGTTCCGTCCACAGCGTCTTTCGATATCCATCCCGATCCTGCTCAGAGACGGCGTTTGCAACCGCGAGAATCGGTCCTGTCGAGCGATAGTTCTGCTCGAGCTTCACAACATGAGCACCGGGGAACTGCTCGGGAAACTCGAGGATATGCCGAGCGCTCGCCGAGCGAAAGCCGTAGATCGCCTGAAAATCGTCGCCGACCACCGTAAGCCCTGGGTGACCCTGACGCAGGTTGCGCACGATGTCTACCTGGAGCCCGTTGACGTCTTGATACTCATCAACCAGAACGTGATCGAAGGCGCTCGCGATCGCCGGACCGACGACCTCGTTGGCCAGCAGGGCGTTCCAGTAGAGCAACAGGTCGTCAAAGTCGAGCACCCCGAGCGTGCGCTTGCGTAGACCGTACGCACGAAAAATCGAGGCGAGCGCATCGCCGTGCTCCTCACACCAGGGGAACCGCTCCGCTAGGACTTCAGCCAGGGGTCGCTGCGCGTTGACGGTCCCTGAGTAGATGTCTAACAAGGTCCCAGAGCGCGGGAACCGCCGGCCGCTATCAGCGTGGCCCTCTTCCTGGCGCACCATGTCCAGCAGGTCCGCCGCGTCACCGGCGTCGAGCACGCCAAAACCAGCATCGAGACCGAGCGATCCGGCATGCACGCGGATCATCCGGTGAGCGACCGAGTGGAAGGTCCCCCCGACGATCCGACCCGCGTCGGGAGCCACACGCTCCGCGAGCGTCCGAGCACGCTCGACCATCTCACCGGCCGCACGTCTGGAGAACGTCAGCAAGAGCATCCGTTCCGCCGGAGTCCCCTCCCCTATCAGCCATGCCGCCCGGCTGCACAGCGTCGTCGTCTTGCCAGTTCCCGCTCCTGCGAGGATCAGGAGCGTGTCTGCGGAGTACGTGGCGGCAGCGCGCTGCTCGGGGTTGAGCTGGTCGAGGAACGTTGGAGAGGTGGTGCCGGCGGACATGGGCGGGCGACGCTAGGCCAGGGGGCGGATGGCGTGCAAGGTGGGATGCACCGGCTGCCGGCTACTTAGACCACGCTTGGTCGTAGCCTGTGACTGTGCGAGATCGCGAGCCGCTACTAGACGAGTTCCGTCAACTCGAGGCGAACCCAAGCCCAAAGAACCGAGGCTACGGGTTGGAGGTGCTTGTCGCCCATGTGTTCCGGCGCGCTCACTTCCGTGTCGAGTTGGATCCTGGTACGGCGAAGCCCAGGCAAACAGATGTCGTGGCCGAAGGTGGCGGCCACGTGTTCCTGATCGAGACCAAGTGGACCGCGAAGCCCTTGTCGGTCGCCGAGATCGACTCGCTGAAGGCACGTCTCGATAACACGCATAGCGGCGTGATCGGCGTCCTCGTCAGCATCAACGGGTTCACCTCCACCGCGATCAAAGGAGTAGAGACACAAAGAGATCGGCAGATCCTGCTGATCGACGGCAAAGACTTGGAGGTGGCCTGCAAACATGGCGCTGATCTGCGGCGCATCCTGCGAAACAAACAGGACGCGCTGCTACTGGACGGCGAGGTTCTCGTTGGAGAGCGGCTGCCGTCGCAACAGCGAAGATCCTCGTCAGGAGACCCGGTAGATGGCGATGCCTACCTGCTCATGCGTGACGGTTCCCGGGTACCTTGGGTGTCCGCTCGGGGCGGCTTTTCAGGCTTCACGTTCAGTCGTGAACTCAATGATCCAGATTGGGTGCCCGCGCCGGGCGCGGGCGTGACCTTTGACCTCCCACTGTCTGTCCGCACAGTCGGCGGTGTGACCCGCGCGCTGAGCGAGTTGTCCTCGCTGGGTTGGGCAACGGGCGCTGGGCATTGGAGCATCGCGCAGTCCAAGACCAACTGGCACGGGATTGGCGCTGCGAACTTGGCCGAGGCGTTGTTGCAATGGAAGGAGCGCTACCACGACGCGGGCTCGCTCCACCACACAGAGCAGGTCGTCTACCAGGACGTCTGCGACGACGGCTTCTACACGCTGGCTTTTGACGTCGACGCATCTGATCGACGGTTCGTCTGGCATACCGAGATGTCGTTGCAGCTCAGCGGCATACCGCTAGACCTCGATCCGATCCGAGAGCTTTGTCGCACATTCGACGTTCAAGCCCGCACCCGCTTCCGCCCCAGTACCCAGAAGATGCTGAATCGGGTTGAGCTACGTGGGGACGCATCGATCGAGGTCAAACCGATCGCCTTCGTGGTGGAAGAGCAGACGCGACAACCGGCACACCGCGAGTTCTGGGTTTGCGGGCTTGTGGTCAAGAATCCCTACTACGAGCGAGCACGTCGCCCGCGTGCGCTTCCCGAGCAGATGCCCCGACCGCTGCGGGAGACCGAGTCGCTGCTGTGCGATCTCGGGTCATGGCACCAACTGGGTAAGAAACTGAAATACAGACTAGAGATGTGCGAGTGGGCTCAAACATCTGATGCCCTCGTCGCACGTGTCGTTGCTGACTGGATAGATCCAGAACGCGCGGATCGACCTGGCAGGCCCGATCGACCACCCCGGCCACGTCCGGGTGTTCACGGTTCGTGACCCGACCTTGCTTGTAATCCGTGTGACGGGACTGCAACGATCACACGATGGCTTCGGAACCTGACTCCCGCGACCGCGTGCTCAGAGGCTACGGCGAGGTCATGGCCGTCGTTCAGGACTGGGAGCTGGCTTTGGCAATCGTCTGGTGGCGCACGGAGCGCAAACATAAGGACCGTCCCTCTGGCGACTTCGATACCGCTGCATCACAGAAGGAGATTTCACGATTGGAGGCGGCGTTCCTGCGCAAGACTGCTCAGGAGGTCAGAGAAGCGGTCACACCTCATTTGGAGTCCAACAGCGCCGATAACCTCGAAGGCCTCATCAAGGCGCGAAACCGGCTCGCTCACAGCTTCCTTCGCGAGCACAAGGTTCCGGACGGTGATTTCCAGCCCGGAACCCACGACGAGCTCATCGCGCTCGGCAACACGTTTTGGGACTCCTACGCCTCGATCATGCAAACGATCGCGAGCTTCGAGGACTACCAGGGCCCCGTGCCTGCCCACTGGCCAGCACTAGCGGAGCGCCTCGTGGAGGGAGTATTCGGAGGGCAGCCGATTCCGCGGGACCCGAACCAGCAATAGAGGCCTCGACGCCGGCGCGAGGAAGAGCTTGACTTCAACTCGCGAAGGCTCCGATGTGCCCACGCTGGTAGTCGCCTGCAGCATCTCGTCGGCCCAGCTAGAGTCAGCCCGTGATCGAACCTCGGCTGGTCACCCTCCAGGACCTCTTTGTCGATCGGGTCCACTATGAGGTTCCGATCTACCAGCGGCCCTATGTCTGGGAGCGAGACGAGCAGTGGCTTCCGTTGTGGCAGGACGTGGTCGACGCCGCGAATGGGCGCCTGACCGGTCAACCGCTCGCGCACTTCCTCGGGGCGATCGTGATCGAGCTGCGATCGGCGGATCCCGGTCGAGTCAAGGTGTTCTCAGTGATCGACGGTCAACAGCGTCTGATGACCCTCCAGGTGCTGCTTGCGTCTCTGCGCGAGGTAGCACGAGAGCGCGATGAGTCGCGGGTCTCCGACCTCGACCGATTGCTGTCCAACGAGGGGCGGCACGCCGACGGACCGCTTGCGTTCAAGGTTTGGCCCAGCGAGGACGATCGCGAGACCTTCCGCCTGACGGTTCGCCCCGACGACGGCGCGGCTGTCCCCACCGACGGAAACGGGATTCACGGGGCGTATCACTTCTTCAAGGCCGCGATCGATGAGTGGCTCGGAGCAGGCGAGGACGCGACCGATCGCCTCGACGCTCTGCAGGACACGGTCGAGGGTCTGCTGCAGGTAGTGGCCATTCAGCTCGATGGCAGCACAGACGCTCAGATCATCTTCGAGACGCTGAACTCGCGTGGCGCCGATCTCACTTCGCTCGACCTCGCCAAGAACTCGCTCCTACGCCAAGCGGCCCGGGAAGGGGTCAAAGTCGGCGAACTGCATGCCACCTACTGGCAGCCGGCTCTAGGCGAGGGCAAGTACTGGCTCCAGACGGTGCGACAGGGCCGATATACGAGCGAGCGCGCCGATCTGTTCCTCATGCACTGGCTCACCATGCGAACCGGCAAACCACCGCGTGTGCAACGCCTGTTCGCGGACTTCCGTCGGCTCATCATGCAAGCCGACCCGCCACCCGAGGCGGCGGACATCGTAAAGGAACTCAGCTCGGATGCGAAGACCTACCGATGGTTCGATGAAGCCGATCGTGCCTCCGTCGAGGGACGCTTCTTTCACCGACTCGACCTGATGGACACAACGACCTTGATCCCAGTGGCTCTGCTGCTCTTCCGCAGCAAAGAGCTCAGCGTCGAGCGACGACAGCGAGCCTTGCGAGCCCTCGAGAGCTGGTTGGTCCGCCGCATGATGCTCGGGGCGAACACGCAGCACTACAACCGTCTGTTGGCCGCTCTGCTGAGCCGGCTGCACGAGCAGCCGGACCTGGCCACGGCCGACGTCACCATCATCGACGTGCTCCGCGGCTTCGAGAGCGAGACCGATCGCTGGCCGAGCGACAAAGACGTCACCCATCGCCTGCTCAAGGAACCTCTCTATAACTGGATCAACCAGCGTCGCATCCGTGTCCTGCTCGAAGCCTGCGAGGAACAGATCGCCGCGACCCCGCTGACGGAGCAGCTGCTCCTGCCGGAGAAACTCACCATCGAGCACGCCCTGCCGCAAAGCTGGACCAAAAACTGGCCCATGACCATCGAGGATGATGAGCACCCGGACGACGCGGTGGAAGATCGCGACGCTCATGTCCATCTGCTCGGCAACCTGACGCTGGTCACGCGAGGGCTGAACTCCTCGCTGTCGAATGCCGCCTGGCCAGCCAAGCGGAAAGCATTGGCCGATCGCAGTCAACTACTCGTCAACCAGCGCCTGTGCGCGCACGAAACGTGGGACGAGGAACAAATCGACGCACGTGGGACTGAGCTGTGCGGCTACGTCCTCAACACATGGCCCGGGCCCGATGCCGAGGTCTGGCAAGCACCTTTGCTCACGGGCGAGCCACAGCTGGCCGTCTGAGCATCGTCGCCAGAGCGCTGGTGGCGTCGGCCAGCGCTGAGGTTGCAGCCGTCGGTGCGACCTTGACCGATAATGATGCGATGTCCGTGTCTGAGTCCATACCCGCACCCATCCAGGAGCTGTGGCGACAAGCGGTTGAACACGCCGAAGTTGCCGAGGACGACCTCCACTTGCTGGCAGGCACCGGCGATCCCATGACTGATCCCCGACCATCGGTACATCTCAAACCGGGTATGGAGCTCGCCTATACCGAGTGGCGAGAGATGTTTGACCAGGCAGGGTTGGACGAGGCCAACGACCCCACCTATCTGCACACGCACAGAATTGGATTACGTTGCGACTGCCCCTGGGACACTCCCCTTGCTCGTGCCATCGCCCTCGGGTTGCTACGACACGAGATCGAGCATGCGCTTCAGTACTCGGGCTCCGACGCCGAGGACCTCTATGCGCTCACTGACATCGCTGACGCCGTGGCGCAGGCCGAGGATGGGCCGGCAGGCAACACGTACTACCGGCTCATGCCAACCGAGCGTGGCGCCAACGCCGCCGCGGCGTCGCTCGTCTGCCCCAGGGCCACCCCAGAGGTCACTCGGGACTTGCAAGCTGGCAATTTTGCTCCGTTTGTTACCGCCCAAACAGCCATCCCAGCTACCGCCGTTCCTCGCTTGACGGTGCAGTACATCTATGAACACGGGGGTTGGGAGGCGCTTGTGGAGGACGCCTATCCCGGCGCAGGTAGGTGGTGGAGGGAACTTGCCGACCGCGCCCCAGATACCCATGAGTGACGAGGGTCAACAGCGACCGCTGGCTGGCGACCGGCCGATCGAGTCGGCAGATCAGGACACGATCGGCCGTGCGGGGTTCGCGCAGCAGATCCGTCAAGAGATCGAAGCGGCGCCGCGAGACGAAGGACTTGTGCTGGCGATAACCGGCGAGTGGGGCAGCGGCAAGACCTCGGTGATCAATTTGGCCTTGCGTCCGCTGGAAGATCGAGCGGGCTTTCAGGTCGTACGCTTCAACCCCTGGTTATTCTCGGGCACCGATGAACTAATAAAGCACTTCTTTACCGAGCTTCGCACGCAGCTGCATGCTGCCGAGAACGCTCAGCTAAAGGCCGTCGGGGTGGCAGTCGAGCATTACTCAAATCGGATCGCCTCTTTGCGCTTCATACCAGCCGTCAGTAAGACGTCTGCCTTTGGCCAGCTGCTTGGGAAAGGTCTCAAAGGGCCTGACGTGAGCGTTAGGCAGCAGCGTGAGAAAATCAACCGGCTGCTTGAAGATCAGGATGATTTGCTCGTAATCGTCATGGATGACATAGATCGACTGCGTGATGACGAGGTGGCTGACGTCATGCGCCTCGTTCGACTCGTTGCTGATTTCCCAAACACTGTCTACGTGCTGGCATTCGACGTTGACCGGGTAGCCAAGGCGATCTCCGGAGACGACCCGCAGGACGGTCATGACTACATCGAGAAGATCGTCCAAGTCGCCCACGAGGTTCCATCCATCTCGGGCGAGCAGCTTTCAAAACTACTGTTGCAACGGATCTCCGAGGTCCTCGATGGCATCTCCTACCGGCTTGATCGCCAACACTGGTCGGCGTTGTATCTGGCCTTTCAGAAATACCTCAAGACCCCGCGGGATGTCAGCAGATTTTGCAATCATTTCCGCGGGCCGATGGTCTTGCTATCGAAGGAGGTCGACGCGGCAGACATATTGGCACTTGAGGCCCTCCGGTTGTTTGATCGCTCGTTGTGGTCCGAACTACCGGGCCTGATCACGGAGCTGACCGACTCTTCATCCCCTACAGACCCCTTCAAACAGAGGCCGGACGATGCCGGAGACCGACTCAAGGAAATCATCGACAAGGCAATACTGCCGGCTACCGCTCGTGAAGTTCTGCGGGAGCTGTTTCCGGCTGCCGGCCGGCACCTGGGCGGATCGAACTATGGCTCTGGCTACCACAGCACATGGCGGCGAGCGCTCCGAGTCGCGCACCCAGCGGTCTTCCAAGTATATCTGTCCAAGCAGATTCAGCCGACAGATGTATCTACCGAGCTAGTCCAGCGCGCTCTCGGCCTGCTGTCCGATGCTGAGGCATTTCGACGCGAGATCGACCGACTCGACGCGACGCAACTTGCCGATCTGCTGACGCGTCTCGAGGACTATGAGGGCAAGTTCCCCGTAGAGGTGGCGCCGGCCATCCCGGTGCTCTATGAGCTCATCCCCCGGCTGCCGCCGCGAGAGGGGATGTTGAGCATTGAGCCAGATATGCGCGTCACTCGAGTCGTCTTGCGCCTATTGGCCAACCGGGAGTCCGCGACGGTCACCGAAATCGTGGCGCAAACGATCAAGCACCTGCCGTCCCTGAGCGACTACTGGTCGCTCGTCCGGCTCGTCGGTCACCTAGAGGGCGGTGGCCATCGGCTGGTCTCTGAGTCGGAGGCAGAGTTGCTCGAGGAGCAATTAGTCACGGCGATTCTGAACGCGTCGGCCCAGCAGCTCGCTGCAGAGCGTGACCTTGCACGATTGATCAGTTTGGCTATAGACCGAAGGCCAACCGAGGCACGCGCAAACGCAATACGCGACGTTGCGGATGACGGCTTCCTGTTGGGTCTCATTGCGGGTTACTGTTCAGAGGTGCGGTCGGATTTTGGGCGGCGCCTGCAGCTTCAATGGGATCATCTCGTGGCGCTTGTGGGTGAAGAGCTGCTGATCAGGCGGGTGAAAGAGCTTCCCGACCCGCCTGAGGGTACCGACGCCGACACCTTGGAGATGCTCGCCCAGGCTCGTCGCTATGCGGCCGATCCTGAGAAGGCCGAGCAAGAGCTAGCGGAATACCGGGGGCGCTATCCCGGGTGACCGGCCTGCTCGGCTCCGCGCCGGCTGGAAGCCGTGGAAGGAGTCGCATAGTCGCCGGCAGACGAGGGGTCAGCCCACATGGATCACCGGCCCAAGACCCCCAAATCGCAAGGGCTGCGTGTCGGCTGGCAACTCGTTCCAGCTAGCCCGCGTTCGGCTGGCCTTGGACATCCCTGCTGCAGAACCGGCAAATAACCGCTGCAGCCTTGATGGTCTCAGCGCACCACGGGCAGGTCCGCTCGTCCGACTGCGCCGCTACGCGAGGCAGGTAGATGTTGCCCTCATCTGGAGGATTCTGCATGAGCCCATTTGCCTCGTCGATACCTTGGAGGAAGGCGGCGGGACTAGGCCCGTAGTTTGCGCCCAACAGCCCCTTCACCGTCGCCACGTTGTCGAGAACTCCCTCCTCGACAGTGGACGCAAGAAGTATCTCTGATACGAGCGGGTCCAATTGAGCGGCCAGGAGCTGGGCGGCGGTGTCACGAGCCGCGGAGCACGCAGCCTCGAAAGTGCTGTACAGCGGAGCGAAGTTCCGTTCTGCCTCTTCCGCGTGGCGCGTGAACGTCTGAATCGAGACCTCTGCCTGCGGGCGCCTAGCGGCCACCTCCCGAGCGCCGACAGCTCGGTTGGCGACCTCGAGACACGCATTGCCAGCTGCGAGGACCTCGCCGCACGCGGCGACATACAGTTGCACCCACTTCGCGGCCGACGCGTGAGCGGTTACTTCAATGTCCATCATCTCGAGGATTTTGCTGGCACCCTCATGGCCGAGATCCTGTGCCCGCTGGAACGCCGCCCGCGCGCCCTCGCGATCACCCAGCTTCTCTAGGACGCTTCCGAGACCGCAGGCCGCATCAGCAATGCCAGCGTCGGCGCCGCGGCGATACGCGGTTGCAGCACCTTGCAAATCCTCTCGGCCTTCGAGGACCTTCCCAATCGCCCACGAGGCCTCCGCGAGGCCTCTTTCCTCTGCCGCGTGCAGGCGCGGAAGCGCCTCATCTACGGCGCCTTCCTGCGCGAGCATCAACCCAAGGTTGAGCATCGCAGCGGCGCTTCCCGCCCCGATCGAGCGCTCGAACGCCGCCTTCGCCCCCTCGACGTCGCCGTTCTCCCACAACATGTTGCCAACACAACCTGCGGCCTCAGGGTGTCCTCGGGCCTCGGCGCGCTGGAACGCATCGCCTGCACTGGGCAGATCTCCGCGCCTTCTGAGCACTTGGCCGAGGAGGATCGCCCCCTCCGCATCATCAAGCTCGTCGGCTTCTCGGTAGGCCTGTTGAGCCCCAGCCAAATCGCCGGCTGCCTCGCACTCACCACCGCGACGCAGCAGTTCTTCTACGGCCATCAGTCGACCTTCATTATCTCAAATTTACGCGGCATCGAACCCGCTTTGAGGCGCCAGCTCACGAGGGTGCGGGACGCCGAGTTGGAGCTCGGCTTTCTTGATGATTTGCTTGGTTCGGTGTCCGGTGAAAACAACGCCACCGACGCTTCCGGCACGTGCCGCGTTTCGCGCGTCGTCCACCAAGTGCCGGGCATCCCACAGGGCCTGGATGGCGGCGCGCTTGGTGAGCTTGTCCGGGATGTGTTCGGCCGCGCCGCCGTGAATGTGTCCCGCGATGATCGAAGCGAGAGACTGTGTGCCGGTGCCCGTCATGACAGCCTGCGCCTCATCAACACCATCCAATATCCCCCACAGCACGAGCATATGAGCCGCAATGTCGTGTTCTGTCAGCGCGATCGAGTGCAGGTCGGCCAGATCGCACACTGTGGCTGTTTCGCAGTAGAGGTCGACCACGTGGGTCGCCACGCCGACCATAGGGCCCGCCCCGAATGACAGGAGCCCGAGTCTGCGCCGCCGCCTGCGGGCGGTCTTGAACACGTCCCGCGCGGACCGGTCCTCCTCGTGTTCGTCCGCCCGCACGGCAGCGACCAGGGCCGCCAAGACGTTCTCGATCGTGACGGGTCGTTCCTCGTCCTTGAAGACGGACTGCAGGCCTCGATATCTCGCGCCCGTGTGCTGCGCCCGGGTGACAGCCGCCTCGGCCGCGGCGGTTCCCAGCCCCGTCGCACGCGCCGCGAGTTTGTCCCTGATCGACATGAGTGCAGAAACGTACAGGATGGCTAGTGATTTCAGAGATCAAACCTCGTCTGAGAACACTCGCTTCCAGGCGATCGAGTCATCTACGCACAATGCATCCGGGTAGCCAGGCATGTTGAGAGACCGAATCAGCCTAACTCTGGGCTCGCTCAGCTGGTGCAGAAACTCTTGCGGAACGTCTCGCGTGTAGGTCATATTCAGGAGCTCCCACGCTCCATATGCTGTCCACCCGCCTTCTCTGAGGCCAATCTCTCTGATCTCGTTGACCACCTTACGCATCTCCTCTGGTCCGAGAGGGATCAGACTGTGGATAAAGTCCTCAGTGGCGTCGGAGGTGTCACCCTTCGGTACACCGGGAGGCGGGAACGCACGACCCCATTCGGCCAATACCGTCGCTGGGTCGGGTGGAAGTAGCGGCTTTGATTTTTGGCTAAAGAGGCCCATCGTCTTCTGTTCGGTCTAAAACGCCACGGCAATGCGGGCTAGTGCCGCGTTTTGCAATGCGGGCATTCCCATCCGCCACTCGCACTTGCATGGTTGGGATGCACGTACAGCGTCGCGGAGCACTTGCTGCATTTGACCTTGATGTTGTTGACGAGGCCCGTTGGATTCGTTGTTGCCTTGTATGCCATCCGACTGCCTCCCACTACTCGTTGAAACGAATCATCCTACGTTCTTACAGCACTCGTTGAGGCGCCAACATCTCCCTGATCGCGTCTTCGGCGGCTTGTTCTACCTCACGCCACGGGGCACTCCTGACCTGAGCGCACATGCGTGCATGATCGCCCGCTGCTCTTACCGCCTTCTTAAGCGCCTTCTCGTCACCCAGCTCTCTTGCGGCAGCATCGAGAGTGTGCTTGAGTTGATCGCGTTGAGAGTCGCTCTGGACCATTTCTTCTGCTGCGCCCGGCGGAAGCTGGCCAAAGGCCTGGGTCGCAACTAGACCGGCGATGAACTGCGACTGCTTCTTGAGTTGCTTCACGGCGTCACTGTCGAGCAAGCCCACGTCATCATCTCCATCGCTAAAGCGAGTGTATGAGTGCCGGGCAGCATAGCGCCAGTCAGAGCCGAGCCACCCCTGATGGGTGCTGTGGCTATGGCTTTCGGGCTAGGCAGATGAAGTAGGTGCCGAACTGAAACCACTCTGTCTCGACAGCATGGCCCAGCTGGGCCAGGTCCTCCCACGGTCGGGAATAGGGGTCGCCGGGAAACACTGTTGCCAGCGCCTCGCCGAGGGGCGTGAGCAGTCGGCCAAGCCGGCTGGTTGGCAGTCCCGCATCCATGACCACCAGGCGACCCCCGGGACGCAACGCCTCCCATACCCGAGAGACGACTCCTTGCCGGTCGGGCAGCACCGAATAGCTGAGACTGAAGAGGACTGCATCGACTCGGTCCTCGAGAGCGACCTCGGTTGCGTCCCCGAGCATCAGCCTGACGTTCTGCAAGCCGCGGCGTGCGACCAAATGCTGCGCCCGCTCGAGCATCCCGCCGGACGCATCGACGCCGACCACCCGACCGTCATCGCCGACGGCTTCGCAAAGCAGCGGCAGGTTCCGGCCCGTACCGCAGCCGACCTCGAGGATCGTCTCCCCGCCTCTCAAGTCCAGGCGCCCGACCGCCTTGCGCCTGAGCCCAGGCGGGAGCCCGATCGCGGCCTCCCCCAAGCGATACCAGCGCGCCAAACGGTCATACCGCGTAGTGATGCGCGCCAGCGACGGGCGAATGAAAGTAGATTGCGCCACAGACGCATCATCCCGCACGTACAGGCTGGCCAGCGGGATGGACGTCGCCACCAGACGGGACTACCCTGACCCGAGCATGATCTGAGCGTCGGTGCCTTTGGTAGCGTCGCTCATCCAGCTAGGCCCAGTAGCTCAGTTGGTTAGAGCAGCGGACTCATAATCCGTTGGCCCCAGGTTCGAGTCCTGGCTGGGCCATCCCGAAAAGCGGCAGAAGCGGCCATCTCGCCCAGATCAGGCGCCCTGGCGTCAGCGCTCTCAGGGCTTTCGTGGGAGCAGGCTGGGCAGATCAGCTGCGTCGATGACATCGTTCACGACCCCCAGTCATCACGCCGAGCGCCCGGCGAGCCTGCGCGTCAGCGCCGGCGCACGCCTGACCGCCGCTAGCAGCGCCCGATCACGCGCGGTTATCTTCCGGTCGTCGGCGATCGGTGTACTGGCGGCGCGGTCGGTGTCCTCGTCGCCGAGCACGCGATAGACCGTCCAGGGGTCCGGTATGCCCTTCAGGACGTGCTCGCCATGGCTCTGGAAGCTGATCCCGGAGCCCACGACGAGATCCTTGACGGTGCTCGACACTAAGAGCTCTCCCGATGCTCCCATCGCCGCGATGCGAGCCCCGATGTGCACAGCGATGCCGGCGAGATCATCGCCGATCGCCTCGCACTCGCCGGTGTGGATGCCCACACGGATCGGGATGTCGGCGCGCTCGAGCCGCTCGATCAGCGTCTGGGCGCAGCGTATCGCCCGGGCGGGCCCGTCGAAGCAGGCCAGAAAGCCGTCTCCCGTGGTGGTGACCTCGCGTCCGCGGAAGTGCGCCAGGAGCTCGCGGACGGTGCGGTAGTGCTCCTCCAGCAGCTCGCGCCAGCGGCGATCGCCGAGCTCCGACGCGCGTTCGGTCGATGCGACGATGTCGGTGAACAGCACGGTCGTAAGCACACGTTCGGGTGGCTGCTCAGTAATCGGGCTGCGCAGGAACGACTCGATCTCCCCGACGTAGCGATCGACGTCGCCGAAGAATGGGATGTGGTCCTCTCCCGGCAGCACCACGAGCTTCGCGCCGGGAATGTGCGAGGCCGCGTAGCGAGCCTGCTCGATGTCCATGATCTCGTGCTCGCGGTGCACGACCAGGGTTGGCACGCTGACGGTGGGAAGGATGTCGCGGACATCTGTCTCGACGTTCATGTCGTAGAACGCTCTGGCCATCCGTGGGCTCGCGGCAGCGCGTTCAAACGAGGCCATGCCCTGGTGCAGGAGCGATCCCTCAGCGCTCGGCGCGAACAGCCTCATCATCCTGCCCGAGCCCCAGTCCCGCATCGCCTCGTCGACCAGCTTCGCGGTTTGCACGAAGTGCTCGCCTCCCGGGTTGTCGTCTGCATCCAGGTTGCCGCAGATGAACGCGCCGCACAGCGCGAGCGCCGAGACCCGCTCGGGATAGCTTGCCGAGAACAGGATCGCCAGCGGCGCTCCTTCGGAGAGCCCGATGATCGCGGCGCGTTTGCTGCCGGCGGCGTCCATCACTGCCCGCAGGTCATCCATGCGCTGCTCGAGCGGCGCAGGACCCGCGACCGGGTCTGAGAGGCCCGCGCCGCGCTTGTCGAACAGGATCAAGCGGCTGAACGACGCCAATCGCTCGAAGAAGAGCCGGGCGCCCGGTAGCGCCCACTGCAGATCCAGGTGTGAGATCACACCGGGCACGAACACCACGTCGAGCGGCCCCTCGCCCACGACCTGGTAGGCGATGTTCAGCTCGCCGCTGCGGGCGTACAGGGTTTCAGGCAGACCCACGAGCTACCGCTCCCTACGGAATTTCCCCGTTCACAACCCCGATCACACCGCGACGTTAGCGGTTTGAGGCGAGAGCCGTACACGCTACTGGGGAGCGCTCGCCTCACACGCGAGAGATTCGCTGGTTGAAACAGCCGCACCCGTGATAACGCCGGCGCACCCGGAGCCCACCGGAGCCGTTCGGTTGGCCAAATCCACGGGGTAGCCCGATATCTGCGGGGATCGAGAAGAAACTAGCGCGTTAGCACCTCAGAGAGGTTCGGTGGCCCCGAGAGTGGCCCCGAGGCCGATTTCAGCCGGTGTCCACGACCCCGAAAAGCACAAAACCCGCACAACGATGCGGGTTCGTGCGATGGGCCCGCCAGGACTCGAACCTGGGACCAATCGATTATGAGTCGACTGCTCTAACCAACTGAGCTACGGGCCCGCGACCGTATGCGATCGGCCAGCAGACGCTACCAGCGTGTGGAATGCT
>Ga0182024_10004739_pt1 | contig 30976 bp, 20 predicted proteins | sample P32metaG_FD_120480 | JGI IMG/M metagenome (GOLD analysis project Ga0182024, IMG submission 120480) | Permafrost microbial communities from Stordalen Mire, Sweden - P3-2 metaG (Illumina Assembly) | ecosystem: Environmental > Terrestrial > Soil > Wetlands > Permafrost | place: Sweden: Stordalen... | reverse complement strand
CGAAGCGACCTTCGCGCCGCGCTGGATCGACGCCGCTCTGCAACTGACCGGCAAGATGATCGAGCAGTTCTGGGACCCGGCCGACGGCGGTTTCTTCTACACCGGCAAGGATCACGAGCAGCTCATCGCCCGCACCAAGGACCCGCACGACAGCTCCATTCCGTCCGGCAACAGTCTGGCCGTCATGGGACTTTTGCGACTAGGCCATCTGACCGGCCGCCGCGATCTGCTGGACCGGGCCGAGCAGACACTGGAGTTATTTCGTGGTTTGCTGTCGTCCACGCCCATGGCGGCGGGGCAGATGCTAATGGCGCTGGACTTCTATCTTGGGCCGACCAAGGAAATTGTCGTGGTCGGCGACCGGGATCGCGACGACGTTCGCCAAGCAATGCGTTTGCTGCGGCAGGGGTTCCGACCCGACAAGGTGCTGGCGTGGAAGCCGGCGGCAGGTGACGTATCGGGGCTTGAGTCGATGATTCCACTGCTGGCCGGCAAAGAGACGAAGGATGGGGTGACGACGTATATTTGCCAGGATTTTGTTTGCCAGGCGCCGACGGTGGGAGTTGCGGCGCTCGGAGACGCACTGAAGCTCAGTTAACGCGGCCGTTGGCTGCCACCACCGGCGTCAGCTGGTCCAGGTGAGATTGTGCAGCCGCAAGCATCTGCTCGTCTTCGACGTCCCAGATTTCTTGATCCGCCCAACCTGCTACGTTCGCGATCAATTGGCCCAGGCGCCAGTTTGGATATCGATGACTGAGCTGGGCAATCGCCGCCAGCAGTTCATCGCGCGTTTCGCTATTCATGGCAACATCTCCTTCACCTTGGGCATTCGTGTTACGTCCAGTTTGGGCAATTCATGAATGACTTCCGCGGGCACCAGCACACCTGGCCTCAGTTTCGCGGCTCGGGTCGCACGCGTCACACCATCGTTGATACGCATCTTGCCGTCTTTTCCTCGCACAAGTTGCAATGGCGGCATGCCGGCCAGCGAATCTCCATGCTTGGCAATTTGCCGCAAGAGTTTGCCCGGATCAGCTCCTTGGGACCGGCTCGGCGGCAGGTACAACTCGCCTGGGTCAACATCAATGAATTCAGGCATACGACCGCTCGTTGATTTTGGCAGCAGTATCTGGGCACGCCCTTATGAGTTTATCATCCCACGGAACACAAATATCGTCAACGCCTTTGATTTACACTCGTGTTCTGAGCGGCAGGTACATGCGAAACACCGCCCCCTGTCCCGGCCGGCTATCGACTTCCACGCGGCCGCCGTGGGCCGTCACGATGTTGTGCGAGATCGACAGGCCCAATCCGGTTCCTTCGCCGACGTCTTTGGTGGTGAAGAACGGATCGAAGAGCCGTGGCAGATCGTCCGCCGCGATGCCGCCGCCGTTGTCGCCGATCTCGAGCATCATTTCGCCGTGCAGCCGGCGCGTGCGAATGACGATCAGGCCTCCTTCCTGGCGATAGGCTTCGATCGCCTGCACCGCGTTGACCAGCAGGTTGAGTATGACCTGGCTGATCTGGGTGGCCACGCAGAATACGCGCGGCGATAGATCGTCGTGCTGCTCGACGGCAATGTTGCTCTTCTTGAGCCGATTGCGGAGGATTTCCAGGCTGGCGGCGATGAGATCGGTCAGCGACGTCTCTTGCCGTTTGGGATTGTCGGTCCGGGCCAGGCCGCGCAGACTGTGCACGATTCGGGTGACGCGATCGACTCCCTCGCGCGTCCGCGTCAGCACGCGCATCAGGTTGCCGCGAATAAAGTCCAGGTCCACCTTGTCCGCAAGTTCCGCCACCTGACGAAAGAAGGCCGGGTCCGTCGCACATAGTTTCAAGCGTGAGTCTTCGTAAAGATTGACGATGGCCATCAAGGCCTGGCAATCGCGTTCCAGCACGGCCATGTTGTTGGCGACGAAGGCGAGCGGATTGTTGATTTCGTGAGCCACGCCGGCGGAAAGCATGCCGATCGACGCCAGCTTTTCATTTTGTACCAGGATCGAACGTATCTTGTTGCGTTCCGTCAGATCGCGCAAGGCGCCCAGAAACTGGACCGGCTCCTGACTCCTGACGCCTGATTCCTGACCCCTGGCTTCCGGTCCGCCGCGGCTCAGGACGCTCAGGGCCACTTCGACGGGAAACTCGGTGCCATCCTTGCGGCGGGCCTGCACCTCGACGGTACGGCCGCCGACCGGGCTTTGGCCCGTTTCGAGCAGCCGGCGAAAGCCTTCGAGCCCGGCGCTCGCTTCCTTGGCGAACGGGACCGGGGATATGGAAAAGTGGCGCCGGCGGGCATCGAGCTGCCGCTCCGGGATCAGCAGCGTGACCGGCTGGCCCAGGACTTCGTCGGCGCGGTAGCCGAACATGCGCTCGGCCGCGGGATTGAACAGGCTGATGCGTTCATCCTGATCCACGACGATGATGCCGTCAAGCGTCGCCTCGGTGAGCTGGCGGTAACGGCGTTCCGAGTCGGCGACGGCCAGAGCGGCGCGGCGCTGCTCCGTCACATCCCAGAAAATGCCCTGAATGCCGATGATCTGGCCCTGGGCGTCGTGGACGGGCGTCTTGACCACTTGCACGAAAATCTGTTTGCCGTCGGGAAGCCGATGTCCTTCGACCGTCTCGAAAACGTTGCCGCTGCGGATGACCTCCTTGTCGTCGCGAACATACTTCGAGGCGAGTTCCGCGGGAAACAGGTCGAAGTCGGTCTTGCCCCGAAGTTCGTTGGGCGACAGTCCGTGCGAGCTGCAGTAACGCTGGTTGCCGAAGGTGAAACGGCCGGCGAGGTCCTTGCGCAGGATAAACTGCGGCAGCGATTCGACCAGCGACAGATAAACCGCCTCGGAATCGCTCAGGGCCCGCTCCGTGGCGATGCGGTGGGTGATGTCACGGGCCACGACCAGGACCGCGAGTTGGCCGTGCAAGCGAACCATCGTGGCATGGACATCGACGAACAGGATCCGTCCGTCTTTGGTGCGCTGCCGGCCTTCGAAGCGACAGGCATGGCTGTGGGCGAGCGTCTCGGTGATTTTCGCGAAGTTGGCGGCATCGTCCGAGGCATCGAGATGGCGAGCGCTGAGCCGAAGCAGTTCTTCGCGTGGATAGCCGAGCCGGCGACATGCGGCGGCGTTCGCTTCCAGGATGGTGCCGTCGAGATCGTGCAGCAAAACGACGTCATCCATGATCTCGAACAGAGTTATGGTCCAATCGTCGGTCATGGATCATCCTGGGAATCCTTCAAGCCCGCATGCGAGGTACTCCGAGCATGCGGGGTGATTCACCCCGCATGCTCGGAGTACCTCGCATGCGGGCTTGGTGAATAATTAGCGTCCCTTCGTAAATTCCGCCAACCAGCGGTCGTCCCACAGCGATGGGAAGCTATTCTTCTGGTACGGATGCACAGTACAAGCGGCAACGTTCAGCTCGATTCCCAGTCCCGGCCGATCGGGCAGGGCAAACTCGCCGCCGCGCAGCGGGTCCCAGCCGTGGACGAGTTCCGCACGCCAGGGCACATCGTACTCGGCAAAACATTCCTGCACCAGCACGCCGGGGGTGGACCAGCCGAAGTGCACGGCCGCGGCCAGAGCGACGGGGCCGACCGAGCAGTGCGGCGCCAGGCGCAGATCGTGGGCCTGAGCCAGGGCGGCGATTTTCTTGCCGATGCCGAGGCCGCCGCAGTGGGCCAGGTCCGGCTGCAGCACATCGCAGGCGCCCAGGCCGATCATGCGCTGAAACTCCTCCAGCATGTACAGCCGTTCGCCGGCCGCAATCGGAAAGGGCAACGCCGTCTTCACCTCGCGCAGCAGCTCCAGGCTGTAGGGCGAGATCGGCTCCTCGTACCAGGCGGGACGATAGGCCGCCAATCGTCTACCCATCGCGACGGCACAGGCGGCGGACAAGCGCCCATGGACCTCGATCATGATTTCAACCGAGTCGCCCACGGCCCGGCGCACGGCGGCGACGATTTGCTCGGCCTGGTCCATTTGGGCGGCGGTCATCTCCTTCCAGGCGGTGCCAAAGGGGTCGAACTTGAGCCCGCCGTAGCCGCGCGCCACAACTTCAAACGCCTTGTTTGCATAGTCCGCGGGCGTGGCGGCGCCGCCATACCAACCGTTGGCGTAGGCCGGCAAACGCTCCCGAGCACGGCCGCCGAGCAGCTTGTAAACGGGCTGGCCGCACGCCTTGCCGATCAGGTCCCAGCAGGCGATCTCCACGCCGCTGATGGCCGTCAGGATCGTGGCGCCGCCCTGGTACTGATCGCGTATCAGGCCGCCGATGACGGCTTCGATGTCGAACGGGCTGGTTCCGAGAATGCGTTCCTCGACCCAGTCGTGCAGCAGAACTTGCACGGCTTTCTCTTGCCATTCGAGGGATGCTTCGCCAATGCCTGTCAAACCGGTGTCGGTGGTCAGGCGAACGAAGAGGTAGTTCCGCAGGCCCGCGTTGGTCAGGAAGGTTTCGAGCTTGGCGATTTTCATGGTTTTCATTTTTACCAGAATCCTCCCACGCCGCGGGGTGAGGTACTCCGAACCCCGCGGGTCTCGATTGCAGCATCATGATCCTGCGCGGGATGACCCGCGGGGTTCGGAGTACCTCACCCCGCGGCGTGAATTAATGCACCTTCCCCAACACCAAATATACGCCACTCAACACGCTGAGAATCGCCATGGCCGGGTGAACTTCGCGCCACCGTCCCGCGGCGAACTTGAGCAGCGGATAGACGACCAGGCCCGCGGTCAAACCGTTGGCGATGTTGTACGTGAACACCATCATGGTGATGGTCGTCAGTGCCGGCACCAGCTCCGTCCAGTCGTTCGTATCGATCTTCTGAAAGGCGCCGACCATGAGCATGCCGACCATGATCAGCGCCGGCCAAACGGCGTAGCTGAGCTGGTCGTTCTGCAACACGTCGAAGAGCGGAATGAAGAACAGGGCCGCGGCAAACAAGAGGGCCGTGACCACCGCGGCCAGGCCGGTGCGGGCGCCGGCGCGAATCCCGGCCGCCGATTCGATGAAGGCCCCGCTCGTCGAGGTGCCGACGACAGCGCCGAAGATGCACGAGAGCGAATCGACCAGCATCGGCTTTTCCATCTCGGGGAAGTTGCCCTTGTCATCGAGCATGTTCCCGGCCGCGCCGACGCCGACCAGCGTGCCCAGCGTGTCGAGGAAGCTGACCAGGCAGAGCGTGATCAGAAACGGCAAAAACGCCCACTCGAAGACGCCGCCGATCTCGAGTTTGAAGGCGATCTTTTCGAGCCCATGGTCCCAGGGCCAGGCGACGACCGCATCGGGCTCCCTGCCCAGGCCGACACAGTAGCCGAGCACGGCGGTGGCCACGATGCCGATCAAGATGGCGCCGCGCACGTCCCAGAGCATGAGCACGGCCAGGATCAGGAAGCCTGCCAGGGCCAGCAAGATTTTCCCATCGTGCAGGTCGCCGATCTTGAGCGGCGGACCGGGGGCGTTGTGCTGCACCAGGCCGATGTTGACCATGCCGACCAGGATCAGGAAAAAACCGATGCCGACCGCGAAGCTGTGTTTCAGGCTCGGTGAGATGGCCCGTGCCAGCCAGGTGCGGGCGCCGGCCAACGTTAACAATAAGAATAGGACGCCGGCGACGAAGACGGTGCCGAGCCGTAACTGCCAGGTGGCGAACGTCAGCGAATAGGCGATGAACGCGTTCTCGCCCATGTACGGAGCGACCGCGATGGGCCGATTGGCGTAGAGCCCCATCAGCAGCGTGCCGAAGCAGGCCGTCAGGATCGTGGTCACCGTGCTGGCCTGGCGATCGATGCCCGCCTGCTCCAGGATGGCGGGATTGACGACGATGATGTACGCCATGGCCGCGAAGGTGGTGACGCCGCCGAGCACCTCACGGCGAACGGTGGTGTTGTGCGTCTCGAGCCCGAACCAGCGGTTGAGGAAGTGATGCATGGATTCAGTGTAGTCCTGACGCTCCGCGTGAGGAAAGGGCGCAGCCCTCAATAACCGCGGCCCGAATCGGCACGCGCATGCCTCGATTTGCCGTCAGCTTCCATCGATGTTATAAAAGTCGTGGTAACGACTCTTGGCGACCATGATCTGGAGCGACCACCATGGCAACAAATGGACGGCCAAATTCTCCCACCACCTGGGTTCGCTACTCGGTCCTGGCAGGGTTGTGTGTGGCAACCACCATTGCCTATCTCGATCGCGGTTGCCTGCAGACCGCCGTCAAGCCAATCCGGCTCGAACTGGGCCTCGACAAGGATCAAATGGGCCTGGTGCTGAGCAGCTTCTTTCTTGCCTATGCCGTCCTGCAAATGCCGACGGCCTGGCTCGGGCATGTCTGGGGCACGCGCTGGGCGCTGCCGTTTTTCGCCATCGTGTGGTCGGCGGCCATCGGATTGTGCGGAACGGCCGAGGGCTTCGCGACCTTGTTGTTCTGGCGCTTCGTCATGGGGGCGGCGGAGGCGGGTATCTTTCCGTGCGCCATGGCCAGCCTGGGGCGCTGGTTTCCGGATAACCGCCGTGCCTGGGTCAGCGGCGTGCTCGGCTCTTTCATGGGTGTCGGCGGCGGCCTGGGAACGGGATTGACCGCCTTGCTCCTGGTCCATTTCACCTGGCGAGCGGTGTTCGTCCTGTATGCCTTGCCGGGTTTGGTCTGGGCAGTGTGGTTTTTCCTCTGGTTTCGGGACAGTCCCGCGGATCATCCGGCGGTCAACCGCGAGGAGCTGTTCCTGATCGAAGGAAGTCATGCGCAGGTTACCCACCAGGATGCGGCCGCCAGTCCGACTCCCTGGGCGACCATCCTCGGCAGCGTCACGATGTGGTGGCTCAGTCTCCAACAATTCTTCCGGGCCGCCGGCTATATCTTTTTCATGAGTTGGTTTACTACCTACCTGGAGGAAACGTATGGTATCTCGCTCGAACGGGCCGGCGAACTGGCGGCCCTGCCCCACGCCGGTATGTTAGTGGGTGCCCTTGCCGGTGGGATGATCGCCGACGCGATCCTGGTATGGACCGGCAGCCGTCGGCTCAGTCGGCAGGGGTTGGCGATTATTAGCCTCACCATCTGCGGGATGCTGGCGCTGTTCTCCGGTGCCATTGCCGACCCGGTGCTCGCCGTGGCGGTCATCACGCTGGGCGCCTTTTTTTCGAGCCTGGCCGGGCCGGTCGCCTATGCCATGACCATCGACCTGGGGGGCCGGCACGTGGCGCCGGTGTTTGGCCTGATGAACATGTCGGGCAACGTCGGCGCGATTCTTTTTCCCGCCGTCGCTCCACGCCTGGTGCGCTGGACGGGCAACTGGGATGTGGTCCTGTTCGTCTTCGCCGCCATGCACGTGTTCGCGGCCGGATGCTGGATATTTCTGGACCCGAACCGCGCTATTTTTCCCGATCCGGCGAGTCGGGAGAGTAAACGACCGGAACGCATTGACAATTGACAATTACCAATTGAAAATTGCAAATTCCAGATCAGCCGCCGGATGTATTTAATTTGCAATTGCTAATATTGCTAATTGTCAATTGTCAATTGTCAATTTGATCGCCGGTTGCGGCTCGGCCGCGTTAGGAAGGACTGACTCATGAACTACGTCGATACGCCGTACAGCATCTGCCGGATCGGAGTCGCCCGCTGCGACGTGACTCCGCCGGTCGGCATCTATCATCGCACCTGGGGGGCGGCTACCCACGACATAGCCAGCGCCGTCCACCGGCCGTTGACGGCCACCGCTTTGGTTTTCCAGGCGATGGACAAAGCGCAGGAATCCCATGGCGAGCAAATTGTCATTGCCGTCGATCATTGTCTGCTGCTCGCCGGGGACATGGAAAAACTGCTGCATTCGGTGAGCAAGCAAACCGGCGTGCCGCGCGAACATCTGGAGGTTGCGTTTTCGCACACGCATGGAGCGGGCCTGCTCGACTCTGGCCGAGGTCATTTGCCGGGGGGAAACCTGATCCAGCCGTATCTTGACATGCTGACGAACCGTGTTGCCGACATCGTCCAGCAAGCCCGGCGAAACGTGCAACCGGCCACGCTGAGCTATGTCACAGGCCACAGTCCTCTGGCTGCTCACCGCGATTTCTGGGACGAAACGACCAAGCAATTCGTTTGTGGATTCAACCCTGAGGGGCCGGTCGATGACTCCGTGCTGGTGGTGCGTGTCACGGGCTCAACCGGCGCCACTCTTGCCACCGTGGTCAACTATGCCTGCCACCCAACCACCCTCGCCTGGCAGAATACGCTCATCAGTCCGGACTATCCCGGAGCGTTGCGCGAGGTGGTCGAGCAAGCCACCGGCGCCCCGTGCGTTTTTCTGCAAGGCGCCTCGGGCGACATTGGGCCGCGTGAAGGGTATGTGGGCGATGTTGCCGTGGCGGATCGCAACGGGCGCCAGTTGGGCTACGCGGTCCTCGCCGCCCTGGAATCGCTGCCGCCTGCCCGAACACGCTTCCAGTATGCCGGCCCTGTCGTCTCGGGCGCCACCCTCGGCACCTGGGTCCACACGGCCCTGGACGAACAGGCGCTCACCGGTAAAATGCGCTGGCGGCTGCGGCGCTGGACCGTTGACCTGAACTATCGCGATGGCCTGCCGACGGTCGCCCAGACGCAACGGGCGCGCGACGACTGGCATGCGCAGGAACAGGCAGCCTTGCGAGCGGGCGACCAGGACAGGGCCCGCGATTGTCATGCGCTGGTCGAACGTCAGGACCGCTGGCTGGCTCGTTTCAAAACGCTGCCGCCCGGGCCGAGTTTTCCGTTGCCGATCACGCTCTGGCAAATCGGCGACGCGGTTTGGCTGAACGTAGAGGCAGAACATTACAACATGCTCCAGCGCGACCTGCGCTCACGTTTTCCAGGAGTTCCGCTGATCGTCACGACGATCGTCAACGGTTCCCGCGCCGTCTATCTGCCGCCGGCTGACGTTTATGGTAAGGGCATCTATCAGGAATCGATCGCGGTCCTGGCTCCAGGAAGTCTGGAGAAACTGATCGATCACATCGCCGCGCAAATCGGACAATGGCAGGATGATTGAGCATGCGAATACAACTTATCCGATTCCTGACTGTCGTTGTGAGTTTGCTAGGCACGGGCTCACTGCCCGCTCAACCCCAGGGACCGCAGCCATGGTGGCCGGCGCAACCACGATCGCTCCCATTCTTGCATCCCTTATTCTCCAACGACATGGTGCTGCAGCGGGACCTGGCGGCGCCGATTTGGGGCTGGAGTTCACCCGGTGACCGCATCGTGGTCAAGGTGGATGGCAACCCGGCCGGGCAAACGGCCATCGCCGCAGCGGATGGCCGGTGGGCGACCAAGATTGGCCCTTTTGCCGCAGGCGGTCCCCATGTGATTGCGGTCGAAGGGCAAAAGCGGCGCGAGACCATCGCCAATGTGCTGTTCGGCGACGTCTGGCTCTGTTCCGGCCAATCCAACATGAATTGGCCCGTACGGTTGTCGAATAACGCCGACGAGGAGGTCAAGAAAGCGAATTACCCGGAGATCCGCTCCTTCACTGTCGGTTTTTATCCATCCCTGGTCCCGATGCAATTGCCGCCGCCCGCGCGCTGGGAGGTGTGCACGCCCGAGTTCGCCCGCAACTTCACCGGCGTCGGCTACTTCTTCGCGCGCGCGATTCACGCCAGGCAGAAGATTCCTATCGGCATCATCCACAGTTCGGTGGGGGCCAGCGCCGCCGAGGCCTGGACGAGCGGCGAGGCCCTGCGCAAGCACATGACCCCGAAGTGGCAGGACCTGGCGAAACGCCTGGACGAGCTGGACAGGGCCGTTGCCGTGGGGGGGCTCAACTTCGACTTTTTCCGCGAAATCGACCGATGGACGGCCAAGATCGACCCGCAAAGTGCCAGGCGAAAATACTCGTCGGATCCCCAGCTCGATACCAAGGACTGGATCGACGTCGCCGTTCCCAAACCGTGGCATGAAGCTGGGCTCAAGGATTTCAACGGGCTCGTTTGGTTTCGGCGCAACATCGACGTTCCCCAGGCCTGGCAGGGCAAGGATCTGACGCTCACGCTTTCCGTCATCAACGATGTGGACGTGATCTGGTTCAACGGCACACTCATCGGTTCCAGGCAGATTCCGGGCACAAGCCGCATCTATCATGTGGACGCCAAACTGGTCCAGCCCGGCAAGAACCTGCTGGCCCTGGCCATCGTGAACAAGGCCGGGCCGGGAGGATTTTGCGGCGCCGCCAACGGCATGATCATCAGGCCGGCGACGAATGCGGGCAATCAACTGGTGCGGCTCGATGGCACATGGAAGGCGAAGCGGGCCGTCGCTTTCAACGATCTGACCACGCCGTTTCCGACCCCCCAGGTCGGCCATTACAAGACGATTACCGGGCTGTACAACGGCATGATCGCCCCGCTCACTCCGTTCGGCATCAAAGGCGTCTTGTGGTATCAGGGCGAGTCCAATGGTCCCTTCTGGCTGCAATATCGCGAGCTGCTGCCCGCGCTGATCGCCGATTGGCGCAATCGCTTCGAGGCGGGGAATGTCCCGTTTCTGATCGTGTCGCTAGCCAACTTGAACGCATTGCAAACCAAGCCGATCGAACCGGGCTGGGCCGAGCTGCGCGAGTCGCAGTGGCGGACGGTTCGCACTGTGCCCAATACCGGCCTGGCCATGACCATCGACATTGGCGACGCCAAGGACATTCACCCACGGAACAAGCAAGAAGTGGGCCGGCGTCTGTCGCTGGTTGCCCGGCATCTGGTGTATGGCGAAAAGGACCTGGTGTATTCGGGACCGGAGTACACGTCCATGAAGATCGAAGGGCCGCAGCGCGACAAGATTCGTCTTCACTTCAAACACGTCGGCGGAGGCCTGGCCATCAAGCAAGGCGACGCGAAGCTGACGGGCTTCGTTATCGCCGGGGCTGACAAGAAGTTCGTCTGGGCGGACGCCGTGATCGACGGCAGCACGATTGTGGTCTCGTCCCCGGAGGTTCCTGAGCCCCAGCAGGTTCGCTACGGTTGGGCGTGGAACCCGATTGTCAACCTTTACAACCGCGAAGGGCTGCCGGCGATCACCTTTCGCACGGATGAGTGACGAAGACGACGGCCTGAATGCCACGTTGCTTCATTTGTTCATGGCAATGTCGCATCGGGTGTGTTAGGCTGATACCGTTCGTCCGCATCGCCCCCGCCCAAGTCATCGCCCATTGACAGATTCGTCCCACTGTACGCGTCGGCAATTCGCCGTAGCATGATAAGAAGGCGATTCACCTACTTTTCCGGAGGACCATCGAATGAAGCGTTCCCACTCTCTCGCGTGCGTTGTGCTCCTTGGCCTGGCAAGTTTCGTCCAGGCCGATCAGGGCAATCCCAAGATCACCGCCATCGAAGCCATCTCATTCGGGCCCAATGGACTGCTCTTGATTGGCGGCGGCGCCCGCGTCGTCAGCGTCGAGACCGGCGACACCAAGGCCACCGCCTGGACCAAGGCGGAGATTGCCAACATCGACCAGGCCCTCGCCGGCAAGCTCGGCCTCACGGCGACGGACATCGAGATTCGCAAGCTCGTCGTCAACCCCGCATCTGGCAAGGCCTACGTCGCCCTGCAATCGCTCAAGACGAAAACCGGCGTCATCCTGACCATCGACGGCGCCGGCACCATCGCCGAGTTCCCGCTCGACGACGTCAAATACACTTCCTACACGCTGGAAACGCCCAAAGCAGCCATCACCAAGGTCACGGACATCGCCTGGGCCGGCGGCAAGATCGTCGCGGCCACGCAGGCGACCGACAAGTTTGCCGCATCGCGCGTCTTCACGATCAACCCGGCCGCCAAGGATGGATCGCCCACCCAGATCAGCACCAAGACCTTCCATGTCGGCCATAACAAGTGGGAAACGCACGCCCCCCTCCGCGTCCTGATGCCCATTGTTGAAAGTGGCAAGGCCAGCGTGGTCGGCTCGTTCACTTGCACTCCCATCGTCAGGTACGACCTCGACGATGCCAAGAACGATGACCAGGTCACCGGCAAGAGCGTCCTGGAGCTCGGCACCGGCAACACGCCGCGCAGCATGTTCACCTATGAACGCGACGGCAAGAAGTTTATCCTCGTCAGCGTCGGCCGTAACAACAAGCAGCCGGCGTTCGGCTTCCCGAGCGCCTACTGGGTTGCCCGCGTCGATGCCGACTTGCTCAAGGAAACGACGAACATCAACGAGAAGGCCCCGTGGCGCGTCGGCGGCAAGAACCTGGTCGGCGATCGCGTGGAAGTGGCCAAGGACTACTTCGGCGTTCAGCAAATGGACAAGCTGGATGCGACGCGAGCCCTGGCGATCATCGAGACCAAGGGCGAGTTCAGCCTCAAGGCGTTGCAGTTGCCGTAACATCGCCATCCAAGCCCCGGGGTGAGGTACTCCGAACCCCGGGGGTCCTTGCCCCGTGGGATGAGCGTTGTGAGATGGAGGTTCGCGATGGACACATTCACAGTGCAGGTACAGGTTCCAGAAGCTTTGCGAGATATTGGCTACAGTAACGAGGAGATTTGTCGGGAGGTCCCGATCCTCCTTGTCCTGAAGCGTTTTCGTCAAGGGATGATCTCATCGGGCAAGGCGGCGCGCATCTTGGGTCTCACTCGGCGTGACTTCCTCGACTTGCTCGGCCGGGAAGGCATACCCATTTACGACCCTAACCATGAGCAATTTGCAGGTGAGTTGAAGACCGTGGAAGCACTTGAGGCGGCGCGAACATGATCGTCGTTGCCGATGCGACGCCGCTAATCTATCAGGCATTGAGAAAGCCTGTCTTCACTAACTCTACAGGTGCACCATGAAAACCCTCCTCGTTACCGCCATGCTGCTGCTCTGCGCCCAAGGCACTGACACGCCCCTCCGTTTCGAAGCAACGCCCGCCGGCGCGAAGGTCGTCGCCCGTCTCCCCGCCGAGCTGGCCGGCAAGCTGCCCACCGGCAGGCTAACGCAAGAACAAGGCGAAGCGCTCCTGACGCTGTCGCTGCTTGCCGAAAACAAGACGCCCGGCCCGAGCATGTTCGGCAAGTACGAGCGCAGCGGCATCGAGCTGTCGTTCACGCCCCGATTTCCGTTCAGTGCGGGCGCGACCTATCGTGCCAGCCTGACCGTCGCCGGAAGCACGAAGTCGCTCGACTATCGCGTGCCCGAAGTCGCCGCCAAGGCGCCGCCCACGATTGTCAAAATCTATCCGAGCGCGGACGTTCTGCCCGCCAATCACCTGCGCTTCTATATCTATTTCGACCGACCCATGCGCGGCGGCAAGGAACTCTTCAAACACCTGGCCATTATCGACGACAAGGGCAACGAAATCGACGAACCGTGGCTCGTCGATGAAATCTGGGACGAGGAAAACAACTGCCTGATCCTCTTCATCCATCCCGGCCGGATCAAATGGGGAGTCGAGCTGCGCGAGCTGATGGGCCCGGTCCTGCGCGAAAAGCGCTCCTACGCGCTGGTCGTCCGCGGCGCCTGGACCGATCTGGATGGCAACAAGATCGGCAAGGACACCATCAAGAAATTCCGCACGACGCCGGAAGATCGCGTTCGCATCGAACTCGCCGACTGGAAGCTGACGGCGCCGAAGGCAGGCACGCGCGACGCTGTGGCACTGACCCTGAGCAAGAGCGTCGATTTTCGCTCGCTGCAAACGGGCCTGACGGTCACGAACGCCAAGGGCCAGGTCATTGCCGGCGCAATCGCGATCGGCAAGGACGAAAAGAGCTGGAGTTTCACGCCGAGTCAGCCGTGGCAGGCTGGCCCCCACCGCGTGAACGTGAGCCCGGACCTGGAGGATGTCGCCGGCAATACGCCCTCGCGACCGTTCGACATGGATTTGCTCACGCCGAAGCTGCGGCCGCAGAACCTGCAATTCGAGTTCGAACCCCGTTGAATACCCTCTGGTCATGCCAGCGGATGAAATCATGACATACCCGTGCGGATGGGGAAACTGGATTTCTCGAAAAAGTCATTTTGCCAAGTATTTTTTGGGGATTTCCGCACCGGCGACGAATGACAGCTTGGCAATCTTGCACATCTGATAAACGTTGATGCGAAAATCCGGACACGTGCTGACCAAGCAATAAGCGTCGGTCGGCGTGAAGCCATGTTCCGTGATGAGCCAATCCATGAGCTGAAACGTCGCCGTTTCCACAGCCACCTCGAGCGGCTTCGACGCATGCACCGCCACCAGCGAGCCTGGCTTGTCGATACGCAGTCCTGGGATGCGCTTGCCGGGCAGCACCTCGAGTTTGAGGCGTACGGTCGCCATGGTCTCGGCCGCGGTGCCGGTGAATTCGGTGTCGCCCTGGCTGGCGTGCACGTCGCCGAGGTAGAAGAGGCCGCCCTCGTGAAAGATCGGTAACAGCAACTTGTTGCCCGGAGCGGCGTCGCGGATATCGAGGTTGCCGCCCCATTCGCCCTGGCCGTCCAGGCTCGTGGTCACTTCGCGATCCGGAGCGACGCCGAAGGTGCCAATGAACGGCGTGATCGGCCAGCTGATCTTGTCGCTGAAACGCAGGGTGCCGTCGCGCGTGGTGCCGCTCGGGCCGGGAATATGCTGAAAGATCTTGGTGGTAAAATCGCTCGACAGTTCCGGCCAACGCGTCGATTCACCCAGAGGGCCACGCCGCGGACCGATGGCGATCCAGGAATAGGAATCGACGATGATGTCCTCAATGGTCACGACCAGCACGTCGCCGCGCTTCGCCCCCTGAAGAAAGACGGGGCCGCCGATCGGATTGGCCAGCGGCGGCGTGCGATCGAAGCCGGGCCGTTTGCCGGGCAACGCCTTGTCGTTGGCCGACTTGAAGTAGCCGGTGCTGGCGTCAAATGTCTCGATCTCGAAGCTCTCGCCGGGTTCGACGCGCAGCAGCGGTTTGTCTTCCCAGTCGAAAGCGTACTTGCGTGCCTGATCGCGGAGGATGCGTTGCATTGGAGATCTCGTAGTGGGCCAATAGTGAGGACGGAAAGAAGGCAGCGCGGGCGCGGTAGGGGAAGTAGACAGTCACGCTTTTTGTGCGCCTGTGGGAACATCATTCTTTTTGCGCTTCTTTGTTCGAGAAGCTCTAGATGGGATTGACTGAGTACAAAAATCAACCTTGAGACGGCGATCCAACGCACTAGCAATCCGCTTGAGCATCGTCAGGGAATGTCCATCATAGTCAGCGTCTTCGATTCGTGAGATAACCGATTGCTGAGTGCCAACACGTTCGGCAAGTTGTTTCTGAGTCAATTTGGCCTCAGTGCGAAGGTCATGAACCTGCTGGGCAATGTCGGCGTTGAAAGACTCCGCTTCAACAGCTTTGGCCAATTCAGGGTTCGCGGCAAGCTTTGCGCGAATGACGTCCCCAAAATTCCGTGTTCGTAATTTTCTAGCCATGTCACACCTCCCACTCATTTGTTGTGTATCGATCTTGATTGCGTTCCACTAATGCTTTCGCTTTCTTTGCGCGAGTAATTTCAATCGGAGGGATTTCACCCTCTTTGGTGAATCCGTGCGTCAGGCACGCCACGTTTCTGCCACAATAAAAGTAGAGAATGCGATAATGAACCTTGCCGCGCTTTGCTCGTAACTCGTAAATCCCATCTCCGAGATGCTCGGCCACCGGTCGGCGCAACTCAAACCCGGACCGTTCAAGCTGCTGAAAGCGCTCAAGACACGCGACGTGCGCCTTCGGTTCAGTATCTTCAAGATCATCCAACCATTCGACTAGGGGGGTCTCCTCAGCCGCGTTCTTGTATACGAGCAATGTTGTCTGCGGCATTTCGTCACCTTCATTCTACCAGAAGAATATCGACCGCGCGATAAAATGCAATCACAAAATTGCGATATTCTGTGAACCAGCGCACCTGGGGACTGCCACGGTTCTTTTGTACAGATATTTTGGGCCAAAAGCATGACAAAGAATCGCCATGCCTGCGCGACGATTGTCTCGATGCAAGTCTTTAAAGCAACATATGTTACAAAACGCATGTCATCAGGCCGTGTTTCGTGACATGAGATTCTTGCTGGCAATGGGCGACGTAACTCATTGTAAAATAGGCTGTTGCGACGATGGCCGCGCCGATTTTTGCAATCTCATGTCACGAGACCGGGCCCTGTGAAATGACATGACATGTGACATGCGATTTACGGGATCTGGAAATCCTCAGCCGTTCCCGGTTAGAATGTCTCTCATGGCGATGCTTGTGACAGTCCAGGGCCCCGAACCGGGCCAACGGCATTCTCTGGAAACGGAGCGCGTTATCCTGGGCCGGCAAGTCGATTGCGGCGTCTGCCTGGTCGGGCGGGCCGTCAGCCGGCAGCATGCCCAGATCGTTCGCCATGGCCAGAACCATCTTGTCGAGGACCTCGGCAGCAGCAACGGCACCTTTCTCAACGGCAAACGGCTGCCCACGAAGGTGCCGGTGCCCTTTCAAGAGGGCGATCTGCTGCGGATCGGTCCCTACGTCTTCTCTTTGCGCGAAACGACCCTGCCCACGGAGCCGACCGAGCCGAACCTGGTCATTCGCGAAAAGGTGAGCGTCCTGGACCTGACCCAAAGCAGCGCCCACGGACTGGACCCAGCCATCAAGCTGCAAGTCGTGCTGGAAATCTCTCAGCACCTGGCTCACCATCTCGAACTGGAGCCGTTGCTCAGCACGCTCGTCGAACAGATTCTCAGGCTGTTGCCACAGTCCGATCGGGCCATCGTCATCCTGTGCGAGGACAACAAGCTGGTTCTGCGGGCCCAGCGCAGCCGCAACGATTCCCAGGAGCATCGCAGCGAGGGGCGAGGAAAAGGACGCGATCGTGAAACGGACAATCCGCTCATCGCTCGTCCATCGCCGGTGTCGCCCACCTATAGCCGGACCATCGTTCGCCGGGCCCTGGATGAAGGCATCGGCATTCTCAGCGACGACGTGCAAAAGGACGCCCGCTTCAGTTCGAGCGAAACGGTATCGTCGCTGAATCTGCACTCCGTTCTCTGCGTGCCGCTCATCGGCAAGGAAGGGCGGAAGCTTGGCATCATTCAGGTGGACAGTTTTCGGCGCGGCACCAGCTTCCGGGTGGACGATCTGCATCTCTTGACCACCGTCGGGCTGCAAATGGCGATCGCCCTGGAAAATGCCGAGTTCCATGCCGAACGGCTGCGCGAGCAAAGGTTCATGCAGGAATTGGCGATGGCGCGGGACATCCAGCAGGGTTTCTTGCCGACCGACCTGGAGGGACTGCCGGACTGCGATTGCGACATATTTGGCCGGGTGTGTCCCGCGAGGCAGGTATCCGGCGATCTCTACGATTTCTTTCCACTGCCCGGCGGTAAGCTGGCCTTCTTGATCGGCGACGTGTCCGGCAAGGGCATGCCTGCTGCCCTTTTCATGGTGGCGGTGCACACGTTGTGCCGGCATCTCGTCAAGGAGTCGGCCAGCCCGGCTCAGGCCCTGCAAAAGCTCAACGCCGAGCTGGCGGTGGATAATCCGTCGGCCATGTTCGTCACGCTGCTGCTCGGAACCTATCGCCCCGGTACCGGTGAAATCGTCCTCGCCTCGGCCGGGCATCCACCGCCGTTTCTGCGGCGGGCCAGCGGCAAAATGGAGGACATCACTTTGCCCCAGGGCCGGCTGCTCGGCCTGGCGGAAAGCGGGCAGACAGCCGCGTCCTGGCAAGATTTTCGGCTCACGCTGGCGGCGGAGGACACTTTGGTCGCCGTCACCGACGGATTCCTCGAAGCCCGCCAGCCCGAAAGCCGAGAAATGTTCGGCGCTGCCAGGATGCGCGACGTGGTGGCGGGGTTTGAGCGAACTCTGTCATTGGCGGAATGTGCCGATCGTGCCAAGTCGGCCATCGAGCGGTTCACGGCGGCGAGGGAGTTTCAGGATGACGGTACCTTGTTGTTACTGCGCCGACGATCCGCCGTTTAGCCGCCCGCCTCTGGCGGGCGCGGTTCGTCACGGCGCCACGATGAACCGCGCTCGCCAGAGGCGAGCGGCTAAACGCTTTTTTTGCCGGATTTCTCTTTCATGTCAGCGCGAGTATCGCTACGCTAGGGGTGTGGATCACGCCAATACGTAACCGGAGATGACTGATGCCAAAACATCACCTGTCGCGCCGCAGCTTCCTGCAAATCGGCTCCCTGGCCCTCGGCGGCCTCACGTTGCCGGAACTGCTCAAGGCGGAGGCGGCGGCCGGCGTGCGTTCCTCGCACAAATCGGTCATCCTCATCTACCTGGTAGGCGGTCCGCCGCATCAGGATTTGTTCGATCTGAAACCGAACGCCCCGCGCGAGATTGCCGGGCCCTGGCGGCCGCAAGCGACCAATGTTCCCGGCATCCAGATTTGCGAAGCGCTGCCGCGTCTGTCCCGCATCACGGATAAACTGGTGATCGTTCGCTCGCTGGTCGGCAACCAGGCCGATCACGACGCCATCCAGGTCTTCAACGGCCACGATCCGCGCAAGCCGGTCGCCAGCGGTGGTTGGCCGCAGTTCGGTTCCGTCGTCGCCCGCCTGCAAGGGCCGACCGATCGTGCGACACCGCCGTTTTTGAGCCTTTGCTATACCTGCACCCACGGCCCCTACAACGAACCGGGCCCCGGCTTTCTCGGCACATCGCACGCCCCGTTCCGGCCGATGGGGCCTTCCCGCAACGACATGCTCCTGCGCGGCATCTCGGTCGATCGGCTCGCGGACCGCCGCAGCCTGCTCCGAGGCTTCGACGGCCTGCGCCGCGACATCGACATTAACGGCACCCTGCGCGGCATGGACCACTTCAACGAACAGGCGTTCGGCCTCCTGACCTCCTCGCGCCTGGCCGAGGCCCTGGATCTTTCGCGCGAAGATCAGCGCACCGTGGAGCGCTACGGCACCGGCGATCCAACCATCATGATCGACGGCAACGGCGCTCCACGCGTCCCGCAGAGCATGCTCATGGCTCGCCGGCTGATCGAAGCCGGCGTCCGCGTCGTCACGCTCAACTACAGCAAATGGGACTGGCACGGCGGCAGCTACAACACCATCTTCAATCGCGAGGCCGAGGATTTTCCGATTTTCGACAAGTGCCTGAGCGCCTTGGTAGAAGATTTGCACATGCGCGGCCTGGACCAGGATTGCAGCGTCATCGTCATGGGCGAGTTCGGCCGCACGCCGCGCATCAGCGGCCAGGTCGGTCGCGATCATTGGCCTCAGGTCAACTGCGCTCTTCTGGCTGGTGGCGGCATGCGCACCGGCCAGGTCATTGGCGCCACCGACCGCATCGCCGGGGAAGCGGTGTCGCGGCCCGTCACCTTCGGTGAACTTTACGCGACGCTCTACCGCAACCTCGGCATCGACGTCGATACGGCGACGATCCCCGATCTTTCCGGCCGGCCACAGTATTTGGTGGAAGGTCAAGCCCAGCCGCTGCGCGAAGTAGTGTAAACCGTCATGACCGTCGTTTAGCCGCGACGCGCCAGCGGAGCGCGGGCCGGCTCACATGCGGAATGAATCGTGAGAACATCATGGCAACCGCCACGCTACCCCGGCTCATGACCACCGATGAGCTGTTGGCATTTCCCGATGACGGAGTCGAACGCTGGCTCATGCATGGCGAACTGCGTGAGAAGCGCGCCATCCTCGGAGAGATTCCAATGACCATTCGCAATCGCTTCCATAGTGAGGTGATGGTCGCCCTGGCCGCATGCCTCAAGAACTGGCGAGATGCCCAGCCGGAACCGCGCGGTGCCGTCCTGGCCGGGGAAGCAGGAGTCCGATTGACGCAAGATCCTCAAACCACCGTTGGCGTCGATGTGGTTTACGTGACCCCTGAGGTATGGGCTCGGCAGTCCGATGAAACAACTCTTATCGAAGGTGTTCCGGCGCTCGCGGTGGAGATTCTATCTCCGACCGACACCGTGGATGAAATCCACGAAAAGATCAACGCCTATCTGTCCGCCGGAGTCCAGCTGGTCTGGATCATCGATCCCTACGCCCGCACGGTCACCATCTACCAACCCAGTGCGCGCCCGACTCTCGTGAATGAGGGCCAGACACTTTGCGGCGACCCCGTGCTGCCGGGGTTCCGCGTGCCGCTTGCCGAATTGTTTCGTTAGCGAGAACTTGCCGATTTCTTCGTTTAGCGTTCGCAACATCGCGCGAACGCTAAACGAAGAAATCGGAAGGCCCTCTTCGGCCAGCATCACTCGAGGAACACCCATGCGATCTGTTGTGATCATTGTCGCTTTTGCCATCACAATCTCCCTCGCCCCCATCGCCCAACCCGGAGATGCGCCTGCAACCACGCCAATCCAGGACGACATGATCAAACATCTCGATTCGATCCGCGATGATCTGGTCGCGGTCAATCAGGACATATGGAACTTCGCGGAACTGGGCCTCGAAGAACATCGCTCCTCCGCCCGGCTCATCGGCGTCCTGAAAAAAGCGGGCTTCAAAATCACCGAAGGCGTCGCCGGAATGCCGACCGCGTTCATCGCGGAGTACGGCTCCGGCAGCCCGATCATCGGCATCCTCGCGGAATACGACGCCCTTCCCGAGCTTTCGCAGGAGGCCGGCGGCGCCAGAAAAGCGGTGCCCGGCCGCACCACCGGCCATGGCTGCGGGCACTGCGCCCTGGGCACCGCCGCGGTCGGAGCGGCCATCGCGGTGAAGGAGGTTTACGACAAGCACAAACTCAAGGGCACCATTCGCGTCTACGGCACCCCGGCGGAAGAGACGCTGATCGGCAAGATCTACATGCTCCTGGCCGGGCTGTTTCGCGATCTGGACGTTTGTCTGCACTGGCATCCCGGCTCACAGAACCGCATCACTTATAGCTCCTCCAAGGCGCTGATCTCGGCCCGCTTCACTTTCTCCGGAGTCCCGGCCCATGCCTCGGTCAGCCCCGACAAGGGCAAGAGCGCCCTGGACGGGGTCGAGCTTATGAACGTCGGAGCCAACTTCATGCGCGAGCACATCAAGGATTCGAGCCGGGTCCATTATGTCATCACCAACGGCGGCCAGGCGCCCAACGTGGTGCCGGCCACCGCCCAGGTCTGGTATTACGTGCGGGCCAACAATCATCACGATGCCGAGGCCCACTTCGACTGGCTGAAGGACATCGCCGCCGGCGCCGCCAAGATGAGCCGGACCAAGGTGGCGCACACCATCGACGCCGATTGCCATGAGATCATTCCGAATTTGCCGCTCTCGAAGCTGATCCTGCGCAACTTCAAAAAGGTCGGAGCACCGAAGTTCGACCAGCCGGACCTCGACCTCGCCCGGCATCTCCAGACATCATTGCGGGCGGATTTCGGTTTGAAAGAGCCGAAGCTTTTGAACGACGCCATCGACGAGCTGCCCGCCCAGCCCGATCACAATGCCGGCTCGACCGACGTCGGCGATATCAGCTGGCATGTGCCGACCGGCGGCTTCTCGGCGGCCTGTTTCGCGGCCGGCAGTCCGGGCCACAGCTGGCAAAACGTGGCCGCGATCGGTTCACCCATCGGCCACAAGGGCATGATGGTCGCCGCCAAGGTGCTGGCCCTGTCGGCGGTGGAGTTGCTGCAGGATGCCGCCGTTCTCAAGGAAGCGCAGGCGGATTTTCGCGGGCGCATGAAGGACGTTGAGTACACGACGGTGATTCCCAAGGGGCAGAAGGCGCCCAGGTCGATTCGATGAGTGTTCACCAAGCCCGCATGCGAGGTACTCCGAGCATGCGGGGTTAGTGAACCCGCATGCTCGGAGTACCTCGCATGCGGGCTTGAGGGCTGATTTTGACGAGCCCTGCGCGGGCCACGGTTAACAAGGTCTGCGCCCTTTTCACACGCGGAGTGAAGACTAACCTCGTGGACGGCACCTCTTGTTCGCGGTTTTCGATTTTTCCGACAGCGGCGGCGTTCGCGGCCGCCTATGGGCAAGCCCCACTCTATTATTCCAACCAAAATCAATACTTCCTCCACGGCCTCGCCATGGCCGATTACGGCTCGCTCGGCAAAGATTGGCTGGCGAACACGCTCGACCCGACGCCGCTTTTTAGCTGGCTGGTCCTCGGTACGGTTCGGCTCATGCCGCCCTGGGTTTTCCACCTCTATCACGCCTTGCTGATGGGCGTCTATGCCGCGGCCATGCTGGACCTGTACTTCGCGGTGGGCGGCTGCATAGGACGGTCTTCCCAGGACGGGCTAGGAAGTCCGTCCCACCAGCGCTGGCCGATCTTCGCCGCCCTGTTCGTGCTCGTCCACTCGGCGGCGGCCCGCTGGGCTTCCTATGCCTTGCTGGGCGGCGACTACCCGTGGTACTTGCAGGCCGGGCTCGCCAGCCAGTACATTTTGGGGCCGATGTTGCAGCCGTCCGTGTTCGGCGTGCTGCTCGTCCTCGCTCTGAGCCTCTTCGTGCGCGGTCGATGGATCCTGAGCGCCATTTGCATCGCCCTCGCCGGGAGCATGCACAATACCTACTTGCTGCCCGGGGCGATGCTGACCATCGGCATGGTCGTCGCCATGATTCAGCAGGGCCTGTTGCGGGATGGCCTCTTGATGGGGGGCCTGACGCTTTTGCTGGTGCTGCCGACCGCGATCCATTCCATGCTGACGTTCGAACCGACGACGCCCGAGGCCTTCGCGGCGGCTCAGGACATCCTGGCGAACTTCCGCATTCCCCATCACGCGCGCATGGACTACTGGCTCGATGGCGTCGCCGTTCTGCAAATTCTCTGGATGGTTCTCGGCATCGGCCTGGCCTGGAGAACACGGCTCTTCACGGTGCTGCTCGTTTCATTTTCGCTGGCACTGCTGCTCAGCCTGATCCAGGCGTGGACGCAAAGCAATCTGCTCGCCTTGCTCTTTCCCTGGAGGCTTTCCGCGGTGCTGATGCCGCTGGCGACAACGATCGTGCTGGCCCGCATCACCCTCTCTCCCCTTCTCCGTTTCTCCCCATTGTCCTTGGTCTCGCATTCTCTCCTTCTCTTTCTTGCCGGGGCCGGGCTGGCGATTTCTTTTGGACGGTTCGCATTTCAAAGTCCCTCGGAAGACGTGCCGGTGATGGAGTTCGTGCGGCAAACCAGGGAGCCGGGCGAGGTCTACTTTCTGCCGATGAAATTGCCGGATCGCAGCAAGAAGCCCAGCGGGTTCGTGCATTCGCTGTCGGGCGATTTCAAGCCGCCGCCGGCGAAAAAGCGAGACAGCCGTCTCATCGCGGCCGATTTGCAGCAGTTTCGCCTGCATACGGGGGCGCCGATCTTCGTTGACTTCAAGGCCATTCCGTACAAGGACGTTGAGGTGATCGAATGGCGGCAGCGGCTGGAGTTTGTGAGCGAGGTGTATGAACAGCTTGGCGAGGGGAAGGTTGCTGAGGCGCTGGCCGAGCTGCGCAAACGGGGGGTGACGCATTTGCTCCAGCTGGCGGCGGACAAGGAACTGAGCCATCCGGAGCTTCGCTTGATTTATGGTGGAGGTGAGGATGGGGCGTATCGGGTCTACCGGCTGGTCCACGCCGCGGGGTGAGGTACTCCGAACCCCGCGGGTCAGCCGTGCAAATTCATGATCCTGAAACCCTGACCCGCGGGGTTCGGAGTACCTCACCCCGCGGCGTGGGAGATGGCGTGTCCTAGCGCTGGAAAATCGGCAAGTAGTTGGCCGGCACCGACAAAATGATGACGGCGATGCTCGTCTGGTAGACGGGGCCGACTTCGCGGCGCGAGGTGTTCGTGAAGCTGCCGTCGGGCGATTGCTGGGGCAGGAAGAACTTCTCCTCGCGCTGATACCATTCGTCCCAGTCCTTGCCGCCGACCTGGTGCATGGCGTGGGCGGCGTAGTAATGACCGTAGAAGTAGTGCTGGGACTCGTCGAAGTGTTTCTTCAGATATTCGACTGCCTTGGGGATTTCCTGGGCCTTGTATTCGCCGGAGAGGAACAGCACGCAGGCGCCGGCGGCGGTGCGGGCGAAGCCCGGGGCGCCCGAATTGGGCTGATAGGTGAAGCCGCCTTGCTTGTCCAGGTAGCATCTCTTGATGTAGCTGATGGCATCTTTCATGTTCTTGTCCGGCACGTTCAGCCCGGCATTCTTGGCGGCGCGCAGGGCCATCACCTGCATGATCGTCACGGAAATGTCCGCTCCCTGCGAATTGACGGGGTTATAGCGCCAACCGCCCTCGGGTGACTGGCAGCGGACGATGAGTTCGGTGGCGTCCTGGACCACTTTCTTGAGTTCGTCGTCGTTTTGGGTCTGGCCCCACAGTTCGGCGAGGGCGAGCGTGGCCATGCCGTGGCAATACATGTTGCCGCCGCGGGCGCCGACGATGTAGCCGTCCTGGCGCTTGGCGCCCATCAGGAAGCGGGCGGCCTTGGCGACTTCGGGGCCGTGCTGGCCCTGATTGGGCAAATGGCCCTGCGACATGAACGCCAGCATCGCGAAGCCGGTGATGGCGGTGTTGTGCACATAGGGGCCTTCGCTGAAGGAGCCGTCCTCGTTTTGCTTGGAGGCGAGCCAGTCGAGCGCCTTGCCGGCGGCGCGCTTGCCGTCGTCGCTCATCTTGGCCTGGGCGCGAAGCGGGAGGGTGAAGGCCACAACGGCCAGGAGGGACAGAAGCAAATGTCGTTTCATGGGTTGGGACCTTCACGGGGTTGGATGGGAAAATACCGGAATCCCCGTTTAGCGTTCGCTTGACATGATCGGAGCACACCGATCATATCAGGCGAACGCTAAACGGGATTCCCGAACGATTTAGCGCGGTCCCGCGGGGGGACCGGACGGCGAATTCCGGGTGCGGGCGAGGTTGATGAAGTACTGCTGAATCTCCGCGGCGAACTCGGGCGGCAGACGATCGTTGAGGGCCTGGCGGATCATCTCACGTTCGCGCGGCGGCAGGTGGATGAACGAGCCGTCGCCGATGACGTTGCCTAGCTTCGACTCGGCGTTCGACACCTTGCCGTCGGCGATGCGATTGCCGTTGCCCTTGGAGTCGTTCTTTTCCTCGCTCTTCTTGGCCTGGCTCTTCGGGTCGCCCGGCTTCTGGCCGGCCTTGCTGCCCTGGCCGGGTTTGCTGCCTGGCTTGCTGCCCGGTTTGTCGCCTGGCTTGCCGGCCTGGGCCTGCTGTTGGGCTTCCTGGTCCATGTTTTCCATGGCCTTGTCGAGGGCCTGGAGAGCTTGTTCGATTTGCTGAGCGGCTTGCTCCTGGGCCTCGGCGGCTTTTTCCGGGTTGCCCTTGGCCAGTTCGTCGTTGGCCTTACTCAGCTCCTTGTTGGCTCGGTCGAGCTGCTCCTGGAGCGGTTGCGGCGCCTGGGCCTGGGCTTGATCCAGAGCGTTCTTGGCGGCCTGGGTCGTTTCCTGGGCCTTGGCCAGGGGCTTGGTTTGTTCGAGCAGTTCCTTCTGGGCCTGGCCCAGTTCCTGGGGCGATTTGGCCTGCTCGGGCGACGGGGCCTGGGCTTGCTGCTCGCCGGGCTTTTGACCGGGTTGGCCGGGTTGCTTGGCCTGGGCCTCGCCGGGTTGGCCGGCCTTGGGGTCGCCCTGACCGGAGCCGGACTTGTTGCCGGCGCACTTGCTGCAGCTGCCGCTCTTGCCCTGGCAGGCCTTGCATTCGCCCTGCTTGGCGGCCGGCTGCGACGGCTTTTGACCTTCGCTCTTGGCGGAGGGCTTGGGCTGACCCTGGCTTTGCGCTTGGCTCTTGGCCTGAGGCTGCTGGCCCTGCTTGGGTTGACCTTCCTTGGCCTGGGCGTTCTTCGGTTCACCGCCGCCCTGCTTGGGTTGGCCTTGCTTGGCTTCCTTCGGTTCGCCATCCTTCTTTTCGCCGGCCTTGCCCTGGCAGGCCTTGCATTCGCCCGCCTTGGGGTCACCTTGCTTGGGAGCGTTCTGCTTGGCTTCGCTCGGCTTGGCGGTGTCGTTCTTCGGTTGGCCCTTCGTGTCCTTGGTCTCGCCAGGTTTGGACTGAGGGCTCGGCCGATTCGGCTTGGCCTCGCCCGGCTTGGGCTGGCCTTTCTTCGGCTGAGCTTGAGGCGGGGGCGAATTCTTGGCCTGCGCCGGCGGTTGAGCCTGGTTCGGTTTGTTCTCCGAAGCTTCGTTCGGCTTGGGATTGCCGGCCTTGGGCTCGGCCGGTTCGGCAGCGTCTTGCTCCATCGGCATGGGAGCTTCCTTGGCCTCGCCCGGCTTGAGGGGAGCGTCTTCGGCTTTCTTGATTTCGTCCAAGGCGGCCTGCTGCTTCTCGACTGCCCTGGGCAAATCGCCATCCTTCAGGGCCTGTTCGGCTTCCTTGGCCTTGTCCTTGGCCTCGGGCAGGTTCAGTTCAGCGGCCTTCTTGGCGATTTCCTTTTGGATCTGGGCCAGTTCCTGGTTGTTCTTGGCCTGGTTCTCGGGCTTTTGGGCCTTTTGGAATTGCTGCTGTTGCTGCTGCGCTTGCTGGGCCTGCTGTGCGGCTTCCTTCGCTTGCTTGAGGGCCTGCTCGAGCTGGTTGCGCGTGGCCATGGGATCGGTCTTGCCGGGCTGCATGGCTTGCTGCTCTTTGATCTGATCGGCACGAAGCTCGGCGAGCTTCTTGTTGACCTCTTCCTTGGCCTCGTCGAGCTTGGCCTTGGCGTCCTCGGCCTTGGCGGCGGCGGGGTCAAGTTTCTTGCTGTCGAGCTGTTTCTTGGCCGCGTCCATTTGCTGGGCGGCTTCGTTCGCTTTCTGGGCGGCCTTGGGAGCGGACTGGGCCAGGTTCTTGGCCGATTCCTGGGCCTGGGGCGTCAGCTCAGCTTGCTTCTTGCCGAGGTCCTGGGGATTGGCCTGCTGCTTGGCGTCCTCGGCAACCTTGGCCTGTTCCTTCGCAAGGCGATCGAGCTTCTGCGATTCCCTGGCCAGTTTTTCGATGGCATCCTGGCGATCCTTCATCTCGGCGATCTTCTTTTCCAGGTCGTTCTTCACGTCCTTGAGGGCCTTGATGGATTCTTGCTGCTTGGGTACGGCCTGACCGGGTTCCTGCTCCTTGAGGTTTTGAAACGCCTTGGTCATGGCCTGGGTCGCTTTGTCCAGTGCTTCTTGCGTTTTGGGCTGGCTGGGCAATGGCTGATTCTGCAAAGCGTTCGTGCGCTCGGCCAGATCGGCTTGCTTGTCGGCCAGGTTGGCGTTCTTGAAGCTGGGCTTCTCGGCGGATTCCTTGGTCTTGGCGTGGATGTCCTGCTGGTCCTTGATGATCTCGGCCAGCTTTTCGTTGGCCCTTTCCAGATTCGCCAGCGGATTGTTCTCGTCTTTCTTGAGTTGGGCGATTTTCTCATCGAGGTCCTTCAAGGTGTTCTTGAGGGCGTCGCTGGCCTGCTGCTGGGCGTCGGCGGCCTTGGCGGTGTCGGCGCGGTCGAGCATCTCCTTGGCGTTGTCCATGGCTCGCTCGGCCTTGGCCATCTCGGCGGCGGCGCTCTGGGCGTGCTTGTCGAGCAGGCCACGCGTCTTGCTGGTGTCGAGACCCAGGCGGGCTTGCTGCTTGCCGAGTTCCTGAACCTTCTGCATCGCCTTGGCCTGTTGCGGATCCTTGGGATTGCCGGGCAGCACACGCGGATTCACGATCGACGGCGGCGGCTTGATGTTCACCTTGATGCCGGCATCCTGGAGCCTTTTGACATTTTCCTGATAGGCCTTCATGAGCTGTTCGTGCTGATCGTCGGGGCTGACCTTGTTTTGCTGATCCTGGGTATCGTTCTTGAGGTCGTTCTGACGGGCCAGCTCCTTGGCCACTTCGTCACGAAGGCTGGCCAGGGCGGCGGCAGTGTCCGAGGGCGAACGCAGCAATCCGGACAGCTCGAGCAGGTTGGCGTAGGTCTCTTTTTGCAGCTCGTTGGTGTCGCGGAGCCGATCGACCTGGGTCTGGGGAGTGCCGCCCTGGGTCTTGAGCTTCTGCACCATGAGCGTCAGGTGTTCCTGGAGCCGCAGTTGCTTGGCCCGCTTTTGCATGGCGGTGATGCGCTCCTGCTGGTTTTCGGGCAGTTTGCTGAAGAGGCCCTGAATGTGGTCCATGATGCGGTTGACTTCGCGATCCAGCTCGGCCTGGCTGCTGCCCTGGCTCTGCATGTCGAAGAGATGGTTCTTCAAACGTTGATTGAGGAGCGCGCGCTGGGCGGGCGTAATCTGGCGAAGGCCGTGACGTTCTTCCTCGGTGCGAATGATGGTGTTGGTCAGCAGGTAAAGTTCGAGCTGTTTCTTGGCCTGTTCCTCGAGCCGGTCGGCGGCGTGATCGAGGTTGCGCACCGAGTCATACTTGGCGAGGATGCCGCTCAGGGATTCGATGATTTCCAGATGGCGTTCGTGGGCCTTGAGCACTTCCTCGTTGCTCTTGCCGGGGTCCTGGGTGCGAGCGGCCTTGCCGAGCCGATCGATGACCTCGGCCATTTGCTCACGGCTCAGGCCGGCGAGGGTCGCGGCCACTTCTTCGAGCATTTGGTTTTCCTGGCCCTTGTCGGCGCCGTAGAACTTGAGGACGCGGAGCATGGTGTTGACGCGCTTGACGACCATGTCGGTGTCGGCCTGGATCTTCTTCTGCTCGTCCCGGGCCTGTTCCAGGTCTTCCTGCTCGGGAAATGCCCACAGCTGGGGCAAGCCGCCGAGACCGGCGAACAGAAGCAGTGCCATCGCCAAAAAGGTTCCGCGCTTGGCCAGAGTCATGTCAACCCCCTCGTCAAAGGATGGGAACGGTCGCTCCCAATTGATTCGCAACCTGATGGTACTCTAGGGCGGGTAATTTCGCTACACTTTTTGCTCCGCTTTGTGACAAAAGCGCTTGCTGGTGGAAATTCGTTGCATGGCACCCCCCTGACACACCCTCGCAACAGCCTGCGGACCTCGAAAAACACGCTGAGTATTCGTGGCAAGGGGGGTGGCGAAAAAGAGCCTTGCATCCTATCGTTTGTGGGGCGAGTGGCACGATTTGGCAGTCCAAAGCAGGCCATCTCATCCACCGCTGCGCCGCCTGTAGTAATTGCCCTGAACTCACGGGGCGCGTCGGTCATTTTGCAAAGTTCCACGCCGCGCGGGTGAGGTACTCCGAACCCCGCGGGTCAGCGAGACAGGACCGTGATGCTGCACACCCTGACCCGCGGGGTTCGGAGTACCTCACCCCGCGGCGTGGGGCTAATTCTTGGTCGGGCTAGTTCTTGGTCGGAAACACCTTCGTCTTCTGGTTGGCCAGGGTGGCCCGGATACGGCCTTCCTCGTTCCAGTCGCGCATCCAGCTGGCGAAGCCTTCGAAGGACACGACGTTCTTGACGCGCGTTTCCGACCGGCCGATCGGCCGCACGATGCCCGGATGGTAGTTCGGGTTGCCCTTCACCTCGGGGTCCGTCAGATCGGGGTACACTTCCACGAAGAATTCGATGCGATCGCCTTCCTGCGGTTTTTTACCATTGATCTTGATGTCCGTTTGAAAGAAAAACCGGCCGCCGCCGACGACTCGACCGAGCTCGGTGGCGGGGTCGTCGGATTCGACGGCGTGAAAGGGAATGTCGTCGCGATCCTCGCTGCCGGCAAAGACCCCGCGGCGCTCATCGAATTTGCCTTTGCCCTTGGTTATTTCTTTCAGTCGGTATTCCTGCCAGTTCAAATCCGGAGCGTTTTCATTGCTATCGCCCGGCTTGGGTGCGGGGATGAGGCGAAACTTGAGGGTGGCCCGCCCCAGCCCGTACTTGTGGCTGCAGAAATAGCCGATCGGGATCGCCGCCCCTTTGGGAATGGGCAAGCCCTCCAGCTCCAGGTCGTCCAGCTCGGGCGTATCGCTGAGACCGCCTGGGATCTGCTCGCGCAGCAAGGTGACCGTCGGCTTTTCCTCCTCGATCTCGCGAATGCTGCGGCGCGGGACCGGATCGTTGCGGAAGCCGTAGCGATCGACCACCTCGATTTCGAACATCGTCTCGTGCTTCTGCAAATCGAGCTTGCGCTCGAAAGTGTAGATGCCCGCGTCCTCATCGCTCGGGTCCTGGCCCGTCGCTTCCTTGAGCGTCATGGGCAGATCGCGATACATCTTGTCGGCCGGCTTGGAGAGGTCGCCGCCCGAGGGACCGTACAGCTTCAGGACGACTTCCTTGACGTTCTTCTGCAGCTCGGCCTCGATGCGGACGAACGAGCGCGGCAACCCCTGCACGTCGCCGCGCGTCGGGTCGGTTTCATAAGGGCCATGGCCGGGCCGGGGGTCGCAATAGTAGGGCAGCACCGTCCAGGCGCGAATGGTGGTCACAATGGGCTTGGCCTTGAACTGCACCACGCCATTCTTCGCCAGCCGGCCGTCGCCGACGTAGGCGTTGAACGTGAAATCGCTGGAAGCGGGCTGCAGCTCATAGAAGTAAAGCACCTTGCCCGTTTCCGTATCCGGCTTGCTCTCCAGCTTGAATCTGTCGGAGACGAGCCCCTGCTTGACGACCAGCGTGCCTTCTTCCTTATCGCGGCTGCCGGTCACCTTGACCTGGATAAGCACCTTCTCGCCGGCGGGCCAGATCTTTTGCGTTACATCTTCCAGGGAGACCCGGCGCTCGATGGCGATGTCGGCGAGGAACAAGCGGCCCAGCAGCACCAGGCTGAGCGTGGGCCAAACGATGAGCGGCACCAGCAGCAGAATCAGGGCGGGCATGACGACCAGGGCGCTGCGTTTGAGCCGTTCATGATCGGCGGCCGCGGGGAAGCCGATGCGTTCGGAATGCTGCTCGGCCTCACGCGTGACGACGCCGACCAGCTCCATGGACATGCCCTCGACGCGGGCGCCTTCGCGATTGAGCTGCACGGCACTGATGAGCCGATGCTGCAGGCGGGGCGTCCTGTGTTCGACCCACAGGGCCAGTTCGTCGTCTTCCAGGGTGCGCAAGAGGGGCAGAAAGAAAACGATCGCGCCGGCGACGATGCTGGTCAAGAGCGCGAGGAACATGACGATGCGCAGGCCCCAGGGCGTATCGCTGCGGGCATCGACGAGGTAGTCGATGAGGCAGGCGAAAAAGATGAAGCCGCAGACAACGGCCAGCAGGCGAGCAAAGCCCCAGGTGGCTTGCAGGAAGCGTTCGCGGGAACGCAGGCTGGCGAGGCGATCTTGGATAT
>Ga0182024_10004738_pt1 | contig 30978 bp, 32 predicted proteins | sample P32metaG_FD_120480 | JGI IMG/M metagenome (GOLD analysis project Ga0182024, IMG submission 120480) | Permafrost microbial communities from Stordalen Mire, Sweden - P3-2 metaG (Illumina Assembly) | ecosystem: Environmental > Terrestrial > Soil > Wetlands > Permafrost | place: Sweden: Stordalen... | reverse complement strand
GACGGTCGGCGTTCTGGCCTCCCTGGTTCAGCACTTGGCCGAAGCAGGAATCAGCCTGTTCGCTGTTTCCACGTTCGATACCGACTATCTGCTGGTGAAGGCGGCGGATTTGGCCAAGGCCGTGGTTGCACTTCGACAGAGCGGCCACATGGTACGATGAGAACCGTGGCTACTCCGATGCCGAAATCACAGACTGGTTTCTCTGGTTCAGACAAAGGGGGCAGTACCACGGAGCGGGAGTTTTAACGGGTTTCGGGCTTCTTTTTCGGCACATGGCGCACCGGAAGCGTTTGCCCTTGATTGCGGTTTTCGGGCGCACCTGTTTTCCGGTCCTGGGAAAGTTCTTCGCCATCGAAACCTCAGCCATGAATGAACGTCAAACCATCAAACCTTCCAGGGCATCATTCAGCATATCGTATCGTGCCAACCCTTCACGAAGGCTCGCAGGAATGCCGCTCTCGCCCCAGAATGCACCAGCAAATTGACCGCAAACGGCTCCGGTGGTATCAGCATCCTCGCCGAGGTTCACGCCTTTGAGAACCGCTTCCTCGAAACTGGTGGCATCATGGAAGGCCCATAGCGCTGCCTCCAGGCTCTGGACAACCCAGCCCGATCCACGGATGGTAGGAGGCTGCTTGTCCCTGAAACTACCCCTGGCAACGGACAAAACCAGGGGGTGAACCTGAACGACGTGAAACTGGCTGCGTTGCTCCATGACGTAATCTACGACAGCAAGGCTTCCGACAACGAGGAACGCAGTGCCGTGTACGCCGAGCGGCTCTGCGAGGAACTGGCCATCCCAGTAGGCAAATTGGTTGCCGATCTCATTCGGAAAACGAAAACGCACGATGCCGGTGAGGATGCCGACGCCCAGGTGCTGCTCGACGCCGATCTCGCTATCCTGGGAGCAAGCGAAATGAAGTACCAGTCTTATGCCGAGAACATTCGGCGGGAGTACGCCTGGGTGCCGGAACCGGACTACCGGAAGGGCAGGCGACAAATCCTGGAGAAGTTCTTGACCAGGCCCAAGATCTACCATTTTCTGAGCCAATTGGAGCAACCGGCCCGCCGCAATCTTGCTGACGAAATCACTCCCTACGCTTTCCTGCTCCTACGAATCAGTTCATTCGACGGAAGATGGGGATTCTCGAACTTTCGAGCCGCTTCGACGCCTGCGACCGGCAGCGCAGCCGGATCAAGCAAGCCAATCTGAACCAGGACCGAAGCCTGATCCCAATAGATACGCTCGCAGGCGATTTTCTCTCCCTGGAACTGCACCACGACGACCATGGGAACTTCGACCCTGCGGTGTGTCGGAGGAATTCCCGGCAGCATCCAGGCCATTTCAACGTCATGCGTGAATGAAAAAACGAACTCGTCGATGAGCCGATCCTTGCCGACCGTTCGGGCAAGAAGGCGGAGCGAAGTGTCAGCAGGCATTTGTGGAATGAAATGCTTGGCGTAAAACTCAATCATCTCATCATGGCCACGGCCCCCGGTCATGACGGGAACATGGTTCACGTAGTTATCTGGCGTCATCGTGGCGACGGTCGCCACGGCATCCTTCGTGGCGAATTCAAGTTGGGTATGCTCCCGTCCATCCGATCTGTCCTCACTGCTGCACCGCACGGGCATACTGGATCGGCAGAATCGAAGACGCCTTGTCCACACTGAGTTTGACTGCTGCATGATAGGGCCAGTAGGGGTCACGCAGCATTTCCCTCGCCAGCATGACGAGATCCGTGTGCCGGTCTCTCACGGCATCTTCCGCCTGTTGTGGGTCGGTAATCATCCAACCCACGGCGGTCGGTATCCCTGTTTCACGACGAATCCGGCTGGCTGCGGGAATCATGAAGCCTGGCCCCCAGGGAACTTTCGACATGTCGGGAGTGATCGAGCCATGGCTCACGTCGAGCAGATCCAGTCCCACAGACGTCAAGCGCCGTACCAACTCAATGGAATCTTCGACGGTCACGCCCCCTTCGATCCAGTCCGTCACCGAGAGGCGGACGGTAAGGGGCAATCGTTCCGGCCAGACCTTGCGGACAGCGCTGAACGTCTCCACTAGAAATCGAATCCGATTGTCGAAACTGCCGCCGTAAGCATCGGTCCTGCGGTTAGCGAGCGGGGAATAGAACTCATGAGCCAGGTAGCCGTGAGCGTAGTGCAGTTCCAGCCATTCGAACCCGGCTGCCAAGGCACGCTTTGCCGCCGCCACGAATGCTTCCTGGACGTGCCTCATGTCTTGAACGGTCATCTCATGTGGAACTTTGGGGAGCTTTCCGCCAAAGGCCACCGCTGAAGGTGCGATGATATCCCAACCACCTTCGCTGGCGGCAAGGTGGTTGCCGCCTTCCGAGGGCCTGCTGGCGCTGGCCTTGCGACCGGCGTGGGCGAGCTGCATGCCGGGGACCGCCCCGTGCTGCTTGAGAAAGCGGGTGATGCGAGCAAATGGCTCCACATGGTCATCAAGGTAGATGCCGCTGTCGGCGGGGCTGATGCGGCCTTCCGGCGTAACGGCAGTGGCTTCGACCATGACCAGTCCAGCGCCGCCAACCGCACGGGAGCCAAGATGGACGAAGTGCCAATCGTTCGGGAAGCCGTTATCCGACGAATACTGGCACATGGGGGAAACGGCGATGCGGTTTCGCAGAACGACATCCTTCAGCCGGAACTCCTGAAATAGACTCGCCATCGTCGCTTCCTCTGCCTGTCCTTCGCCGACTCAAATTGTCGCCATCCTCCGGAGCAAGATGAAAGAGTTGCTCGGCTGACTCCATCAGCCCTTCCTGAACCCATCCCGAATCTGGTTGAACCTCTCGGCCCTGTCTGAAGCAATCTCACCGCCAAAATTCAGGAATACCTTGAAAGCAGCGTTGCCAGAACGGTCAAAGAACTGGAAGCTGAACGTGTTCTTGCCTTCGAGGTGGCTGGGCTTCTCGACAGCAAAGATGACCCCGATCTCTTGCCAACGGATGTGCATGTCCAGGGAATCGGACTGTACGTTGAAGAAGACACCCGCTGTGCTGAAGCCGCCGAATTGGCCGACTGCTTCCATGGTCGTGGCACCGTTCGAGACGATGACATGGACCTTGCCGAACGCCTCCAGACCACGAATCAGTTCTTCCCAGCGGCTCGGATCGAGTTCCACGGCTCGATCTTCTGGGAAGGCACGAACGATCTCGGCTTCGGGGACGTTGAACTTCTTGGCCAGGAGCATCGTCATCTGATTCGGGTTTTCCAGAATGAAGGCTCGGATTTCTTCGGTTGTGGCCATTTCATCACGCTCCAAATACAGAGTATCCCAAATTGGTATACTCTCTCAGGAAGTCCCCTCACACGCCTCCAGCATTTTCTTCAGCGGTTCTGGATCAGCCAGGCGGTGATCGGTGCCGACCTCGATCAATGCCGACGCAGGCAACCCGCTGTTCCTGACCAGTTCCTCACTGAAGGAAAACGGCACCACATCGTCGGCTCGACTGTGCAGGATCACGGTGCCAGGTTTCACGGCCCTTGCTTTCCATTTTCTCCAGCCTGGGAAAAGCAGGACCAACTTGGCCGAACCGCTGTTCATGTTCATGGCGACTCCACCGCCTCGGCTTACTCCGACGACGACATCTGGCTGGTGTTTGTCGAACGCTTCCTGGGCAATGCGGACGGCTTCGTCGAAATCGTCGTCAGGAAGTTGAGGATTGATGACCTCGTGGCCGTGCTGGACCAGATATGTCACCTTGACGCCGCCAGGATAGCCATGCCAGGCGTGAAGGAAGAGAATTTTCATGGGGTCATTTTATGGAGCCGTGCCGATCCTGGCCCTTGAGAGCCTGCGGCGTTGGCGATGGCAACCTTGCATGTCCCTGCTTGTCGAGAATCGGTCTGAGCAGGTCGTGGAGGGATCAAGCCACCTGGGAGAGTCGTTCCTGTCGTGCGGTCTGGCGAAGACGGGTCAACCTTTCCAGGTCTTGTAGGGATGCCCGAAGCACGGGGATGAACCTTGGGTCGATCCTACTCCCCCAACGCATCCACCAGTGCCTTCAGCTTCTTCAACCCGCCAACTTCCGTAGCCCAGCCCTTGACCTTCAGAATAGTCTTGACGGCATCGACATCCGAGGACGGAGTAACAGCAGTCACCTGGGCAACAGCTTTCTGGGCCCTGCGGCGACGACTCTTGCGACCGGAAATCTTGCCCTTGACGAAGTAAACGAGGCTGTCCGTCACCTTGATTCCTTTTTCGCCCAAGGTAGCCACGTTCATGCGACTTCATTGGGCAACAAGTTCATTCAGACCCGCACCGGCCCCAGCATCCAGATCGCTGATCCTGGGGCAGCCAATGAGCTTCTCGAAAAACTGCCCCTATCCATCATCAAGGCGTGCGTGCCGGTGGATGGCGACACCTATGACGTGCCGATGCAGATCAAGACGGTCGAGGAAAAACGGGCAAAGAGCTACCAGATGACGTTCGGGGATGAAGAAAGCCAGAAGAACTTGTCGTCGGTCACGCATGTCACCAAGGGCAAGAACATCCCGCCGTTCCTGATCCTCCACGTTGCGGATCACCCAGGATCGCAGCCGCTTGGAAGCAGGTTTTCACGGCCAGTTCTCCAGGGTGTCGTTTCGGTAGTTCTACTGGAAAACAACGTCATTGACGTGGTAGTCTTCTGTTCTCGACCGTTGCGCCGAATCAGGCCATTTCAGCCTGGCCCAGTGGGAAAGCCAGAATTATTCCCGCCCCTCCCGGCCCTTAGCGGCGGCGTCCTTGCTTTCCACCAGAGCCAGCCAGCACATCGTCGCCCGGCTTTCCGCTCTTGGCGCAAACTGGAGAATACAGTTCAATAGCCCCGCGGAAGCAGAGACTATTCCCAGGGAAGGGAACGTGAAAAACTATCTCTCCAAAATGATGCGCGTTTTTGCCGGCGGCTATCGCTGGTGGCTGCCGGCCGATCGACAATCGCTCTTGCTCGGGCCCGGCGGCTTACGGCTCGACGAATGGATCAGCACCGGCCAGGCCCACGTCGTCAAAAAGGGACACCACCGGATTGTCTATCGTGTGGAGCTTCCCGGGTTGGTCTTTTATCTTAAACACAATCTCCTGCCGGATTTGCGTTCCTGGTTTCGCCAGCTTGTCAGGCCGAGCAAGGCACGCATGGAATTCAATCGCGCCCTGGCCGTCGCCGAGCGTGGCCTGCCCACCATCACGCCGCTCGCCCTGGGCGAAGCATGCTCGCTGCTGGGAGCCGGCGAAAGTTATCTGCTCAGCGAAAGCCTGGAATGTACCCAGTCGCTGCACTGTTTTCTCCAGAATCTCCACATCATGCCGGTCGCCGATAGCACCCAGGTTCGCCAGCATCTGGCCCGCGAACTCGGCAGCCTGCTAGGCCGTATTCACCAGGCCGGCATTTTGCACCGCGATTTGCACAGCGGCAATCTGCTGGTGCGCCATGATCCTGACCAGGGCTTCGCTCTTTACCTGATCGATCTCAATGCCGTTCACGTCGGCGCTCCGCTCAACTGGCGGCAAAGCCTCGAGAACCTGGCCATGCTCAATCGCTGGTTTTTCTTCCGCTCCACCAGGGCCGATCGCCTGCGCTTCTGGAACGCCTACGTGGCCAGCCGGCAGACGTTCGTGGAGGACCCCGGGCATGGCAAGGACCTGGTGCGTGCCGTCGAGCAATGCACCCTGGACTCGACCCATGAACTGTGCGGACACTTCGAGCGGCGCTGTCTCAAGACCAACCGCTATTTTCGCAAGATCGCTGGTCGTCATGCGCGGGGCCACGTCGTCGCCGATCTGGATGCGGCCGATTGGAAACGGCTGCTGGCCGATCCGGACGAACCATTTCGCCGAGAGGGGGCCAAGCTCTACAAGGACTCGAACAGCTCGACGGTCACGGAGATTGACGTTCGCCTGGGCGGGCAAGTTCACCGGGTGATCTACAAGCGGTTTCGCGTCAATCGCTGGACGAACCCCCTGGCGGCCCTGGTACGGCCCAGCGCGGCTTTGCGCTCCTGGGTTGCTGGGCAGGCCCTCATGCATCGATCGCTGCCCACGCCGCGTCCGCTCATGCTGCTGCACCGCCGTCGTTTCGGGCTCGACTGGGAAGGCTACCTCATGACGGAGAAAATCGACGAGGCCCAGGATTTGAACGAGTTTCTCGTTTCCCTCTCCCGGCTGGATCCCGCCGCCGCCCGCGCCCACCTGCGCCAGCGCATCGACGACATTGCCAGGGTCATGCGCGAACTGCACCGCTGGCAATTCTCCAACCGCGATCCCAAGGCCGCTAACTGGCTGATCGCCGCCCCGATGCCGAGCAGCCTCAGGCCCATGGAGTTCGCCGGCGTCTGGATCATCGACCTGGTCGGAATCTCCCACAAGAAGACGCTGACGCTGAAACAGCGCTGCAAGAATTTGGGCCGACTGAATGCCAGCTTCCTGAATAACCGATTAATCACCAGGGCCGACCGCTTGCGTTTTTTGCGGGCCTACATGCAATGGGCCCTGGCAAGCAAGGAAGGTTGGAAAACCTGGTGGCGCGGCGTGGACCTGGCAACGCAGGCAAAAGTGGCCCGCAATATCCGGCTGCGGCGCGAGCTATCGTGACCGAGCGCTCGCCGGAGGCGAGCGGCTAAACGAGGAAACCATGAATCGAACAAGTGCGGGGCTCGCCTGGGGGCTGTTCCTGGCGCTGGCCGCCGGTTGCCAGCTCGTGCCGTCCTTTCACAGCCAAAAAAGCGACAAGGTGGACCCGGAAGCCCTGGCCCCGCCGAGCAAGTTCTCGGCGCGTGTGCCGCCGTTCGCTTTCATGTCCGACGTGGAAATTTCGACCAATCAGCCGATGTTCAAGGAGCTGAGCCAGCTTCGCGAAAAGGTATTCAAGGAGCTGCAGCTACCTTCTTCGAACGCGGTCGTGCAGGTTTTTCTGTTCGAGGACAAGGATCGCTATCAGCGTTTCATGCAATCGAAGTATCCTGACCTGCCGAAGCGACGGGCCTTCTTCGTGGCCCAGCCGCATCGTCTGGGAGGCGGCGAGGACCTGCTCGTTTACACCTTCTGGGGCGACAAGACCCAGCAGGATCTGCGCCACGAGCTGACCCACTCTCTCCTTCATAGCGTGCTCAAGTCCGTGCCGCTCTGGCTCGACGAGGGCCTGGCCGAGTACTTCGAGATGCCGCCGGGCTGGAACGGCGTCAATTATCAGCACCTGCTCCAGTTGCGGCAGAGCCTGGAGAGCGGCCAAAAGACCGACCTGGCTCGCCTGGAAGGCCTGACCGAAGTCAACCAGATGAATCATGCCGAATACCGCGAATCCTGGGCCTGGGTCCACTTCATGCTGCACAACCCGGAAACCAGGCCGGTGCTGAGGAAGTACCTGCAAGAGCTGCGCACCAACGTCCGTCCGAGCCCGTTGCAGCCACGCCTGGCCGCGGTGGTGCCGTCGCTCGACAGCGCCCTCGAACGTCACCTCGCGGGCCTGGATTTGAACAAGGAGCAAGGGGCGAGTAACCGGTAGAAATGAATTTCGTTTGCGGCTTAGCTTAGTACAGCACTCTAAAACTGGGGGTCCGAATTCGTGGGGCAGGTTGCCAACCTGCCGTTCGCCAGGCAGGTTGGCAACCTGCCCCACGAATTCGGACCCTCGGCGTAAGTGCCAAGCCCGCATGCGAGGTACTCCGAGCATGCGGGGTGATTAACCCTATCACCCCGCATGCTCGGAGTACCTCGCATGCGGGCTTGATGTTCAATTATTGCCGAATCTTCTTGAGCGCGGTTTGCGCCGTATCGCAGGCATCGTTTTCCTTGGACATATTCTCGAGGGCCGCTGTGGCATCGATCGCGGCGGGCCCCAGTTTGCCCAGGGCGTCGGCTGCGGCCCGGCGCACGCTGAGTTCCGGATCACGCAGGGCCTCCGTCAACGCCGGCACGGCGTCCGCTGCCTCGGGACCGATCTGACCGAGGGCGGCGGCGGCGCTCTGGCGCACCAGCACATGCTGACTCTTCTTCAACGCGGCGACGAGCGCGGGCCTGGCTGCCGCCGCCTTGGGCCCCAGCTGCCTGATCCAGCTGATGGCCTCCATTTGCACATTCACATCATCCTTTTCCAGCTTGGCTGTCAACTCCGCGACACTCGGCGGCTCTGGGTCGCGGGGGGCGCCGCAGCCCCACGCCCAAATTACGACGGAGCACGCTAGCAAGGAATTGGATCGCATGGACTCTCCAATTTTTTTAGGATTTGACTGGCTTTCTCCCCATCATGCCGTTAATCTATTCCTATCAAATCTTCCGCTTCCTGAGTAGCCGTTCCAAGGAGGACGCCATGGCCAAGTCACCGCGCCGGGCATTTACACTGATCGAATTGCTGGTCGTCATCGCCATCATCGCCGTGCTGATCGCTCTGCTGGTCCCGGCGGTGCAAAAGGTGCGGGAGTCGGCCGCACGCACGCAATGTCTCAATAATCTCAAGCAGCAGGGGCTCGCCCTCCACAATTACAACAACGTCAACGGCGCGTTTCCTCCGGGATTCGTCATCGCCGTCGGCAACACCGATCCGACGCAGCATGCCAATACCACGGGGTTCACGTACTTGCTGCCTTACATCGAACAGGGGGCGATTCTCGGCCAGGGTTATGATGTTACCCAGTACTGGTTCGCCACGCCGGCCAATCAAGCGGCCGTGCAAACCAACGTGTCGATTTACCTGTGCCCGAGCAATAACGGCCGCAGGACGCTCGACCTGACGATCTACAACGAGCCGTCCTTGCCGCCGTCCTGCGCCGCCACCGATTACGCGATGTGCCGCGGCGCCAACGGCACGCTCTATTACAACTGGAACTCGATTCCGAACGCCTACCGCGGCGTCTTCAATATCGAAACCACCGGACTGACGACGGCCCGCGTGCGTATCTTGCAAATCACCGATGGGACCTCCGAGACGATTGCCATCGGCGAGGCGGCCTGCGGTTCGAGTCTGTTCAAGGTGCAGAATCCCGTCACCGGCGCCCTGGTTCCCAATGGCCTCCTCATCCAGGGCTGGGGCGCCGCCAGCGTGGGCGACAACGCCTCTTATGGCACGGGAGTCCCTTATTACGGCTCGGTCTTCGCCGTTACGGCCCAGTCGCAAACGCTGAGCGTGCCAGTGCCGATGAATCAGAATCCAGGCACGCCGACCGCCTGCTTGCCCGAAGCGACCGGCAACAACAGTAGCGGCGCGCTGGCCACCATGGACTTCATCAGCGGCTTTCGCAGCAATCATCCCGGCGGCTGCAACTTTCTCTTCTGCGACGGCAGCGTTCGTTTCATCAGCCAGGGCATCGATGCGCCCACCTATCAGGCTCTGTCCACGTACATGGGCAACGAAACGGTGACCGGCAACTGGTAGCGATTGGATCGGTATGCAACGTCTTTGTCCCAAGTTACCCCGAAGGGGCCCCTTCGGGGTAAGGAAATGAATCCTGTTGATCAAGATAAGGGACCTCAACGTGTCAATTCGCTCTATGACGTCCTTGACCATGTTCCTGGCCTGCATCGTTGCCTTGCCCGCGTTCGCACAAGACAACGCCGCGGCGGATTGGCCGCTTTTTCGCGGCAACAGCGCGCAATCGGGCGTCGCCAAATGTGCCCTCCCCGAGACGCTCGCCAAGCTGTGGTCCTTCAAGACCGAGGACGGCATCCAGGGCAGCCCCGTGATCATGAAAGACACCATTTTCGTTGGGGCGCTCGATGGCAATCTCTACGCCCTGGACCTGGCCACGGGCAAGAAGAAATGGGCGTACCACGGCGTGGCGATGAAGGCGGCCCCCGCGGTACGCGATGGAGCTGTGTACATCGGCGATATCGAAGGCAATTTCCATTGCGTCGATGCCGCCAGCGGCAAGAAGCGCTGGACGCTGGCCACCCATGGCCAGATCGCGTCCCCTGCCAACTTCGCCGGCGACAAGATTCTTTTTGGCTCCTACGATCACCATCTCTATTGCGTCACCACCGAGGGCAAGATCGTTTGGCAGTTCAAGACGAAAGAAAAAATCCACGGCTCACCGGCCATCGTGGACGACCACGTGCTCGTGGGCGGCTGCGACCAATCCCTGCACGTCATCGACCTGGCCACGGGCAACAAAATCGCGACGATCACTCTGGGAAGTCATTGCGGGGCATCGGTGGCGGTGCGCGGCCAGCACGCCTACATCGGCAACATGGACAGCAAGTTTCTGGCGCTCGATTGGAAAAAGGGCGAAATGCTCTGGCGTTTCGAGGGCAAGCGGGGCGGCGCGTTCTACTCGTCGGCCGCGGTGACCGACGAGTTCGTGGTGGCTGGCAGCCAGGACAAGCACGTCCGCGCCTGGCAGCGAACCACCGGCAAGGAAGTCTGGGCCTTCGCCACCAGGGGCCGTGTGGATAGTTCCCCGGTGGTGGTAGGCCAACGCGTCATCGTCGGCTCGCTCGACGGCAATCTCTACCTGCTCGACCTGGCCGGCGGCGGCGAACTGGCCCGCTTCGCCCTCGGCCCCATCCCCGGCTCCCCCGCGGTGTGCAGTCAGGGCATCGCCGTGGCAACTTTTGGCGGCGAAGTTCACTTTCTCGGCAAGCAATGAACCGATCTTGTAGCCGCGTTCGCCAGAACGCGGGTAGGACCACGATGTCTTTGGGCGAACGCGGCTACCCCTGCAGGTGGTCGAGGTACTCCGAGACCCACCGATTGTCACGGCGGCCGCCTCCAGCAATGGTGGGTCTCGGAGTACCTCGACCCACCCTACGGCAGGGGTTCACTTCTGCAGAATTGCGCCGAGACAAACACAGTTGTCTCTGGAATCATAAAGCCTTAATTCGATCGTGTAGTCTTGCTTGCGCGTCGGCCGAAAGGTGACTTCGGCATCGCGGAGCACGGTGGTATCCTTGGCAACGATGTTGCCGGCGGGGTCCACGATCCGCAAATCAAGGTCCTTGGTGTCGTTATCTCCGGCGGCGATGATGCGGTATTGTTTGTTGGGATCCATGTTCTTCAAGATCAGCATGGGAATCCAGCGTTCGTTGCCCGTCGCCTGGCCTTTGGGCAGCCAACCGCCAAACATCGTCGTTGTCGATGGTTCCATCTTGTAACCTTCCTTGGAGGCCTTCTTCAGCAACCCGATCAGATCATCCATGGCCTCTTTGCTGTAGGTTGCCACGTCGCCCTGGGCGGCAGCCGGTCGCGCCGACATGAGAGAACCGCCGATTACCGCCGCCATCACGAACCGTGAAAACTTCATGTTTGCTCTCCTCACTCCCTGTGAGTTTTCTGAGCCGGCTGCCGGAGTGCATGCAGTCCGACTTGTGATACTTTGAAACCGGCAGCATCACTTGCCGATACCCTTTCGTTCCAACCTGTGCACAGCGCGGAATTACCAACGAACCGATCGATTGATGATGTCTACTTACGGGTAGATGGTAGTGCCGTCGCCCGGGAAATTCAAACAAAAACCCGGAATTTTCCTTGAGGGGCACGATGCCCGGCAGCGCCGGAGTCCATAAATTGTTCGGTGCCGCCCAACTTTCGCACGAAAGGACCTTGCCGATGAAACAGCTCACCTTGCTCCTGGCCGTCTGCCTGGCGACCTGCGCCCAGGCCGACAACCCGTCCGGCACCGAGGCGGAACGGCTGACAAAAGTCCGCGCCGATCTGAAGAGCCCCCAGGCCGAGGTTCGCCTCAAGGCCATTGGGTCGCTGATCCACTCGGATATTTCCGCCAAGCTGCGCGAAGAGATGCAGGCAGCCCTCAAGGACAGCGATGCGGAAGTGCGGGCCACGGCGGCGACGGCGGTCGGCAACCTGGGAGCAGCCTCGGCGCCCGCGGTGCCGGCCCTGATCATCCAGATGCATGGCGATGCGAGCAAGGAAGCCCGCGAGACCGCCGCCCGCGCCCTGGGACGAATCGGCAAGGCGGCGCCCAAGGAAAGTGAGGCGATGACACCGGCGCTGCGAACGACCGCGATGAAGGATGCCGACCCGGTGACGCGCGTCGTCGCCCTGGGCGCCCTGGCGATGATGGACATCGATATTCCGGAGCAGGTCACCGGATTGCGGAAATACTTGCATGACGACGCCGGCCTGGTTCGTATGAAAGCCGCCCACGCCCTCGGGATGATCGGTCCAGCCGCCAAGGCCGCCGCCCCGGAAATCATCGTCGTTCTGGAGAAGGCGACCGACTCGCACCATCGCGGCTACATCGCCCGGGCGCTCGGCAATACCGGCGACCCGGCGTCGCTGCCGGTGCTTTACAAGGCACTGCAAGCGGAGACCGATGCGAGCGCTCGCGGCGAGATGCAAGGGGCGATCCAGCGACTGGGCGGAAAGGCCCCGGAGAAGAAATAGGGCTCGGCTCACGCCAGCAGCTGCCACGCCGCGGGGGTGAGGTACTCCGAACCCCGCGGGTCAACCGTGCGGGATAATTGTCCTGCACGGTTGACCCGCGGGGTTCGGAGTACCTCACCCCGCGGCGTGGTAGCTGCTTCACAAATCCCGCCACAAGTCCCCGTCCTTCTTCGCTCGCCCCGCCTTCGTCACGCGTTTTTTGCTGGGCCGCGTTCCGTCCGCCGTCTTTTCGCCCTCGCCGGCCATGGCGCTCTTGGCCCGCAAATAAAGCTTGATCGCGACGTCCTTGAAGGGCAGATTATCGCGAATCACCTTGAGCAAGTAACGCTGATACGTGTTATCGAACAGGTGCGGCCCATTGGTGAACAGCACGATCGTCGGCGGCTGCGTGGCGACCTGCGTGGCGTAGTAGATGCGCGGCGTGCGGTTCTGCCGTGACGGCGGGCCCTGCTGCTCGATCGCCTGTTTGATGACGCGGTTCAGGTCGCCGGTGCCGACGCGGGCGCTCGCCTGCTTGAACAGGTTCTGGGCCAGGTTCAGCACCATCTGCACGTTTTTGTTCTCCTTGGCCGTGATGAACGCGATCGGCACGTGATCCAGGCTTGGAAAAACCTTGCGCAGATAGTCGCCGAAGGTGCCCGTCGCCAGGGCCGGCATCAGGTCCCACTTGTTGACCACGAAGATGGCCGGCTTGTACAAATCGAGAATGTAGCCTGCCAACTGCTTGTCCACCTGGCTGACCGAGTATTCCGAATCGAAGAAGTGCAAAACCACGTCGGCCCGGCGAATGGAACGCTCGGCTCGGGCCAGGCTGTAAAACTCGACGTTGTCCTGAATCCGGCCCTTGAAGCGCACCCCGGCCGTGTCGATGGCGATGATCGTCTTGCCGTCGCGCTGGAATCGAACATCGACGCTGTCTCGGGTCGTGCCGGGCACTTCGCTGACGATGGTGCGCGGCTCCTGAGCCAGGCAGTTGATGAAGGTGCTCTTACCGGTGTTCTTGCGGCCGACGATGGCGATCTTGATATCGACTTCCGCGAGATCGCCTTCCTCCTCCTTGGGCGTATGGGCCGGCAGGTGCTTGAGGATCAGCTTGAGCAGCTCCGTCTTGCCTTGATTCTGGGTGGCGCTGACGCAGAGGATATCGCCGAAGCCGAACTTGTAAAACTCCGCCGATTGCGGGGCGAGGTCGGGATAGTCGCACTTGTTGGCCACGAGCAGCACCGGCTTGTCGATGCCGCGCAGCCGTTTGGCGACTTCTTCATCAAGAGGCGCCGGTCCGCTACGGATATCGACGATGAACAGAATCGCGTCGGCTCGATCGATGGCGAACTGGATCTGGCGTTCGACTTCATCGGTCAGGTTCTGGGAATCCTCGATGCCGATGCCGCCGGTGTCCACGATCTCGAAGTAGCGCTCGCCGGCGTTGACCAGGGTGGTGAGCCGATCACGCGTCACGCCGGGCGTGGGATCGACGATGGCGATGCGCCGGCCCGCGAGCCAGTTGAAGAGCGACGATTTGCCGACGTTGGGCCGGCCGACAATGGCTACCTGAGGAACGGGCACGCGATTTCTCCTGTAGCCGCGTTCGCCAGAACGCGGGGGAATCCTGTCCACCAATTGAGGACGCATCCATATTATAGAGGAAAACAACCTGTATCCTGATACCCCCAGGGTTCGGAGTACCTCACCCTGGGGCTTGGGGGCATCCTTTGGGGGCAACGTCCATGTTCAAGGAAATGTTCAATCTGGCGGGCAAAGTGGCCCTGGTCACCGGCGGCAGCAAGGGCCTCGGCAAGGCGATGGCCCGCGGACTCGCCGAGGCGGGGGCCGACATCGTCATCTCCAGCCGGCACGAGGAGGAGCTGAAGCCGGCCCTGGCGGAGATCCTGCAAGGCACCGGTCGCAAGGGCATCTTTATCGTCGCCGACATGAGCAAACGGCCCGAGGCCACGCGCCTGGCCAAGGCGGCTCTCGAATTCCAGGGCCGCATCGACATCCTCATCAACAACGCCGGCACCAATGTGCCGCAAGCCGTCGATGAAATCAAGGATGAGGATTGGGACCGCGTCATGGAGATCAACCTGCACTCGATCATGGCCCTGACCCGCGCCCTCGTGCCGCAGATGAAGGCCCGCCGCTGGGGCCGGATCATTCACATTTCCTCAGTCATGGCCCTGGTCTCCAAGGGCGGCCGCAGCACGTACTCAGCCACGAAGGCGGCCCTGGTCGGCATGTGCCGCGGCTCGGCGCTGGACCTGGGGCCCTTCGGCATCACGGTCAACTGCCTGGCGCCGGGACCGTTCCTGACCGACTTGCCGGGCCGATTGCTGTCACCCGCGGAAAAAGCGGAGTTCGCCAGCAAGACCGCCCTGGGCCGTTGGGGCGAGCCCAAGGAATTGGTCGGGCCCGCCTTGCTCCTGGCCACCGACGCGGGCAGCTATGTTACCGGCGAGACGTTTGTGGTCGATGGCGGCTTTGTGGCGGGGTAGCGAAAGGGAACGAAGCATGACTGACAGTTTCCGAAGCGCCAAGAGCACCACCAAGCAGGCCGCGAAGAAGGCGGCCACGCGCCCCTGCCCGCGCGCGGACAAGACGGACGGGGAAAGCGCCGTGCTCGCGACGATCGCCGCGATGCCGCAACCGGATCGCGCCATGGGCGAGCGGCTCCATGCGGTCATCAAAGCGAGCGCGCCAGCCCTCGCGCCGAGACTCTGGTACGGGATGCCCGCGTATGCCAAGGACGGCAAGGTCGTCTGCTTCTTCCAAAGCGCGCAGAGGTTCAAAACGAGGTACGCGACGTTCGGCTTCATGCACGAGGCAAACCTCGACGAAGGCGCCATGTGGCCGACCGCCTTCGCGCTGAAGGAGTTGACCGCCGCCGAAGAGGCAAGAATCGGCGCGCTCGTGAAGAAAGCGGTGAGCTGAGGATGAACAGAATGAATCCTAAGGTTGATTTCTTCTTCCGTAAAGCCAAATCGTGGCAGGAAGAATTTGAGGAATTGAGAACGGTCATTCTTGACTGTCAGCTGACCGAAGAATTGAAGTGGGGGCAACCTTGCTACACGTTTCAGAAAAGCAACATTGTTTTAATCCATGGATTCAAAGAATACTGTGCGCTTCTGTTTTTCAAAGGCGCCCTGTTAAGAGATGCCAATGGTATTCTCATCCAACAAACGGAGAATGTGCAGTCGGCACGCCAGATTCGGTTCACCAATGTTCGAGAAATAGTTGAGCTGAAAACCATCTTGAAAGCCTATATTCATGAAGCCATTGAAGTGGAAAAAGCCGGTTTGAAAGTGACTCTCAAAAAAACTGCAGAATTCAGCATTCCTGAAGAATTTCAAACTAAACTAGATGAAATCCCTGCCTTGAAAACTGCATTTCATGCATTGACGCCGGGACGGCAAAGAGCATACATCCTTCATTTTTCCGCACCCAAACAATCCAAGACCAGGGAGTCAAGGGTTGAAAAATGTATGCGGCATATTCTCAATGGAAAGGGATTGAATGATTGAGCTGCGTCCTCTTTTCTTCTCCTTGAGCGGGGACACCTTGTTCCCCTCTGGCCTTCGTTTGCCCAGCCCAGCCGGCTGCGGGGTCTTGTCGAATCCGCCTTGAGTCCCGAAGAAGAGTATCTGAGACAATGCAACGATATACCAGGGCCGAGGATTCATGCGTTATCTTATCACGGGTGCGACGGGTTTCGTGGGCGGACACGTGGCGGAGGCTTGCCGGAAACGCGGGTGGCCGGTCAGTGCCCTGGTCAGGCCGACCAGCGACTGCGCCGATCTGGAGAAATGGGGCGTCACCCTCTATCGGGCGGGGCTCGGCGCTGCGCCCGGCGACGCCCAGATCATTCGCCAGGCCGTGCTCGACACGGACATCGTGGTTCATTGTGCTGCCAGGCTCGGCGACTGGGGCCCGGTTGACGATTATCGCAAGGTCAACGTCGAGGGGCTAAGGCTGCTGCTCGACGCGTGCAAGGATCAGCCGCTCCACAAGTTCATCCACATCAGCACACTTGGAGTTTATGCGGCCCGGCACCATTACGGCACCGACGAAACCGCCGCTCTGCCGGCTCGCCATCGCGACGGCTATTCGCAATCGAAGATGGAAGCGGAGAAACTGGCCCTGAGCTACTGCCACGAATACGGCCTGCCGGTGGTGATCTTACGGCCCGGATTTGTCTACGGCCCGCGCGACAAGATCGTCTTTCCCAGAATTGTCGAGAACTTGAAGGCCGGCAAGGTGCGCTATCCCGGCGGCGGCAACGGGGCGCTGAACACCATCTTCATCAGCAACCTGGTGGACGCCATCTTCCTGGCCGTGGACCGCGAGAATGCCGTCGGCCAAGTGTACAACCTGACGGACGGCGAGTTCGTCTCCAAGAAGCAGTTCATTGAAAAGATTGCCAACGCTTTGGATCTGCCGCATCCGCGTCGCCGGCCGCCATACTGGTTTGCCTGGCTGGTCACCTGGTGCTGCGAGGCCATCGCCCGGATGCGCGGCGCCAAGGAAGCTCCGCTCTTCTGCTTCCCGCGGCTGAAGTTCATGGGTACCAATCTCGATTTCAGCGTGGAGAAAGCCCGCCGTCAGCTGGGCTACAATCCGAAGGCGACCTTCGAGGATGGCATGTGCCAGACCATTGCCTGGTACAAGGAAGCGTTCCCCACATAACCCGCAAGTCCGGCTCGGGAACGAAGGTCCCCCATAGGCGGTCATCGTCCATTTTGATAAGATCCCAATCGTCAAAAGGCCTAACCAATTCAGCGCGAGGTGCTCCATGAGCTTGTCCCGCCTGCGGTCCTGTTGGGTTGTCGTCGCGGCATTCGCCCTCTTGTCTCCTGGTCAGGCAAGCGCAGGGGTCGTGCTTGTCACCTGGGGTGAATCGATCAGCCACATCGGCGATGCCGGGCCGCAGGCTCAGCAGACGCACGGGGGCACCAAGGTCGGGTACAGGTATGACTACTTTGGGATATTCTGGATCGATTTCTGGACTCACGGCGGTACCTTCTGCGTCTACGATGAGAAGCGTTACGCCCCGTTGCCGCCGGCCGAGGCAGCCCGATTGCTCGGCACGAGCGACAGCAGTTTGAGTTCTCCGTTCCTCTACAAGGTGCCGCTCGGTTGGCTCATTGTTGGCCCGCTGATCCTCATCTGGGCCATTTGCGCGAGGATAACCAAGCGAAGAGATCTCGCCGTGGATGCACTGTTCCAGGACGCGCGCTATCAGAAAGCTTTGGGGATTGTGAGTGACCATCTGGTCAAGCAGTCCACCGCGGCGGCGCCGGAGCAGGGATTGGCGGTGTCCGCGACCGCGGGCCCAAACGGATTTCCGGCTGCCTTCGAGGCCGCCGTGCAGTGCCTGGTTGACGATGGCATTCCTCGAGAGGAAGCCGAACAGAATTTGCGAATGATGGTCCTGGTTCTCAGCCAGGCCTCGCAAGAGGCGTCAGCGCCCGCCCAGGACCCGCCCGCAAACCTTGACCACGGATCGCACGGATAAGACAGGAATACCGAGCATGCCTCATCCGTACGACGCGAGCACCAAGTATCTGGTCCAGAATCACCCGGCCGACTGGCTGTCGCTATGCGGCCACACCACGTCGGCGAAAGTTGAGGTGGTGGACGCGGACCTGGCCACCGTGACGGCGGCGGCGGACCGAGTGCTGCGCGTTCACGAAGAGCCGTCCTGGCTTGCCCACATCGAACTGCAATCGAGCCGCGATCCGGATATACTCTTCAGCGCCCACGTGTATAATGCAATTCTGAAGCGACAGCATCACGAGTTGGTGCGAACCACGATCGTATTGCTGCGCCGTTCAGCGGATGCTCCGGAACTGACAGGCGTGTTCGAAAGAGGTTTTGCCAGCGAGCCGCCTTATCTGACGTTTCGATATCACGTGGTGCGCGTCTGGCAGCTGCCCGTGGATGCCCTTTTGAAGGGCGGCTTGGGTATTCTGCCGCTGGCGCCGCTTGCCGACGTAAGAGAGGCCGATTTGCCGGGCGTAATCGGGCGGATGGATGAGCGTATTCGCAATGAGGCCACCCGACCGGACGGAGGAACGCTTTGGACGGCAACGCAGATTCTCATGGGTTTGCGCTATTCTTCAACTTTAACCGCACAATGTTGCGAGGAGTTCACGGCATGAAAGACTCCGTTACCTACCAGGAAATCGTCAATGAGGGAAAAGTCCAGGGTCGACACGACTTCCTATTGCAAGTATGTCGTAAAAAATTTGGTCCACCAGACGAGCCCACTATGCGAAAATTGCGCTCGATCGAAGATGTTGATCGGCTGGCTCAACTTGCAGAGAGAATATTCGACGTCACTAGCTGGGATGAGCTGCTGGCCGAATAGCAATCATCTCAGTTAGGGGCTAGGAATATGAGGTATTCGGCTCGCTATTCACCCTCGGAAAAATCCACCAACCGCCGGCTGCGCAGCGGCTGCCGCAGCTTGAAGAGGCTGCGGGCTTCGATTTGCCGAATGCGTTCGCGCGTGATGCCGTAGGTCTTGGCCACTTCATCCAGCGTGCGCGGATGCCCATCGCGCAGTCCGAAGCGAAGCTCAATCACTTCCCTTTCCCGCGGCGTCAAGGAACGAAGAACCTCGGCGATGCGTTCGCGCAGCAGCGTTTGATCGACATTTTCGCCCGGGTTGCCGGCGCTCTGGTCATCGAGGAAATCGGCCAGACTGCGTTCGGCGTCGTCGCCCATCGATTCGTGCAGGCTGATCGGCTGCCGGGCGACGGCACGCAGCGATCGCGTCTCGCTGGCGGAGAGGCCGAGCACGGCGGCGATGTCTTCCACGGCCGGCTCCCTGCCGTTCTTGGCCAGGAGTTCGCCACGCACCCGTTCGATGGCCGACAAAACGCTGACCTGATGGCACGGCACGCGCACCGTGCGGGCATGGTCGGCGAGAGCCCGCTGAATGCCTTGTCGAATCCACCAGGTGGCATAGGTGCCGAATTTAAAGCCGAGCCGATGCTCGAACTTATCCACGGCGCGCATCAGGCCGCGATTGCCTTCCTGAATCAAATCGGCGAAGGAAAGCCCACGGCCCCGATAGCGCTTGGCGATGGCCACGACCAGGCGCAGATTCGCCTCGGCCAGGTCGCCGCGCACGATCTGGTAAGACTTGCGGCGCCGGCGAATGACCTCGAGCAGCCGGGCCAGGTCGTCGGGCGCCGTCTGGGCCTCGAGCGTGCGGTGGCGCAGCTCCTTGCCGGCGCGCATGCGCTGTTCCTGGGCATGGGCCGATCGGCCGTTGCGATTGGCCTCGCACTGAAGCTGGCGCATGTCTTCGTGCCAGGTTGTCAATTCCAGCACCAGCGAGTCAAGCAACTCGGTGCGCGGCGACAATTCCACAAGGAGGGTGGCGCCCTTGCGAAGCTCGCGAAAGAGACTGCGATGCAGCCGGGCCCGAGTCTTGCCCGAGCGAGTTCGCAGCTCAGCCAAAAAGTCCTTGGCCGAGGACTGAAACAGCTTGTTCAGCGTTCGCAAGTTGATCGGCAAGCGAGCCAGGATCTGCTCGCGCGTCAGGCCGACGCTGGCCACGACGTCGATATGCGGGTCGATGTTCAACTCGCCCTGGTTGATGCGGTCGAAGATGTCGGCCAGCCGGCGCAGGATGCGCCAGTTGCACAGGACCGCCCGGCGATAGCGCTGTCGGGCCGCTTCCAGCTTCTTGGCCAAGGTCAGTTCTTTTTCGCGCGTCAGCAAGGGAATGGCGCCCATCTGCTTGAGATAAAGGCCCAGGGCGTCGTCCGGACCGGAGGTGCCCGACGATTCCGCTTCCTCGACCGCGGCCGTCGCGGCCACGGCTTCGGCCGCCAGTTCGTGCTCCTCGCCCGCGAAGCCGCCGGCAAGACCCAGATCCGACCGAGCCGTCAGCTCTTGCGCATCGGGGGGATCGAACTCGGTCATCATTTTGTTGGAGAGACCGTTCATCAAGCCATCTCGTTGCATGAGTTTATGCCCCAAAAGGATGCGATCGGCCAAACACGCGACGGACTCAGGCCGGGTAGGATAGGCTAACCGCCTCCACATGTCATTATAGGCCATCCAGTCAAAAAGACAGGAATTTGCCAAAAAATCTCCATAACCGTCACAAATTTAATATGTTAAGGCCAGATTGCACGGCGGCACGGAACATGAGACATATGTAGGTCAGCCTGACGGGTGTAGTTAGATTCTCTGGTGCTCAAGGTCATGCCGACCACCCTCCCGATTGCCGCGACATTTTGTCGCAGTGGTCGGCGTCTCCTCAACCATTTGCACAATAATCGGTTACGACCAAAGACCACTGCGACAGCTCGTTTCACCATTTTGTCGCAGTGGTCCATTTGTCGCAGTTGTTCCATTGAGCCCCTAGAGAATCTGGTTGCACCCAGCCTGACCTACTGTGAAAAAATAGGCAACCTGGACAGGGAAAATGTGATAAGTTCATATAATGATATTGTCTGGGGAAATTGTTTCCTGGTATAGGCACTCGTCCTTTGCGTGCGCGACGATTCCGCTTACGGCTTAGCGTGGGCCAGACATGACGCCGAATCATCCAACCTTTTCACTTATGCTGCCGACCGATCCGCGCATGCTGTCGGTGGCGCGAGCATTTCTGGAAGCGGCTTGCCAGGCTCTGCGGGTGGATCGCCGGGCGATGCACGCGGTGGTCATGGCCTGCGGCGAAGCGGTCGGCAACATTATTCGCCATGCTCATCGCGACAAGCCCCAGGCGCAGATCCAGATCCAGATGCAGGTTACGCCCGAGGAGATCGTGCTGGACCTGGAGGACGAGGGCGAGCCGTTCGATCTGGACGCGGTGCCGCACCTGGAACCCGGCGAACTGCGTCTGGGCGGCCGCGGCGTCTACATGATTCGCACGCTCATGGACCGGGTTTTCTGCCAGCGACGAGCTTCGCAAGGCAATCTGCTGCGCATGGTCAAGCGCTGGCCCGCCGCGGCGATCCGCGATTGCGGCTGAGCGCAAATACAGTAAACCACGAAATACACGAAATACACGAAAAAAAGAAGGAAGAGAGTGGACCATGCCGGCGGCATTGGCACTCTCTTTTCTTTTTTCGTGTATTTCGTGTGTTTCGTGGTTTACTGTATTTGGAACTGCCAAATGACCTCAACCTCCCCGTTGCCCCGGTCGATAGAGAAAAGCAGGATGAGGGGAAGGACACATCTCTGACCCCGGTTTAGCGGAACCCATCCAATCTATTCGCCTGGTCACATCTGCGCGTGTAGAGGGTTGATTTTTCCAAGTCCAAGGTCTTATGATGAACCTGGCGGCGCCTTGACTGCTTTGCCGACAGGGGAGAATGAGCTTCATGCAACCGCACCAACCGCGAGACCTCACCGGTCCCTTGCGTGGGACTTCGTCCTGGTGGCGCGGACTGGAACCCCAGCCCGAGGCTGCCGAACGTGAACAAGTAAAGGAAAAATCCAGGAAGGGCAAACATTCACGCGATCACGGACCGCCCATTCGCCAGGATCTAGTCGATCGCGTCCGCAAGGAAATCGCCGCAGGCACCTACGACACCCCCGAAAAATGGGATGCCGCTTTGGACCGCCTGCTCGAGCGGATGAATGAGTAAGTCGCAGGAGTCCGGAAATCCGTTTAGCCGCGACGCGACGTACTCGGAGCGGAGCGCGGGAGCCCACGCGCTCCGCTCCGAGTACGTCGCGTCGCGGCTAAACGAGATTCCTGATTCTTGACAATTGCTGGAGAAAACAGTGTCCCTGCCGACCGTGGAAGTATCGCAAAGCCCGGAGGACAAGTTTCGCGAATACTTGGCCAGCCGGCCGCGCGCGCAGCGCTATACCGGGCAGCAGCGCGACATGGTCAAATTCATCTTCAGCGCCCATAATCACTTCGACGCCGATCAGCTCATCGACAACCTCAAGCGAGACGGCTTTCGTGTGAGCCGAGCGACGGTCTATCGCACCCTGAGCAAGCTGGTGGACGCGGGGCTTTTGCGCCTTCTTGAAGTGGGGCCTCGCACTTTTTACGAACACGATTACGGCTACCCGCAGCACGAGCACCTTTACTGCCAGAGTTGCCACAAGATCATCGAATTCCAGTATCCGGCGATGGAAGGCGTACTGCGCAGCATTTGCCAGCAGCACAATTTCCAGATGCAAGGGCACAGTTTCGTCATCCGCGGCCTGTGCGCCGACTGCAATCGGGCCAAGACCACCAAACGGCACCTCGACTTAGTGTAGCGAAGTAGCCAATCAGATTTACGCGGACCCTTTCGCCGTTGTCCATTGGTGAGACGGCGTGAGCAGGTGCATGGCCGGCTCGACCATGTATCCCAGTTTTCGCAAGGTGGGAGCGGACAATTCCAGAAACGCCTGAAGCACCGCCGCCGGCATTTCATCCTTGTGGGAGCCGACCGTTCCGCGGCGCACGAAACGCTCGTCACTGCCGCGGACCTTGGGCTGAATCCAGTCTTCCTTCTTGTCCTTTTCGCGCATGGCTTCGAAGGAGCTGACCCGCACTGCTTCCTCCAGGTCGGTCCGACTCCGCGTGATGTCCGCGAACCGGCAGATTCTTTCGAGTTCCTCGAGGGGCGCCCGTTTGAGCCCTTCATAGGACACGCGCAGGACCTCGGCGCGGTGCGGGTTGGCGAGCCAGGCTTCGGTGTGTTCGTGCCAGCGGGAGAAAGACGAGCCATCGCCGGCGGTGACGAGTTTCATGAAATCCGCCGAGCCGCCCTTCGCTACGAGATAATGGTGATACGACACCAGCGCATCACGCCCATCGCGCACGAGGTGGATAACCCGGCGATAGGACGCCCTGGGCACCTGATGCGTCTTGAAGAAAGTCGGAGTCAGGTAACGGCGATAATAGGGCGTCTGGTGAACGTCGGGCACAAGATCCTGAATGAGTTTGTTGGGAGCATGTGCCAGACTCGGCCCAAAGAGGGCCCCCGCGACCATGTGCTGCACCCAGGTCACGCCGCTCTTGGGGAAGGCGGCAATGAAGATGTCCGCGGAATTGGTTTGCTCAATGCGATGGAAATTGGCCGATGCCGCGAGGCCTTGGGCTCTGTCACCCAGTATCAACTCGGCCATTCGGAGACGAATCTTATGCACCAGCTGCCACGGGTTCATACGCCCTCCCCTTTCCTTAAGTATTGTTAATACAACCAGTTGCGGTGCGACTGGAAGTAGGGGACGAACCGTACGCGTTCCTGTGAGAAATGTCAATCTGAAAATAGTCGGTTGTCAACTGCCGAAGGAACTGACGCTAACAACGGACAACTACCAGATTGCCCATGCCGCGCAACCGTCAATCGGAACCGCCACGAACGTACATCCCCCAGGCTTGCCGGCAATACGAATGCCGCGCGGACCCAGTCACGCGCGCCGCCATCGAAATAGAACTCGACATGGCTGCTGCCTTTCTTGACTAAATCCGCCTTCAGGCGCAGTCGCTGCCACATGTTGTCACCGCTTCTTGAAAAGGAACAACCCGAGGCTCGCGGTCAGAATGAAGCCCAGCACGTTTCCCATGAGCACGATGCCGCGGCGAACCCAGTCGCGCAGGCCGCCGTCGAAATGGAAATCGACCTCACGGGACCCCGCCGGGACATGGACCGCTTTGCAGCCGACGTTCGCGCGGACGACTTCTTCATCGCGGCCGTCCACAGTGGCACGCCAAGCAGGATGAAAGGCGTCGGCACAGAAAAGCCAGCCCGGCGTCCTGGCCCAGGTCCGCACCGTCATGCGATTGGCCGCAAAATAGGTCACCTCGACGAAATCGGGATTCCACTCTCCAAGCGCATCCATCGCCGCAACCGGCTCCTTGCCGGTGATGATGATCGCTTGCCCGCGCAGACCGATTCTACGCAAGGCTTCTTCATCCGTCTCCGCGAATACGGGCGTATGGACGATCCTGATCTTCGCTGCGCCGTAGCCCAGGGAGCGCAGAAACACCAAGTCCTCGGCGGGCACGAAAATGGCCGGTGCCGCACCTGCCTCGGCGATCACGTGTCCGCCGCGCGCTTCGATCATCTGCTTGACGCCCGGCATGATCTGATCGAGCCGCCAGGTCGGCTCCAGGACATCGACCCGCATCAGCAGATATAACGAAGAATAAACGGAGGCGAAAGAGTAAAAACGGCCGTTTCGCGGCGAGGTGTTGACTTGCGGCGAGGTGATGACTTGCCGAATGCGCTCCGCTCGCTCCGGGGCGCGTGGAGGAAATGGCGGCCGCGACATCTCCAGAATCCGCTGCGGAAAATACGGCAGATCCTCCACGCCAAAGTCCCGCCGCACCGACAAGCTCGGCGGACAATATGGGGCGTGCGTGACGATGAGCGCATAGAAAAAGCCGACATCTGCCAGGTACACCGCCAGGACGATAGGGCCGATTCCGTGCGGCCAACCCACCTTCGTGCTGCGAAGCGCCACAATCATTGCGCCCAGCAATGCCGCATAGGAGAACAGTCGCAACCCGAGCACAAACGGGGCGTACCACTCCTGGGAAAAACTCTGGTCACAGGTCGGCTGGCCCTTCATTTCCAAACTGAAATTGGTCAGATCGTCGGGCCGGCGATGAACAAGGAAGTCCGCGAAACAGCCGATCGCCAGTGCCAGCAGGAGCCAGCGCCCGATGCCAATCCGCCGCCACACCGCGGTTTGTGGAGGCGCTTCAGGAAGCGACCCCGCTGGCGTCCGACCCAGGTCGCGGAGCAATTGATCGAGGCCGAACCCACCCAGCAGCAACAGAAACAGCTTGAAGGTGCCCAGCGTGAAGCTGATGTGCCGGAACTTGTTCATCATCGGCACAAAATGGTACGCCTGGGTTGCAAACCATCCGCCCAGGCTGAACCAGAACACGATCAAGGCCACGGCGCTGAAACTGACGAAGTAGGCGTCTCGGCGGCGCACCAGGGCGTAGCCCCAGGCGAAGAAGGGCAGCAAGCCGACGTAAACGATCAGTTCGCCGATCGGCACATCGCCCTTGACCATCGTCGCCAGGACCGCCACCAGCGGATAGCGGTAGAGATTGAGAAACACATCGAGCGGCACATTTCCCGATTGCGGATCGCGATCGGCCGACAGAAACACCACCTCCATGCCGAAGACCAGCGAGCCGAGCAGGCAAGCCATACCCACGAACACCGGGAACAGCGGATGCAGCACATTGCGCCAGCGCAGAAACAGCCAGATCAACTTCGGTTTTTGCCCGAGCAAGGCGAGCAGAAATGTCGCCAGCACAAGTAGGTGAATCGGAGCGATGTAGGACACGGTACCCAGGAGTGAGACTATCTCGACGATGGCCGCGGACCAGAGACGGGCTGGATTTTCGCCTTCCACGAAGTCGATCAGCAGGAAGAGTTCGAGCGGCATCAAGTAGATTGGCGAGAAGTTCCAGGCGGAGTTGAAGAGCCAGGAATTGGTCAGCAGCGCGCCCAGGCAGACCATCCAGACCGCGAGCCGGGAGGCGAACAGCCGACCTGTCAGCAGATCGAGGCCCAGCACAAAGATGCCCTGGCTGAGCAATAGCGACAGCTTGAAGAGCAGCGGCGCATCGTGCACGCCGAGCAGCCAACCCACGGCCATCATCACATAATCCGTCGGCAGCAGGGTGCTGAACAGGTTAAAGTCGAAAGGGATGCCGTAGCCCATAAGCGGGATCCATTTCGGAAACTCATCATGGAGGAAAAGATCGCTGTAGGCAAATTGAAAGAACGCGAAGCTGCTCAGGGTATCGTGCAAGAAAACGAGGCGGGGCGAGAGAAAAGGCACATTGAGGAGGAGCGTGATGAGCAGCAGGGACAGCCAGGTCGTATTCAGCGAGCGGAACCGGTGCAACATGCTTGGACCCCAGTGTAGTCCTCACGCTCCGCGTGAGGAAAGGGCGCAGCCCTCAGTAACCATGATGCTTGCTCGGAGCACGTCTCCATCCAGCAAACTGAGATTAAGATGCCAGCCGAGACCCAAAGGCTTTTGGCACGGGCGAAAATCATCTTACCCGGTTCAGCATTCGGGTTTGTGAGGGCTGCGCCCTTTCATCACGCGGAGCGTGATGACTACTTTCGCCGCAGTTTCTCCGCCCGCTGCTGGGCCTGATGCAGCAGTTCGAAAAGCTCCGCCATCGCCTGTTCGCGCGGCAATTCGGCGAAGCGTCGCGAATCAACCGGCTCGCCGATGCTGACCGCGATGGTACCCTTTCCCGGGGGCCAAAAGAGCGGCGCGAAGGTCGGAAAGGGCTGGGAACGCGGATAGGCGTCGTAGGCGCCGGCCACGCCCACCGGCACGATCTGGGCCTCGGCCTTGCGGATCAGCAGATGGATGCCCGGCCGAAACGGATGCATGTCGCCGTCGCCTGTGCGCTCGCCCTCCGGAAACACCAGCACCGCCCGCTGCTGCCGGAGCTGGCCGATGATGGTGCGGATGCCTTCCTTGCCGACGCCGTCCTGATCGATCGGCACCGCGTTGAGACTGCGAATGAGCCAGGCAAAATACGGGTTGCGAAAGAGCGTCTTGCGGGCCAGGTAGGTCATGTGCCGGCGAACGGCGGTGCCGATCATCCACGGATCGAAGAAGCTCTGGTGGTTGGCGATCACCAGCACCGGCCCCTTTTCCGGCATGTTATGGAACCCTTCGACGCGCATGCTGAAGCCGAGTGTCAGACACAAGCCGCCCCACCAACGGCCGCCTTCGTACCAGAGATGGGACAACAGCGACGAAGTGGGCTCCGGCTGTCCGTTCGCGGAAGTTGGTTCCATGAGTTTTGTCAGTTGGGCATTACAATCGTTTGCGTTCCACCTCGCGGCGCATGAACTCGACAACCTCGTCGATGGTCATTCCGGTGCTATCCAGCACGATGGCGTCACCGGCCGGCACCATGGGAGCGATGTCGCGGGCGGCGTCCCGGCGATCGCGGGCCGTCTGGGCCTCAAGGATCTCCTCCAGCGAAATCGTGTCGCCGCGGCCCAGCAGCTCGCGGTGCCGGCGGCGGGCGCGTTCCGTCGGGTCCGCCAACAGAAAAAACTTACAAAGCGCATCGGGAAAGACAATCGTCCCCTGGTCGCGGCCCTCGCAAACCATGTCGCGTCCCTCGGCGATGGCCCGCTGCCAGGCCACGAGCCGTTCGCGCACCAGGCGGCTGTTGGCCACGGCGCCGGACTGGGCGGTAACCTGCGGATCGCGTATTTCCTTGGAGACGTCTTCGCCATTGAGCAGCACCTTGCCGGCGGGCAGCTCCAGACGCATTTTCTTTAGCAAATGGGCCAGCGCTTGCTGATCGTTCAGATCGACACCGGCGCGAACCCCCGCCAACGTGACGGCTCGGTACATGGCGCCAGTGTCGAGATATTCCCATCCCAAAAGCAGGGCGAGCAACCGGGCGGCGCTGCTTTTGCCCGCACCGGCTGGGCCGTCGATGGTGACGATCATGGTTTTGATTTTATGGACCGCGCGCTAAGCCGCAAGCGGCAACGAGGACTATAACAATATCCTGGCAATCACCATGATCCCTTCGCAAGGAGCCAACCATGTTTCGCACGACGCTGGCCCTCCTGGCCACACTCTCCCTGGCCTTGAGCTTCGCCCACGCCAAGGATGAATTTAAGCTCGGCCCCGAGTCCATGGAGAAGGCCGACGTGCCGCATGGCGAGATTGTCGCCTTTCCGAAATTCAAGAGCGAGATCTATCCCGGCAGCGTCTACGATTTCTGGGTCTATGTACCCAAACAGTACGACGACAAGACGCCCGCCTGCTTCATGGTCTTCATGGACGGCTCGGCCTACATGAATCCCCAGGGCAAGATGCGCGTGCCGGTCGTCTTCGACAATCTCATTCACAGCAAGGACATCCCGGTCATGATCGGCATCTTCATCAAATCAATCCTGGGAAAGATCGCAGCTTCGAATACGATTCGCTGACGGACGAGTATGCCCGCTTCCTGGAAAAAGAGATCTTGCCCGAGGTGAGCAAGAAGTACCAACTGCGTCCGGACGCGGCGGGGCGAGGCATTTGCGGCCACAGCTCCGGCGGCATCTGCGCTTTCACCGCCGCCTGGGAACGGCCCGACCTGTTCAGCAAGGTGCTGAGCCACATCGGCAGCTTCACGAACATTCGCGGCGGCGACCGCTATCCCGGCATGATTCGCAAGACGCCGAAAAAGGATATTCGCGTCTTCCTCCAGGACGGCTCGACCGACCTCAACAACGAGCACGGCAACTGGTGGCTCGGCAACCTGCAGATGGAGTCGTCGCTCAAGTACAAGAAGTACGACTACAAGGTCGCATGGGGCGACGGCGGGCACACCGACAATCACGGCGGCGCCATTTTGCCGGATTCGCTGCGCTGGCTTTGGCGCGAGACGCGGCGGTGACGAAGTGAAAGTAGTCCTCACGCTCCGCGTGAGGACAGGGCGCAGCCCTTGTTAGCCCGGGTCACTGGCGGGAACATGATGTTCCCCGCTGAGCGCGCGTCTCCCGGATTCCGGTATCAAACGGCTTCACGTGCAACATGCGGGTTATTGAGGGCTGCGCCCTTTCCTCACGCGGAGCGTGAGGACTACACTAGCGCGTCGTGATGCGCACCGGGATGCGCGTCGGCGACGGCGGCAATTCGCTGTGCCGCTGGAGCAGTTCCTGGGCGGGGGCGGCGTAGCGCGTCCCGGGACAGGATTGCTGGATCTTTTCCAGATAGATGATCGCCTGCGACGTCTGTCCCTGCCGCAGCTTTTGCTGAGCCAGTTCCCAGTAGACCTGGCTCAGGTTTTCGATCATCTCCTTGCTGAGCTTGTCCAGGGCGTCCGGATGGATGGCGTTCGCGAGCTGGCGGGCATCGACGCTTTCGGGCAGATCCGGGTAGTAGACGATCAGCACGCGCGTCTGCTCCAGGCATGGCAGCCATTGCTGTTTGCGATAGTTGTCCACGGCGTGAACCAGGATCTCGCGAGCCCGCAAGGTTCTCTCTTCCCTGGCATTGACCGGGTCCGAGGAAAACCCGGAACTGGACAAGAATTGCCGAGGGCCTTTCCAGACGTTCGGCTGGTATCGGCTCCCCGGCCCCACCTTCGCGCTTGCCTGGAACGACACCACTTCCTTCTTCGGCACGGCCGACGTTCCCAGCGCTTGCTGGGCCAGTTGCAGCAGGTTGGCGGCCTCCGTGTAGCCTTCGTGCTTGGCCAGCACGTTGCCGTCCGTCGCCAGGAAGAACAGGGCGGGAAACTGCTGCACGCGCTGCCCCTGCACTTCCACCACACTCGATACGCCATCGACCTTCACCGCGATGAACCTGTCGTTCAGCACCTTGATGAACTCGGGATCGCGGAAAGCGATGGTATCGAGCCGGGTGCAATTGATGCACGGAACCATGGTGACGTCCAGGAACATGGGCCGATTCTTCTCGACCGCTTCCTTGGCGGCGGCGGCGTAATCGGTGCGCCACTGGATTTCCTGAGCGCCGGCACGGCGACTCCCGGCTGTGAACAGCCAAAGGCCAACGAGGGCGGCAACGATGCTTGGATTCTTGATTCGCATGACTGGCCCCAATCGCGGGCGATGGCCGGCGACAATGCCTGCTCTTCCGCTCGCGATGGAGCAATGTAACAGTTCAGGATATGCGCTTCAATGATCGTTTCCGCTCTTTGCCGACAACGGCGCACCACTGGCTGCGGCGTGTAGCGGACGGGCGCGACCTGCCGAATCTTTCGGATCGTTCACGCAAAGCGCTTGCGCGGAGAATGTGGCCAAAAAGCAACTTCCCGATTTCAACAACGAGAGACAGTGCCGGCCCCCCTCTCCCCCGTACTCGGGGGAGAGGGGTTGGGGGTGAGGGGAAGAGTCAGCATCCGTGCAAGAACTCGAAGCTTTCTCGCGGGATTCTGATTCTTCCCCCTCACCCCGACCCCTCTCCCCCGAGTACGAGGGAGAGGGGAGCCGCCGCTGGCCACTGTTCATTGAAGTGCGGAAGTTGTTATTCACGCATTCCTAAACTGTGACGCCCATGCACAATTTAACGATTATTCGCAATGTTCATTGGGGTGGACCTATTCATTTCCCGGTAAACGGCCACTTTTGCTATACAACGCCTGGGCCGGTTATTATTATTGTTCTTGGGTTAGCTTTTATTTCCAAGTTCAGCAATCTGTTATTTGTGCCAGGCATGCGGATCGACAGCAATGGACCTTATTTTCCCAGCGCAACGGGGTTAGACAACTTGAAAGGGAGACAAAGATGTACACTTTAGTCCTGGCCGCCGCCGTGGCGACAGGGGGCGGAGCCACAGGCAACTGGTGGGGCTGTCATTGCTGGGGCGCAACCTACGGCAGCTATGGCGCCTACGGCGGCCTCGGCGGCTTCGGCGACGCCTTCGGTTGTTACGGCTATGGTTGCTCCGGGTGCTATGGCTCCTATCGGTGCTACGGCTACGGCAATTCCGGCTACGGCTATGGTTATCCGAGCTACGGTTATGGTAATTGCTATGGCTGCTACGGCAATTGCTATGGATCCGGCTATGGCAGCGGCTATGGTGGTGGTTACGGCTCCTACGGTAGCTATGGCTCCTATGGCAACTACGGCGGCTATAGCGGCTACGGTAACGGCCCCTATGGCAGCTACGGCAGCGGTGGCTACGGCGGCTATGGCGGTTACGG
>Ga0182024_10004737_pt1 | contig 30981 bp, 30 predicted proteins | sample P32metaG_FD_120480 | JGI IMG/M metagenome (GOLD analysis project Ga0182024, IMG submission 120480) | Permafrost microbial communities from Stordalen Mire, Sweden - P3-2 metaG (Illumina Assembly) | ecosystem: Environmental > Terrestrial > Soil > Wetlands > Permafrost | place: Sweden: Stordalen... | reverse complement strand
TCCGAACATCCCGGCGACGGTGAGCACCTGGATGACGTTCGCCCCGCTGACGTTGCGCGAGCGGAAGATCCGCAGTGGTATCAGCGGGCTGCGCGCGGTCGCCTCGCGAGCGATGAAGGCCGCCAGCAGCACGAGCGAGAGGGCGCCAAGGCCCAGCGCGCGAGCCGAGCCCCAGCCGTACTCGGCGGCGGGCTTGACGATCGTGTACACGCCGAGCATCAACGCGCTGGTGATCAGGATCGCGCCCGGGATATCTGCTCCTTCCCCGAAGCCGAGTCCCCTGTCCTTCTCGAGCAGTCGCCTGACGAGCACTGCGGTCGCGACGCCAATCGGGACGTTCACGAAGAAGATCCAGTGCCAGTTGATCGATTGGGTCAGGACGCCGCCCGCGAGCAGGCCCACCGACCCCCCTGCGGAGGCGACGAACGCGTAGACGCCGATGGCCTTGGCCTGCTCGGCGGGCTCGGGAAACATCGTGACGATCATGCCGAGGATCACCGCCGAGGTCATCGCGCCGCCAATGCCTTGAAGGAAGCGGGCGCCGACGAGAAGCTCCTGGCTCTGCGCGATTCCGCACAGCAGCGAGGCCACGGTGAAGACAGCGAGCCCGACGAGGAGGACGGTCCTTCGCCCGAGCAGGTCGCCCAGCCGTCCGGCGAGCAGCAGCAGGCCGCCGAAGGAGATGAGGTATGCGTTGACCACCCATGCCAGGCTCGCCGTCGAGAAGCCAAGGTCGTTCTGAATCGAAGGCAGCGCGACATTTACGACCGTGACATCGAGAACGATCATCAGCACGCCGGCACAGAGAACGTACAGCGCGATCCAGCGCGAGCGACCGTATAGCTGTGTTGACTGCTGCAGAGGACCGGTCATTGGCTCAGCTCCTTTCTCGCCTGGGATAGCACTCGAGGCGCTTGGGCTGAATCTCGCGCACTCGACGGACCTTTTCCGACCGCATGTCAATGAGACCGTCCCATGCCCGCTTTCTCATCGCCGAGCGAGCCGGCGCATGCAGGGCAACCGTGCCGCGGAGCATCCACGCTGTCGATTACCTGCCTGGTAACTGCTACCAGCAGGGCTTGAAGATCGCTCCGTTGAGGCTGACGCCGTAGCGCGCACCCATGATCCCGACGGCGTTGTCAGCCGCGCAGAACCGGCTCGTCGAGAGCTGATACTCGGCGTTCAGAACCGGCTTGCCGGCCGCGAGGAAGGGCTGGAAATCGCCGCTCTCAGAGGTTCCAACGTCGATGTAACAGATCACATGCTTGCCCTGCGCGTGCAGCGCCGAGACCTCGCCGGCGCCGTTTTCAAATCCGTCGATGTCATAGGCCGCGACCGACTTCGTGTTCTTGACGGCGCCCTGAAGCTGCCAGTACCAGGTCAGACGTTGCGGCGGTATCCACCATCCGCCGCCCGCCGCGTCGCCGCCGGCGGAGCCGGCGCCGAGAGCAAGCGCGGCGATCGCGACAATCGCCGCGATCGTGGACTCGCGTCGAAGCCGGTGGGTGGGCAGCGGTGACATCCGGCGCGTCGTGGGGTCTACGCCGCGGCGCTTCCGATCCGGCGCGATCGCGGCGAGCGTCGCGCTAGGATTCCGCCCCAGTCGCCATCGTCGATCACGCCGGGGGCCGTGTCGGCGATGAACTGCCGCAGGGCGTCGGACAGACCGTCTGGGTCTTCGAGATGGGGGAAGTGCGCGGCCTCGGCCAGCGTGCGAAAACGGCTGTGCGGGATCGCCTCATGGGCGCGGCGCCCATGCGCCAGCGGAATCGTGTTGTCGCGCTCGCCCCACACGATCATCGTCGGCATCGACTCCAGCAGATACAGGCGGTCGGTAGCGCTGACGCGCTGCCCGTGCACATCGATGACCGAGCGTAGCGTGTGCAGAAAAGCGCCGCGCGCTTCGGCGTTCTCCAGCGGGCTCAGCGCGCGTGCCATCGCCTGCAGGTAAACGCCGGCGGCATTTCCCCGTTCGCGCAGCCAGCGACCGCGCGCTCCGAGCGCGGTGATGAGGCGCGGGTGGATCGTAAGCGACAGCAGCAGCGACATGCCGGGCAGCGCCGCCGTGCGCAGCACCGGGCTGACCTCATACCCGAGGCCGCCGCTTGAGATCAGCACGAGACGCTCGACCCGCTGAGGAAACTGGTAGAAGAACTGCATCGCCACGCCTCCGCCGAGCGAGTGGCCCACGATCGTCGCGCGCTCGATCCCCACGGCGGCCAACAGGTCGCGGATGCTCGCCGCATGAGCCCCCAGCGAGTAGTCGCCACGCGGCGCCGCCGAGTCGCCGTGACCGATCAGGTCCGGCGCGATCACGGTGTGGTCGCCGGCCAGGTTCAACGCCACCGACTGCCAATGGCTGGAGGAGTTGAGCATCCCGTGGATCAACACGATCGGAGGCCCGCTGCCCGCGATCCTGTAGATCACGCGACGCCCGTGCAGCTCGATCTGCCACTCGTCGAACTGCGCTGGGAGCGTGGCAACGGGCGCCGGGCGGGCGGAGCCGTGTGGCCGCTCCTGACGGTCTCCTCTGCCCTGGCTGGATGTCAGCGCGCCACCTCGCGATGCACCCTAGCAAGCGTCATCGCGCGCCAATCCGATAGATCGTCCCGCTGCCCCAGCCTCCGACGAGCAGCGAGCCATCTGGGAGCAGCGCGAGCGCAGCGGCTTCTTCACGCCGGTCAACAACGGCGTCGCCCTACGTGGAAGCCGTTCTCTTCAGAGCGACCATCTGCACCCTCGCAGACTGCCACTCGGCTACGACGGTGGTTGTTCGGGCCCTCGCACCGAGCTGGCCGGTGACGATCGCCACGGCGCCGGAGACGGTTGCCCCCGGAGCCGCAACCCACGGACATCAGAGCGGCGGCGAGCGCGGGGAGGAGCGGGCGCCGCGCCGCCGCGCTCACGATCGGCCGGGATGCGACGGCAACTGCGTGCGCAGGAACCCCATGACGGCCTGCTCGACGGGCGCGGGGTCATCCTGAAAGGGCCAGTGACCGCTGTCGGAGAGGATCACGACGTCGTGCACATCGAAGAACTCGCGTTGGCGCTCGGCGTACTCGACGCCGGCGAATGGATCCCTGGCTCCCCATACGACGAGCGCGGGCTTGCACAGCTTGGCCAGAGCCGGTCCGAGCGTGCTCGCCGCCTGCGCCGGGTCCGATGTGGCCCGGTAGAGCGCGAGCACGGCGCGGCGCGTGCCGCGGTCATAGTCGTCGTACATCTTGTCGACGAAATCGCCGGGCAAGCCCCTGGGGTTGGACTTCTGCATCGAGCGCCGCCATGCCGAGCGGGGTATCCACGCCTGCAGGAGCTCACCGAGCACGGGCGTGCGCCAGCGCCTGGCCATCGCGTGCCAGCGGTAGCCGGGCAGGACGCCGACGTTGATCAGCACGACGCTGGCCCACGCCGGCGCGTGCTGCAGCCCCCATAACAGCCCGAAGGGACCGCCGAAGTCGTGCACCACGAGGTGCACGCGATCGATCCCGAGCTCGCTCAAAGCCTCCTGCAGGAAGTCCGCGTAGGAGGCGACCTGGTAGTTGAAGTCGCGCGGCTTGTCGGCCTGCCCGAATCCGGGCATGTCGAGCGCGACCGCCCTGCCGATCTCGCCCACCGCGTCCACCAGCGCCATCCAGTCGGTGCTCGAGCCGGGGTTGCCGTGGACGAAGAGGACAGCTTCGCGCGCCTGCTCGAGGCCGGATTCGATGACCGGCGAGTCGATTGCGCCGACCCGGATCCTGCTCGCGCGCGGCACTCAGTCCTCCACAGATCGGGCGAGGTGGTCACTCATCGAGAGCTCAGGCCGTCAGCCAGCGCTTCGGGTTCTCCGTGAAGATGGTGTCGAAGGTCGCGTCGTCCATCACTCCCTGCTCGCGCAGTGTGGGGACGACCTCGTCGAAGACGAGCGTCATCGACCAGTTGCGAATTCCCCCCTGACTCTCGAACACCGCCTCGGCCTCAGGGGGGAACCAGTCGATCGTGGCGCAGTAGTCCTGCGAGATCATCAGGCGCTCGCTGTGCCCACGGCGCAGGAGCTCGGCGGTCGTGGCGTTGCGCTTGTCGATCGGCAGGAACATCTCCAGGCCATAGCGGTCCAGGCCGACGTAAACCCCCCTCTCGAGCAGGCGCTCGATGTAGTCGAGGTCATCGGTGTCCCCGCTGTGGGCGATCTGCACCCGGGCGAGGTCGACGCCCTCCTCCTCGAAGATCTCGACTTGGCGCGGACCGGTCGCGACGGCGGGCATCGAGTGGGCCATGATCGGCGCGCCGGTCTGCACGCTCGCGCGGGCGACCGCGCGATGGATCTTCTCGACGCGCTCGGTAACTCCAGCCGCGTCGGCGGCGCACTTCAGGAACGCCGCCCTGATCTCGGTGCCCTGGACGCCGCTCTGGAGATCCGAGACGAAGTGCTCTGCCATCACGTCGACGTCGCGGTTCTCGAAGTAGTGCGGGAGGTAGTCGTAGCTGTAGATGCCGGTGCAGGCGATGATGCGCACGCCGGTCTGATCGGCGACCCGCTTCATGAAGCGCACGTCGCGCCCCCCGAACATCGCGGTGGGATCGACGATGCTGTGCACGCCGCGGGACTTCGCGGCCTCCACCGCCTGGAGCGCCGCGTCCAGCTCGGCCTGTTCGTCATAGCGATCGGGCCACTCGACGGCGACCGCCTCGTCGCGAAAGCGGACGTGCTCGTGGGCGAGGACTACGCCAAGCTCGTCGGCGTCGACTGGCCCCTGGACGGTCTGCACATTCGTCATTCAGCTCTCCCCCTTGGTTGGATCCGCTAGCGCAGCGGCTTGCCCCACTCGGTCTGCTCGCGCAGCTGCGCCTTGAGCACCTTGCCCGCAGGGTTGCGCGGCAGTGGCTCCTCTCGCAGCGCGATGTACTGCGGGACCTTGAAGTCCGCGAGGCGCCCGCGGACGTGGCTCACGACGGCATCGATGTCCAAGTCGGCTCCGGCAAGCGGCACGATCACCGCGCCGACCTTCTCGCCCATCATCTCGTCGGGCACCGCCACCGCGGCCGCCTCGCCCACGCCGGGCGCTGCTGCGAGGGCATTCTCGACCTCGATCGAGTAGACGTTCTCGCCACCGCGGTTGATCATGTCCTTCTTGCGGTCGACGACGTAGAGCAGGCCATCATCGTCGATGCGCGCCAGATCGCCGGTGTGAAGCCACCGATCGACGAATGTCTCAGCCGTGGCCTCGGGCTTCTTCCAGTAGCCCTGAACGACGTTTGGGCCCCGGACCAAGAGCTCGCCGACGCCGCTCTGCGGATCGGGACGGTCGAGGGCCAGGTCGACGACGGGCATCGCGAAGCCGACCGAGTCGGCATGCTCAGCGGCCTCCTCGTGGGGCAGGAACGACGTCAGCGACGACGTCTCGGTCAGGCCGAAGCCGTTGCCTACGCGGGCGCCGGGGAAGGCGTCCTTGATGGCGTGTACGAGGCTCTCGGCGATCGGAGCGCCTCCATAGGAGATCCAGCGAACGCCGCTCACGTCCAGTTGCGCAAACTTCGGATGGCGCATCACGGCGTGGTAGATCGCCGGGACTGACACCAGCTGGTTGACGCCGTGAATGCCGACCGCCGCAAAGAACCCGTCCAGGTCCAGTGGACTCGAGAGGATCTCGACCCTGCCCCCGATCTCGAGCACCGGGATCAGCTGGCTGTTGCATCCGGTGACATGAAACAGCGGGACGGCGACCAACGTGGAGATCCCCGGCCCCTCCGAGCGGTCGGTGGACAGGCAGCGGAACGCGTTCTCGCTGTTTGTCGCGAAGTTCCCGTGCGTAGTCATCGCGCCCTTGGGGAAGCCGGTGGTGCCGCTGGTGTAGAAGATCGCGGCAAGATCGTCGGGGCCCAGATCCTCGACCGCGACCGGCTCGCCAACCGGCATCGCCGTGCCGGGCGCGAACGTGTACGCGGCTCCGGAGTCGCCGACCACGTATGCGACCTCATCCTCGGTGAAGCGCGTGTTGACCGGGACGACGACCGCGCCCGCGAGCTGCGCGCCAAAGAAGGCAAGGACCCAGTCGATCCCATTGGGCATGCGGATGGCGACGCGATCGCCGCGCGCGATGCCGGCGTTGTGCAGGCCGCCGGCGACGCGGGCGGCGCGGTCCCACAGCTCCCCGTAGCTCACCGACGGGCCGCCGACCTCCACGAGCGCGGTGGCCTTGGCGTCTCGATCGACGCTCGCGCGCAGCAGGTGCACCAAGGACGGCGGCCGATCGAGGTAGCGGGCGATCCCGGCCGAGCCCCGCTGAACCCCGGTCTCATCGAATGGGTTGCGCCCCCGAGGCGCGGGCTTGACCATCGTGCCACTCCTCCGATCGCTCACGGCGCTCATGACACCGGCCAGCTTACGCGGATTAGTCCTCCCCGGGCTCGTTCTCGGCGGGCCGGTAGGCGAGGATCAGGACGCCTGAGCCGGCCGGCGTCGCGTCCACGAGGCGAAGGACGGATGTATCGGACGCGTCGCCAAACAGTCGCTTGCCGCTCCCCAGGACGATCGGGAAGACCATCAATCGATATTCATCGATCAGATCATGCGCCATCAATGTCTGCACTCATCGCGCCGATGGAGCTGCTCGGTGCCGGCGCCAGCCGATGCGCGCAACCTCGCCACCTGCGGCGCACGGGCGGCTCGCCCCGTCGACGGCGGCCACCCTGCTGGGAAGTATCAGTCCAGCCGCTCGGGCAGGCCGAAGCGCTCAAAGGCGGCAAGGAGCCGGTACGGGTCGGCGGGCTGCTCCGGCAAGCGAGCGAGGACCTCGCGATCGGGAATCTGCGTGGAGCGGATCAAGAACGCGGTGACGGCGCTGATCTGCGTGCCTTGAATGTCCAGCACGTTGAGAGCGAACGGGAGATGGCTCCGCGCGTCCTCGTCCCAGGTGTAGAAGGCGAGCGCCTCTTGTCCGTTGGCCCGAGCACGGACCTGACGCCAGCGCCATTCGCCTGAGAGCGGCCAGCCGGCGAGGAAGATCGCGATCGCCTCGCGACCGCCAAACCAGGTACGAAGCGGCGGCATCGCGAAGCTGGCGTCCTCGGACAGCATGCCCACGACCGCGTCGACGTCGCCGCGCTGCCACGCCTCGACGTAGCCGTCGACGATCTCGGTGAGGCGCTCGTCGCCGAGCGAGCGCAGGGTGACCTGCTGGCTCTGCTCGGGAAGTCGCTCGTCGACGGTCTTGTGCGCGCGCTGCAGGGCACTGTTTACCGACGCGGTCGTCGTCTTAAGCGACTGCGCCACCTCGCGGGCCGAGAAGCCGAGGACCTCGCGCAGGATCAGGACGGCACGTTGATTGGCGGGAAGGTGCTGCAGCGCTGCGATGAACGCCAGCTCGACGCTCTCGCGCTGCTCATAGCGAGCTTCGGGTCCGGCGAATCCGTCCTCGAGGCCAAGCTTCTCGTCGGGGTAGGGCTCCATCCAGATCGACTCGACCAGCGGCTCGCCCGGTCCGAGGTGGGGGTCAGTCGCCGGCCCGTAGTCGATCGGAAGCACGCGCTTGGGCCGTCGCGCGATTTGACTCAGACACGCGTTCGTCGCGATCGTGTAGAGCCAGGAGCGCAGCGAGCTTCGTCCCTCGAAGCCGGACAGCCCGCGCCACGCGCGCAGCAAGGACTCCTGGAGTGCGTCCTCGGCATCGTGGACGGAGCCGAGCATGCGGTAGCAGTGTGCGTTCAGCTCGGGGCGGTAGGACTCCACGAGCCGGCCGTAGGCGTTCTCGTCGCCCCCGCGGGCGGCGTCGAGGAGCTGCTTCTCGGTGGTCGAGCCCGTCGACGGGATGCTCACATCACGAGCTTAGAGGTGTCGAGCGCAGCAGGCTCGTCGCCCGTGGCCGATTAGTTTTGGCGCCCGCGCCGGTCAAATATCAGGTGACATGACGCGCGCGTCCACCAATCCCGTCGTCCACCTGGAGCTCCATACCGGTGATCTACCGCGCGCCCGCACGTTCTACAAGGGCCTTTGCGGCTGGTCCACGGAGCAGATCGAAGCCAGCGCCGGCTCCTACCTTGCGCTCGATCTGGGCAATGGGTTGGGCGGTGGCATCGTGGAGTGCCACACCCGACGGTCGCTGTGGCTGCCATACGTCGAGGTCAACGATGTGGGCGATACGACCAACCGGGCGCGCCTGCTCGGCGCGTCCGTCCTGCTCGAGCCGCGCGAGGGCCCGGCTGGGTGGCGAAGCGTCGTTGCCACGCCGGTCGGCGGCGAGATCGCCTTCTGGCAGCCCAAGCGATCGCGCGGCCGCTAGCAAGAGGGCACGGGTGAGCTCGGCCCGGCGAACCTGCGGGCGTGCGCGACTCGGGCCAGGTTGAACACCGGAACTCGCTCGGAGCTTGCAATCCGAAGCGCCTGGCCGGTCCCACCGACGCCAGGGCCCAGGCCGTCGAGCTGGGGACATGCCGGTTCGTAGAACCAAACCGCGCCGTGCCAGCCTCGCGGACGTCGCCTCGATCAGCGCGAGCGCCGCGGGCGGCGTCTCGCGCGAGCCGATCCCTGCGTAGTGCGGGCGAGCTCCCGGATCGGCAATGGGTCGAGGCGCACGACGCCTGCAGAGTACGGTCCTGAGCACGCTGGTCAGCGGGCGCGGGTCGTCACGAGATGTGTCTCATAGGTCATCTCGAACGCTCCGCCGAGCCAATCGATCGCCTCACCGACGGCGCCGATAAGGGCATCGCGACGAGGAGCGGGGAGCGTCTGGTGATCGCTGTGCGTGAGCAACGACTCAAGCCATTGGTCGGCCGTGTAACGACGCGTCCAGATCCACGTGCGAAGCTCCGGCGGCGCGAAGCGGCCCGTCCGGCCAAGTACCTCGCTTGTCGCGTCGAGGCGACCGTCGGCGTTGCCGAGCAGCACCGAGTAGCGCTCGAGCTCTGGCTCCAGGCGGCCGTAGGTGACCGCGAGCGCCTCCCACACATCGGGCGGAAAGCGCCCAAAGTTCCAGAACAGCCCCAGCCGCCCCCCGGGATGCAGGACGTCGGCGGCCTTGACCGCGCCCACGTCCGGGTCGACCCAGTGCCATGCCTGGCCGCAGGTGAGCAGGTCGAAGCGGCGCTCGCGGGCGTCCCAGCGCTCAAACGATGCCACCTCGACCGTTACGCCGCGACGTCGGGCAAGGCGCGCCATCCGCTGATCGGGCTCGATCCCCAAGACCTGACAGCCTCGCCCTTGAAACAGCCGGCTTACGATGCCCGTCCCGCAGCCGACATCGAGCACGCCGGCAGCGCCCTCGCTGAGCAGCTCGTCTACGAGGGCTTCCGGGTAGCTCGGCCGGGCCCTGTCGTAGCGCTCGGCGTCGGCGCCGAAGGACTCGGCGCGCTGTCGATTTTCGTGGAGCATCGGGCTCAGGGCGACAGGCGACTCGCAGACCACGCTGCCCTGGACCGCACAAAGAGCAGCCGGTCGTGCATGCGATCCGGCGCCTGTAGCCAGAACTCGACGGCGTCGGGAATCACGCGGATCGCGCCCCAATCGGGCGGACACTCGGGCGGAGCCTCGAGCACGTCCATCAGGTGCGCATGCCGTGCACGCAGCGGCTCGATGTCGTCGATCGCCTCCCCTTGGCGCGATACGAGCGTCTGCACCCGATGCGAGAGGTCGCGCTCGGAGAACAGCTCCACGGCGAGATCACGCTCGGTGACCGCAGCGAGTCCGGTGATGTGGACCTGTCGCCCAAGCGTCGGCCAATGGAACAGCAGCGCGACGTGCGGGTTGACCTCGATCTCGCGCGCCTTGCGCGTCCACAGCGCCGAGGTGAACACCAGCGCATGATCCTCCAATCGCTTGAGCGACACGATCCGCGCCGACGGTCGCCCACCCTCACCCACGGTCACGAACGCCACCGATCCCGGTTCACCCACGCCGGCCGCCCGAGCGTCCTCGAGCCAGCGATCAAGCAGCGACAGCGGCTCCGCGCCGTTCATCTCAACCTTCACATCGAGCACAGGATTCTCAACGTTACCGCCGAGCCGGAGCGAGATTACGCCGCGGGCTCGCCGACATCGTCGCAGGGCGGCCGAATGAGACGGACGAGACACCGAAGGAGTACGCCGGCCGACAGGCTCGCATGGACGGCCGCCGCCTTCCCAGAAGGAGATCGAGGCGCTCAGCGTCCGGCAAGAGGAGACATGGACCGCAGGAACGGCTCGACCGCAAGGCCACTACCGGTGACTCGCTCGACCAGCGGAATCGTGTCGAGGCGCCTCCCGTGACGGTGCACGCGATCGGCGAGCCAGCGTTGGATCGGGGCGACGTCGCCGCGGCGCAGGTCCTCCTCGCGCGACCCGATCTCGGCCTCCAGCGCGTCCCACAGCTGCGCGGCGATCAGGCATCCGAGCGCGTAGCTCGGGAAGTACCCGAAGGCGCCAGCGCCCCAGTGGATGTCCTGCAGGCACCCGAGCGCGTCGGAGGGCACCTCGAGACCGAGCAGTCGGCGCATCCCGTCCCGCCAGGCGGCAGGCAGGTCGGCGACCGCGAGCTCCCCGTCGATGAGCGCGAGCTCCAGCTCGAAGCGCAGAATGATGTGCAGTGGATAGGTGAGCGGATCCGCCGAGACGCGGACGAGAGAGGGCTCGACGCCCACCATCGCGGCGTGAAGCTCGGCCGGAGCGACCGTGAAGCCGGCGGTGTCGAGCTCGCCCGACACCACCTCGACGAACGCACGGTTGCGCGCCACGTGGTTCTCCCACAGCTTGCTTTGCGACTCGTGGATCGACATCGACGTGCCCCGTCCCAGGTTGGTGCGCTCCAAGGCCGGGTCGATCTGGCGCTCGTAGAGGGCATGGCCGTACTCATGGAGCGAGCTGAGCAGCGACTCGACGTCACCGTCGCTGTAGCGCGTCGTCACGCGCGTGTCCCGGCGACCGATCCACGCGGTGAACGGGTGGGCTGAGACGTCCACGCGCCAGCTCGTGTCATCGACGCCAAGCCGACGCAGCGTCGCCGCCACGGCAATCTGTTGCGCCGCGGCTGGAACCGCGAGATCGCGGCGCGGAGAGTGAGCGCGAGCCTCTTCCACGAGCGGCGGCAGCGCCTGAGCCAGCGCGGCGAACAGCCGGCGTAGCTCTTCGGTTCGCAGCCCAAAGTCGTAGTCATTGAGCAGCGCCTCATACACGCCTCCCTCGCCCTCGGTCAGGCATTCGCCGTAAGCCTGGGCGAGCTCGACGTTGCGCTCGAGCGCCGGAGCGAACGCAGCGAAGTCATCGCTCGCACGCGCAAGCCGCCAGCTCTCCTGCCCATCGGCATGCGCGTGGGACATTTCCGCAGCGAGCTCCGCCGGCACGCGCCGCGCGCGCTCCCAGTCGCGACGCGCGATGCGAACGACATCGCCGTCCAGCTCACCAAGATCCTCCCCGTCGAGATCCGCGAGCCAGCCATCGATCTCGTCAACCGTCGCGCGTTCATGGGCGAGGCGCGCGAGCGTGCCCAGCTGATGCGCACGCCCTGGCGCGCCCTCGCTCGGCATCATTACCATCTGATCCCAGCTCGCGAGCATATTCAACGCCGACAAGTCGGCCAGCTCGGCCATACGGTCGCGCAGCTTTTCGAGAGCGCCCACGCGATGAATGGTATGGCGGCGCCCGCCACGTAGCCGAGGGAACCCGGTGGGAAATCCGGACTGACGCGCAAACGGTATGGGCAGCCGGTCGGCGACCAGCTTCGCCCGAGTCCGAGTACTCGCTGGGTGGCACCACACATACGGACCCCGCTCTCGCGATAGCGCGGAGGATCGGCACTCACGTAGGTCAACGGCAGTCCGAGTCCAGCCGCAGCCAAATGGAACGTCAGGATCGACGGCGGCAAAGCCAAGCAGGCCAAACGTTCGATCGACGTCCACCTCGGCGACACGATCTCCCTGCAACTGGGCTAGACGTATAGACGTACAGGAGCCGACCATTGGGTATCTGCTTCCGCGGGTGCCTCCACGCGCCGAGCAGATGCACGTCCGGCCCCGCCGGAGAGAGGTTGTCAGAATCTGCCAGTCGGATGCGCCGGCGCGCGTCGAGTACGGCTAGGCTGTACTGGCATGCGCGCACGCACCACGCTCTTGGCAGCACTGGCGCTTGGGCTAGCGCCCGCGCCGGCGATCGCCACACCCCAGGACATCGCCTCCACGCACTCCTACATTGAGGCGGACTATGCGCTCGCCCAGGCCAGCGTGGCCGGGATCGGTCCGGCGCAGGCGAAGATCGAGCGCCTCAACGGTGCGCTCGCGCACTCGTGCCCGCTCGCGGGCAGTGGCTCCCCCGAGGACGAAGCATCGCAGCCGGTCAGCTACGAGGTCAGCGTGGCGCTGTGGTCGCTCGCGTACGGAACCGACGCCGGAGCGATCCGCACGTTCGTGGACAAGACGGGGCGGCTGCGCTGGAGCAGCCACGCCATCACGCGCAGCGCCGAGAGATATGGCCGCAGCCTGCACGAATTTGCGACCCTGCCCCTTCCCGATCTCTGCGCAGGCGTCCTCTCGTGGAAGGCGAGCGGCTTCCAGGTCGTCCCTGCCGCCATCCTGAGCCTCGATCGGCGGGAGCAAGCAATCGAACTGAACACGGTACCGCCGCGACTCCTCGGCCCCTACGAGCGTGGAACCGATGCGAGCATCCTGGCAAGCACGATGCGTTTGGAAAAAAAGCTCGAGGAAAGCGAATTCACCATCGGACAGAACGACTGGATCCAACTGCTCCAGACGCTCGGGTTGAACGAGTAGTCACACTCGGCGCAACGGTGATTGGAACCTAAGATCGCAGCCGTTGCGTGTCGCGGGTCGCGCAGAGCAGCAGCGTGTCAGGGTGGTCTAGCGTTTGGCGATGCGGTGAACGTTCGAGACGCTCGACCCGACGACGCGCAGGAGGTGGCTCTGCTCCTGCGTGAGCTGGGGTATCCGAGCGCGAGCGACGCAGCGGCACGCCACATACGACGCTTCGTCGGCGATCCAGCATCTCGCCTTCTGGTCGCCGAAGGCACGGACGGCCTACTCGGACTCGTAGCCACCCACATCGTTCCGCGTCTCGACGACGACGAGATCACGTGTCGCATCACCGACCTCGTCGTCCGCGCCTCGCATCGCCGATCGGGCATCGGAACGCGACTCCTCGAGGCAGCTGCGAACCATGCCCGGGCCGCCGGAGCACCACGGCTGGATCTGTCATCTGGAGAATGGCGCGCCGAGGCGCGCGCATTCTATCTCGCACACGGCTTCCAGCCTCGATCTCGCGGCTTTACCAAGAAACTGATCGAGGACGACGTGTGACCTATCGGGTGAGCCGCGTGGCTCGAAGCGCATGGCGCATCGCGTTTCCCTGGCTAGGCATCGCCGGGGACGACGGAGCTCCCGGGAGATCGCCGGACGGGCGTTTCGCGGCTTGAACGACGGGAGCGGCGACGAAGCGACGCTTATAGCACGAAATGGCCCTCCATCTCGGGCCGGTCGGCCCAAGTTGTCCAGGTAATTCCCGCATTTTGCGCAAATTACCGTAGTCGTCCGCGCCCGAAAGCTGACACCGGTGACCGTGAACAGTACTGTCGCGGCATCCGGGGTCGATCGGCACCCCGCGCGAAAGAAGGGGACAGGATGAAACGCATCAGGACCATCGCGCTTTGCCTCGTTGCGGCGTTCGCGATGAGCGCGGTCGCGACCACCACAGCGTCGGCGGATGCGCCGGAACTCGGCCGCTGCACAAAAGTAGTGGTCAAAAAAACCGGCAAATACTCAAGCGCCACCTGCACGGCACTGAAAACGGGGGGCGAATACGAATGGACGGCGGGAGCGGAAAAACCTGCTTTCACTGACGTAGGCGGAGCCGCCACGCTTGAGACAGTCGGCAAAACCAAAGCCATGTGCAAAGCCGAGAGCTCGAAAGGCGAATACACCTCGGCGAAAACGGTGGGCCATGTCATCGTGACGTTCACGGGATGCGAAGCGGGTGGACTCAAATGCACGACTACAGGCCAGGCAGAAGGTACGGTGGTCACCAATTCCCTCTCAGGCTCGTTGCAGTGGGAAAACAAAGCGCTCAAAAAGGTCGCCCTGGATCTTGCACCGGAAGCCGGTGAAGTATTTGTCGAATTCATTTGCGGGCCACTGACCGTCCGGGTGAGGGGTTCTCTGCTCGTGAACGTCAAAGCGGGAAAAATGGAAACTAAACCCGTCCAAAAATACGTGGCCAAAAACGGTATACAGAAACCGAGTGAATACGAAACGGCCGGTGGGGAAAAAGTGAAAGACTTCCTCGAAGGCGAAGCCGGCGGCAAAGCTGAACGGGCCGGAATGACACTCACCGACACGCAGACGAACGAAGAAGCGCTTGAGGTGAACTGGTTCGCCACCCCGAAACCTCCCAAGTGGTGGGTTGAAGGAAAAGAACTAGTAGGCGCCGAACCGATTGCGGAAGAAACAAATGTCACTGTGCCCTTCAAATTGGAATTCTCGCTTGAAGGTGGCAAAGGGCCAAAATTCACCATCGAATGCTCGAAAGAGAAAGTCAAGAATGGCACCATCGAAGGGCCCGGCGCAAGAAACGAAGAAGCAGAGATATATGAAGGATGCAAGGTCGTCGGTAAAGAAGCCTCGTGCTCCGTTGCCACAGTCGGAAGCCCGGTTGGCACGGTCAAGAGCGAACCGTTGAAGGCGGTCCTCGAAGGTACGGCCGGAGCAGAGAAACTGAAATTCGAACCAAAAGCCGGCAGTCGAATCGCGGCCTATGAAATCACCGGTGCAGGGTGTACCGCGAAAGGCTTCTATGAAGCCGACGGCTCCATGATATGCGGCTACCCCAGTGTTGAAACCGAAGGATCGGAACATCCGCTCGTATTCACTAAAACATCGGGAAGCATCATCAAAGTCGCCGGTCACGAAGCTAAATTGACCGTTACGGACAACGTCCACCTCACCTCCGGAAGGCTGTGGTCGGCGTTCTAGAAGCTACTCGTCGCTCAAGCGTTGGCTGACACGACAGGAGGGGCACGTCGGGGTGGTGGCCTGTGCGTCACAGCACGGGCCACCACTCTGCGTGCAAACGGCCGCACCCGGCGAGTCCGAATGCTATAGCCGAGGCTGGATCCTGGTCTTGTGGAGACGGCTCGGATAACTGCGACGGAGGTCTGATTCTTGCTGGTGGACGACATCGCGCCCGATCCGATCAGCTGCTTGGTGGTCTTTGCGACGAAGTCGCGGCTGACCGAGGACTTCGAGGTCGAGCGGGCGCTGGCCTCGACCTCGGTGCCGACCGGCTCGCGCGTGCGACCGAAGCGGCGCGTGGAGAACGCCGGCGAGCATCTGCTCGAGCACGAGGCGACTCAGGGGGTCGCGATCGGCGAAGTGCTGATCGGTGCAGAGCGGTGCCTCAGCCTCGCCTCCGCCAACAAACCCTCCTTGGCGAGCCTGGCGCACTCGCCGTAGAGCTGAGCGTGAAGCGGCTTCCAGAAGTCGACGGTGGTGAGCTCGGCCAGCCGCTCGAGGTCATACCGAGTGCCCGGTTGCACGCGCTCGAGGAGCGCGAGCACGATGTAGGAGGTGTCGCTCAGGGCCGCCGTTGACATCGCACCAAGACTAGAGTATGGTCTGTACTGTATGGTTCATACGGTTGGTCTATCACGGTATGTCTCACACTACGGCAGAGAGAGAGGAGTCGAGGCATGAAACGCTTCAGAATGGTCAGTCTGTGCCTGGCAGCGATGATCGCCGTCCCCGCGGTCGTCTCCGCATCGGCATCGGCGGCGTTGCCGGAATTCAGCGGCCCCTTCCCAAAACCTTTCAAAGTGAAAAGTGGCGCTTTCATCGTAGAAACGGTAAACAGAGTAAAAGCGTCGTGTAAAGCAGGTACAAACGCTGGAGAAATGACGGGACCACAAACTGGTAGGGCAACCCTGAAGCTCACGGGATGCGAAGTCAGCGGCTTCAAATGCTCGAGTGCAGGCGCCGCACCGGGCGAAATAGTCTCAAACCTGCTGAGTGCGACGCTTGGATACATCAACAAAGCGAAAAAAGAAGTGGGTATTTCGCTGGAATCGGCGACAGGGGGTACTGTCGCGGAATTCACATGCGGCTCGGTGCGCGTTACAGAAACCGGATCGGTCATCGGTAAGGTCACGCCGATCAACAAAAAAGTGAAAGCGGGAAAACCGTTCACGCTCAAATTCACGCAGACAAGAGGGAAACAGAAACCCACCAAATTTGAAGGCGGGCCCACCGACGTCCTGATGGCCTCCGTCAATGGCGGTAAACCCGAAGAAGCCGGCGTGTCGGCCAAAGGAGAACTCACGTTCACGGAAGTGGGCGAAATCAAAGCCTAGACCGCGGAGCAGCGACAGGTGCGTGGGGCCGCCGCCGGTCCCACGCATGCTCGCTTGAGCGATGCACGTGGCCGTAGGTGCTCTGAGGCGGCGCGCGACTGCCGGTTAGTCCCACCGGCGCCTCCCCACCGAGCAGCTGCGCCATGCAGGCCAACGCAACCGACGCACGCCACCTGGGAGCCGCGGCAGCACCGCCTTCGTGCTCAACCGCGAACCCAACGGACCATCGAAGATCTCGCGGATCGGCGCGGACTGCCCGGTCAGGATGACTTCGCCTCCGTCACCCGCGGAGTCCCAATCAGGCACCGGACCACCTTCGGAATCGACAAGTGGTCCCGGTTCTTGGGCGTCGAAGTGGACGACGTGACCGCCCAAACGAGCGTTGGCGCCGTCATTCTCGGATCACAGGCGTCGAGCGACAGGGAGTACGGATGCAAGGTGCCACCGAAGACGCGCTCATCGTGCGCACAGAACCTCACGGCCCGGCAGCAGAAGCGGGACTCCACAGCGCGACAGGAAAGCTCGGCGGCCATGAGGTGGGTGGCGATCTCATCGTCGGACTCGATGGAGCTCCGATTCCCGACACGGATGTCCTGCTTGCGGACCTGGCCCAGTGCCTGTCAACGGCGTTTGACGTGCCTGCTGTCGGGGTCGTCATGGCGGGTCGTGTGGAGGCTGGTCATGTCGATCCGCTCGGTACTGGTGTCGGTGTCCCGCTGCTCATCCGGCGCTCGTCTCCTCCTTCGCACCGTCGTCGTCCTCTTCATCCTCCTCCTCGAGCAGCCGCTTCCAGAAGCGGACGTTCTCGCGAAAGTGCCCGATTCCGGCGTCTAACGCGAGCCACGGGCCGCGGGGCACTTCGATTCCGCCGCTTGCGTTGCGCAACTCTTCATAGCGGCGCAGACGGTCTTCGTGTTCGGGCAGGTAGGCACGCGCGAGCATCGCGGGGTCGGCTCCGAGGAAGAGCTTGAGCAGGCTGGCGTCGCGCACCTCACTGCGCGCCTCTCCCGGCTCCGCGCGCCACGCGTTCAACGCCTCCAACCCGGCCTGCGTGACTGTATAGATACGCCGGCGACGCCCGGCCTGTTCGCGCTCTTCGCTGAGCAGTCCCTCCTTGGCCAGGCGCTCGCATTCGAAGTAGAGCTGGCTGGGGGGAATGCTCCAGAAGTGCGTCGTGCTCAGCTGCGCCACCTGCTTCAGGTCGTAGGGGGTCGCCGGCTGCACGCGCTCCAGCATGCCGAGCACGATGAAGGAGGCCTCGGTCAGGCGCGGCGTGGACATCGCACGAAGCTTACCCGCCACCATAAGGTCCAGGATGTATGCTATGACTTGTATTATCTATAGGCGACCGTACAGAATGGCCTGACTGTTGCTTTTGTCCTGTCTTGCCCGTCGCGCCGTCCGCCGGGTGCTCGTCGCAATTTTGCTCGGGTACACGTGTGCAGCGCTTGCAGGGATAGCGTGGGCCGGGGACGCGCTGATCGTCAACGAGGCGTTCACGCCGGACAGGCTGGGCGCGGCTGCCAACCTGTCGATCACGGCGAGCTTTGCGTCGAGCGCTGATGTGCCGCCATCGCCGATCAGCAGGCTCACGCTGTACGGCCCGGCCGGGCTCGGTATTCAAGCGCGGTATGCAGGTACGTGCACGGAAGTAGTGCTCGAACAGCGAGGTCCGGCGGGCTGCCCGGCGGACTCGCGGGTGGGCTTCGGTGGCGGCGTCGCCGTGCTCGCGCTTCCCGGTCAGCTCGTGCGCGAGCCGTTCACGCTCGACTTCTTCTTCGCCCCCCCAGAACACGGGCGCCTGAGGTTGCTGGCGTACGCGAGCGGGAGCTCGCCGGTGGGGGTGGGGCTGGTCGTGGTTGCGAGGGAGATCCGTGCGCCCAAGCCGTACGGGCTCGGCTTCAGCGTGCAGGTTCCGCAGGTCTCGACGATCCCCGGCGCCGCATACGCCTCCGTTGAAAGCGCGTTTGCGACGCTCGGCGCAAGCGACGTCGCGTACTTCAAGAGGGTCCACGGGCGGCGCACGCTCGTTCACGTCAAGGGGCTGATCGTCCCCGGCAGGTGTCCCGCTGGCGGCTTTCCCACGCGCGGTGTCGTCGAGTTCGCCGACGGCACCACGTTTATCGTCAACCCGACGATCCCGTGTCCGCGCGGCTGACGCCTTGCGCGTGGCTGACCACTCGCGCGCGACTGGGCGCTGCGCTGCTCGCCGTACCGGCGAGCGTAGTGCTCGCGTGTGCGACGCCGGCCCGCTCTGCGCCGACGAGCGGCTCGCAGGTCCCGGCCACGATCGCGGCGTCGTTTCACCCCGACAAGCTCGGCGCGATGGGCGCACTCACCGTCACGATCGACCTCGCCGGGGACGCACTCGGCGATCCACCGCTGCTGCGCCGCTCGGTTCTGCGGCTACCCGCCGGACTGGGTGTCGAAATCCCACACCTGCGCAGCTGTGAGCCCCACCGCCTGCAACTCTTGGGCGCGCGCGGCTGTCCGGCGCAGTCGCGGCTCGGCGTCGGGCGGGCGCTTGTACAGGCACAGCTCGGGTCCCAGCTGCTCGGCGAGAGCATCTCGTTGTGGGTGTTCCTCGGCCCGCTGCGCAACCTGCAGCCGACGTTTGAGATGCTCGCGCAGGGCTACACGCCGTTTGACGAGCGTGTGGTGTTGAGCGGCACGGTGCTCCCGGACAACCCGCCCTACGGCGAAGACCTCGTGCTGTCCGTTCCCGCGATCTCGACGCTGCCGCTCGAGCCAGGCGCGTCGATCGCCTCGATGTCCCTGACGATCGGGGCCAGTCGGCGCTCAGGGCGCGAATCGAACACGACCATCGAGCCAACGCACTGCCCATCTGGCGGCTTTCCGTTCGCGGCCGAGCTCACGTACGCAGATGGGTCAATGCAGGACGTCTCTACAGCCACTCCCTGTCCACGATGAACCACCAGAAAGGCACGACAGATGCGAAATGACAGCAGGAGAACTTGCAGTCGCATAAGCTTGCTCGCCGTCGCAGCGACTGTCTCGCTCGCGGCGAGCTGGGCTTCCGGGACGCTTGCTCTGAGCGCCTCGCAGGCACGCGCTGCGGTTGCGCGCGGCGCGAGGGTGCTCTCCCTGAGCGAGAACGGCAGCCTTCACCTGACGAGCAAGCACGGCTTCACGCTCAACGAGCAGGGTCTCGCATCGGGCACGCTGAGGGGCACGATCTACGTTCATCTGAGTATCGTCTCGAGTAGCCGGGTCACCGCCGAACTGAACATCTACCCGAGCGACGGCTCGATCACAGCTCGTGGCAGCGCGAGCTATCGCAAGGAACGTACGAGCGCGCGCTTCTCCGGCTCCATGTCGATCGAGCGCGGCACCGGCAGCTACGCGCACGGGCGGGGGTCGGGTCTGAGTTTCAGCGGCACCATTCAGCGCTCAAACGACGCCGTTACCGTGCACGTGGCGGGCAAGGCCTTTGACTGAGCCGCGCAAGCACGAGTCGCGCGAGCGCGAGGACCTCATGCTGGAGCTGCGTGACCTGGTCAAGCACTACCCGAGCCTCGTCGGGGAGCCGGTGCGTGCCGTCGACGGCGTGTCGCTGACCGTGCGGGCCGGCGAGATGGTCGCGCTGTATGGGCCGAGCGGGTCGGGCAAGACGACGCTGCTGTTGATGATCGCCACACTGCTTGCCCCGACATCGGGGACCGTGCTGATCGGCGGGCGCGACACCTCCTCGCTGTCAGAGCGCGAGGCGTCCCGGTTCAGGCTCACAGAGCTCGGCTTCATCCGCCAGAGCTTTGACCTGATGCCGGGCGTCAGCGCGATCGACAACGCGGTCCTCAAGCTGTTGGGCGCGATGCGCTGGCGCCAAGCGCGGCGCGAGATCGAGCCGTTGCTCATTCGTCTCGGGCTGGGCGAGCGCCTGCACCACCGTTCAGAGACGCTCTCGATGGGTGAGCGCCAGCGCGTGATGATCGCGCGCGCCCTATCCACCAACCCACGCCTGTTACTCGCCGATGAGCCAACCGGAAGCCTCGACACCCAGCGAGGTCGCGAAGTGCTCGAACTGCTGTATGAGCTGTGCCGTGAGCGTGGCGTGGCGGTCGTGCTCGTCAGCCACGATCCGATGGCGGCCCGCTATGCCGACCGCGTGCTGGTGTTGCGCGACGGGCGGCTCGGCGACTACGACGCGGACTCCACACCGGCGGGGAGGCGGATGGACTCATCGAAGGTTCGGCGGTGGGGCGTGCCGGCGTGACGGCCGCCGTGTTCACGGGGGCGGGCACGGCTGGGCGCTCGGGGAGTCTGCGCACGAGCGTCACGCGGCCGTGAAGCCGTCGAACCTGCTCTTGCTCTACCGGGTGCGGCTGCGCGCACGAGCTGCGCAGGAGTGTCTTGCGATCGTGGGCATAGCGGCGGGCGTGGCGCTGCTGTTCGCCTCGCAGGTCTCGAGCTCGAGCCTCCAGGGCTCTGTCGGCGAGCTCGAGCACGGGATCGTCGGCAACGCGACGCTGCAGCTTGCCGCGCGCGACCCGCACGGCTTGGCGCAGGGTGTGGTGGAGCGCGTGCGGCGGTTGGCGGGCGTGCGCTTCGCCGCTCCGCTACTCGAAGCCGACGCGCAGGCGAGCGGGCCGGACGGCAGCGAGTCGGTCGAGCTCGTAGGCGCCGATCAGAGTCTGTCGGCGCTGGGGGGTACGCTCGTGCCGCCCGGCGAACTCACCCCGTTCGGCGGGGTGGGCGCGGTCGTCATGGCGGCCCCGCTCTCGCATGCGCTGGGAGTTGTCCGCTTCGGCCAGGAAGTCACGTTGCGGCTCGCCGTCCACACCATCCAGGCGCCGCTATACGCGCAGCTGGGCGAACGGCAGATCGGCCAGCTCGCGCGCAGTCCCGTCGTGATCGCGCCACTCTCATACGCCCAGGAAATGGCCGGGCTGCAAGGACGGGTGAGTCGCGTCCTCATCCAGCCGGAGCCGGGCGCGCAGGCCCGCGTGCGGGCGGAGCTCATGGCGCTCACTGCAGACCGCGCGAACGTCGAGCCGATCGACTACGAAGCGACTCTGTTCGCCAACGCCGTGAGCGCGAGCAGCCAGTCAAGCGCACTGTTCTCCGCGATCAGCGCCCTCGTGGGATTTCTATTCGCGTTCAACGCGACGCTGCTCACGGTCCCCGCGCGGCGCCGGCTGATCGTCGATCTGCGCCGCGACGGTTACGCCCCGCGGACGGTGATCGCGGCGCTCTGCCTCGACGCGCTCGTGCTTGGTGTGGTCGCGTCTGCGCTCGGGCTCGCGCTCGGCCACGTGCTCTCCACACGCGTGCTGCGCTCAGACCCTGCCTCCTTCTCGCTCGCGTTCACCGTGGGCTCCGAGCAATCTGTCAGCCCCACAGACGTGGCGATCGCCGCGGGAGGCGGCATGCTCGCCGCGCTCGCGGCGGTGCTCAGCCCGCTGCGCGCGGTCCTCTCGCACGACCCGCTGGCCGCGACCAGCGAACGCGAGCAGTCCGGCGCCAGGTGGGCCGGCGTGCGCACGGCGCTCGCCGGGCTTGCCTGCCTCGCCGCAGCCAGCGCGCTCCTGACGATCGAACCCGACGCGGCGATCCCCGGCATGGTGCTCGTGATCGCGGCGCTGCTCTGCGTATTACCGCTCACCCTGCGCGTGACGCTCGCACTGACGGGGTGGCTTGGCGCATTCCTCGTCAGCCCGGTGCCACATGTCGCTCGGATGGAGCTAAGCGCCGGGCGCACACGAGCGGTGGCGATCGCCGCGACCGGCGCCGTGGCCGTCTTCGGCAGCGTCGCGATCCAAGGGGCGCACCGCGACCTGCTCGCGGGTCTGCGAACGGCCGCGCGTGAAACGACCGCGGCCGCCCAGGTGTGGGTAGCGCCGGCCGGCTCCTACAACCTGCTGACGACCACCCCGTTCGCTCCGCTTGCGCAGGCCCGCCTGCGGCGCGTTCCAGGGGTACAGGCGGTCGGGCTCTATCGCGGCGGGCTGCTCGACTACGGCCGGCGGCGCGTGCTCGTCATCGCCCCGCCCCTCGCGGCGCGGTCGCTGCTGCCCGCGGGACAGCTGCTCGGCGGTGACGCGCGCACGGTAGAAGCGCTCGTGCGCGGCGGCGGCTGGATCGCCATGTCACGGGCGATCGCCGAAGAACACGACCTGCGCGTCGGGCAGAGCGTCACACTGCCGACTCCCGAGCCAACCAGGATGCGAGTCGCGGCTCTGTCCACCAACATTGGCTGGGAGCCCGGCGCGATCATGATGAGCGCGCCCAGCTACGCACGCGCATGGGGCAGTACAGACGCAAGCGCGTACGCGATCCAACTCGCCCCCGGCATTTCCCCCAGCCGCGGCGCGCGTGAGATACAGAGCGCATTGGGACCGAGCCGGGAGAGCGCGCTAGCCGTGGAGACCGCCCGGCAGCGCAGCGGCGCGCTGGAGACGCTCGACACGCGCGCGCTCACGCGCCTCACGCAGATCGCAACGCTGATCCCGATCTTCGCCATCCTTGCGATGGCAGCGGCGATCGGCGCGATGGTGTGGCAGCGGCGAGCGCGCCTGGCCAAGCTCAAGCTCGAGGGTCTCGCGCGAGCGCAGCTGTGGCGCACGATCCTGCTCGAGAGCCTGCTCCTGCTCGGCGCCGGCTGCGTCACCGGTGCCCTGTTCGGCCTCTACGGCCAGCATCTCGCCGACCGCGCGCTAGCGCAGACGATCAACTTCCCTGTCGCTCACTCGCTCAGCCCGCTGCCAGCGCTCGCGAGCCTCGGCCTGGTCATCGCCACCGCGCTCGTGGTGCTCGCGCTCCCCGGGTATCTGGCGACAGGTGTGCCGGCAGGCTTCGCGCTGCAGGAGTGAGCGGGTCCCGTCGTTGCTGCTGGCGCTTTGTCAACGCGTCGGACGCGCGCAGGTCCGGGTGTGGGTTGTCCATCGACATCGTCTCCTACGGTGGCGAATCGAGCCGCTAGGCGCGTGCGCGCCGCCGTCTGGAGCGCGAAGCGATGAGCCGCTGGGCGAGCAGCATGACCGCGGGCACCTTGCGGTCTCGTGGCGGGAGCAGCCCGATCTGCTGTGAGAAGTTATAGGGGTCGTAGATCAGCGTCTGGTGGGAGATCAGACCGTCGCGGAACTCGTACAGGTCGATGCCGTCGATGTCGATTGCACGTCCGGTGGGCGCCAAAGTCGGTGGCTTTGAGCCGTAGCGCTTGCCCCAGAACGCCAGCTCACCCGTGAACGTTCCGGTCAGTCGCCATGGCAGCGCGATCCCCATGCCCTCGAGCGCGAGGTAGAGCGCGCCGGTGCTTTCGAGGTGGACGTCGGGGAAGGCGCGAAAGAAGATCTCGATGAATGCTCTGAACTCGCTGCGGCCATGGGCGGTCTCGCCGAGCATCGCCGGGTCCTCGCACACGATGTCCTCGGTCACGAGGGCTTCGAGCTCGTCCAGGTTGTGGGTGTTCCAGGCCGTCTCCCAGCGGCCGAGGAAGTCGTCCAGCTCGCCAGCTCGGGGCAGCCAGCGCTTAGTGAACCCTTGCAGGCCTCCTCTGAGCTGCTCCAGCAGATTGGTGGTCTGATTGGGGGCGGTCTGATTGGGGGTGGGCGGTCCGATGGTGGTCATCGAAAGACTCCCTTTTTGACTTGTTGTCAGCTTGAAGTGTTGTGAGACGAGGTGTTGCTGCTCATCGCGGCGCGAACTGGCCGTGGAAGCCGAAGGGTATGTGGTGGGGCGCCTGCGCCCGCGCCAGCTCGCTCAGATCGGCGGCGTCGAGCACGAGCAGGAAGGACCTGCCCTCGTGGCGTCGAGCACGACCGACAGCAGCACCCCGTCGTCCTCGTGCTCGGCTTCGGGGGAGGCGACGAACACCGGCTCGCCCAGATAGCACCCGGTTGCGACCAGGAGAGCGTCGCGCCGTCGGGTGGTGTCGATCTTGAGGATCCGGTCGATCCATCCTTCGGGACGGAAGCCGTTGCCCCAGACGTAGCGGTAGGGGCGCTCGTTGCAGCGCCCATAGTTGATGCGTGGCAGCTCGATCCCTTCGTCGACTAGCGCGACTGATCCCCGCGGACTGGGCCTTGGGCGCGCGTCTGCCAGCGTGTCCTGGCCCTCGCCGCCGGCGTTGGCACAGCTGGACGCTATGGCAGGAACGCCAGCTCGAACACCCGGACGGCAATTCACCCTCTATGACCACTGAATCCGTGCAATCGGAATCAGCCATCTAGCCGGGGGCAAACCGCTCGAAGCCGAATGTGGACACCAAACCATCCCTCGGCGGCCTGGCCTCCGCTTCCCGACGACCCGGCGCCCTCACGGCCAGGCCGTCGGCTGATCACCTCGACGCTGGAGCGATCGAGAAGATGCGTGTCTCGTCTGCGGCCCGCGCAGCGGTTTAGCGCGGCGACCTTTGCGCTCGGATCTGATCGCTCCTCGCCCGAAAACGCACAGATATCGATTGAGCGGCCTTTCGCCGCTCCGCTCGTCTCCGGCTCTTGACACCCTGGGATGGTGTGGTTATAGTGGCCCAGTCGTCTAATCACGCGGTCGTTCAGGCATGTGAGGGCCGATCGGATGACGGTTGCTTTCTGCCGCCGGCCTCTTAGGTCACGCGGTCGTTCAAGCCTGGTAGGCCGCTAAACCAAGACCGGAGCTGGGCCCGGAGAGGAAAGGATGCCCGTCGGATGGACAGCTTGGTTACGCTTGGTTACGGGTATCTAGTGCAAGTAACCCTTGTGGCGTGTTGTGCTGTCGATGCGACCAACGAGCCGCGCTCACGGAGTACGGGTAAACCGGCGCCAGGCCATGGCTGTCCTGCCGTTCGGGCCGCAATCGCTACCCCCAGACAGGGAAAAGGAGAAGGATGAGATGAAACGCATTGGGATCATGGGGCTCTGCCTCGCCGCCGTGTGCGCGATGAGCGCCCTGGCCACCGCGACCGCCTCGGCGGCGCTGCCGGAATGGGGTAAGTGTGTAAAATTTGTCAACCAACATGGAAAAAACGTCGGCAACTATGAAAACCCCGGCTGTACGAAAAAAACAGAAGTAGCCAAAACGGGAGCCTGGGAATGGCAAGCGGCGCCCAAATCGATTCCGAGTCCGGCATTTACGTCGCACGGCGGCGCGGCGGTCCTTGAGACGACGTCGGGACCATTTACCGCAGTAACTTGCGTCTCGGAGGAAGCACATGGTAACTTGAGTGGTTCAAAAGAAGTACGGGAAGTGAGCGTCCTATTCAAGGGATGTCATCTGTCTTTTGGTGGCAATGAAGGCGGATTTTACACGTGCGGCAACGGCCTTCTGCCTCCGCAGGGCGAAGCCAAGGAAGGAGAAATAGAAACACGGAACCTGAAGGGCAAGCTTGGATTTATTTCAGGCAAAGGCGAAGAAAATCCCAGTGTCGGATTGTCCCTCGAACCCGAAGAAAAAAAGGGCCTCTTTGCACAGTTCATGTGCGCCGAGCGGTACCTCGTAGTCCGGGTAGGAGGCTTCCCCAAAGGGAAAGGTAACGACTCGATCATCTCGCCAATCGGCCCAGTTAACTCGATGAGTGTCGCTAATACACAGACGTACAAGGCTCAGGAAAGGGAAGTAGAACCAGGCAAATTCGAAGAAGAGCCAGGCATTCAGAACCCGACCCACTTCGAAGGTGGGAAGGAAGACTACCTCGAAACCGAAACCAGTTACAGTAAGGGACCCTTTGGCGAAATTGTCCAGTCGGCACAGACGCTTACGACCGTCAACCAGCTGGACAGCGGTGAAGAAGTAGAGATCAGGGGGACCAGCTGAACAGCGGTGAAGAAGTAGAGATCAAGAAGTAGAGATCAGGAGGTTCGTTCAGTAGCACCGTAGAGAAGCACAAGGCGGTGTACTACGAGAAGTTGGTGCGCGGGGCCGATCAGGCGGCCTCGCGCACCACTGCGGAACGCCAGCGTCCGCCCTCAATCTCGCCAGCAACGGAGGCCCGAAGTTCGCGCGCAACCTCGGTGCGGCGCGCGCCGACGCTGCTGATCGTGGGCGGCGGTGACCATCAGTACTCGTGCTCAGCCGCGAGGCCAGGCGCAGCGTCGTTGCCCAAGCGAGCTGGCGCTCGTGCCCGGTGCCACGTACCTCTTCGACCGGGGGCGGGCAAAGTCATCGACAACGAAGCCACCGGGGAAAGTGCCTCGGTGAGCGGCGGCTGCTCCGGGCCGACCGCCTCGAGGACTTCCAGGCCTTCGCTATGGCCACGTATGGAAGTACCCGAGTCTCAGATTGTGGAAGCACCCGAGTCTCAGATTGCGCATCGGAGTTTACGCACCCCACAGGCAGGAGGCCCGGGAGGACTCGCCCGCGGGGTGGCCACGAAGGTGGGAGATCACCGGCGAGCAGCACGCGTACCGCACCGACGGACGCCCCATCGCCCCAGTGGTCGCGCCTAGAAGCCGGGCCGCTCCGACGACCTCGGAAACGCCGTCGCATGACGACGGCCGCTGAGGCATGGCGGGCGCAGGACGCCGTCCACGGACTCTCGAACGAAGCCCGCGGGAAAAGGAAAGCAGGGCTTGAGCAACCGCACGGCCAGCGCCCTCGTCCTCGCCAATGGCAGGACCCGGCGCCTGCTTTTCGTTCGCGAGCGGTAGCCGGCGTCGGCGCTGATGGCGTCGCTGCTTAGGACGACGACCACTCGTCCATGCTCCGCCGCCGCAGGTGCTCGCTTACGCGGCGCAGTGCGGCAGTCTGAGCTCAGGCGGTTTGCGCTGTCGAGCGTCGACCCAGTGCGCGCGTCACCTAAGCGTGGGCGCCCACGCTCGCTCGTGGGCCGAGAGCGGGCGCGGTGTGTGGCGCCCGTTCTCGCGAGGAGCAGGGCGCTGAAGCGAGCATGAAGACGGACCAGCCGCACGACCTCGAGCTGGTCCATCTGCGGTGACTAAGCTGCACCATTACGACCAGCGACGATGGGAGTTGGCAGCGATGAAAGGCGAGACGGTCGACATCAGTACCCAGGACGGCGTGGCGGACGCCTACCTCTCGCGGCCCCCTGGGCAGGAAGGGAGTCACCCGGGTGTGCTGTTCGTCATGGACGCCTTCGGCTTGCGCCCGCGGATCGAGGAGATGGTCGACCGCATCGCAGCGCAGGGGTTCGTCGTACTCGCCCCGAACGTCCTGTATCGCGCCGGCCGGGCGTCGAACATGGAGATGCCCGATCTGGAGGACCCCGCACAGCGGGATCCGTTCTTCGCGCGGCTGAGGCCTGCCATGGCGGAGCTGACGCCCGAGCGGATCGCCAGCGACGGGGCAGCCTACCTCGACTACCTCGGCGAGGTCGCGAGCCCGCCGTTCGCCATCACCGGCTATTGCATGGGTGGGCGCATCGGCTGGCGCATCGCCGCCGCCTACCCGCAGCGCGTCGCGGCGCTCGCCGCCTTCCACGCCGGTGGGCTCGTGAGCGACGACGAGGAAAGTCCGCACCTGAGCGCGGGCGAGATCTCCGCCGAGCTCTACCTCGGCCACGCCGACAACGACCAGAGCATGACCCCGGAGCACATAGCGGTGCTCGAACAAGCCCTCGAGGAGGCCGGGGTGCGATACCGCTCAGAGCTCTACGAGGGCGCCGCCCATGGCTACACGATGAGCGACACCGCCGCCTACGATAAGGCGGCGGCCGAGCGGCACTTCACCGAGCTGTTCGCGCTGCTGGATAGGACGATCGGCGCCTGACGGCGACGGTCCGCCGCGCACGCGGCGGACCCGGCGTGGCTGGCCGGATCCAGCTACTGCACGCGGATCTTCTTGCCCGCGGTCGTCTCCGTCAGGAGAGCAGACATGAAGCTCTCAACTCCCACCATTCCTCGATCCGAGAAGCGCGGCTCTCATGAGCGTCATCCGAGGCTGCCGCTGGTCGTCCGATCCGGCGTCTACGCGGCCCTTGTTCAGACGCTCGCTCGGCCAAGGCGATGCGAAAGCCAGGGCAACGTCGACCGAGGCGCCTGGTGCTCGTCCTTTCCGCTCGTCTGCTCGGCTGTCGCCCGGACGCTCGCTAAGTGCGCATGCAGCAGCGCCGGCGGCGTTAGCCATCAGCCGAGAACGTAGCGGTCGCACGCGCGGCCTATGAAGCTTTCGGCAGCGGCGATTTGCCGGGGGTCGGGAGCTATTTCGCCGATGACGTTGTGTGTGAAACGCCCGACACGCTGCCGACCGGCGGCGTCATCCGTGGCCGCGACGCGGTCATCGAGCAGTAGGGTGGAACGATGGGAAGGAAGGCAGGCAGGCGTCGTGCTCTACGTGCTCGCGCTGGTAACCGTCGTGGTCGGCGTGGACGTCTTGTTCTTCAGGCATCGGTTCTGGGAACGCCTGATGGTAAACGTCGGGATTGTCCTGGTGTTCGCGGCGTTCTATTTGAGGTTCCTGAAGCGAGCATGAGCGCAGCCGGCGTCCCAGCCGATGCCGCTCCGGCCGCTGGTCTGGACGACGAGCACTCGTCCGAGTAACGGCTCCCCACACTGCTCCTTTGCCATGGGCGAAGCGAGCGTCTCGCACATGGCAGAGCGGACGCCTCAGTTTCGTCGGCTCGCAAGGTTGCGCAGACCAAGACGCGATCATCGCCAACCTCGATCAAGTCCTGAACCGCATAGTCGTAACCAGACCACGCTTCCACATATCCGGCGAGGAACTGCATGACCTCGTCCGGGCCATGACAGGGCCGCGCCTCCGGAAACTTGCGGACGGGGTAGTAGTCGACGTCGGCATCCCAAAAATCCGCAGCAGACGTCCCCGCCTCCTCCGGTGCCGCGCTCAAGGTCTCCAACCAGCGGCGCACTATCTCCACGTTTTCGGCGGACACCCTCCCCAGTATTGCCGCCGCGACGCTCTGAATGAGCGACCGACCGCACATTCGCGTTGCAAGCGTTGCGGGAGCCTGGGCGCGCAGCGTCGAGACGCTCGCTCGGACGAGCCTTGGCAGCACCGACCGAGGCTCGGCACACACCCGCCGTCGCCGCTCGAACCAGAAGTGTTCGCCTTGCCGACACTGCCGCATCGCCTAGGGCGATGCGGCAGTACTGCGATGGCCCCTCGCTGCTGCTCGCCTGAGCGGGCGGGGGTCAGGCCGCCGTCACCGGCGCCTGCGCGCCGATGAACTGGAGGATCGCCTTGTTGACTTGCATCACATGTGTCCACGCAATGGCGTGCGGCCCGTCATCGATGACGACTAGTTCCATGTCATTGATTAGGCCCGGCAGGCGCTTCCCCGTCTTGTCAAACGGCAGAATCCGGTCCGCGTCGCCCTGCACGACGAGCACCGGCACGTCGATCTTCGGCAGGTCCTGGCGGAAGTCGGTCTCCCACGTCGGGATGCAGGCCACGGCGGCTATTGCCGACGCGCCAGACGCGATGTTCCAGCTTGCCTGAAATGCCTGGTCGCTGACGAGGGTCCCGCCGAACACATCGATGTTGTAGAAGTTGTCCAGGAAACCCTTCATCCAGGCTGGGACGTCCGCCTTGGCTTCCTTCATGAACCCGTCGAACAGGCTGGCGGGCAGTCCCTCGGCGTTGTCGTCGGCCTGCAGCAGAAACGGCGGGATCGGGGACACCAGTACGGCCTTGGCGACCCGGTTCGAGCCGTAGGTGCCAAGATAGCGGGTCACCTCGCCAGTGCCCATCGAGTGCCCTACGAGCGTCGCGTCGCGAAGGTCGAGCTTGTCCATGAGGACATCCAGGTCCGCGGCGAAGGTGTCGTAGTCGTAGCCGGCAGTCGGCTGGCTGGACTTCCCGAATCCGCGCCGGTCGTAGGTGATCACCCGGCGGCCGGCGTCCAGCAGGACCGAGACCTGCTTGTCCCACGCCCGTCCGCTCAGCGGGTAGCCATGGATCAGGACCACCGGCGCTCCCGAGCCGTGGTCCTCGTAGTACAGGCCGATCGACCCGGAGTTCTCATCACCAACGTTGATGTAGGGCATGACGCTCCTTCGGTTGAGCGTTGTATCCCGGCCCGTGGGGAACCGGGCGTGATCGCTGAGCAGATCATGAACCCCGCCTCATGATCAGTCTTGGGTCAAACTACTCCTTTGCCGGAGGACACTCAGCAGGGTCGCCGGGCGTGGCCAGCGAAGCCAACGTCGGCGAAACGCTCGCTGCGTTTCGGCATCACCGATGTGTGAGGTCAGGGGGCAAAACAGCACGTAGCGGCAGGTGGGACGGGGCCTGCCACCGGACTCGGAATCCGGACTGGTATCCGCGGTCGATTCCCCGGCGGATTCCACGCCCAGGCGGGACAGGCGGCTTCGTACATGGGAAGCACCTCGGCCGTGCGCCGGCGGCTATTGCCAAGCCAGGCGCGAATGCCGCCGTGAGGACACGACGACCGTCGAGGCGACCGGCGCCCGAGCCGATCTGCTTCCAGCGCAAACGTTCGCGGCGGACGCACCCCGATCGGCACCGAGGGGCGGCGGCGCTTGCGGCGGCGCCAACCTCCCCTCCCCTCAAGGCTGCTGTCAGCGCAGAGCACCCAGCAAACGTGCACGGGAGGCGATCAACGTCTGCGCCTCATTGCTCTAGTTTGCTACCCCATTGGTACCCTGGACCCAAACCAACCGACAAGCCGGCAGACCAAAACCACAAAACCAGTAAGCGTTCAGTCCGTCGGCCCTCACGTGAGCAGGGGCACCGGATCGCCGCGTGCATGCGCGGTGAGCAAGTCGACCAGGTAGGCGAACAGCGAGCGCCGCTGCAGGCGGCAGGTGGTGTGT